>JABLTO010089490.1_pt1 | contig 29843 bp, 33 predicted proteins | sample 7160091 | NCBI WGS metagenome assembly JABLTO01 (sample SAMN14651225, study PRJNA627086) | human gut metagenome | isolation source: feces | host: Homo sapiens
TAATTTCTTTTAAATTATCAAATTCTTTTTTCTTTTCATCATTACTCATCTCAATTGATTTAATAACCCCAATGCTTGAAACAACTCCCAAAATAAGAATAACCGCAAGTAATTCAATTAAGCTAAAACCATTTTTCTTCATATCATTTTCCTCTAACAAAATTATAATATATTTTCTTTTATTTTTAAAGCACTTATAATTAATTTTATTTCTTCTATGTTTTCTCTATCAAGTATTATTTTATAATTAGTAACTCCAATACTTTGTAACTTATCTATTTTATCTAAATAATTAATATCTTTATAATTAAGTATTTTCATATAACAATTTTCGCTTCTAATAGGAAATTTTTTATTATATTTATCTACTAAATAATAATCTTTAGCGCACTCATTACATACTTTTTCTTTATTTACATATGTATTTAAAAGGCAATACTTACTTATCATAAGTTCTGGTTTTCCATAAATAACAACCTCTAAATTAGGTTCTTCATTAAAATTATTTCTATAATTTTTAATAAGATTATCAATTTCTTCTATTGTAAGTTCATATGAAAGTGTTACCTTTTTTACTCCTTTATTATAAAGAAAATTTACATAATATGAATTAACAACATTAAAATATGTATCAGTAATAGTATTTTTTGTGATTTCACCTATTTCTGAAATCAAAGTATTTTCATTTTTAATATTTGAATTATTAATTCTAGGCATTTTAAATATTACTCTATCATTATTTTTATATTGTGAGTATAGTACTACATTATTTACATAACACTTATAATCTGTATTATCTAAAATATATTCTAATTGTTCCTTATTTTGTACCTCAAAAAATATATCATTTGTAATTTTTATTTCTGATTTATTTAATATTACATTATTCTTTTGATAATTATTTTTTACTCTAATTCTATCATCTGTTAATTTCTTTATAATATCTCTTCTAAGATTATTAATAGTAGTCATTGGTATAAATATATCAGAAGGAATATCTATTTTTAAATTATCAAATACATAAATATCATTACCAAGTTTGTTTAATTTTTCTTTTATATCACTTTCTAAAGTAGGTTTATTTTTTGCTTTAAAAACAGAATCATTAAGAATAATTTTTTCTGTATTTTCTTTATCTGTAACAGTAAATATAATTTTATTGTTTTGTACTTTAAATTCTCCATCTATTAATACTTTTCTTAAATTAACACTTGTTTCATTTATATAATTATTTAATTTTATATCTATTGTTTTATAAACCTTAGTTCCTTTTTTTATTTCTTCTTTTGAATCAAATTCTACAATTTCACCTTTTTTAGCGCCATTAACAAGTAAGTCATTTTTATATATTCTATTTAAATAAAATCCTATTTCATTATTTTGAATAAATCTAACCGCATCACCTTGATTTATATAATCAGATAGTTTTATTTTTACTCTTCCTTTTTTATAATCTATTACTTCACCAATCAATACACCTAAATGATTAGGTCTAAATCCATTAATAAATTCTTTTGCTCTTTTACTATATAAATTTCCTAAAGTAAATCCTCTATTAAATACCTTTTTCATATTAGTAATATCTTCATCACTTACTTTATCATAATCTATTTTATTTCTATAACATCTAGTAACTAGCCCAACATATTCTTTACTTTTCATTCTTCCTTCTATTTTAAAACTATCTACACCTATTTTAATTAAATCATCTAAATTATTTATAGTACATAAATCTTTTGGACTAAGTAAATATTTATCATCTAATTCTACCTTTTTATCACCATTTAATAATGTATATGGTTGTCTGCAAACCTGTGCACACTTTCCTCTATTACCACTTCTATTACATTCAAAATAACTAAAGTAACATTCTCCAGAACAAGATATACATAAAGCACCATGAACAAATACTTCAAGTTCTATATCAACTTCTTCTTTCATTTTTTTTATAGTTTCTATAGGAACTTCTCTAGCAAGTACTACCCTCTTAAAGCCCATTTCTTTTAGAAATTTAAGCCCATTAATATTATGAACATTCATCTGTGTTGAAGCATGCATTTCTAAATTTGGAAATGTCTTATGTATTAAGTCTGCCATACCCAAATCTTGTATAATAACTGCATCTACTCCATTTTTATATATAAAATCTACATAGTTAATAAAGTCTTCTACTTCATCATCATAAACAATTGTATTAATAGTTATATAAATTTTAACACCATATAAATGACAATAATTAATTGCCTCTATTATTTCATCATCATTAAAATTTTCTGAAAATGCTCTTGCACCAAATTTCTTACCTGCCATATAAATAGCGTCCGCACCATTTTGAACTGCTACTTTTAATGTTTCTAAATTTCCAGCAGGAGACAATAATTCTGTTTTTTTCATAAGTAACCACCAAGAAAAGTATACCACAAAAAACATTTATAATAAAATAAAAAGAACATTTCTGTTCTTTAAATCTTTTACCAAGCTCTTCCGCCTCCACCACCGGAACCTCCTCCTGAATATCCAGAAGAGGAAGAGGAGGATGATGAAGATGATGATGAATAACCATAATTTTCAGTAGGTTTATATTCAAAATCATGTGATGTAATAATTCTATTTATTCTATACATATTATCATCCATCAAGCGACTCATTTGATTAAAATCAAGGGTATCATTACTATAGAAATTTTCATTTTTTAATGCAATACCTTCAAATTTTTTAATATATTTGTTTGTTATACCAAGTACATAAGCATATGGTAATATATCATAAAAATAATAAGGATTCTCATCTACTAATGCTTCTAATTTATCTTTTTCAACTGCTATAAGAAATTTTTTAAAACCTTTTATTTTATTTAATAATTCATTCCCATATTCAGTCCTTTTCTTTATATTTTTTAAACATAAATACATTATTAATAAACATACTAATTCAATATATATAACGTTTATATTTTCCATTAATATAAATGTCGCACCTAATAAAAATACAAAGCAAAATACACCCATACAAATCTTAATACTTGTATATTTCTTAGTAAATAGAAAAGGAACTTGTGTTAAGGTTAATAATAACCAAATAAGTAATATCAATTGAGCATTTTCTAAATATGCCTCTAATAATAAAGAAATAACAAAACTTAATATCATATTTATTAATATTACTATTTTATATTTCTTATTATTTTTTTCAAAATATCTATTTTGTGTTGTCTTATTTTGTTTAATTTTTCTTATTTTATCAATAGTAGGATAAAATTTTCTTTTTAATGAGGATACTAACACAACATCACTTTCACTAAATAAACCTTCAAAGAAAATTCTTTCACATCTGTTTCTACCACTATATTCTTTTAACTTTTGAAGTTTAATCTCGCTACCATCTTCAATTATTTTTATATATCCTTTACTCACAAGACAAATGAGTAACGAAACAATTCCTTTATTACTTATTTTTCCTTTATATATATATGAAACATCCAAACTGTTTAATCCCTTTGGTGGGAAATACTCAACAGGATATGATTTTCTTTTATTTGTTCCTTTTATTAAGAATATTATAATTGATATTAAAGTCAAAATTATTGGTATTATAAAAGGTAAATTACCAATAAATCCAAGACTAAAATATTTATTTGGGAGATTAATTTTAACAGTTATAGCATTATAAGAATCAAGTATACCAATATAACTACCTTCTATTACATTTTTATTTACTGTATATTTTATTAATTCACTATCAGTTGATCCATATCTTCCATATGTAAAATATATCTCATTTTTATCAAAATCTTTTGGCATTGTTATTTTAAATGTTATATTATCAATTGTTGTATCCCAGTCATCCCCAATTATGTTAAAATAAAATTCATCATTATATTCGTCTTTATTAATTGGTAATTTATAATTATATTTTATAATATATTCTTTTTCTCCAATAATTTTTTTATTTTCATCACCAATTTTTAATTGTAATTCTTTATTTTCTTCACTTTTAGTATAATTTTCATTTATTTTTAGATTTGATATTTTAGCATTATCATGATATTCATTTTGTAATGGGATTTTTCTTATAATACCATGTTTTTCATTTTTAAAATCAACTGTAATTTTTTCGGTTATATCAAATGAATTATTTTCATTAACATTTATATTAATATCATATTTTGAAATTACATAATCATCTGAATATGCATATACTTTTGTTGAAAATAAAAAAAGAAAAAAGAAAATGCATATTAATTTACTAATTTTTTTCATATATTTATCACTCCTAATTTAATATATAGGGTTTTAACTGTGTTCCATTTCCACCGCTTACAGTAACATTTCCATTTAGTTTTAAAATAATATATGTTTTAGCGCTATCAACACTTGTAAATTCATTATTCATAGTCATAACTTTATATTCATTATTATCTTTAATCCAATCATTATTATCCATATTTATATATGAAGAATTATTAAGTATAGTTTGATTATAAAGCTCTAATGAAATAATCGATGCATCACTAAATAATTTATTTCTTACTTCTTCATCAAAATTATCATTTGTATATGACTTTTCATATTCTTCTATATTTTGTTTATCGATTTTTTCATCTGTTTCTTTAACTAAATATGCACATCTATACATATCTACTTTAACTATTCTATAAACGTCTTTATTAAAAGAAACATAATTTAAACTATCTTTACCTTTATATACAAATTCATTATTCACTTTATAAACATTTTCTTTTTCACTCTTTGTACTTACATAATCATATAATGTTTTTCCTTCGACGTATTCATATCTAACAACACCGTTATTATTTGTTATTAAAACCTTTGTATTATTATCATAATCTTCATCTGTTAAAGGATTTTTAGTACCTTTTTTTATATATCCTGTATCCATTAAATCTTGAACAGTATATTCTGTTATAGAAGTAGAATTTACATCTGCTAAATACTTTAATTTTGCAGCATCTACAATATTTGATTTTGATACATTATAAGCTGTTAATCTTGATGCACCTATTGTATCTATAACTTTTGGATAAGCAATTACACTTATAACCGCAAGTATTGCAATAACTGCTAGTAACTCAATCAATGTAAATCCTTTCTTCATATTATCCTCCTACCGTATAAATTACTTCTCCATTATAATTATAATAACTATTATTACTTATAATATAATTTTCATAAACCTGTACTTTTTTTGGAGACTTTATACTTAAATCTTTAAATGTTTCTAAATTTATAATAACATTTTCCCCATTATATTTTCCTTTTATAATAGGATATTTTGTAGTTATTATATCAAAACTATCATAAATTGGTTTAATAAGTTCTTTACCATCCGAATCAATTATACCATATTTGCCATTTTCTTCGAAAATAAATAGTTCTTTGTTTGTAAGTTTCTTTATATTTTTAAATAGTGAATCATTTAAGAATTTTATTCCATCATATTTAAGTGAAATTATTTCTTTACCTTTTCCATCAATTACTCCATATGAATTATCATTTGAAACTATTGCATAACCATTTTTATTATAATTTGATACAGTTTCATATTCTTTTCCTGTTATTTTACTTCCTTTTTTATTTATAAAACTATATTTATTATTTTCTGTTTTTATTATCATATAATCATTTTCATATGTATTGTCAAGTGGTTTAATATCACTAAATGATCCTAATTCTTTCTTTGGAGTATATATAGTATATATTTCTTTTTTTGCAATAAAATTATATTTCTTTTGAAGTACAACTCCATCAGAATATGTATAATCTACTCCTTCACTGTTATTGATTACATCTTTAGTTAATAAATTTATATAATCAATACTTGCATCTTCCTTTATGCCAATAGCAATATCTGAATTGAGTGACTCAATTCTAAGTCTTTTATAATCTTGTGTTTCATATACTACTTTATCATTTTTTATAACAAAATATCTATTATTTCCTGTTTTATTTTTAATATAAAATACATTATTATCAAGTACATTAATTTCATCTAATGTATACTTATATACTTCATTACCTGTTTTTGTATTTATAATTGTTGATGATGAATTAATTTTTATTTTAGCATATACATCAGAAGTACTATCATCTGTTAGGTTAGATACCTCAACTGATATATTTCTATCGTCTACTTCGTCAACTTTATAAGTATATATTTCTTTACCCTCATTATTCATGACACCCATTGTTTCATCTCTTGTAAAAATAAATACACCTGATTTAGAATACGTAATATTATCATATTTAAATCTAGTAAGTTCTTCAAGATTTTCAGTCATAAGTCCCATTTTTAATCCTTCTTTTGTAAATTTACTTACTGCATATCTATTACCATAAAGAGTTGCTGAAAAAATATTTCCAAAGGCTATTTTATTTTTTCCTTTTCCATCTATTATTCCATATAAACTATTATAATTTTTTACAACTGCATATCCTTTATAAAAATCTGTTCCATATAAATATTTTGGCTTAACAATCACCTCACCGGAATTATCTATATAACCTGTTTTTGAATTTTCTTCTATTTTAATTAAATTAACTGAATCAGCGTTTGCCTTATTAACAAATACATAAACTCCAATTAATGAAACAAATAAAAATGCGACTACTGGTAAAACTCTAGATGTTTTTTTAACAAATTCAGCATATTCTTTTGTATTTTTATATGCTTTTTTCTTTTTAGTTTCTTCCTTAACATCTGGTTTAAATAAATCTCTTGCTTTTATATTTTCATCACTATCATCTAAATTAAGGCTAAATAAGTCTTCCGTATTCAAATTTTCACTAGAATCAACTATATTACTATCTTGATTATTATCAACAACATTATTTTCTAAATTTTCATTTAGTTTTATCTCTTTTGTTTCGTTTAAATCATTATTAAAAAATAGATTACTATCAAAATTATTATTTTCTAAATTTATATTTAATGCATTTGCTTCTTCTGTTTTAGGTTCTTCTTTAACAATTCCATTAGAAAAGAAATTTTCTATGTCATCACTATTTACTTTATTTTCATTTTCCTTCTTTTCTTTTTCTTTATTATTGTCATCTTCTTCATAGGCAGGAGAAAATGGTAAATCATCATCAAAATCAAAGTTATTCATAATCTTCCCTCCTACTATTATTCTTAATAATATAATACCATAATTTTAAAACAAAAAAAAGGTAATAATAAAAAAAGATTGTTTTATCAATCTTTATTCTACAATATGCGCTCTTACAACAATTCTTGATTTACCACCACTTTCACAAGTGACAAGTGTAACATGATAATCTTCTGTATGAACTAAATGACTTGTATCTTCAGGACTAACATATCTACTTACTGAGTAAACAGTATAAGCCATCTTTCTTCCTTTATTATCAGAAATATATATTAAATCACCATTATTAAGTCTTCTAATTGGATAAAAGAATGGTGAACTTCCTCTATAGTTATGTGCAGATATTACAAATCCACCTTTTTCATTCAAATCAACACCATATGTTTTTATTGATCCAATACTCATAGCGGCATAGGTGTGTTCTTTTAAAATTACAGTATTTACACCAACTCTTGGTATTTCTATTCTTCCTAAAATAGTATAACCATTATAATTTACTGTATATGTTTTTTCAGGCTCTGGTTCTATATCTTTCTTTTCTATTTTATTTTCGAATAGTTCTAGAGCATTTTTTTCTTGATTATTTAATTTTCTTTCACGAAAATTATCATATATCATCATAAATGTTACAAAATATAAAGTAAAAATCAGTAAAAATATAAGTATATTGATAAATTTCTTCATATGCCCTCTCCTACTCTTTTTATAATTATAACATATTTTTTATTTCATTTCATCAGGTAAATTTAAATTCATGTAATTAAGTACAAAAGGTGCGATATCAGATAACTTATTTACATTATCTATATTTAAATTTTTATCAGTTACAATAAATGGTACTAAATTAGTTGTATGACTTGTTACCACATTACCATTTTCATCTATCATTTCTTCAGCATTACCATGGTCAGCAGTTATTATAAATAAATATTCATCTTCAACGCATTTCTTATATAATTTACCTATCATTTCATCTATAGTTTCAATTGCTTTTTTAGTCATATCATAGTTTCCAGTATGACCAACCATATCACCATTCGCAAAATTTAAGAATATGAAATCATAATTATTATCCATTTTCTCTAATAAATTTGAAGTTATTTCTCTAGCACTCATTTCTGGTTTTAAATCGTAAGTTGCTACTTTAGGTGATGGAATTAAAACTCTATCACAAAGATTTAAATCTAAATCTCTTCCTCCATCAAAGAAATATGTAACATGTGCATATTTTTCTGTTTCTGCTATTCTAAGTTGTTTTTTCCCTAATTTAGATAAATATATTCCAAGTGTATTATCTATTATTTCTTTTTTAAATGCTATATCTGATTTAACATCATCTGATACATACATCATAGTTGTTAAATATAAATTATTAAAGATTTTTCTATCAAATCCATCAAAGTTAGGATCAACTAAACTTCTTAATATTTGTATTGCTCTATCTGGTCTAAAATTAGCCCAAATTATACTATCATTTTCTTCTATTTTACCTGATTCATCTATTATAACAGGTTCAATAAATTCATCTGTTATACCTTTTTCATAACTATCAGTTATATATTTTTTATAGTCATCACACTTATTTCCAGTATTATTAACAATAACATCATAACATTTTTTTAATCTATCCCATCTTTTATCTCTATCCATTGCATAATATCTACCTGAGATAGTACAAATTTTACCTATCCCCAATTCATTTATTTCATTATTCAAATCATCAATATATGAAATACTTGATTCTTTAAATGTATCTCTTCCATCTGTAAATATATGAAAATATACATTAGAAAAATCTTCTTTCTTACATAATTTTAATAATGCTTTTATATGATTGATATGGCTATGAACACCTCCATCACTTAAAAGTCCCATTATATGTAATTTTGAATTATTTTCTTTTGCATGTCTAATTGCATTTAAGAATGATTCATTAGAATAAAAACTCTCATCTTTTATTGCTCTATTAATAAGTTCTAGTGATTGATATATTATTCTTCCAGCACCTATTGTTAAATGTCCAACTTCACTATTTCCCATTTGTCCATCTGGAAGTCCAACAAATGTTCCTGATGCATTTATTCCTTTATTAGGATATTCTTTCATTAAATAATCTATATTGGGTTTATTTGCATTGATAAGCGCATTACCATCTTTTATTTTACTTAATCCTACTCCATCTAAAACACATAATAATACTTTTTTCATTTTCTTATTCCTCCTTAAGCAACTTAAAAAAGGTTAAACTAATAACCTAAATCTTTTAATACTTTATTAACTTCTTTTTTATATTTTTTGTCTGCAACTGCATTAATAACAACATTATCTACTCTATATAATTTAAAATATGTTCCTTTTGTATTTTTTACATAAGTGTAGTTATCTTTTTCTTTGAATTTATAATTTTTTTGATTCTTATATAAATCCTCTATTTCTTTTTTAGCATCTTCTGTTTTTTGATATTCAGTAAAGAATACTTGAACATTACCATTTCCTGCTTCTAAATATCTTATAACTGACAAATCATAATCTGAAGATTTATCTAATATTGTATAACCATCCTTAGAATTAAAATATTCATTATAATCTGTATAAGATACTTTTTCTAAATTCTTATTGCATCCACTTAATAAAATAACAAAAAATAATACTGAAAAAATTTTTAATATTCTTTTCACTTATTGCCCCTCCATTCTATAAATAGAATAACATAAATTTAATATTTTATCAATCTTTATATGCTTCTAATCTATTAATTTTTATTCCTTTTTCACTAAATTTTCTTTCATACTCTGTCATTACATTATTTTCAAAATCACTATTATGTAAGTCTAATGAAATATTTTTTAATTTATAACCAAATTCACTTAAAGATTCTATAGAAAATTCAAATAAAGCTATATTATCTGTTTTCATAAATATAGTCTTTTTACCTTTAAATATATTTTCGTATCTATTTAAAAATCTTTCGTGTGTAAGTCTTTTTTTAGCAGCACGTGATTTTGGCCATGGATCTGAAAAATTTAAATAAATTAAATCTATTTCTTTATCAAACACATCTTCTATAAGTCTAGCATCCATTCTTATTAATTTTAAATTATCTAACTCTTCATTTTCTAATTTTTGTACTGCTTTTACAATAACACTATCATACATCTCAATACCAATAAAATTAATATTTGGATTATTCTTTGCCATACCTATTATAAAATCACCTTTACCCATTCCTATTTCTATATGAATAGGTTTATCATTACCAAATACTTCTTTCCATTTACCTTTGTTTTCTTCTGGATTTAAAATAATGTATTTTGAACTTTCTATTATTTCTTTTGAACCTTTTACATTTCTAAGTCTCATAATTTTCACCCAAATTAATTATACTATATGGTTCACAAAAAATAAATATATGAATATACTAAAATTGAAAGAAAATAAGGAGGATAACCTATGAATAATTATGATAAAACTTTCGTTTATGATGAAAGACCATCATTTGAATCTTATAATAGTATGAATATGCAGTACCCTAGTATGCCTATGATGCCTGTATATCCAGGTAATATGATGATGCCAAATATGAATAATAACTCTAATAGTTATAATAATTTAGAATCAAGAGTTTCAACTTTAGAAAAGAAGGTTCAAAATCTTGAAAATAAACTTCAAAAATTAGAAAATAATCTATACCCAAAAGCAGTTGATTATACTGAAATGAGTAGTGATTATATAAATGCATCTTATCAAAATTCAATGAATATAATGTAAAAGGCACCAAATGGTGCCCTTTATTTATACATAATCATAGCAGAAAAACAATATATTTGTTCTTCTGAAAACATTGCAATACTTACCTGAAACTTTATATCTACAATATCAGTATGTTCAGATAAAAATTCATTTACTCTTTCTTCTAAATCTGCCTCATGACTTTCATCAAAGATTTTAACTTTCATATTCTTCACCTAACTATATTATAAAACTAATATAGTTATTTTTTTGTCACATAATAGGCTGTTATCTTTTTATTTTCATATTCGTACTTTATTAATACTTTTACTGTTATTTCATTTTTTAAATCATCAATACTACCAGTATATGGTATATATCCCGCTAAAACAACACCTTCTGGTTTCTCACCTTCAGTAAGTGTTACAGTATCATCAAAAATTCCTACACTTGGAAAAACATCATCTGTTTGTTTATCATGAATCGCAAGTGCTGTTATATTTTTAACAGTTCCTTTTACATTATCAATTGAAACTTCAAATCTAATTTCATTATCATTTTCTTTTGTATATTCTATATTAACATCAAATGGTAGATTTTCTGAACTTTCTTCTTCTTTTTTTAATTCTTGTACATATTTAATATAAGTATCTTTATTACCTTCATTTTCTTTTTTTTCTTCTTTTACAGGTTCAGATTTATTTGTACAACCAACTATTATTAAGCTTAAAAATATTAAAAATATTAAAACTATTAAAGTTATTATTTTATTTTTCATATTATATTACCTCTATAAAATACTCTTCAATTATTTTTTTCATAACTATTGGAAGATTTTCCTCATAAACATCTAACTGTTCATTATATCCATCCATAGACCTCATTGGTTTATCAGTTACTCCCTTTATTATAATACATTTTACATTATTTGTCTTACATATTTTTAAAACTGCGTAACTTTCTAAATCTGATGCATCAATACTATTACTTGCTAAAAAAGTATAATCACTCCAAAGTACAAGAGCTTTATCACTAGTACCAAGTACTCCATCATAATACTCATTTGGCATGGAAACTTGATCAGGAACTAAATATAATTCTTCATCTATTTCTTCTTCTAATTCTCTAATAATATAATCATAATCAATTACTTTACTTGGAATAATTATATCACCATAATTAAGTCCTTCATTAGATGAAGTACAAGTTCCTATTACAATTAATTTTTCCAAATTAAATTTATCTATCATATATTGAGCTGCTGCTGATGCATTTATTTTTCTAATTCCACTTCTAAAAAATACTATATCTTTACCTCTAAATTCAGTTCTATAATATTCTCCAAAAGGATATTTTTCTAAATAATCTTCCCCTATATTATATATTTTTAATAACTCATTAAATTCCTTTTTTGATGAAATTAATACTCCTATCAAATTATTCACCCACTTCTTCTTTTATTATTTCTTCTTTATATCTAGTATTAAATAAATCGTCATCTTCTAATACTTCTATATCATCCATATCTATTTTTGGAAGTTCATCAATACTTGATAAATTAAAATAATCTAAAAAATAATTTGTTGTTTTATATAAATTAGGTTTACCAGGTAAATCACTTTTACCATCTTCAACAATAAATCCTTTTGAAACAAGATTTCTAATCATTTGTGACGAATTAACTCCTCTTATTTCATCTACTGCTATTCTAGTAATTGGTTCATTATATGCGATTATTGCAAGTGTTTCAAGTGCTGACTTACTAAGTGTATTACTAACTTCTTCTGTTAATTTTTTTATATATTCTTTGTTTTGTGCCTTTGTTACAAGTTTATATTTATTACCTAATAATTTTAAGGTTATTCCTCTATCTTCTTTTTCATATAATTTTTTTAAATTATCTAATTCTTCATTTAATTTTTCTTCATCTATTTCTAAAATACTTTCTAGTTCTTCTATTGATAATCCATCTTCACCAACTGCGAAAAATAAAGATTCAAGCACACTACTCATTTACTTCACCTTCTTTTAAACTTACTACAATATTATTAAAATTATTTTCTTGAATAATATTTATTTCTCCAAATTTAGCCATTTCAAGTATTGATAAAAAAGTTACAACAACATATTCTCTTGTTTTTACTTCAAACAAATCAAAGAATGATACTTTTTTCTTATCTCTTAATATATTTCTAATATCTTTAGTTCTATCAGTTACTGATATTTCTTTTTTTGTTATTTTTGTTTCAAGTGGCTTTTCATCTTCTTTTCTTTTTAAAAAATCAGATAATGCTTTTGTTAAGTCTTCTACTGTAACACTTCCATCATTTGTAATTTCATAATCAGTAAATTCACCTAAATTAATTGGTTCTTTTGTATATATGTTTCTTCTATCATCTTCGAGTGTCTTAAATGTATCAACCATATCTTTATATTTTTTATATTCTACAAGTCTATTTATTAAATTTTCTCTTGGATCTTCTTCATATTCATCATCTTCATCATTTTTACTATTTGGTAAAAGAAGTCTAGATTTAAGTTCAATTAATTCTGCTGCCATAACTAAATATTCAGATGCTACTGTTAAATTCATTTCTTCCATTCTTCTAATAAATTCTAAATATTGTTCTGTAATTTTTTCTACTGAAATATCATAAATATCCATTTCACTAGTTTTAACTAAATGTAAAAGTAAATCAAGGGGACCTTCAAAATCATTAATAACAAATTTATAATCCATTTACTTCACCTACTTTTCACTATAAACTATTATAACATATATAATTAGAATAGCAAAAGAAAAAATTTAGCATACCACTAAATTTATTTCATACTATTCACAAGTTTTTTCTCATATTCTTTATATTTTTCAATACCATTAAATACTTTAATATGATTTTCACCATTACATAAAAGAACTTTATCTTTTAACTCATACATTTCTCTAACCATTGGTGGTATTAAAATCCTATTTTGATTATCAGAGTTTGATATACCAAATTTGCTAAACATTAAAAAGTTTATTTTATCGTTTATAAACTCAAATAATTCTGAATTTCCAGAATCAAAAGCCTTTTTCCTTTTTATTTTTAATTTTTCAATATACCCATTAAACACAATCAAATCATGCAAAGAGAATGTTATATCATTTTCTCTTGCAATCAAAATATTTTCACTTTTACCAAGTATTGAATTTTTAGGAACCATCATCCTACCCTTTGCATCAATTGTCATAAATTTAATTTCATCATTCATATTTTATACCCCCAATACTTATTTAAAAATATTTATAAGTCTTTTTTCATACTCTCTCTTTTTATCATCATTTTTAAATACTTTAATATGATCTACTACATTACATACTAAAACTCTATCTTCTATATCATACATATCTTTAACACAATTTGGAATTAAAACTTTATTTGATGAATCTTTTCTAATTACATCAAGCACACTAAATGATAATTCTTTTATATATTCATCAAAGAACTTTTTTCTTTTTATGTTACCACAAGATATAGCCATTTCACTTGCTTGTTTTAATTTTTCTAATATTTTTTTATACTCTATTAAATCATATATTGAAAATGTTAAATCATCTTCTTTTCTAATCAAAATATTTTCACTTTCACCAATAACAGATGTTTTAGGTACTATTATTTCACCATTTTGATCCATTTTAGCATAATAAATAACATTATTTTCTGTAATCATCTCATATCTCCACTAATAAAATATATATCTTTTCGAGGTATATAATATATATCATTTTATTTATTTTGTCAAAAAAAAGAAAGTTATTTACTAATTTCTTTTATTAGTGTTACATTACTTTCTTTTTCATATTTAATTTTTACTTTATCTCCATTATTTATAAATGGTAATAAATCTTTATTAGTTTTAATTGATACTTTATACTTTTTATTTTCACTATCAGTAATATAATAATATGTATTACTATCTATTATTACATCTTTAATATTAGTTATAGTTATTTCTTTTTCTTTTGTTTCTGCGTTAGTTACTTCTTCTCCTATATCATTTAAGTAATTTTCAGCAGCTTTCTTTATTCCACTTGATGCATCTGTTACAACAACTTTTTGGTAATCTACAACATCTACAAATGCATACATTTTAACAAGTCCTGCATTATCTTTTAAAGATATTAAATATGTTGGTCTATTATTTAAATTAATTAAAAGTGGGAATGTTGATGTATAATTCATTTGTTGTACTTGACCTTTAGCAGATGCCATCGCAGAATATTCTTCTGCTCCTGCGATAGAATAAAAATTAGTTTCTTTAGTTCTCATATTAGTTAGTGTAAATCCTATATTTGATTCATCACTAATAACAGATGTAATACCTGTATATAAATAAATATCATCATCCATTGCTAAATAGTTATATCCATCTGTTGTTTTAACAACACCCTTTTGACCAAATATAGTATTAAAGAATCCATTTTTATATTGTCCCCAATCATCAATTTGTTCAATAATAAGATCAGCCTCATATACATGATCTACCCATTTTGGAACATCTTTAACAGAATATTTTTTTGATTCTCCTGTAATTGGATCTAATATGACAATACCTGATACTTCTCTTTTTAACCCTATACCTGCGTATTTTATAGTTGGTGCGATCCAATATGGATTACCACTATTATCTATTTCAAAATTTACACTACCAAATATTTCTGTTGGATAAGAAAATCTAAGTTTTCTCTCTAATCTTTCATTAAATAAAGCTGATGGCATATATTTCATACCTTTATCTAACTTAACAAGTTTAGATTCTCCATTAGTTGAATCAACTGTAATATATCCTTTTACTCCTTCTTTTCTATTTGTGAAATATTTTATTACTCCATTATATTCAAGAGGTGTTACTCTAATAATTTTATCATTATAATTTATTTGTGTATATAAATTAGATACATCAAATTGTGAAACAAGTTCACTCATTTGACCCATTGTCCTATCTCCTAATTTTTCACTTGAATCTCTATCTAATAATGGTATTTTTGAAAAATCTACCTCTTTTACTTTATCTATAAAATTATTATTTTCATTTACTTTAATTCTACTATAATAAGATTTTGAATTAAAAAGTGGTGAACAAACAAAATTTACAATTAAAGTTAAAACTATAATAATAGGTATTACCATAAGTAATTTATAACTCCCATAATTGATATTTGTTTTCTTTCCTTTAACTAATCTTGTAATAGTAACTGATGCACTTAAAAGTGAATTAATTACAAAATATGCTACAATAGCCATTACTACAAATGACCAAAATAAACTACTATGAACATTTATTGGTGGAAGCATTACATAGTAAAATACTCCCATAATTAATACTGTAAATAATATACTAAATATTTCTGAATGTTTTCTTATCATTTAATCATTTCTCCTTTCAATAATTATAACATAAAAAAACTATAATTAAATTAATAATTACAGTTTTATAAAATCATTATTAATACTACTATCGCAAGAGCAATAGCAATTATAGATAATAATACTATATTACTAAATCCCCATTTATTGTCAGGATTTTTTAAAGTCATTACCTGTTTATTTTCTTTTTTTAGTTCTATTTTTTCTGATAATATTCCTACTAATTTTTCATAGTATTCTCTTTCAAGTGGTGCAAGAGAAAGCATTGCATCTGGATTTTTATAATATTTCTTAAGATTTGCAGCAACTGCTTCTCTCATTGCTGGATCTATTCCTTCAGCATTTATTATATCTGGAATATCTTCAAATTCATTAAACTCATTAACGCTAGTATTATCAGTAGCATATGACTCACCATTATTTTCATTAGAAGATACATTATTATTTTCATTACTTATTTCTTGAGCTCTATAATTTGCTTCTTTTGGGCTTTGTACTTCAGCCTTTTGTTTTTCATCATTATATGCACCTTCAATAATTTTTCCATCTTTATCAAGCGCAACAATATCTTCCAAATTTACATATACAACTCCTAATTTTTCTTTGTTTTTCAAAATTTCATCTAAACATTTCTTCTTTTTTTCTTCTAAATTATCTATTTCTTTTTGATGATCATTTAAATCACCAATATAAATCATTTTAAGTTCTATATTTTTTTCTTTTAATTTTTCATTTAATATAGCAGTTGAATTTGCCTTATAATCATCTGATTGAAAATCCTCATTATTATTTTGTTCTTCTTTTAAAAACTCAACAAGAGTTCCATCACTTGGATTTTCAAGTAATCTTTTTCTACCAATTTTAGAATCATAAAAAGAAAATATTTCTTTACCACTATTTAAATATTTATGTTCTATATCATTAATATCTACACCAAATGTTTTACTAATTACTTCTTCATTTGATTTTGCTTCCTTTAATTCCTTTTGATTTAAATAATCATTTAAAATATTCATTCTAGTTTCATCACTAAAACTACCTTTTAATTTATTAACCATTTCATTAAATTCTGAATCTGTTTTACACAAATTATTTACTTCAAGTATTGCTTTTTTTTCTTCTGCATCAAGCATATTTAAATTAGGATTATTTAAAAACTTAATAAATAATTTTACATTTTTTTCTATTTCTTTATTCTCCATAACTTACTCCTACCTTTATTTTATTATATCATCATTTAAAAAAATATGATATTATATTTTATAGGTGATTTACATTATGAAAAAATTTACTATGAAAGATGAAAAATTTATATGTGAAAATTGTGGTAAGGAGGTTTTACCACTTGGATATACTGCAAGAGATCATTGTAATTATTGCTTATATTCAAAACACTTAGATATATTTCCTGGTGATAGAGAAAATACTTGCCTGGGAAAACTAAAACCTATTTCTATAGAAAAATTTAAAGATACTTATAAAATAATTTATAAATGTGAAAAATGTAATGAAATTCATAAAAATATAATGGCAAAAGATGACAATTTTGATTTAATAATTGAGTTATCTAAAGCAGAATAAAAACGCTAGAAATAGCGCTTTTTTAATTTCTTGGTTTAAATATCATAGTAAATATAAATGCAAATATTATTGTAGCAGTTATACCTGTTGCGGTTAAAGAAAACATTCCTGTAAATAAACCTAAAAGTCCATCTACTTTTGCTTTAGCAAGTGCTCCATGAATTAATAAGTGTCCAAAACTAGTAATACATACAATTGCTCCTGCACCAAATTTATCTACAAATAAATCATATATTGAAAATGTATCTAGAGCTGCTCCTATTACTACAAATAGGCTTGTAATATGTCCTGGTAATAATTTAGTATTGTCAAGAATTATTTGACCTATTAAACATACTATTCCTGCGAATAAAAATGAGTAAATAAATTCCATATTATATTACCTCCAAACATACAGCATGACTTACTGATGGTATACTAAATTTTTGATTACAAGTTGTTGGACTCATAAGTGCTCCTGTTGCGATTAATAAAACTTTTTTTATTATTCTTTGCTTCATTTGAGGAATAATACTAGAGTATACAACAAGCGGCATACAAGCAGGACCAGAACCACCTGCATATATATTTTCTTTATAATCATATATCATAGTTGCAGTGTCATCATAATTCTTATCTAATTTTATATTGTATTCTTTTTCACATATTTCTTTAAATATATCTTTACCATAAACACCTAAATCTCCAGTTAAAATTAAATCGTAGTCACTTACTTTTGTCTTAGTTTGCTTTAAGTGTTCATTTAATGTATATGCTGCACTTGGACTCATAACTGCACCCATATCAAATACATTATCTACTCCCATATCTATTACTTTACCAATAGTTGCGCTAGTTACTTTTATATCTGTTTTAGCATTTGTAAGCATTAATGATGCTGCTCCTGTTACAGTAAATGTAGTTGTTTTTGGTTTTGGTGCACCATACTCAACTGGATTTCTAAATTGTCTTTCACTTGTCATATTATGTGAAGATGTTGTACATATTGCTTTCTTATTTTTTTCATTTTCTAAAATAGAGGCTGCGATTAATATTTCTTCACAAATAGATGCACAAGCATTATATACTCCTAAAAAAGGAATATTAAGTTTTGAATATACAAAATTGGATATTGTAAGTTGATTCATTAGATCAGCACTTATTCCAAAAGAAATATCTTCTTCATTATATTTAGTTTTATCAAGTAAAATTTTAATAGACTCTTTTAGTTCCTTCATTTCACATTTTTCAAATGTTTTTTCTCCATCATAAAAGTCATTAAACTTTTTATCAAAATTATCTTTTAATGGTCCTTCTATTACAAATGGACCTGCAACTGTGCTTACATTTTCTACATATACATTATTAAATTTTATAGTCATTTTCTAACCTCCAAAAAATACGAATCTAATTATTCCAAATACATATGCTGCGACTACTCCATAAAGAATAACACTACCCGATAATTTAAAAATATTAGATCCTATTCCCATTACAAGTCCTTCATGTTTATATTCAAGTGCACTTGATGTCGTCGCATGTGCAAATCCACTTATTGGGATAAATAATCCTGCTCCTGCTTTTGATACCCAGTTATCAAAAAATCCAAGTGCTGTAAATAAACATGCTAGAAATATTATTGTAACCATCATTAAACTTACCGCCACACTTTGACTTACTCCATCAATCATTAAATATACTTTTATTAATACTTCACCAATTAATCCAACAAGTCCACCAACTAAAAATGCTATAATCATATTTTTTATTTTGTTTTCTTTTGGACTATGTTTGTCTACTATTTTTTTGTATTCTTGTTTATTCATATTTTTTCACCATTTGTATTATTAACAAAAAAAATTTTTTTATACAAAAAAAGAATACCATAATCAGATATTCTCTATTAAACTACTAATTCTAATGATAACTCATTAATAAAATCAATTAAAATATCAATAATATCATCAAAAGAAATATTTTTTGAATATTCATTTTTTTTACTATATGATTTCCATAAATTATGAATTTTATCATTATTTCTTATATTATTTAATATTATATTATAGTCATTCAAATAATCAAATGATTCCCTTATTTTAAAAGTATTATTAATTGATTTTTTTAATATATCGAAATTTATTTCATTTTTTAATTTTGTTAAAAAAAAGCAAATATCATAATAATCTTTCATTCTACTATTAAATATACCTCGCCTTAACACAGTTTCTATTTTTTCTGATAATAATGTTTCAATATTATAACTACTTATATAAAAATATTTATTATCGAATAAACTTTTATATTTATATTTGAGTTCTTTAGGTATAATGCTATCCCCTGTTGATATATCTATTTCCAAATTAACAGAAATATTAAACACTTTCCCAATAATATGATATTTGTTTCCACCATATTTATCTGTTTTTCTTATATTATTAACATTTTCTATCTCAAATTTAACACTATCATTTATATCAATAGATAATATTTCATTTAAAACATTAATCATTTTATCTTTATCAATATCAATGCCTTTTATTGTTGTATCCATATCTTTAGTTGTTCTATTATCTATGCCAAATATTGCTGATAATAATAAACCACCTTTTAATACAAAATTATCTCTATATTTAGACAATGAAATACGTTCTAATATTCTTTCAAACATATATCTTTGTAAAACTTCATAATAAGATAAATTATAATTTTTCTTAACTTTATTTATATTTTCTTTAAATGTTTTTTCTTCTACCATTTCATCATTACCTCAACAATTGTATTAACTTTTTCATAAATATTAAATATTTTGGCATATTCTAGTAATCTTTCTATATTTTTTGATTCACTACTGAAATAATAATTTAATGTACGATTTTGCTGTTCTAAATCATTATCTTGTCTTAACATATCGCATATGCATCTTTCCACATTATATATTTTGATTTTATTTCCAAAATTATTAACTGCATAAGTTATTCCCACGTTATATTTATTTTCAGAAACATAATGAACTTCACAATTTGCTCTTACTGTTTTTCCTCTTGGAATTGTAATATTTATATTTGATGGAATATTATTTAAAAGCCCTAAAATATCAAGTGCAGATTCATAAGATGCCACTGCGAATGGATATTTTAGCTGAATAACATATAATTCATCTTCTAATAATTTTGGATCTATATATATTCCATTACATACTTTTTCAACTATTCCCTCATTCAAATAATTTTTTAATGTTGTTTTACTTAAACCAAGATTTAAAAAATCAGAAGTAGTAAAATAACCATTGTTTTTATTTAACAATTTAATTACTTTTTCTTTATTAGACATACAATCACCTTTACTTTTGTATTACATTATATCATTTTGTTATACATAAGTAAAGCGTTATATTTATCTTTTACAAAAATACAATTCATTATGGATCCAAACAATAAACTTATGCACATAGTTTATCCGATAAATCATCTAATATTTTTCTTTCTAGTCTATATACTTTTACTTGACTAATATTATTTTCTTTTGCGATTTCTGTTTGTGTTTTACCTTCATAATATCTTTGGTATATTAATTTTTGATCTTCTTTTTTCAAATTACTTAATGCTTCTTTTAAACTTATTAAATCTATCTTATCTAATTTTTCTTCACTTGCGATTACATCTTTTATAGATATATTATCATTATCTTCATTTACACTTTCATCTATACTTTGTACATTTTGGTTTAAATTTAAAACTTCCAATATTTTACTTTTTTCTTCATTAACTATCATGCACAAAATATCTAAACTAGGATATTCTCCTTTACTTTTAAAATAATGATCTCTTGCTATATCTACTTTTTTCTTTAATTTAAAAATATCTCTACTTATTTTAATATTCTTGTCTTCTCTTAAATACTTTAATACTTCACCTAATATATATTTTTCACAAAATGTTGAAAATTTTATTCCAAGCGTAGGATCAAAATTATTTGCTGCTTTTATAACTCCCATTTTACCAGCCTGCATTAAATCTTCTCTATTATAACTACTTGCGTACTTATTAACGATAAAAGATACTTTAGTTTCCATTTCTACAGCTAGTTCATTTGTTAAAATCATATACTTAAAAGTTTAAGTGCTGATAATTCATCAGATACATATTCTAAATCATAAGCACTCATTTCATTACCACATATAAGCATTCTTCCATCGTTTTCTTCTAATACTTTTTTACATCTTTCAAATAATGGTACATTACCGTTAATAATTAAATTACTCGTATTAAAAACAATAAATCTAATTCCACCATCTCTTATTATTTCAAAAACCTTTTCTTCTACATCAAAAGAACTTATTTCATTTAGTAAACCTGTTAATCTAACAAATAAAACTCCTCTTGTAAATTCAATATTTACATCTACCATTTTTTTCATCCCTCTTCTTTCATAAATATTAAAGCACTAATAATATACCTTTTAAATACTTTAGACAAAACATTACAAAATTCGACTTAACTTTTTTTCGAGCATTTTTGCTCTCATATATTATTTACTCCGTTTATACTCAAAATTCCCCTATACTTATCAATTTTTTTATGATATATTTAAAAACGAAAGGAGAAAATATGAAAAAAGGTTTAAAAATTTTATTTATTTCACTATTTGTAATTTTAATTTCAGGTTGTGGTAATGAAAAAACTAATGTTAATACAAATAAGGATACAGCTAAAGAAACTATAAACACTTGTACTTTAAGTTCTGATCAATCTTCTAATGGATATACACTATCTTCAAATTATGAAATTCATTCAAAAGATGGACTAGTTAATAGCGTTACAACTAAAGAAACAGTTGAATCAGATAATGAACAAGTAAGATCTTATTTCAAAAAGACATTAGAAGATTCTTATAATACTGCAAATGAAAGTTATGGTGGTTATACTTATAATGTCACAGAAGATGGAAATAAAGTTATTTCTGATGTAACAATCGATTATTCTAAAATGGATTTAGACAAATTTGTTAATGACAATTCACAAATGAAATCTTACATAAAAAATAATAAAATATCTTTAGATGGAATGAAAAAAATATATGAAGCTTTAGGAGCAACTTGTAATTAGACTATACTATTTAGTATAGTTTTTTCTTTTATTTAGTGATATACTTAAAGTATGTAATATAGAAAAATAGGAGAAAAAAAAGATGTATAGTAAAAATATTAATGATGTTTATAAAGAATTAAATACAAGTGAAAAAGGATTAACTATAAATGAAGTTAACAAAAGATTAAATATATATGATAAAAATATAATAAAGGAAAAGAAAAAAGAAAATATTTTCTTAAGATTTTTAAAACAATTTAAAGATATAATGATTATTATTCTTTTAGTAGTCGCACTACTCCTTTATATATATGGAGTACTATATTCTCATGAATATACAGATACGATAGTAATATTAGTTGTTGTTTTTATAAATGCAATTACTGGTTTTATTCAAGAAGAAAAAGCAAATTCTGTTATTGATGGACTAAAAAAATATGAAGCTTCAACTTGTAAAGTAAAAAGAAATGGTAAAATTGATATTGCTGATACAAGTACTTTAGTTCCTGGTGATATTATATTTTTAGAAGCTGGTGATATGGTACCTGCAGATTCTAGAATAATTACATGTGAAAACCTAAAAGTTGATGAATCACCTTTAACAGGTGAAAGTATTCCAGTTATTAAAACAAATGAAACATTAAATAATAATTTAATAATTCAAGATCAAAAAAATATGATTTTCTTGTCATCAAACATAACAAATGGTAAATGCATGGCAGTTGTTATAAATACTGGTATGAATACAGAAATAGGAAAAATAGCGTCTTCATTAAATAAAATATCAAATATTGAGACACCTCTTCAAATAAAAATAAAAGAAATAAGTAAAAATCTAACAATAATTGTATTTATAATAATGATTTTTATATTTATATTAGCACTTTTTAATCACTACTCATTTCTAGAAATAATAATGCTTTGTTCTTCACTTGCGGTTGCGGCTATTCCAGAAGGATTACCTGCGGTTATAACTATTTCATTATCTATTGGTATATCTAATCTTGCAAAAAAGAAAACGATAGTAAAACAAATGCAAGCGGTTGAAACACTAGGTTCTGTTGATATTATTTGTTCAGATAAAACAGGAACAATTACACAAAATAAAATGACTGTAAAAGAAGAAGTTATTTATGATAAAGAAATGTTAAATTATATATGCGCACTTTGTAATGAAGGATTAATAATAAATAATGAATATAAAGGTGACCCTACTGAAACATCATTATATGGATATTTATATAAAAATAATATTGATGCGTTAAAAGTTAGAAAAGAAAATAAAAGAATAATAGATGCTCCTTTTGATAGTGAAAGAAAGTTATCTACTACAATTAATAAAATTGGTGATAAAACTTATTTATTATGTAAAGGTAGTATCGATAATTTACTTAATAAATGTGCTTATATAAATAATAACAAAATAACTAATAAGGATATAAATGATATTAAAGATAGTGAAAAGAAACTTGCTAGTAAAGCACTTAGAGTATTAGGATTTGCATATAAAGAAATTAATGATATTCCTAAAAATTCTACTGAAGTAATTAATGAAGAAAACAATCTTAATTTTGCTGGTATACTTGGGATGATTGATCCACCAAGAGATACTGTTATAAAAAGTGTTGAAATGTGTAAAAATGCAGGTATTAGGCCAATAATGATTACAGGTGATTCACTAGATACTGCAAGTGCTATTGCTAAAGAAATAGGAATTATAGATAACGATAATGAAGGAATACTTGGTAATGCTCTTGATAATTATACTGATGAAGAACTTGAACAAATAGTTAAAAATTATTCTGTTTATGCAAGAGTTAATCCAGAACACAAAGAAAGAATTGTTAAAGCTTGGCAAAAAAATGGTAAAGTTGTTGCTATGACAGGAGATGGAGTTAATGATGCTCCTGCTATTAAAGATGCACATGTTGGTGTTGGTATGGGAATAACTGGTACAGATGTAACAAAATCAGCCGCAGATATTGTACTTATGGATGATTCATTCTCAACAATAATAATTGCTGTTGAAGAAGGAAGAAGAATATATAATAACATTAGAAATAATATTGTTTACTCATTATCTAGTAATTTTGCTGAAATATTTACAATAATTATTGGATTACTTTCTGGTAACACTATACTTTTACCAATATATATATTATTTATAGATTTAGTAACTGATTCTGTTCCAAGCATATGCTTAGCATTTGAAAAAAGTGAAAAAAATATTATGAGTCAAAAACCAAGAGGTCTTAACAAATCATTATTTACACCATTTATAAAATCTTGCTTTATATCATCAGCAATTATCGAAACAATATTTGTTTGTTTAACTTACTTTATATCTTTAAAATTATATAATAATGAAATTGCAATGAGTCTTGCCCTTTTATCTATGATTGTGCAAGAAATTATTTATTCTATATCTTGTAGAAATTTAAAAGAACCAGTATTCAAGCAAGGACTATTTTCTAATAAAGCAATGAATATTGGACTAGCTATAATATTATTAATTGAACTTCTAGTATTTATGACTCCTATTGGTAAAATAATAAGTGTTGAAAGTATTAAACCAAGTTTAGTATTAATTGTATTTCTAATAAATAGTTCTTCATTTATAATTTATGAACTATTAAAACCATTACTAAAAAAAGTATTTAAAGACTAAATAGTGTACTCTAAGTATACTATTTTTTTGTGTAATTTATTTTTATATAGTTAGATTTATTTAATTCTACGATTCATAGGGTGACATATTTATAAATTTATAATACCATTGTTTTTGAAAGAAGGAATTCTTATGAATAAAAATTATACTAATTATTATTTTTTCATCATGGCATTATTTTTTATTACGTATAACATAATATTTGAAAGTTTAAAAATAAGTGGTTCATTATATAAATTGTTTATGATTTTACTTATAATTATTAATTCTATTATATTATTCATTTTAAATAAGAAAATTAGTTTTAAAAAAATAATACTTATTATCTATATATTTACCATTGTTAAATCAAAAAATCAGTTACAATTCTTTTTTGCGCTTTCTAATATTATTATTTTATGTATAATTGGTTTTCAAGAAAGCAACCTTATTAAAACTATTTCAATTTTCATTTTAATAATTACACTAACATATTCTTTACCTTTATTATTTGTATTCTTATTAGAATTTGGTACTGAATTAGATGAAGATGTATATATGAATAAAATATATGAAGATACTCATTATTATTGTAATAAAAATTATGAAATATATTCTTATTCATATAGTGCTGGTGATGTTTTTCATTATAGTATAGGCAAACATTATGACTTTTTAAATATAAATGATATAATACATATAACGTATAATGAACAAAACGAAGTTAAAAAATATGATTACGATAATTATTTAAAAAAGCATAAATGTAGATTGGTTGGTGGTATAAATGAATCTAAATAAAATATCTAGTTTAATCAAGAAAAATAGTTTTCATTTATCAAAAGTAAGAGCATACAAAATGCATAAATAATTAATAAAAGAATGGCAAAAATATAGAGGTTTTGCTTTTTGAATGATATAATATATTTGTTGGTTTAATTATTTAGGAGGACGAATATGGATCTAAGGCAAAAGATAGAAAATTATATACCCTTTAATGAACAAGAAGAAAAAGACAAAGAACAATTTTTAAAATTTATTGATACTTTTGATGATGTTTTGACTAGAGATAATATTTTTGGACATTTTTCTGCATCAGCATTTGTGGTAAATAAAGAAAGAAATAAAATGGTAGTTGTCTATCATATAATTAATGATGGTTGGATTTATCCAGGAGGACACGCTGATGGAGAAGATGATTTTTTATCAGTTGCAGTTCGTGAAGTTGAAGAAGAAACAGGATTAAAAGTAAAAGTTTTAGATGAAAATATATATTCGATTCAATCAGCACCTGTAAAAGGTCATATAAAACGTGGAAAATATGTTTCAGCTCATCTACATTTAGATGTTTTATATATAATGGAAGCAGATGATAAAATACCATTAGTATATAGAGAAGATGAATCAAAAGGAGTTAAATGGATTCCTTTTGAAGAAGCAGATAATAATACAATGTGTGATTTTATAAGACCTATTCATAAAAAATTAATTAAGAAATTAGGTTCAAAATAAAGATGATTACATTGTAATCATCTTTCTTAATATGTATTTATTTTGACCTTACTAATATTTTTGCTCTTTCCTCTTGTAATTGTTCTTTAGTAACGTTAGGATTTAATGATAAACTAATTTTTGGTTCTTTCATTGTTTTAATAACAGGTAATTCAGCTTTTGACTTTATCATTGATAAACTTTCCATAGTTACAGGCAAATCTGCCAATGCAATTTCATATTTTCCTCTTTCTAAATATTTAAAAACAAAAGCATCTATTTTTACTTCACCATTTTGCTTAAATTTTATCATTATCTTTGGAGTCAAAACAAATGGTAAAATATCATCTAAAGTAGATATTGCTCTTTGTAATTCATTTTTTGTACTTTCTTTATATCTATCACTTTCATCTATTATTCTTGAGAGTCTTTCTTTCTCTTCATCAATCCATTTTTGTTCTAATTCTAATCTTGGATTATATAATTTACCATTCATATCAAAAATACTTGTATCTTCATACTCATTTTCATCAAGTTGCTCTAATGAACCTGTCTTTAAATATGTTTCTAGTTCTTCTCTAGTAATTGTTTTAGTTTTTTCATCACATAATTTACCATTTAAAATTTTAGTATGAACTATTGCTTCATCGCCATCTTTAAATGCTGTAATTTTAGTAATAAATCCATCATTTATTCTAATATATGGCTTTTCAAAATCTAAAATTTGATTTACAAAGTTTAATTTTCTAAATAATAAAACTCTTTCTATATGTTCAGGAATTTGAGAATATGGGAAATTATTTTTTCTTTCATCATCTAAATAAACATTTCTTGAACCTTCACTAATTGATGGATGAGATTCTATAAAATTTCTAAAATACATTAAATCATTGTTTCAAAATAATAATAAGTAATTATGGTATGCTAACATAATTTGAATATAATCATCAGCAACATAATGACTATGCATTTTTTCAACCATTTCATCAAACTTTTTCATAAGTACACAAACCTCCCTTAAAAACTATAAATAATATAACATAATTTTAATACTTTATCTACTTGTCTATTCAATATTAACATTAAATCATGATTTTGCAATACACTTATCATCTTTGATTAAATAACATTCTACATAATGATTTCCTTTAAATGATACACTTTCAAATCGTTTAAAACTTTGTGGATCATCTGCAAAGAGTTTAAATTATTACCATAGTATATCTCTCCACGTAAACTATTATCTATAATGCATTTGCCAAATGATTTTGAAAAATTAAAATGTTTATAGAATAATTAAGTTAAAATTATTTGAAATTATTAATATATGTAGTATATTATTTGTAGTGAGTGATATTTATCATATCACTAAAGAAAGAGTTGTAGATATCTACTGCACCCGCTCCATTTGAATATAGCTTACGGATTGATTATAGTTCGTAAGTTTTTATTTTATATAAAACTAACTGAAAAAGAGTAAAAAATTATCAAAATTTAAACCTCTTTTTTATTTTTCTTGAATATGGGAATAAATTCTATGTCTAGCCAGCACTAAATTTGTACTCCCGGACAAATTCTTATATGAGAAAATCCCAATCCCTTTTATAAATTTTCTTTTATTTCTGGAAATAAGTTATACAAATTATATCCTAATAAATTATCAAAGTTTTCTTTTAACTTGTATACTTCAATTAAATGATAATGAGTATTTTTATATACACCATGTCTTAGTAATAAATCAATTAATCTTTGTTCTAATGATTGCAATTTAGTAGTACACATTAAATCACATAAATTAATAATTTTTTCATAAATTGTATATTCTTTTAAAATATAGCTCTTTATAAAATTATATTTTTCGTTAGTTGAATCTGTATAGTCTCTATCATTAGCCAAACAATTAATATCATTATTCAAAAAAGAATGTTTAATACATATACCTGCATACTTATCATCGTATCCCAATGATTTTAAATAATTATATCCATTAATTGCATGAGGTATTACTCCTTCATAACTATTACAACCAAATCTTTTTCCAATATCGTGAATATATCCTAATGTTTTTGCATAATCTTCATCTAAATTTAATGATTTTGCAATAATCCCTGCAGTATCACCAACACAAATTGAATGTAAAATCCAATCATCGTTTTTTGCCATACCCTTACAATCATTTAATAGCATTAATGCTTTTTTGCAATTTAATTTCATTGATTTACTCCTTAAAAATATTATTTTAATTCTTCTCTTACTTCCATTAAAATTCTTCCTAACAAATTCTTATGTTCTGAAGTTTTACAATCATCACATGTACATTCACCCCATATATTATCATGCCAACCAGTTGTATCTTCTATTAATTCCATAGATTGAGTATTTAATAACTCTTCCAAACAATCTTGATTTTGTTTAAATTTTTCTATTACTACTTTTTTCATTAAATCATATTTAACATTTTCCCAATCATCGCGTATAAATCTTGATAATTCTCTGCTAACATGTTTTGATTCATCTGGTGTAAGTTTAGTCATTATTTTCTTTATATCTTCATCTAAAAATTTTTGTGAGTGATATGCTGCTTCACTTGAAGAATATTTTATTCCATCTACTATAACGTCACACAGAAAATAATTCGTCAATTTTGTATCACTTTTAAAATAATATTTGTTATTCATAGTATTTCTCCCATATTAATAAATTCAAATATATTATACAATAAAATAACAAAATTCTCCATACTCCAATTGAATTTTAATAACAATTCATATATAATGTTTTTAGAAAGAGAA
>JABLTO010027620.1_pt1 | contig 29697 bp, 47 predicted proteins | sample 7160091 | NCBI WGS metagenome assembly JABLTO01 (sample SAMN14651225, study PRJNA627086) | human gut metagenome | isolation source: feces | host: Homo sapiens
GCAGTGTCGTTTGCCTTAATCGTCTCATTGGCTGCGTCCAGCTTCTCTTTCTGCTTGTCGTAGTCGGCTACCGTCTTATAGTTTTCCGCTACTGCAGTATTAAGGCCGTCTTCTTTGTCCTTAGGCACCTCAATGCCCAGTTCTTTCAAGATAGTTAAAATGTTCTTCATATCGTTCTCCTTAAATGATTTATTTACCGGGCTTTCCCCGGTATGGGAAGTTGCAGGGACGGGATTTGAACCCGTGACCTTCTGGTTATGAGCCAGACGAGCTTCCAGACTGCTCCACCCTGTAATGCGACAATAAAAAAAGCGCCTTGCAGCAATTCCATTAAGAATTTACTACTTGGCGCTTAGGCTCTATTGTCAATATCGATTCAGTTTTACATTTTTTGCAGTACCCCGGGAAATTCCTCAATACAGTGTCTTTTCGTAGCATCTGCATATGTGGATTTCCACACCGAGGACACTTACACCAATAATACCCCTTTGGCAGCATATATTAACCCTCCATAGAGATATTATAGCAGAACATTTGTTTCGTTGCAATGATATAATTGCGAATTATGTGTTATAATCCGGGTACAACCTCTTTTATTCCTTTTGCCGCATTATACATTCTCTGCATAATAGAATTTTCCTGCAGATACTCTAAGCCTTTCAGAGTAATTTGAATATTACGGCAGTCGCAGTTCCTGTTTCCGGATATATCTCTCATTATTCGGACACCTTTAATGTATCCTACATCCTCCATCATCTCAATATATCTCATCCAACGCTCATCACTTACGCATAGGGCATTCGCATCAAATTTTCCTATGTCTGCATACTCGTTATCCATCTCTTTCTCAAGATGTGACAGAATTTTATATACTGCTTTAAAGTTATCCATTGTCGTCCTCCTTTTGCTTTGCAATTACGAGTTTTCCTTCCCTTATTGCCGCGCAAATCATAGAAAGTGATTCCGCATATCCAAGTACCTTTTGTTTATCCGTTTGTGGGGCGTTCGATTTCAAAAAAAACTTTACTTCTTTTTCTATATCGAAATATTGTTGCTCTGTACATATATCTTTATCCTGCATTTTTGCAATAAGCTTTTCTGCATCACTTGAATGTTCTGAAATTGTATATTTTTTATTATAATCCCTTATATCTTCAAGTAATCCTTTAATGTCAACCATTTTCCCCTCCCTTTAGAATTTCAACAAATTTCATAACTTCATTATAGTCTTCAAATGAAGCGCCAGCTTGTCTTAGACTTTCATCAACTTTATCTTCTAACCACTGGTATCGTTTGGGCAATGGTATATTAAATAATTCCTTTGCAAACTCCATGTCGGTACCATATGAAAACCTATTGTTTAACGCTTGTAAAACCATTGTTTTATCCTCATAAGTGCATATATGAGTAATATTCTTTTCTTTACATATTTGTTGCTTGAGCCATTCTACAGTGGCCTCTTCAATGTATCTATTAGTGCTGTAGACTTCTGGCTGATAATAACTTGCAGAACAAGAATGAAGCATTTCATGCCATAAAACTCCATCGTCAGCGGTACGCACCAGTGCTATGTCGCAGGACCATTCTTTTCTTCCTAACGATTCGTCTTCAATCAGTCCATCATAAGTAATAACTTTTCCGCTCCATTTTGAGACTTTACTTGAATACTGTAATATGTCTTTCTCTATCTGATGTGCCGTCTGTTCAAAATCTTCTCTTGTTCTTATAGTATAACCTACATTTTTTATTTTTTCCATGCCATTATCAAATACATTTATTTTATGAACTGGTGCAACCGATACTTCAAACCCGTTCCACGCCTTGGTTTTCTTCAAGTCCGCTGTACCGCACTCATACCGAAGCCGGCTTGTCTCTTCCGGTACACCACACATTTTACAAAATTCTTTGTACTTGGCGGTTTTCTCCTTGATTTTAACCTGCAGCTCTCTGGTATCATTTCCCAGTGCCTCTTCTGCTTCCTTTTCCCTCTTCAATGCCCGTATATTCCGCTCCATAGCACGCATCTTCTGGGTCATGGCGTAGTAGTCGTAGGTTTTGCCGTCTATGGTGACAGGCTTCGGCTCTGCCTGTTCTTTCGGCAGACTGGAAGCGCCCTCAAACCACACATAATGCCTGTGCCGGCAGTTATAGCCATATAGACCGGTAGGGTCACTCTCATGTGCTCCATCCACACTGTAGCCGGTCGCTATCCACAGGTCTGTTATATAGTCCTGTCCGATGCGCTTGGCTTCCTCGGAATAGTCCTTGCCCTCTTTGATAAAATATACTCTGCCCTGCCACTGTTCATGATTGGCATGTCCGGTTCCGGTGTTGCGGGCACCCCAGTGCTTGGACACGTAGACCAGGTTCTCCCCTGTCTGTTTGATGTTCTCATCCTGTATCTTGCCAGCAAGCTGGTGGCAGCCGGTACGAACAGCAAGACGGGCGGCGGTGTCAAGCTGCATGGAATAACCACTTGCAAAGTCAATAGACCTTAAGCCGCTCTGGGCAAGGTCATGTACCACATCACGGACAACCTTATCCTGCGAGAATGTGCCGGAGCATATTTTTATGACTGCCTTATCCAGTTCCCTGCGGTATGCATTTTCGATGCCCTCATAGCCGCTCATGGTCTTAAAACCTGTGGTCTGTGTCATATTCTTAAGCTCGCCATTGGTCTGCGCCGTAAAAGCATCCATAAGCTCTTTCAGGTAAGAGTTGTCCGTCAGCTCTTTTCCCGCCTCTTTCCAAACGGAAAGGTCATTTGCCCATGACATATTGCCAGCACCGGCTACAATCTCTTCGTTTGCCTTATATGCCGCTTTGGTGATGTCGTTTATAATCTTCCGCACTTCCCTCTTGTATTCCAGCGTATTCTTTGCCACTGCCTTGCGGAAATCCGGGTCAGCATTTAGCATCTTCATGGCTTCCTTTCGGATCCGTGCCGGACTATACCCCAGTTTCATCATGGCTATGGCCTGCAGCTCCGCCGTGCGGCTATATGTAAGGGTCTTGGCTATTCTGCGTGCAATATCCGCTATGACCTCTTTCTCCAGATACTGGAACAGGGGCGTTATGGTTTCTGATATGATTTCCAGCTGTTCCTCTGATAACATATTTCCTCCAAAACAAAAAAGAGCCGTAGAATTATTTAAACTCTATCGGCTCTTTGGCGCTTCTCTCAATATTTACTTACAAAGTATAACATGTGCCATTTCAATCCGTCAATGCAGCACTTTACTGCCTACGTCACTGATAACCTCTTGCGCTTTTCTGCTGCAACTCGAATCATTTCATTCATGAATGTCTTGGCTTCATCCAAAGCGTCTATATTAGCTACATACTCAATACATTCTTGAAAATTTTCCTCGGACATCTCAACCAATGCCATCACCATTTCGATTACTTCTTCGTCACTCATTATGCTACCTCCCCAAGAAACTTGTTGATAAAATACTGCTGTCCCTTACCGGTAACCTTTGTTGTCCGATTGATACGAACCGAGCCATCAGGATTATTGACGGTGCTTTCCTTTACTTCAAACAGCCCCATTTCCATGCTACGCTGGGTAGGCATGTTCCAGTCGGAGCCCTGCCGTTTGATTAGATAACCGTTATCCCGCATCCATGCAAAGAGCCGTTTCTGTCCTATATCCACACCGTTCTGTTTCAACAGCTTTGCCAAATCTCCAATCAGGATTGATGTGTGACTGGTGGCTACTGCATCTGCAAATATCTCCTTGGGGCGCATTTCGCTTATTTTTCTTTTTTGCCTTTCAATAGTTTCCTCTGCTACCTTTATTGCACGAGCCATTACCTGCTCCGGTGTATTCCACGCCTTCTCAAGATCAATTAAATACTGCCGACACTGCTTACCCTCCGGTGTTCTCTGAATCATGCAAATCTGCTTTGCCATATCAACCGAAATATTACAATCTGTAACCTCTCGCCTTACTTCTCTGCTTCCTTCCATTTGAACCCGCTCAATTTTGAGCATGTTGAAATCAGTCCCTTCTACAAATCCATATTCACACATTCTCGGAAACCAATCTTTAAATGCTGTTCCAATATGTAACTGCTCATGTAAACTTCTTGCTGATACGGTGGGCTCTCCACTTTCATAGTTAATTGCGATAATTTCATTCTGCATTTTGCAATTCCTCCTTGCAAAAACTGGCGGAATCCCCTATAATGCAAATAGGAAATTCCTATGGTTAATAGGTTCCATTAGAGCAAACACGCACTCGTCAAAGTTACCGTGTTTGCTCTTTTTTTGTTGGCAAATCTTTTTGTACATCTTTCTTTACTAAGTCTGCTACATACTGAATAAAAGATTTATCCTGCATTACAGCTTTTATCTTGGCAGCCTTATGCACATTGTCCTCTAAAACTATTGTTGCACGTTTCATTTTCTTCTCCTTTTCGTGTATTTTTCATGCACATTTATGATTATAGTGTCTATTTCGTACAATGTCAATATATATTTTTACATTTTGGGAAAACTGTGTTATTATGTGTCTAGGAGGTACACGCTATGAATAGAATAAAAAATTTACGTTTAGAAAATGGTTTGTCTCTGCGAGAACTTGCAAGTGAGTTGAATATATCGTATTCTTCATTAGGTAAATACGAGCGCGGAGAACAAGAACCCAGTTTTGAAACTCTTGAAAAAATTTCAGAACGCTTTCATGTTACAGCAGACTACCTTCTTGGCTTTAGTAACGTTAAAAATCCCAAATATGTGGAAATCCATAAAGAACTAGGTCTGACAGATACATCTATAGAAATCATTAAAAAAAACAAGGAAAACATTGCTCCGGGACTCAATTCTTTTATACAAAATCCAATGTTTCCAGAATTAATAGAGCTATATACCGAATATAGTATGCTTGGAGAAATTTCAGCAGAAGATTTAGAGTCTATGATGCAAACTTCATACGGTTATGACTCCTTTGATTTAAATAATCCGTTGGATTTAGCTGCTAGAAATCTAATGGATAAATTTGAAAAATTACCATCAACAGAAGCATATAAAATGTATATATTAAATATTTTTAATAAGTTGTTAGATAATACTACTCCACCTACCGACTAAATAGGACCTATAGAGTTCCCCGCCTACATCATGTAAGCGGGGAACTCTTCCAAGGCTCATATCTATAATCTTCTATTCCTAATCCTCTTCCTCTCCTCCGGTGTCCTGCTCCTGCGCTTCCTGCTTTGCTTCTACCATTGCTCTTGCTTCTTCTTCCGTGATGCTATATGCGTCCATGAGATACCAGATTTTCAGTTCCGGGATGTCAAAGGAAAGGGCATCGTTGCGTTTGCGTTCCAGCTCTGCTTCTTTGTCTGTGATGTAACTGTCGTCAAAGTCCACAAGAATGTCCTGCTCCAGATTGAATGCCTTGCCCTGGAAGGTATCTGCAAACCACATCACTGCCCTGCAGATATCCTGTATATACCGGATTGCTTCCTGACGCTGGCGGTTAAGCTCTTGCATCTGGTCCTGCCGCTCGCCCACATACTCGGTCGCTGTGGTAATCTGCCCATTCTCGAAGCTATACTTCTTGGTGCCATAGCCAAATGACATGGACAGTAAAGATAATGCCAGCTCAAAGGATTTTGTCACCTGCTCAATTCTGATTTCCGGGTTGTATTCCTGTATCATGCCCTTTTCTTCCGGCAGCTTCTCCCCGGTGAACACAAACAGTTTCTTCTGTTCAGGTGTCAGCTTCGGCTTACCATTACTGTCAAACTCACAAAGCAATTCGTTGATAAGAATAATCTTCTCGGCCTTGTCCAAATCGGAAAAAAGAACGTTATAACATAAATCCACGACCTTAAGCGCCGGGATTGCATCCCACAGTTTTGGCAATCCGTACCCTTCCATGTCGTCCAGATTGTTTACCTCCGCATTGCGCATCACTGCGAAAGGCTTGACATCTCCGAGCTGCACGCTGCGCTCTCTGTCGGGCAGCTCTGTGCCTTTGTCGTCGAATACATGCGTTTCTGCCACATACTGTCCATTATCATTTAACGTGAAAAGGACAAGGGTAATCTGCTTCTTCCCTTTTACTAACGAGCAGCCGGAGAACGCCGCTTCGGTTACAATGTCGTTCTCCACTGTCAGCGGCATAAAGGCATCTGCCTCCACATAATTCAACTTGATAATTCCACCCTGTACGGAGCCGTTGTCCATGAATGTAGCATTGTCCAAACGGATATAGCACGCTGTTGTTCCGTCCGCAGAGGTCTTTTCTAACTGCTTGCGATACTGTGTATTGAATTCGCTCCCGTCCAGTACATCTTTCACAAAGTCCGCCTGTTCACCGTCTCCGGCGTTGATTTCCAGCACTTCGCACAAATTGGCATCATCGGAGCAGCACCGCTTACCGAAGTTCAGCCTGTTCAGCTCGTAGGACTGACCGTTGATAGTCTTGCGCCTGTGGAAGTCCTCAATCAGACGATTACTGTACCAGTCGTCGCATGACTGGATGACGGCAAGCGCCTTGGTGTTTACGGTGTACCCTTTTTTCTGCAGAAAGTTTGTAACACAATTTTCCATACTCTTCTCCTTATCTCTTCAAGTCTATGTATTCCACAAAATCCAGCCACGTATAGCAGAAGCTGTCCCACCTGTCGTTTACATTTCCTATGTTCTTGTCCTCCGGCTGGTCTGGCTTCTTTTCGTCCCACCGGAGGGAAGCTATCGCCCTTCGTGTCTGCGTGCAGCGTCTGTTGATTTTCAGACGTCCGCTATTTAAAAGCATGTCCACTGTCTTTGGTCGCTCTGATATTTCATTCTTCCGACAGCCCTTGATGTTCTGATATGGTAGCCCGGCATCCTTGGCAGCACTTCGCAGGCTGTTAATCATTGTCGTGCTGGCACTGTCCGGGAACACCCAGTCCACACGCCCATATTTTTGAATGCTCTCCCTATAGAACTCCACGAACTTATCACATATCTTCTTACTGTCGATGTCATCCGATAACGGCAATCCGTCCTCTTCCAGTGATTTGAAGTCATGATACCTGTTCTGGTAGCCGGTAAGGTTGTATGTTGTCATAGAGCCGTTGCCGCCGAAGTCAATACCCATTACAATTTTGAAAAATGGAACCTTAAGTTTTCCCTCATTGTCGAAGATATCCGCATCATCGAACAAATACGGAGAGTCGTCCTCGGCAAAATACCGGAAGATGATACCAGATGCCAGCACCCACAGACCCGAAATAAACCGGTCATAGAACACGCCCTTATACATGCGTTCGTACCTCTCGATAATCTTCACCGCAAGGCTTGGATTGTCTCGCATGGTAAAATGTATGCGTATCATGTTCTTTTCTGTTATTTTGTCAATCCATTCCACCTTGATATAGTGGTCGGGACCTTCCGGGTTGCAGTTGAACCAGTACTTGGAACCATCCACAGAGCATCGACCGGTTGCCTGATTTACGAAGGACTCCGGCATAAGCGCTACTTCATCAAAAAACACACCTGCCAGTGTGATACCCTGTATTAAATCTTGGGAGCCCTCGTCTTTGCCGCCAAACAGATAGAATGTGTTTTCCTTGGCTCCCATACGGATGATCATATAATTTTCTGACCTATGTTCCTCCACCCGGTATCCTCGGGACAGAAGCATAAGTTTAAGCTGCCCTATCACGTTACGGCGTAGGGACTGGATTGTCTTGCCGCATATAGCAAAGTTCTGTCCGTCAAATGTTTCCATTGCCCACATCACATAAGACAATGACATGACGGTAGTCTTACCGGAACGAATAGAGCCGTCGCATATAATGCCGTCCTTGTCCTCATAGGGGCTCCCGGGCATCCACCATTCCAGCACCATTCTCTGCTTGCGGCTAAACCGGGTAAATTTGAACAATGCCTTACGTTTCAACAATATCCTCTCCCTCAAATGTGGTGGCTACATCTCCCTGCAATGCTTCCATGAAACCATCTGACTCGTACTCTGTGGCTTCTCCGCCCTCTTTTACTGCTTTTCGGCGGTCAATTTCCGCCTGGTACTTCTTGCTGTCCATATCCACAGGCAGTGCATACAGTTCCTTGATATTCTTTAGGGCACTGGTGACCTGTGAAAGGCCCAGCCTGTCCACTGGTCCATTCTCCGTCCGAACGGTCTCCTTTTCGTCCACTACTTCCCTGGTTGGCTTTCCAATAGCCAAATTGTCTTTATACTCCACCGTTCTGACTTTCCTTTTATCTCTCACAACATACTGTTCAAGCTCACTAAGCGCCTGTTCAACTTTATCCGTTGCCATATCAGCAATCTGTAGTAGCCGGGCAATGCGTTCTGCGTCTTTATCGGAAGATTTCTCCCTTGCTTTTTGGAGTGTTCGCTGTGCATACTCTGCTCTTTTATCTACCCAGCCGTCTCTTGCACATCTATCTTTCAATGTGTCAATCGAAACAGAATACTTCTTTGCCAATGTTTCAAGGCTACAAGGCTTCTTCCGAATGTCCGTCACGTATTCGTGCTCTATAGCCACCCATGAGATACATTCCGAACGTTCGTTTTTCCTGCTCGCAGTGCAATCCGAACGCTCGCCATCCCAGTTATGGGTACTTTTCCACCGCCGCACCGTTCCCGGAGGTACATCCAACTGTGCCGCAATGTCTACCAGCTTCATGCCCTGCTTATACATCTCATATGCCTTATCACTTAATGGATTTTTCTTTGCTGCCACTGACTACCTCCTTTCTGGCAATAAAATTGGGACCCATACGGGTTTCCTTTCTCGCTTATCCCGCTACTGGCTCCTCTACCGCCCATATTTTATCCTCCCTCTACAGGCTCAAATATTTATAGTTATTTTTCTTTGCATACTTTACAGCCTCTTCCAAAGTATCAAAGCGCAGCCTAACATCTTCCTGTGTTTTTATCCCCTGTTTATGATAGTTACCTTCATCATCCCAGTTTGAAATCACATCTCTTTTTCCTGTCATGTAATACCTATATCCCTGCTTATTTGGCTCGGGCTGCTTGTGTATTACGACTTGTCCAGCCCCATGCTGACTTGATATTCCGCTGCTACCGCCTCTGCCACCCATTACCGTTTACCTCCATTAAACCAATCATCAAAGTTTTTAATTCGGCGGTTTCTCGCTCTCTGATATGTAGTGGTTTCCATTTGTGCATGTCTTTCCTGGACATTTGACGCAGCTTCAATTTTTTTTGAAAATTCATGCATCTTATCTTGCATAGCACTATTCATTGCTACAAGTTTTCTATGCTCTATAGCGAGTTTCTGGTTCTTAAATACAGCTTCCTCACTTCCAAGCTTGGCAATCCTTCGGTTATTATCGTTCAGCCTGTCAATGATATAGCTGGAAACCCTAACTGCCTCATTTTTAGTGTCTATCGATTTGATGTAATCTGTATCTTCATTTCGTATGATTTTTTCCAACCTGCTATCTGCCTGAACCTTATAATCACTTCTAAGCGCATCACTCTTTTTAGCTGAATTAAAATAGACTTTTGCCATTAACTTTGACACCGGCTTTTCATTCAACAGACTGCTTGCTCCGCCACGGCCGCCAAAATACTGCAAATTCATTACCATTGCGCTACCTCCGCTTCATTCCACTTCTCGCTAAATGCCTTAACACGCACGATATTGCCCTTGCACTCTTCCGGCACCTTGCCGTAGAAGATAATCTGTGTAGGTTGCAGCCTGTCCACCATCTCAAAATAACCGTCAAGAAACTTCCGCTTGCGCTCCTTGCTGTTCTGGGTACCTACGGAAGATATTGCCACCACACTGTGTGTAGGTTCTCCATCAAAGCACCATTCAAAGGAAGACTTGTCGCTCCAGCATATGGTAGGAATTACCCTTATGCCATGCTCCTGCCAGTATGCGGCCAGCCAGTGCTTTCGATAGTGGTTATATATCTGTAGCGCCTTGGGGAAGTCTGTATACAAGGAGAAATCAGGGGACATCACATAGGCGAACTGCTGCAGGGTGCTGATATATCTGTCCGGGTCTGTCCACAGGCGCAGGAACTGGTAGTCGTCAAGGAAGAAATGCACTCCCTTCTTTTCCCTGTCCTTGGATGTGCCGGCATAGTTATATCCAATCCAGTCGCAGCCTTCATATTGTGTAGGTGCTATCTGCGGTACCTGGTATTCCCCGATGCCGTCATATATTGCTCTCTGCACGTTTTCATAATTTCTCTGTGTCTTATACATTCTTCCTCCCGGATAAAACAAAAAGAGCCGATACACGGATTTCTCCGCATATCGGCTCTTAGGCGCTAGATAATATTATAACATATTCCAATTCATAATAAATTATTTTTTTGAGTAAATTTCATTTTTTGCTCTTTTTTCTTCAATTTTTTCAATACGCTTTATATTGTCAAATTTAATATAAACTTTTTCATTATAATCCTCTGCACCGTAACCTGCAACTAACCTCTCCTTCGATTTTCTACCTACAAAATATTTCTTATACCCAGTAATTATAACATACTTTTCATGCCCATCCTCATATTCGTATTCTCCTAGATACCCAATATATACATATGGTTCATCCTTTAAGTATATTTTTAAACACGTGTATTCTTCTTCAGCATCTCCTAGTAACTCAAATGGCACATCAGTTGCACTTGTTGATATTCCCAAAAACTCACATATCAAAGTAAACATTTTTGACATCTTGAATTTATAGCAACAGTATGGAATTAATAAGGATATAAAAATTAAGAGGATGTTATATTCAATGTCGTTCTTGCTTGGCACCTCTTTTAAAAAACACATTCGTGCCAATATCTCTTGTAAAAGCAAATTGTATACATAACTAATCGCAAAACTTTTAACCACAAAAACTTGCGTATTCTTTGTAGTTCTTGCAGCGAAAAAATTATATAAATACATAGATATAATTCCTGGATATATGTATACTACATAACTAGTTAGATTTTGCATCACTAAACTAGTCTTTTCTGTATCGGAAAGAATTTCCACTACTTTTTCCATTATTTAGACTTTCCGCCTTTTCCGCCTTTTCCGCCTTTTCCCGGAACAGGTTTATGCACGGCGCTTTTTTTTATTTGACTTCTTTTCTGTCCGGCATAGTTACCATGTTTTACCGAATCATTATTGCTTCTTGGTATATTAAATTCCATATGCATAATTTATTCCCCTTCATTATCAATATAAAATATTATACCACTACAATTTCCATTATTCAATTATAATGTGTAAATCTCGACAAATTTCGGCAAATCACCTTATTATCTCATGCAAGCAGGCTTCTCGCACCGCTCAAATTTGATAACCCACACCCACATTTTCATTCAGTCCTTTCTATGCCTCTTTCCATGACATTTATAGCAAAGCCATTTGACTTCTAAAGGTTTAGTATAATCCTCATGATGCGCTGTTAACTTTACCTTTCTTCCACACTCTTCACAAACCTCTGGTTTCAAAATATCGCCACGCTTTACTGCATTATTCAGTTCTTTTCTCGCTTGGTATTTTTCATCTTTAACTCTATTGATACTATAATTTCGCTCGCGCTCTCTAAAAATCTCTACGTTCTTTTTTCTTGCTCGTTCCATATATCGCTGATTGTTCACTCTGGCAGTATCCTTATTTCGTGTTTTGATACTCTCTTTACAATGACACTTCTTGCATTCTGGCGTAATTCCCAAAATGGTACGCTTATTTCTATAAAATCCGTCATAAGGTTTAAACTCTTTACATACTCCGCATTGGTACAATATGACGCCATCTTTCATGATAGTATTTCTTCGTCTTGCGTTATTAGCTTTGCCCTTATGAGCCTCGCTCATTTTATTTTTGCTTTCTTCTGAATGTGGTTTATTATGCATTTTATATTTCCTCCGGCTTATCAATTCTAATAAATTCTATCACGAATACATAAGGATTTGCATTCCAGCCGTATCGGTCAAGGTCGGATTTCTTGATGGTGCTGTTCCACAATTCCAAAAATCTGCCTCTGGCAATACCATCCGAAAACTTATCTTTTACATCAAAGCGAGGTTCAAGTCCTTCCTTGCGGATTTCATCAATAGTAATCTCTTGCAGCCGCTCCACCCGTACATCCGTAACCTTAAGCCAGATACGTGCCGCTTCTTTCGGCATGTGAAGGGATGGATGCCATTTCATCTCGATTTCTTTTCCATCACGGTAAAACTTCTCCGTATCGGAGTAGTCTGCACGGTAGATATACCGTTCTAATCCTTTGCACCATGTTTCTCTCACGTACAGTATATCGTCCGTGTGATATGGCGGATTCCATCGTTTGCTTAATTCCTCATCCTTTATATTTTCCGGAAGCTTATATTCTTCGCCCCAAAATTCGTGCGCTCCCCTGCTTGGATATATCCATTTTCCTATACAACCGTGGCTTCCTGCGTATGTATAACATAATCTTGCTTTTGGTTGTGGCTTTATCACACGTCTGGTGCAACTCTTCCGTTCGTCCAGAATTGCCCGAACCATCTCGGTATTGAATAAAATCGGCTTAATTGCCATCTACTTCACCTCCTAATATCTTAACCCATCGCTGTTTTTTCTCATCCACTGGATATTTTGGTTTTTCTGGGAAAAGTGATAACTGTGATGCTATAACCTCTCTCGGTCTGCTCGGTACATTCCAGTCAGAACCGCCGACATGAGTTGCTTCACAATGCCATCCAGTAGCTTTAAGGCTCGTCCCCGGCTCGGATTCCAAAATGTATGTAATTATCTTTTTGTATCCCATTTCTTTTGCTACTTTTGCCGCCTTACTGTACAAAAAACTACAAACATTCTTCGTACCATCAGAGCATAACCGTAACACCTCTAACGTATTGCTATCATCAAGGACGCGCGAGACCGGTCTGCCAACTTGTACAACCCCAACTATTTTCCCATCCTCCATAGCGGCAATGCGAAATTTATCTCTGTGTGCCGCTTGATGATGCCGGTGATAAGTATTTATATAATTCTGCGCATCTTTCAATTCCATCGGAACCGCAATCATTTTATACTCCACCGCCTTTCACAATCTCGATTGCTTTTCCTATACATACTTCTATGCATTTTTCATACGGAGTGCCTTTATAATAGTGCATTTCTTCGTTTGCATAATCTTCCAACTGCTCCACAACCTTGTCCACATCAAATACCGTAGGCTGGCTGTCCACAACATGTATATATCTGTCTAATACCTTTCCCATTGTTTCGCCTAAAATGCTTTGAGATAATATGTCCTTTTTCAATTCTTCCGCATCAATCACCCTTCCCATTGTCTGCCCTCCTGTTCCAAAGTATGACAGCCTTGTTTTTGCACTGTTCAATACTCTCCATAGTCTCATCTTCTTTATTTGTATTTGGGCAATATCCCTCGGTTCTTGCACCACATTCGTTGCACTGGCACCAAATGGTAAGACCATAATTTTTATTAACTGCTTTAATTACACTTTTCCCGCCACAGAACGGACATGACTTAAGTTCTTCGCTCATTCTTCACACCCCTTTTCTTCCAACGCATTGTATAAGCGCAAGTATGTTTCAAAATCATTCGGGTTCATTTTGTCCGAAAGGAAATCCAATAAATCCTTATTTCGCAAGCATTCTTCCGGTGTGCCGATTGCCCGATAGGCTTCCCAGTCCGCCGCTTCCTGATATGTGAGGATTTTTGCATTCATTGGATGTGGACTGTCTGGCTCCGTAAGTATTCGTTCAAGTTCATCCACACACATTTTCAGCGAAAGAGAACCGCCGAACATATCTGAAAGACGTTTTTCTAAGGCTTGGTACTGCTGCACCTCTTCCAGTGCCTTGACTGCTTCCTCGAATGCTCCAAGTGTGCTGCTTTTGTTTTCCCATCCCATTTCCTGCTTGATTATTTTTATCGCCTTACTCTCATCCATCCTACACCTCCAACAGTTCCGGGTTATCAAATTTGTTTCCGATAACTTCGTCACAGTCTAAATTCCATCTCACGGCTCCTGAATATGAAAACATAGGCGGGTCATATTTAATAACATCAATTTTTGTTTTTCCATTCCATTGATACTTACAAATATCATTCTCCCAAATCAGTTTGCCGTTCTTATCTTTCAAACCGGTGCATTGGCAAATCGTATCTGGTCGAATTTCAAATGCAAATGGTCTACCTGCATTGTTGCTAATGTACCACTTATCTCCGTTATTCGCCAAAAGACCTCTAACCCAATCTCCGCATATTGTTTTTCCCTTGAATAAATATCTCGTTTCCATGCTTACCTCCCTCCTAAGAACGTGTTCATCATTCTGTCTTTCCAGTGCGGCTCTGGCGGTGCTGGCTGATAAGGTTGCGGTGCTGGCATCCAAGCTATGATATTCACTGTATCTGTATCATCCCCAAGTACAAACCGTCCATTGGTGAAACGTACAAAGCAGCACCGTTCTCGGTATGTATCCCACCCAAGAACACTATTAAGGCTATCTTCCGGCAGTCTTTCTTCTACCGGTATCCATTTCTGTTCCATGTTATTTTCCTCCTATCCTTTCTCTTATTTTTTTGCCCTCGGATTGATTTTCAGCCGTACCTCATCCCATTCTTTCCACAGCCAAAGGGGGATGCCTTTCTTGGGGTCCTCCAGTTCCTGCTCATGCAGGGGCTCGATATGGTAAATCTTGTGGTACCGTGCCCCTGTCACGCACAGATGCCTGGCGCTGCTTATGGATATGCCGAAAAAATCCGCTATTTCTTTAGCCGTCAATATCCGATATGGCTTTTGGTTCTTTAATAGCTGATACTTCGTTTCTCTTTCCACTTTGACTCCTTCCTATGCAAACTGGAGTTGCCCGGTCTGCTCTGATTTAATCATCATGTTTCCTACCCGTTCCCCGTTTATCATGGCATCACCTCTGGCATAAAATCAAACAATGTCGGCTCGTCCACCTCATTCTCCGCCGCCTGCAAATAACCGACACCATCCCGGAAGTAATCTGGATTCAATTCACAGCCTTTTCCGTACCGGTGCATCTTAACTGCGGTCATAGGTACCGTCATAAGCCCTCCGAAAGGGTCATAAACCACATCTCCTTCATTGCTGTATCTGTTGATGATTCTTTCCACGATATCCAGCTGCAAAGGGCATACATGCATTTGTGCCCTGCGGCGGCTCTGTGTGGTGTTAAGAGTTCGCATACGGTTGATGTCGTCCCACACTTCCATCTGATTCCATGACCCCGGTGCCACCACCATGAAAGTGGCAGGAAGCCTTCCGTTCTCATCCAACTTCTTAGCCAGTTTTACATGTTCGTCATAGTCGTACACATTCTGCCTACTGTATTCCCGGTACACCGCCTGCAGGTTATCTACTGAAATATTTTCAATCTCATCTTTGCTGATAAGCCTGTCTCCAGATGATCTCCAGTACCCATGAGCATCTATCTGCCACTGTGCCCTTGTATAATCATCCTTGCTCTTGACAACCGGATTATCCGCATATGCCGTAGATCTGTCGGTCGGCAGCTTGCGAAAAAGCAGGATATACTCAGGGCATCCGACACCCATCTTAGAGCCATCCTTGCACTGCTCCGTCCATCCGAGGCGGTAAGTCTGGTTATTCTCCCTGACCACATCCGTCACAACCGTTATCATGCCGAAATACTGAAATCCATGCTTCATGTAATGCTCAATACAGAGTGCGTGGAATGGTTCGATTGTCGGCATTCCTGTTCCAGTCGCATTTCCAAACAGTACACGATCCTTTACGTGGATGGCTGCCACTCTGCCAGGTCGTAATACCCGGAGCAGTTCCGGTGTAAGAAAATCCATCTGTTCAAAGAACCTGTCAGTATCCTGATTGTGTCCGAAGTCGTTATAATTGGCACTGTATTCGTAATGATTTCCGAAGGGAATAGATGTATGTATAAGATCAACACTGCTACTTTCCATTGCCCTTGTTTCTTCCACGCAGTCACCATATACGGCTTCATAATGGTTCCCTCTTACTGTTCTTTCTTCTCTGCTTCCTTCCACACCCATCTTCCTTTCCAGCCTTTCTGCCTTATTCGCAGAATTCAACCCATATCTCTTTACGATCTCAATCATCTTTGCAACCATATGGTTGTGATTTTTCCATTTTTCTTCCAATGCTTCTCGAATCTGTCGCTCGTTCTCCATGTATATAATGTCGATTACAACACGATCAGTCTGCAAAAATCGGTAGCACCTGTGTATTGCCTGAATGAAATCATTAAACTCATAGTCAATCCCAAGAAATATTTCCCGGTGACAATACCGCTGAAAGTTGCATCCGGAACCTGATAATGATTTCTTCGTTGCAAACAGTCGGCTCTTACCATTGGAGAAATCAATTACCCTCTGCTCCCTGATGTCATAATCCATAGCACCGTAAATATCAACGACACCTGGGATCGCTTTCAGAATGGCCGTCCTTTCACTTTCCAGATCATGCCACAGGATAAAGTGTTCTTCTGGGGATGCATTTACAATCTTCTGCATTTTTGCGACCCTTGCTCCAATGCTCTCCCTTTTTACTGCTGCAGCTTCTTTCAGTCCTTCCGCAGCTTCTTGAAACAGCTGCATCTGGCCATCTCTGTCTGCTGTGTCACCGTAATGTACCGGAAGTTCATGCCACCTTACATCCAATTCCGGCAGATCATACCCATCATCAGAATATTTAGAGTCCAGATCTGAAGGTTTCGTGATGAATAATGCCCAGCTGCTTACCCACAACCAGAACTCATCTTCCATGTTCGGGTACAGCGTCAGATTATTCGCTTTTGTGCTATCCCTCTGGAAAAATCTCGTTAATGCCTGTCCAGTGTCCATCACTTCCAGATACCCTGCGTAGTGTATCAGCTCTTTGTATTTATTCGGTGACGGTGTCGCAGTGGCTACCAGCTTATACGGTACATTCTTGAACTTGTCCAAAAATGTCTGATAGGTTTTACTTCCGAAAGACCTAAGAACACTGGCTTCATCAAGAGATGTGGCTGCAAAATAATCCGGCCGGATGTCTCCATCCCTAACTCTCTCATAATTTGTCAGCACAATCTGACTACTGCTATGTTCCACCTCTTCCATTGTCCGGCAGTACTCCGGGCACTCATATCCAAGGATTTCTACTGCATCCCTGGTGAACTCCTGCTTTACTCCGAGTGGCAACACAATCAGTGCCCTTCCGCCACAATGTTCTGCTGCAAGATGACAGAACTCAATCTCCTGTATGGTCTTTCCCAATCCGAAAGACTCAAATAATGCTCTTCTACCACCCTTTAATGCCCACATCACTGCATCTCTCTGGTGCGGCTTTAATGCCGTATTGACTTTTTCTGGTTCTATTACAAAACCGCTGTCTGTTGCCAATTCTATCTTTGATTCTAAAAATTCCTTGTAAGTCATTCTCTCAAGGAGCCCGATATATCGTTACCCCGGCCGGAGGCTCGACTCCTTTCTGTTTTAACTTAAGATTTTTTTCTCATTTCTCTTGGCATATGCCATTTCCATTCGAGCTATCAGGTCATTTTCCCATCCAGCTAAGCAATACACCGCATCACAAACATGGATAAGTTCATATGCAATAATGGTAAAGTCAGCATTATTGATTTCTTCCGGCAATGCATACATTACACGGATAGGATTTATGGGAATGCTTCCCTGTTTCTTTATCATCTGCTCCGCTCGCTTGAATTGTTTGCGGTCACTCTTATCCCCACATATGTAGATTTTCACTTAAGGTTTCCTCCCATATCGAATAAGTCTTGCAATGACATCTGGTGCGGTCTGTTCTGTTCCGCATAGAGTTTCTTTTGCCTGATTTCTTCCAATTCTGCAATTCTTTCCGCTCCAAGCCACTTATCTGCGTGGACACGTTCTATGCTATATGATTCAAGGTTTTCATATCCGACCTCTACCAGCTTCTTTTCCAGCTTTTCTATTTTTTTCCGTTGTGCCTCTTTACGTTCTCCCTTCTTACGTTCCTTTTCTCGCTTCTCTGCGTCCGACGCATGAGCAATTGTGATGCCTTCCTTTATGTCCTGCAAATCCTGCATCAAATCTCGGCTCGGCTTCGTTTCTGCCCGAATATTAAATATTTCCACCTTAAATTGCTTATCAAACATAAACTCAGTAGAATGATTTGTTATGTAATCGTGCTGTATTTTAGCGCTCTGCACTTTTACAAAAGCTTCACAGATATCCATACTACAAGGTTTGTCAAAATATCTAATGCCTTTTTCAATGTGTGTCCATGTATTCCCGTCAAAAATGGATCCTTGTGGTTCTTTCTGTTTTATCACACCGCTTGTTTTGCGGTCATAATATACATTTCCCCGCTTTTTGCTCAACTCCCGTCCAAGGACGGGGCAAAAGCCGTACTGTGAATAACACATTTTTGCGCAGCTATATGGTTTGTAAATCATTTTCCATTCCCCGGTACGCTCGTTATAATGCATATGTCGATCACAGATACGACCATTGTGAGCTTCAAAATACTCCTGGTACTTACGTTGCCGTTCTTCCCGCCGCTCATTTTCCTCTTTTTCAAAACTATGCTCATAGTCGTATGTTTCTTCCGTCCTGTGGCAGACACACAAGCACTGAATAGCATTTCCGCCACCTTGAATACCATGAAGCCTCTCGTCATTCATAGGACACTTTGACTTGTCATAAGGACATCTGATAACCGGATTACCATTTTCATGGCACCATTTTTCACCTGCAAAAGATAACTCTGGCCAAACATTTTTTCCAAAAACCATCATTCCGCAACCTGTTTTATAGATAAATGCATCACAGTAAACTCTGTTATATTCAAATCCGCCATAAATATTTTCCAATGGTTTTCCCACTGAATAACACCCTCCGGCTATATGTACCTTGTCTTTGGGATAATTTTCAGCAGTATATCCCGCCGCCAGTAGTTTTTGTGTAAGCTTGTTATATTCCGACATTTCACACCTCATATCCCGGCACAGGGTCGCATATCAAACACCTCTTCAAAATATGCTCTAAGACTTGCCACATCCATGTCATATTCTTTCGCAATGCATTTTTCGCAGACCTCATGCTTATACATCAGTGCCTTTGATATTTTTACATCCCAGCTATTTAATCTGCACCCGCAAACATTACACTCTTTATCCAACCATTTAATCCTGTTACTCATTTTCCCAGTAACCTCTTTTCCAGTTCCTCGTAGTCAAGGACTCGTTATTCCTTTCCGCTTTCTAAAAGCTTTTGATTTGAAATCTTGTCAATTAAGGCTCTCACATCCTGCGGAGTCTTGGCGGCTTCGTTTTTCCGCCGTACTTCCGCTTCATACGTGCGAATGAAGTTCGACTGGATAACCGTCTCTATGGATTTGCTGTCAGACTGTGCCCAATGCCTAAGATTGTCCGGACTCCCGACAGCCTTTTTTACGGTCGATGGAAGCTTCTCGAATTCCTGTTCTGCTCCGTAATTACCATTCCTTAAAGCCGTAGATACCAGTCCCCAAGCCGCCATACTGTTTAACTCCGGCGGCGCCGTTACGGTATTGATTTTGTCAATCAACTGCCCGATTGCCGGTGCAAAGCCGCTGGTGTCCGAAGCTATGTATATTTTCAAAGCGGCTTCTACTACCTCTTTCTCGTAGTCTTTCAACATCATGTACCAGGTATTAACGGCAACCGTCTTGTCCTGTGGCTTGTAGTTCGGGTATGCCGCCTGTATCACCATCAGCATTTCCTTTATCTCGTCCCGCGTCATTAGGCATCCCTCCATTCATCAAAAACTGTCTTAGGGCTGCTGCCGGCATCTTTCAAGGCATATACATCCTGCCAGCAATGGTCCGTAGACTGGTTGATAATCTTAATAGCCAAATCATCATCCCCACCGGAAAGCTTTTCAATTCTGTTAATCATTCTTGTAATCGCCTGCTGCGTAGAAATCGGTTTCTTGATGTTCTTTCGCATCGTCAGGAATTCCTGAAAGGCATTTTCCAACTCCACATTGTCAAAATGCACTGCGGGGGATATAGGGGGATTATTCTGTTTTGGTTTCTGTTTTGGTTTTAGTTTATGTTTATTAATAGGTTCACTTTGTGGTTCAGATTGCGGTTCACACTGTGGTTCATACTGTGGTTCATACTGTGGTTCAAATTCATGCCTATTTTGAACCACAAGGCTTTTTATGTGGTACTGTGCCGACTGGTTTCCGCCCCTTGGCTTCCAGTCAATAAATCCGTCCGTGGCAAGCTTATTTCTCGCCCGTTTCAGCGCTGATGCATTTAATCCAGACCGAAGTCCAAGGACTGATGAAGCTACCGTAAACGTATCTGGCCACCCTGCTTTATTCGCTATGGACATAAGCGCATGCCATAAGGCGATAACAGTGTTGGGCTGCGGGTTTAGTTCGAGCCTATCATAAAATGCTTTTAATTCAGCCAAATAATTCATTCCGTCAATCTCCCGTGTATTCCACGGCATTCTCCTTTCCGCCCATGCCCCAGACGGAGGCACAGGCACATTACATGGCATGTCGTGACACATTATTCCATGAGGTAATGTAAACAGGGTTTACGGTTTCTTAAGGTGTTTCAACCTATTGTCTGTCACCATAAAGCTTCATCCAATCTTCCAGCCTCATGGTAACCAGCCATTCACACTCGTTCTTGCGGTGGAATACAGCAGGCTTTTCGTCATTCTTGGCATCTCTGACCGCCTGTGCTATCGCTGAGTATATTTCCAGCCGCTCCCTGCGTTTAACTTCAATATGAATGTTCGGGAGTCCTACCACATCGGCATCTCCGTTTGCGCCGGAGTATTGCTGCCCGCGCCTACACGGATAACCATATTCTCTTAATATCTTGGCAAGCTCCCTTTCGCCTTTGGCTCCTTTGCTTCTGCTGTTAATGCTCATAGCCAGCTCCTTCCAAACTTGTTTATAAATTCATCCCTGGTACCGTGCTTGGTTTCAAAATCCCGCTGGCACTCCTGCTTAAGGTGCAGGTCAAGCACTGTCCGGGCATATTCCGTGGCGTGCACTCCATTCGGGTGCAAATCCGGGCGGAGCGGAATAACGTAGCCGTACTTCTCACATAGCTCCTTTTTCTCCCCGCCCATGCCGTAGAATATGTGATGCCGTTCCACCGCATTGCTACCAGTGTAAAAGCAGTGATCCATATCCTCCGTGAAGATGCTCCACAGCCGTTTCATACGCCCCACCTTGCTTTCATCTCTGCCAGCTCCGCAGGTGTCATGGTCTCAATTCCCAGTTCCTTTGCTTCCATCACGGTGCCGTCTATCAATAAGGACATCTCTTTTGTGTCGTATGTATGGGAGCCACGGTAGATCCTGTAAAAGGTAGCTTTCCCATCATATCTGATAGGGATAGCATGCAGGGTTTCCTGTTCCCACATGAATTCCTCCGGGGCATTTGTTTTGTAAATCATCGGTGCCCCATCCGGGAGAAGCTGCGGTTGTCCATATCTGCATATCAGCATGTTCTTGGCTTTTGCCTTGGAAATCGTCAGCACCTCTGCAATCTTACCAACCAGAACATGGAAATAGGCATTGGCATCCAGTGACCGCTTTTTCCGGTGCTTTACCGCCTTGATGTCCAAAATCTCAATGTCCTTAAGCTTGTCATAATTCTGCTTTACCGCCGCCGGTTCGTTGCAGGTGAAGGTCACCGCATACCGCCCTGTCTGCCAGTCCACGTTGATGCCGGCTATCTTTCCCGTAAATTCCATCAGCTATCCTTTCTGTCTGCCGTCTTCATCAGGGCATTCATACAGCTTTTAATCTGCAGGTCCGACATGGCATCAATGGTCTGCACCTTGTACCGCTCCAATATGGCATCCAGCGGCACACCGGTGCGGTTGCACTGGGCAATGACGCCTCTGACCCGTTCCGGGTATGCCTGCGCATTCATCTTGCCGTTTGCCAGTGTCAGTGGTTCCGCAGGCTGCGTCTGGGACTGGGCGGGTGCTGTATATTTGGTCTTATCTGCGTTCCAGTAAACGTCAGCACCTACACCAAGCATCTTGCAGGCTACTGATATGGCATCCGTAACAGCCATCTTGTAGGCTTCATCTGATACGTGGATGCCGCTTTTTTCTCTCTCGGCAAACATATTTCCACCGGTTCCGAAGATGGGCTGCGACCATTCACCATCTACCTTGATGTAAAGCTCAATATCCACAAAGGCCGCTATTTCATCCCCATAAGTTTCCAGCCGCTTATCCGTGACCTTGATGTACCAGCCTACACCACAGGGACCGAACTGCTCGGTGAGTTTCTTGATACGCCACATGGGGTTGATGTCCGTTTTTCCATTAAGCCTGCCGCCCTGGATCTTGCGCTTGGCATCTTCCGGCACGGCACGCACGTTGTTGTATATATCCAGATTTCCCATATCACATCAGCTCCCATTCAATTCCTACACTGTCCATGTACGTTTCCAGCTTTTCCTTAGCATCCTTAGTCAGCTCAATTCGGTATTCATACAAATCGGCATCTCCGGCATCCACGTTGGGCGTTAGGCTCTCAATAACAGCCTGCTCCGCTTCTGCTCTGGCTTTTTCAATAGCTGCTGCCTTTTCTTCCTCGATTTTGCGAAGCGCCGCCTCTTTCTCCTCTTCTGCTTTACGAATAGCAGCTTCCTGCTCTTCCCGGATCCTGCGCTCTGTTTCCAGCCGCTCTCTTTCCTCTCTGCGGATGCGTTCCTCTTCTTCCTTTTTCCTGCGTTCCTGTTCCCGGGCAATAATCTCCTGCTTCTGTTTCTCGTAATTGGTAATGTATGCCATAGCTTCCGGCAGGCTAAGGTTTTCTTTGTAGATTTCCAGTGCCTTTTCTTCCGCTTCGGACTGCATTCCCCGGATAGTAGCAATGGCGGAACGGGTTGCTTCTGCCAGATTGCTGATTTCCGCCACAATGTCCTTTTCTTTCATGGTGGCATTCTCCCATTTGGGGTTGTAAATCTTCTGCAGTGGAATATAGGCTTCCAGTCCACCGGCATGCATCTGGTACAGTTCTGCAATCTTCGCCTGCTTCTCTGCCTTGCGCTTTTCCTCGAATGCCTTGATCTGATCATCTATCAGATTGATAGGCTCGTCATACAGGGCTATAAGCTCCTTGGCCTTGCCCTCAAAGTCAAGATACGGCTGCATGTATGCTGTCTTGACTTCTTTCACGCGGTCGGAAAACTCCTTCTTTTCCTTTCGCAAATTTGCCAGCTCTGCCTTGGCAAATGTCTTGCTTTCCTCGGTGAATACCGCACCCTTGTAGTCCTGCAGTCGCTCCTGCAGTCTCTTCTTTACGCTCTCAAAATCACAGTTAATGGCTCCTGCCGTCTGTGTTACCGCTACCATATTTTCCATTTGAATAATCCTCTCTTTCTGCCTGTTCATAGGCTTGTCTGTGTTTCTGAAACATGTTCAGATGCCGGGGAGTGTATTCCACATCTCCCCAGTCGCTTTTTACCTTGGTTCCTTCCATACAGCTCCTTACTGGACCAGGACAAGCTGACCGTCAGCCTGTTCCTTTAGGTACCGTTTTCTAAGTTCTATGTACTCGTCCAACTTCCTGCTCCGCCGTTCTTCCGCCGCCCGGCAATCGTCACATATGCCGCCTACGATGTCTCCGGGGTCGCACAGGCAGTGGCAGACTCTACATTCCACCATTGCCATCCCCCTTATCGATGTCCTCAAATACATTGGCGCACAGTAAACGCATTGTTTCTTTCTGTGCTTCTTTATCTCCCGGATGTGTGTTTTGTAATACCTTAAGTGTCATTGTTTCTAAACCGGCCAGCAATGCGGCGGGATGTCCCTTTATACTGATTTTTTCATTTGTAGTCCCAGCCTTTCGTTCATACGAAAAAGTAGTTTCTGTAAAAGTGGCTGCTATAAGTGTTGCTAAAATGTTGTCCATCGATTGACTTACCTTTCCTTTCCTGCTAAAATGAGCATAAAAATAACATTACGTGTTGTTTTGACCCTGTTCAGCTTCCCGGCATGCAGGGTCTTTTTCATTATTCTGTTTTTCTTTCCATTCTTCGGTGCCGACTATGAGTCCGGCTTCTTCCCATGACATGTATTCCATATCTGCCTCCTGCTTCTGCTCTGGCGCATATCCCGCTTACCAGTGCAATGATGATTAAGACGGTACTGGTGCAGTAGCCTGTCCCACATTCTATGGCTCCGGCCATGCCGGCAATCCCGACCAGGCCACATATAAAACTGACACTGGATAAAATCTTGTGCATCTGCACGGCTTGTCCTCCTTTCTTGTATTCTCCTGCGCCCTCCATGCGACACGCAGACAAATGGGCTATCTGCGCATCACTATCTACAATCTATAGAGGAAAGAAAAATATTGCGGCCTGTATGCCGCATGGAAGGTACAGGGTGTTGCTTTGGTATCAGCTTAAGGCTGCTTTGTCTTTTCCATATTCAGCCGCTCCGCAGCTTTAAGGAACCGGCTTGCCGCAGCCTTAAGCTGCTGATGCCTCCGTGTTCTCTCTTCATCCGTAAGGTCGGGGAAATGAACGATGCTTTCCCCGTTTTTGAATTGAAGGACTTCTGTTCTTGAATAGGTTGCCATTTTCCACCACCCTCTCTTTTTTGATGATATGTTGTTACCGATTGTCCAGATTACGTTCATTCATTACCCCTCTTTTGGGTTTGTCACTTTTTGTGGAGTTTAAGAGTTAAAAAAAATAGACTGAACACTTCGTTTATAGTATCTTGCCAGTGCAATTTTTATAGGGTCTCTCGGTGTTCTTTCCCCGCATTCATAACTGGACAAAGCAGAAACGCTGATACCTACTGCTTTTGCAACTTGTTCCTGTGTTTTATTTCCACGTAATTTTACAAGTCTGCGTCCTACTTCCTGTTGATTCAACTTACTACCTCCTTTGTCACGTTCTGTGGAACATATTCAATATATCACTTGTCACGTACCGTGTCAACACGTTTTGTGGAATTTTATTGTTTATTTTTTCCACGTTGTGTGGTAATATATTTTATATAATAAATGAAGGGAGACATCTTATGGGTGAATTTCCTAATGTATTCAAATACTTACGCACCAAAAGTGGATTAACACAACAGCAAATGGCTGATAAGTTAGGCTTATCCAGAAGTACAATCGGAATGTACGAAAATGGTGAACGGGAGCCCAGTTTTGAAATATTGGAAAATATTGCAGATATGTTCAATGTAGATATGAACTATTTAATTGGAAGAAAGGAATCTACGGAAATTATTCCTGACAGTTACTACTTAAATAAAGATGCTCGCGATATGGCACAATTTCTATTTGAAAATCCTGAGTACAAGGTACTCTTCGATGCATCTCGTAAAGTAAAGCCTGAGGACATCCAATTTGTCAAAGAGATGATTGACCGTGTAAGTAATAAAGATTAAGTCCCAAAAATCGGACTATACTTATGCTACCTTACATAATTAAGGAGGTGTTCTCATTGGAAATAAATACAATACTTGCTGATATGCCTTGTAGCATAAAATCTTATGTTATTGCAAATGCCGATATGAGCTTCACAATTGTATTGAATTCAACCCTTTCATATGAACAAAACAAACAATCTTATCTTCACGAATATGCTCATATTATAAATAAGGACCACAACAAAAAATGTTCGGTTGATATAATTGAACTGGAGGCACATCAAGAATAGGGAGAGCTTTTCAAATGACCTTTATGCGAAAATTTTTAGATTCCTTAAATATGAATAATTGGAATGGAAAATCTTCTAAAATGAACAATACTATTGATTTTCAGAGAATAAGACAATTTTGGAAGTTATATCCTCCAAAATATAAAAATAATTCTCTTGATGCTACCTTAGAGGAATATTTTCTTTATGGAAAAGTTTTGATGCTCAATCTTTTTGAAAATGGGTCTTCATTAAGAGATACTTTTCCGGCATATTTTGAATATGAATGTCATCTCAGTAATGCGTCAAAGCTCCAAAATCAAATATTAAATGAAGGCTATTTAGCACCTGCTCCTATCCATCTGGTTCTAAAGAGTTATACTGTACAGGAATTAAAAATTATTGCTGATAGTATCGGATGTAAAAAAAGTGGAAAAAAAACAGAATTAATCAACAGAATTTGCCAAAATATGCCCGCAGAAACTATAAATTCGGTCTTGCAAAACGAAAAGATATACGTATTATCAGAAACAGGAGAATATTTTTTACATTCAAATTATGATTATGTAGAGTTACACCGTCATTGGAACTACAATGTTCCATTACATGCTTTTAATCAAAATAGATTTTTAGGAAATAAGAAAAGATCCTTTAATGACAATATATACTCTCTCGTTTCACAACGAATATACCAAAATTGTGTATCTCATAATTATTACATGATGGATGCAGATTTCCTGACTTTATATACCATTGCCTTATCTGAACATCGATATGATATTGCTCTCAATGACTATTTACATTCTCTATATTTAAAAAGTTGTTGTATACATACAGTTCAATATTATTCAAATGATTTTTATTATTATACAGATAGCATAAATGACATAATTGTTTTTACAACACATAGTGCTGCACCACTGGTTGAACTGCAACAATTTTATACGCCAGCATTTGTCGAAAATGTTTATGCCGATTTATCTCTCCCACCCAGTTTTATGACTTTGGGAGAAACCATTGAAATGGTTAATGAAATGATTTCCAGCACAATATTCGATTATGACAAATACAACCATCTTCTTTCTATGCGCATAAAACAATATGCTATGTTAAATTCAAAATAAAAATATGGAGGAAATTATTATGAAAAAGAAAATCATTGTACTATTACTCGGAACTACACTTTTACTTTCTGCATGTGGTAATGCCGCCACTTCAGACACGCCATCCCAAGAAAGTACAAGTGTTGCGGCCTCTGTCCCGGAAGAATCAACACCCGTGGAAACTACGGTAGAGTCCTTACAAGAAACTATCCAAGATGCCATCGATGAGATTACAGACGACTATGCCCCTCAGGCAACAACAGAGTCTCTTAATGGTGTATGTGCCTTTCTTGAATCTGAAAGCCTTGTATCTGGAGATAGAACTGAAATGGCTGGTGAAATGATTGGCGCAATAAGCGGTATTAAATACGCTGATTCCAACGTAGAAATTTATGAATATGACACAGAATCCGATAAGTATAAAACCCTTGTGGATACTGGTAAGGTCATGTTGGATGGCTTTGATATGGAACTGACTGCATCTGCTATTCATAACCAGTATGTACTCTTCTGTGATGATGCTTCAAATGCAAATGATATAATTGAAGCCTTCAATAACATGAACTAAATAAAAAAACTGCTCCCGGCGCCAACCAGAAGCAGTTTTAAGGAACCACATCGGGAAAACCCGATACAGTCGCCCTACACAAGCAGATTGTACCATTTTCCCGGTGAAAATACAAGCACCGGGCATTTTTATGTCCAAAAAGGAGGAATTATGTTATATGAATTGTCTCCAAGTGACATATCTCACATTATTATTTATCTAAGAAAGTCACGTTCCGATGACCCTTACATGTCTGTTGAGGAGGTTTTGTCCAAGCATGAGACCCAGCTCCAAGAGCATGCCGTATCTGTTTTCGGGCAAAGAATACCTGAAGAGCATATCTTCCGGGAAGTTGTTTCCGGGGAAACCATAGCCGACAGACCCGTTATGAAACAAGTTATGAAGCTTTTGGAAACCGGCAGCATAAAAGGCGTTCTGGTTATTGAGCCGCAACGATTATCCCGTGGGGACCTCGAAGACTGCGGACGAATTATCAATGCTTTCCGCTACACAAACACTCTTGTACTTACTCCCCCAAAGACGTATAATCTATCCGATGAATACGATAGAAAATTCTTTGAAATGGAACTGACACGGGGCAATGACTACCTGGAATACACCAAAAAGATATTGAACCGTGGGCGGATTGCATCGGTAAAACAGGGAAACTTTATCGGCTCTGTTCCCCCATATGGCTACCGGAAAGTCCAGATAGGTACCGGCAAAAGCGCATACCACTCTCTCGAGATTATCCCAGAGCAGGCGGATGCCGTCCGGCTGATGTATAAAATGTATATTGCCGGAAACGGCTTCACAAGCATCGCAAAGAAATTGGATGATTTGGGCATTAAGCCGCTGAAATCTGCCTACTGGTCCCCCGCTGCTATCAGTGACATGTTGGAAAACCCTGTCTATATCGGAAAAATCCGTTGGAATTGGAGAAAAACGGAGAAGAAAATGATAGATGGCCAGATTGTGAAGACACGTCCTAAGACCACGGATGTATCAGAATGGGTGTATGTAGACGGAAAGCACGAATCAATTATTGATCAGGCAACCTTTGATGCAGCCCAGGAAAGAAGAGGTAAAACGCCGAAAGTGAAAAAGTATACTGAACTAAAAAATCCCTTTGCCGGACTTTTGTACTGCGGCACCTGCGGAAAAGCCATGTCATTGAAAATATACACACAGAAAAACGGCTCTAAGTGTGAAATGATGTTATGCAATAAGCAGTCATGGTGTAAGACCAAATCTGTGAAGTACGACACCTTTGTTGACCGTGTCATTAAGACACTGGAAAACACCATAGCCGATTTTGAACTGAAGCTTGAAAACGACAACTCTTCCGCTGATGACTTCCAAAAAGATATTATCCGCAACCTTGAAAATGAATTAAAACGCCTGAAAGACAAGGATGCCCGCCAGAAAGATGCCTACGAGGATGGAATTTACACCAAAGAAGAATATGCATCCAGGAACGCAAAGCTGCAGGAAGAAATAGCCAAAGCTTCTGATGCGCTGGAGCATGCAAGAACATCTGTTCCAGCATCCATTGACTATCAGGAAAAAATAGCAAAGTTTACCGACTGCCTGTATGCATTGAAAGACCCGGACATGTCCGCCACCGAGAAGAACATACTGCTTAAGTCCTGTATAGATAAAATTGTGTACCACAACAATATGGAGTCTAAGCCCGGAATAGGCAGATATGTGGAGAATGTCTTCACTATCGATGTATTTTTACGATTATGATTTCCAACACACATGTGCGAATGAATTGGCACACCTTGAAATGGTGGCTGCCATTGTACACCAGCTTACAAGAAACCTTTCCATGGAGGAAATCGAAGCCGGTGGCTTTGCTCCTTACTACACGGACCACATTCTCGGCATCTGGCCTCAGGCCGCGGGCGGTGTGCCCTTCAATGCCTGTGAGTTCCAAAGTAAAGGCGACATTATCACCGATTTGTTTGAGGATATGGCTGCGGAGCAGAAAGCCCGCTCGACCTATGACAATATCCTGCGCCTGATTACAGAGCCGGATGTAGTGGCTCCCATCAAATTCTTAAGAGAACGCGAAATTGTGCACTTCCAAAGATTTGGTGAAGCGCTCCGTATCACACAGGATAAGCTGAATTCCCGTAACTTCTATGCCTTCAATCCCGGTTTTGATACTTCCGCTACCTGCGAATAAATAATTGTCGCTGACCTAACCAGTCAATGTCCCGGAGTCCTGACCAAACGGATTTCCGGGATATTTTAAAAACAAAAAAGAGCAGATATTCTGCTCTTTCACGGCTTGTGCCTTCAAAACCGAACATTGAACTTCTTATCTCTCTTTTCAGACTTCCGTCTCCTGCCTTCTGGATAAGCCCTCGACCGATTAGTAAAA
>JABLTO010064541.1_pt1 | contig 29619 bp, 28 predicted proteins | sample 7160091 | NCBI WGS metagenome assembly JABLTO01 (sample SAMN14651225, study PRJNA627086) | human gut metagenome | isolation source: feces | host: Homo sapiens
ATTATATGCATAAAATGTAAACGGTGTAAGGCCGCTTGCAAAATCAGAGAGGAGAAATTTTATGAACAGCAAAAACACCAAAAGAGCACTTGTGTCAAGCGCTCTTGCTATGCTCCTTTGCATAGCTTTGCTTGTCGGCACCACCTTTGCATGGTTCACCGACACGGCAAGCACCTCGGTCAACAAAATTCAGTCGGGAAATCTTGACGTTCAGCTCGTCAAGGAGGACGGCGTAACCGAGCTTACCGAGGCGCTCAAGTGGGTAAAGGCCACGGGAGCAGAGAACGAAAAGGTTCTTTGGGAGCCCGGCGCAAGCTATGACCTTGAGGGCTTTAAGGTCAAAAACAACGGAAATCTCGCCCTTAAATATAAGGTCGTCATTTCGGGAATCGTGGGCGACAACGCCCTTAAGGACGCCATCGACTTCACCATGAAAAGCGGAAACGGCGCCGCCGCACCGCTTGCCGATTTTGAGGGACATCTGTCGGCCGGTGCAACCACCGACGTCATCACAATAAACGGCGAAATGAAGGAAACCGCCGGAAACGAATTTATGAACAAGACGGTAAACGGCATTGCGATCACCGTCATAGCCACTCAGTATACCGAGGAGCACGACAGCTTCGGAAACACCTATGACGAAAACGCCGAATATCCCGTTGTAAAAAACGCCACCCTCGAGGAGGCCTTTGACGGCGTGGATTTCGGATACGGCAATACTGCCGACGAGGCGGTCAGCATTGACGGAAAGGGAATAACCGTCATCGACAACTGGACCGATTCCTATTTCAATTCCGACACCACCGTTAAGGGTGTTACCTTCAAAAACGGCGCAAGCATTACCGCCCAAAACAGCAACATCACGGTCACCTTTGAGGATTGCACCTTCTATGCCTGCGACCAGCAGCTTGCGGCAAAAACCCTCGGCATAACCGACGAAAACGGAACCGGAAACAACGGCAGAAACAACATTCTCACAAACAGCGGCGCGGGAATGTGTCTTAATCTCGAGCAGAAAAACGGCACCGTCGGAGTTAAATTCGTCGTTAAAAACTGCACCTTCATCGGCGAAAACGACAAGACCCTTCCCGTTTACGGAAATAAATACAACGGAAAAGGCTCGGTAGATGACAAATGTAAAAAGCGCGGCCATGCCATTGCTCTCAACGCCATAAGCGGCGGCGGAACAGCGGGCGTTCTCGATTCCATGACCGTCGAGGGCTGCACAATGAGCGGCGTGCGCGGAAATGCAATTCAGCTTTACGGCAGCACGGGAAACATCACAATCAAGGATACCAAAATCAATTCCTGGGGCGTTAACAGCGGCGTATATGTAAACGGCTCCGGCCAGACCAAGGACGCCGACAGCGCGGCAATCAGAGGCGATTTCACCGTCGGCGGCGCAAGAACCCTCACCCTTGAAAACGTATACTTCGGACTTAATGAAAATTCCGATGAGGGACACGCCATAAAGCACGTTAACGTGGGCGCTTTCCCCGGAAATACCGACGGAACAAGAGCTGCGGGAACCTATTAAAAATCAAAACCGACTAAAGCAAAATACAAAATCATAAGCGAATGAGCTCGGCGGCCTGTCGGGCTCATTTTTTCAGCGGTGGAAAAAAGTCCTTTTCGGCCGCATTTTTTCCGTCGGTTCTTTATTTTCAAAAAATTTAAAAAATTGATTGATTTAACGGTAAAAGTGTGTTATCATAGAAAAGCCAAAGGCACAGCTTTTTTTACGGAGTAATTTCATATATTTCGGCGTATGTACGCGCGGGCCCTGAGCGACCGACAATCATGAATCATGTCAGGCGGGGAACCGAGCAGCATTAAGTGATCCGTTCGGTGCGACGCAGTAAGTCTGTGCGTGCATACACCAAAGTATATGATTTTGCTCTTTTTTATTTATACGTTTAGGAGGCATAAAATGTATCGGGTTCTCTATCGGAAATGGCGGCCGAAATCCTTTTTCGACGTTGTCGGGCAGGAGCACATAACCGTCACCCTCAAAAACGAAATAATGACCTCGAAAATTTCTCATGCCTACCTTTTCACCGGCTCGAGAGGAACCGGCAAGACCACCTGCGCCAAAATTTTCGCAAAGGCGGTCAACTGCCTTCATCCGAAGGACGGCGAGCCCTGCAACGAATGTGAAATATGCAGGGGTATCGACGACGGAACGGTTCTCGACGTGGAGGAAATAGACGCCGCCTCCAACAACGGCGTGGACAACATCAGGGAGATAAGGGACGAGGTCAATTTCGCCCCCGCCAAGGCAAAATACCGCGTGTATATAATCGACGAGGTTCATATGCTGTCCTCCGGTGCATTTAACGCCCTGCTCAAAACCCTTGAGGAGCCGCCGGCTCACGTTATTTTCATTCTCGCCACCACCGAGGTGCACAAGCTCCCGGCCACCATTCTTTCCCGCTGCCAGCGGTTCGATTTCCGCCGCATTCCCACCGAAAGTATTGCGGGTCGGCTTAAATTCGTCGCCAAAAACGAGGGTATCGACATTGACGACGAGGCGGCCGTGCTCATCTCCCGCATTGCCGACGGCGGCATGAGAGACGCACTTTCTCTTCTTGACCGCTGTAACGACGGCGGGCGGGTGACCGAGGAAAGAGCCTCGCAAATTCTCGGCCTTGCCTCAAAATCGGCGCTTTTTAACATTTCTTCGGCGCTGTGTTCGGGAAATCTTGCCGCCTGTCTCAAAACCGTGACGGCGTTGTGCGACGCCTCGAGCGACGTTTCCCGCGTGGCCGAACAGCTGATACTTCATTTCAGAAATCTGATGATTGCAAAGTCGGTCAAAAATCCCGCCGAGCTTATAGTTTGCCCGAAAGAGGAGCTTGTTCGGTATATGAACGCCGCCGACGGCTTTTCCATGGAGCGGATTTTGCAAATTCTCGACGCCCTTTTGCAGTGCGGCGAAAAGATGAGAACCGCTTCAAACAAGCGGGTGGAGCTTGAAATGACCTTTGTGTCGCTTTGTGCCGAGCCGCTGCCCGAAAGAAAGGCGGCGCCGGTCCTGCCGCAAAAGAATTCGACCGAAAATTTGAAAAAAGCGGAGCCCGATCCGATTTTCGAAGAAACGAAAAAAGAGCATAAAGAGCAAAAAGAACAGGCCGACGGGATTTTCTTCGCCGAAGAGGCGGCCGATAAATACCGATTTACCGACGAGGACGCTCCCCCTTGGGAGGAGCCGGGCGAAAAAGTTGAAATCCCCGAAAAGGCATCCCATATGCCGCCCGAAAGACCGCCCGAGCCGAAGGCTCCGGAAATTACCGAGGAAAGGCGTCCTGCGCCGCCGATTTTTGAAGCTGCTCCGGCGCAAAAATCCGCCGAGAGTGCGTCGCCCGCACCGGACGGTGTGGTTCGCTTTGACAAATGGCCCGAGGTGCTTGTGGCCCTTTCCGACATAAACCGCATGATGTCGGCCACACTCAGGGGCAGCTCGGCCTATCTCAAGGGCGAAAACCTGCTTCTCATAAAATCCGGCAACCCCATGTTTTTCGAGCTTATTAGAAAAGAGTCGAAAAACAAAAACGACATTCGCTCGGCCCTTATGAAGGTGACGGGAAAACAGTTCCGTCTCGGCCCCTATGAGGCGGCCGAAAAGGCCAAGGCCGACCCCATGAAGGCCTTTCTCGACGAGATGAAGGCCAAGGGAGTGGACGTTGTCGAAAGTTAAATATTTACAAAGTACGTTTTTCGTGATAAAATTTTAAAAACCGAAAGGAAAGATAACAATGAAGGCAAGATTACCCAAAGGCTACGGCGGCGGTCCCGGCAACATGAACAGCATGATAAAGCAGGCTCAGAAAATGCAGGCCGACGCAGAGGCTCTTCAGGACGAGCTTGAAACCAGAGAGCACACCGCCTCCTCGGGAGGAATGGTGGAGGTCACCGTTACCGGCGACCATAAAATCAAAAGCATAACCATAAAGCCCGAGGCCGTCGACCCCGACGACGTGGAAATGCTTCAGGACATGATCGTTGCGGCGGTCAATGCCGCCCAGCAGAAGGTTGACGACACCGCAACCGAGGAAATGGGCAAAATCACCGGCGGTATGAACATCCCCGGTCTCGGAGGAATGTTTTAAGCATGGCTTCCTATAACGTGGCTCCTTTGGAGGAGCTTGTGGACCAGTTTGCCCGTCTGCCCGGCATCGGCAAAAAGACGGCTCAGCGGCTGTCCTTCTTTGTGCTCGGCCTTCCCGAGGGCGAGGCCGAAAAGTTTGCCGACGCCATTGTGGAGGCTCACAAAAAAATCCACTCCTGCAAAATATGCCAAAATCTCACCGACGGGGAAATCTGCTCGGTGTGCGCTTCGGGCACGAGGGACCGCGAGACCATCTGCGTCGTCGAGGACCCGAGAGACGTCATGGCATTCGAGCGGACGGGGGATTACAACGGGCTTTACCATGTGCTCCACGGGGTCATTTCCCCCATGGACGGCGTGGGTCCCGACGGAATACGCATAAAGGAGCTGCTTGCCCGTCTGAACAACGACGAGGTAAAGGAGGTCATCATGGCCACCAATCCCACCGTTGAGGGGGAGGCCACGGCCATGTATATTTCAAAGCTTTTAAAGCCTCTCGGCATTAAAATTTCCCGTCTTGCCTACGGAATCCCCGTGGGGGGCGACCTTCAGTATGCCGATGAGGTCACCCTGTCGAGAGCCTTAAAGGGCAGAAATCAGATTTAAAGGAGAAAAATTGTGGAAAGCAAATCCATAAAACCCATTGCAAACAATAAAAAAGCCTTCCACGATTATTTTGTGGAGGACCGTTTCGAGGCCGGAATCGAGCTTTTCGGCACCGAGGTCAAGGCCATTCGCGCCGGCGGAGTCAATCTCAAGGATTCCTGGTGCTCAATCGACGGCGGCGAGCTTTTTGTCAACGGAATGCACATCAGCCCCTATGACAAGGGAAACGTGTTCAACCGCGACAGCTACCGCGTGAGAAAGTTGCTTATGCACAAAAAGGAGATAATGCGTCTCTACGGCACCCTAAAGCAGCAGGGGCTGACCCTGATTCCGCTTTCGGTCTATTTCAAGGGCTCGATTGTCAAGGTCAGCGTCGGACTTTGCAGAGGTAAAAAAATATACGACAAGCGGGAGGACGCCGCCCGAAAGGACGCAAAGCGCAACATCGACCGCGCAATCAAGGAACGCAATTTCAGGTGATTTGACATGGAAAATATTATTGAGTTTGAATATGATGGCAAAAAGGCGACCCTCCGTCCCATGCTCATAGAGCGGCAGGTGGACGGCCGTCCCTTTAAAAAGCGTCCGACAATTCTCGTGCTGCCCGGCGGCGGCTACGGCTTTGTTTCCGACAGGGAGGGCGAGCCGGTGGCGAGATATTTCAATGCCAAGGGCTTTAACTGCTTTGTGCTGCGATATACGATAAACACCGGAGAGGCCTGTTTTCCCGCGCCTCTTTACCAGGCGGCCAAGGCCGTGGAGCACATCCGCAAAAACGCCGACGAATATAACGTCGATGAAAACAGGGTTTTTGTCATCGGTTTTTCGGCGGGCGGCCACCTTGCGGCGTGGCTTTCGAACGGTTGTGACAGCGACCTTGCAAAAAGCCTTGAAATCGACGAAACGCTGTCAAGACCAAACGGTCAGGTGCTTTGCTATCCCGTTATAACAAGCAAAAAGGGGCTTGCAAACGAGGGCTCCTTTGTCAATCTTTTCGGCTGTGAGGATTTTCGCGAAAAATCCGAGCTTCCCGACCTTTCCTGCGAAAACATGGTGAGCAAAAAGTCGCCTCCCGCCTTTATTTGGCAGACGGTCGACGACGATATTGTTCCGTCGGAAAATTCGCTGATCATGGCGTCGGCTCTTAAAGCGGCGGGCGTGCCCTTTGAACTGCATATGTATGAAAGCGGTCCGCACGGGCTGTCGGTTTGCGACGAGACCAGCGAGATGGTGTCGAAGGAATGTGAAGGCTGGAAAGAGCTTTGCGTTGACTTTTTAAAGAGAATATGAGATAATAAAACCGCCGAAAGCTTTTCGGCGTATATTCGGGGGCGTAAAGGCTTCGACGGGGGCCCGGCACCGAGATAAGCGAGCAGCGTTGCGGACACGCTTTAAACGCCGTAACTTTAAAATTAAACGACAACAATACTGTTGCCTACGCTGCTTAATTAAGCAGCCGTCTTTACCCGAAGTACCGCGGTCGGGATAAAGGCGTCGATTAGCGGTGAACGTAAGTCGGCATGCGCCTCGAACCGGCTTATGAATAAGAGGCTACCGAGTTTTCCGGCCTGCCGCTCGGCAGGGAAATGAGGGAATTTTAAACGAACGGCTGCGCTCGGAGAAATTTTCGGGAAAAGGCTTTCGGACACGGGTTCGATTCCCGTCGCCTCCACCAAAAATCCTGTTCACTTTAGTGGGCGGGATTTTTACTTATTACTTATTACTTCTTCACTCTTACTTCAAAATAAAATCCATGGCGGGATTTTTGGGAGGTAATAAGTAATAGGTAATGGTGAAGAAGTGCGGTATCCGCTGCGCGGATGATTAAAAAAGGCGGCGATAATATGTCCGGTGGTCCGTTAATTATAAAATCCAAAGAATTTGCTTTGCAGATTATCAAGGTTTGTAACTATGTAAAGCAAACTAAAAAAGCGTATTAACGAACCAACTTATAAGTAGCGGAACAAGTGTCGGTGCAAACATTCGTGAAGCTTTTATTTTGTACCGTTTCGTCGCGCGATCGTACTTAGAAAACCCGTATAAACAGCGGCTCCTTGTTTATGCGGGTTTCGGTGATTTTCGGCAGCCGTGTTATATTGCCGAAAAATATAATTATCCTATACGCAAGATTAAATTGCACACGAATTTCACACGAAAAAAGGATTTCCGCACGGCAGCTTTCGGAGCGGTCAAACATCCCGGCTTCCCAAGGAAATTGCGGAGAAATCGAAAAATTCATAATGTACGGCGGAAAATCCGCCGTGCTGTCTGTGGGCGCTGAAATCGGGGGAAATGAGGTCGAGTGTCCGACGTGCAAAGCAAAAAATCCGAAAGGACAAAAAATTTGCTCCTCCTGCGGTGCAAAACTCAGAAAAAACTGTCCTCATTGCGGTGCGTCGGGGGACGACGTGAAGCTTTGTCCAAACTGTAAGGCCGAGATTAAGGGCAACGAGGCCTTTTGCTCAAAATGCGGAACTAAAAATCAATTGAAAATACGGGCGGTGCCGAAAACAACGGTAACGCCCGTTTTTATGTCTGTTGACTTTTTTTGGCGGGTGTGAGATAATTTTAAAAAAAGCGGGAGGGGAGAGCATGGACAGAAAAATCGTTATCGGGCGGCAGGACGGCGGCACGGTTTTGCTGCACTTTTTATACAACGGACTCGGTCTTTCGCACGGGGAGATAAAGCGGCTTAAGTTTTCCGACGGCATAAAAATCGACGGAAAATCGGTCACGGTCAGGCACACGCTGGCTGTCGGCGAGGTGCTGACCCTTTGCCCGCCCCAAAAAAGCTCTGAAAACATTCCCCTCTGCGACATTCCTCTCGACATTGTTTATGAGGACGGCGACATTCTTGCGGTCAACAAGCCGTCGGGGCTTGCCGTTCATCCGTCGGCGGGAAACCGCGAGCAAACCCTTGCGGGCGCGGTCATGAATTATTATAAAAACACATCCTTTGTTTTTCGTGCCGTCAGCCGCCTTGATAAATATACCTCAGGCATTGTGGTCGTGGCCAAAAACGCCGACGCCGCCTTTCGCCTTTGCAGGGCATTTGAAAAGGGAGAGGTCAAAAAGACATATCTCGGGCTTTGCGAAAAGGCTCCCTGCCCGCCGCGGGGGGAGATAAACGCTCCCATAGCGAGGGTTTGCGGCAGCGTTATCAAAAGAGAGGTGTCGCCGACAGGAAAGCCCGCCGTTACGGCCTATGAAACGGTGAGGGCGGACGAAAACGGCGCGCTGCTCCGCCTTTTCCCGTTGACCGGGCGAACCCACCAAATCAGGGTGCATCTTGCAAGCGTCGGCTGCCCGCTGAAATATGATTTTCTTTACGGAAAAGAGGAAGAGGGAAAGCATTTTCTTTTGCATTGCGAGCGGCTTGAGTTTTGCCGCCCCTTTTCGGAGGAAAGACTCACGCTGACGGCGCCTGCGCCCTTTGAATAGGGAGTCGGTGCCGCAGCCTTTTTTGACTCTTGACTTTTTGGCTTAGATGTGTTAAAATCCAAACTTGTTGAAACTTCAACAAGTCGGGAGGGCTTAAAACGGAAGGAAAATTCGAAACCTTTACGGTGCTGATGACCAAGATAAACCGTAACATAAAAAGAATTAAAAACCGCGAAATGAGGGAATACGGGCTCAAAAGCCCTCACGTTTCCTGCCTCTATTTTTTGTTTCTTTTCGGGGAGCTGACGGCCTCCGAGCTTTGCGAAAAATGCGAGGAGGACAAGGCCACCGTCTCGAGAAGTCTCGGATTTCTTGAGCAAAAGGGATTTGTCCGCTGCCGAGAGCAGGGAAAAAAGCGATATAATTCCCCTATGGAGCTAACCGAAAAGGGGCGGGAGGCTGCCGGCAAAATAGCCCTTAAAATCGATTCGGTCGTGGAAAACGTCGGCGAAGATTTAAGCGAGGGAGAACGGGAGGTATTTTACCGTTTTCTGAATAAGGTCAGCGACAAGCTTGAAAAAGCGGCGGCCGATGAAAGGATGTAAAAAATGAGTGTAAAAATAATTGTCGATTCGTCGGCAGATATGGCGGAAGAGGTTCAAAATTCGGTGGAAACGGTGCCGTTGACCGTGCGGTTTTCAGATAGGGAATATGTCGACGGGGTGGACATCGACCGCAAAACATTTTACGAAATGCTTATCGAAGGCGACGAGCTTCCCACAACGAGCCAGCCCTCTCCCGAGGCGTTTAAAAAGCTTTTCAGCACCTTAAAAAACGGTGAACAGGCCGTTGTCATAACCATTTCCTCAAAGCTTTCGGGAACATATCAAAGTGCCTGTATCGCAGCAGAGGATTTTCCCGGAATTTTTATTGTGGACAGCGGAACGACATCGGTGGGGCAGGGAATTATTGTCGAGCTTGCTCTTTCCCTTTCGCAAAAAGGCCTTTCGGCAAAGGAAATTGCAGATCGGCTTGACAGGGAAAAGGAAAAAATCACTGTGGTCGCCCTTGTGGACACCCTTGAATATCTTAAAAAGGGTGGGCGCATTTCCAAAACCGCCGCCGTGGCGGGTACGGTTTTAAACATAAAGCCGGTTATATGCCTTAACGACGGAGTTATAGGTGTGCTTGGCAAGGCGAGGGGCTCAAAACAGGGAAACAACCTTCTTGTCAGGGAAATTGAAAAATCCGGCGGTATTGATTTTTCAAGGCCAGTTATGCTCGGTTATACCGGCATTTCCGATGCTTTGCTGCTTAAATATATCGAGGACAGCAAATGGCTTTGGCAGGAAAGACTTGACCGTGTGAGATATTCCCAAATCGGCAGCGTGGTCGGAACCCACGCCGGGCCGGGTGCGGTGGCCGTGGCATTTTTCAAGAATAATTAAATTTTCCGTCTCGGGCGGCGGGCGTTTTAATCGGCGAAGCTTTGAGGCGGTTGTTTTTTGTCAAAAGGTATGTTAAAATAACAAGTGAAATATGTGAACAAAGCAACCGTTTAATCGGACGTTTTGAATTTGAGAGAGGTGACGGATATGTTCAAAAAGCCTTTGTGCCTTTTGCTGTCTCTGTCGGTGGCTTTGAGCTGTCTTTTTTCGGCCGCTCTTTTCCCGTCGGCCGAGCAGTCGGAGGGCGCTTTTGAGGAAATTGCAAAGCTCGAAAAATATGACGGACGAAGCGTCGGAATCATAACCCCCGTCAGGGATCAGGGAGACAGCAACCTTTGCTGGTCATATTCATCCTCCTCGGCCTCCGAGGCAAGTATTTTAAAGTACGGGCTGACCGATAAATCTCCGAACGAGCTCTATCTGAATCCTGTCGCCACGGCGTACAGGGCTTTTAAAAGAACCTCCGACCCTCTTGAAAACACCGGCGGAGACTGGCAAAGTGCCGATTATATGAAGGCAACGGGGAATCCCTTAAAGGCGGTCAAGCTTTTTTCCATGTGGTGGGGGCCCACCGAAAGCACTTCGGCAGCGGAGAACCCCTTTGAAAACCCCTCCTTCCGCTTTGAAAACGGGTTTTATATCCCCGAAAAGGATAATCTTGACGAATATATTTCCGACATAAAGGAGGCCGTGGCAAAATACGGCGCCGTAACCTTTCAGTATAACAATGTCAGAGAGACGGAATACTATAATCCGAGAACCGAGAAGGGCTCGGACAGCTTCCCCCACGCCTGCACCGTTATCGGCTGGGACGACACGATCGAGGCCGACAGATTTTCCCCCTCGGCGGCGGGGAGAAAGGGCGGCTGGCTTGTGAAAAACAGCTATCGCTCCCTTGAATATTTTTATCTTTCCTATGAAAACACAAGCTCGAGTGTTTATGCTTTTACCTATGCGCCTGTCGATAAATATGATTATAACTATTATTATGACGGTAATTTAGACGACTTTTCCCTTCGAAACGACAAGACGGTTGCCAATGTTTTTAAAGCAAAAAAAGGCGGAGAAAACGGCAAAACCGAGGTGCTGAGGGCGGTCAATGCCGCCGTCATGGGAGAAGATATAACGGTGAAGGCCGAAATTTATACAGGGCTTGACAGTCCCTTTTCGGAAAATGGCAGCGTACCCACCTCCGGAGGGCGGCTTGCTGCGTCGGTCAGCAAGACCTTTGACCACGGAGGGTATGTTACCCTTGAGCTTGAAAACGGCGTGCCCCTTGAAAAGGGAAGCTGGTTTTCGGTTATAATACGCGTTGAAAACGCCCGCGGCAATGCCAAGGTGGTCACGGCATATAAGGATCTTATGACCCTTTCATATGCGGGGGAAGGCTTTTCAAAGCTGCAAAACTGTGTCGGGCGGATAAAGGCATTCACAAAGCTTGAGGATGAGCAAAACGAGCTTTCGGGCAATTTTACAAACCTTATTGTTCCCGTTAGATTTGCCGACGAGGAGGAATATATACACGACGTTTACGGCTCGGCCGACGTGCTGACCGTTATGGATAATTCCTATAATTCCGCCGAGTACAGCGTCTGCGATTATTACAGAGACGTTTCGGGGGGAAAGCTCGACATGAATTCGGTCTTTTTGCTTGAAAAGGGCGGCTCGGTAAGGCTTTCGAAAAATCGGGGATACTATGCCGAAAAAAGCGAGCAAAATCCCGAGGGTTATGACGGTGCATATGAACAGTCGCAGAGAATGTATGAGCTTAAAGAGGATTGGGCAGGCGCCGTAAACCGAGTACTGGGGGAGGGCAGCCTTCCGACCGATATTTCGGGAAGGACCTATGATTTTTCAAATCTCGACAAAAACGGCGACGGTTTTGCCGACAGCTTAACCCTTCTTTTAAAGCCTACCGAGCAGAACATTTCGGTGAGCTGGTCGTCGCCGCTGTGGAACTATCGGGATTATACCGACATGGTAAGCTTTTCGACCGATTCGGGTACTGTAAAAAGCGGAAATTATGTTCAGCTTACGCCAAACTACGAATTCTTTTATAAGGCCTCCGACTCAAAGCCCATATTTTCCATTGGCGCGGCTGTTCACGAGACCGGTCACATTCTCGGGCTTCGCGATCTCTACAACTCCTCCCAAAGCTCGCCCATCTATTATATGTCGGCCATGGCAAAGCACCTGTCGCCCATACCGCAGTCGATCTCTCCAAAGGAAAAGGAGGCGCTCGGCTTTCTTGACGGCGGTATGGAAACAATAACCTCAAACGGCAGCTATACTCTTAATACCGCAGGGGCGAAAAGCGGTACGGTGTGCTTTAAAATGAGTATTCCAAGTGGCGGCAGAACCCTCTATGCCGAGTATCGTAATTTCACCGAAAAGGGAGATAAATACGACAATCAGCAAAAGGAGCTTTACCGCTATGACGGTGCGCTTTTGAAGGGGGTAAATTTAAAATCGGGACTCGTTCTTTATATTTCAAACAGCGACAACAAATTCCCGAGCAATACGAACGGTTCGGCGGGGCGGTGGGATTATGAAATTCCCTGCGGAAGCTATGCGACAAAATCCGACGCGGCTCTCGGACTTAATGAGGGCTATGAGATTGCCAACGGAATTTTCATAAGCGTCGACGAAATAACCGACGGCACGCTGACCTTTTCGGTTGACGGCCTTGATCAGACCCATTCACCCAAAGCCGAATGGTCCTTTGACGGGCAAAGCCACTGGAAGGGCTGCACCGCCGCCGGGTGTGACGAAAGGTTTGAACTCGGCCCTCATACGGGCGGCGAGGCTACCTGCACAACTCCGGCCCTTTGTGAGGTGTGCGGGCAAAGCTACGGCGAGAAAAACAGTAATAATCACAAAAACACATACCTTGCGGGTGCCGTCGAGCCGACGCTTGTTTCGGCCGGATATTCCGGAAACCTTATATGCGGCGACTGCGGCAAAACCGTCAAAGCGGGAGAAATCATACCGATGACGGGAAAATACGGCGACGCAAACCTTGATTTTAAGGTTGACGTGAGCGACGCGCTGACCACCCTTTGCGCCTGCGTCAAAAAGACCGAGCTTGACGAAAACAGCGCCTTTCTCTGCGACGTTAACGGCGACGGAAAAATAACCTCGCTCGACGCGCTGCTGATTTTGCGGTATTCGGTGGGCAGGATTTCGGGATTTCCCGCGCAAAAATAATTTAAAATGCAATAAATCAAAAGCCGAGCTTTGGCTGAGCGTTCAGTCTTTAAAGCTCGGCTTTTTTGCCGCCAAATCGGGAACTAAAAGGTTAAGTTGCATATTGAGATGTGAAACAATACATATAATGGAAAGAAAACAAAAGACAGGAAGGTAAAATTGCCGTAAATTTGCGGAAAAACAGACAAAATATTTGCTTTTGGTATTGTATTTTTAATGATATGTGTTATAATCATAGATGTTATGCACAAACGCCATAACCATGTATTTTTCAAAACAAAATCAGGAGGAATATGAATGGCACTCACTAATGAACAGAAAGAGCAGAAGATGCGGGAGTTGCGGGTCTTCATTGCCGAGCATAAGGACTCAAAGGGTCCCCTTATGCCCATCATGCAGAAGGCGCAGGAGCTTTTCGGCTATCTTTCTCTCGAGACTCAAAGCGTTATTGCCGATTCGCTCGGTATCCCCGTGTCCGAGGTATACGGCGTCGCCACATTTTATGCCCAGTTCTCCCTCGAGCCCAAGGGCGAAAACGTCATAAGCATATGCACCGGTACCGCCTGCTATGTCAAGGGGGCTCAGGCCGTTGTGGACGAGGCCGAAAAGGAGCTTGGAATTCCCTGCGGAAAGACAAGCAAGGACGGCAAATTCACCCTTCAGGGTACGCGATGTCTCGGGTGCTGCGGTCTTGCGCCGGTTATGGTTGTGAACGAGGACGTTTACGGCAAGGTCACTCCCGAAATGGTTAAAGATATTCTCGCAAAATATTGACAGGCCTTCCGAGCAAGGGGGATTTTAAATGAAAATATCCGAAATAAGAGAACTGCTCGACGCCGACCTGCTTGTGGGGCAGGACATTGCCGAAAAAGAGGTCTTTTCGGCCTGCGGCAGCGACATGATGAGCGATGTGCTCGCCTATGTCAAGGATCAGGCCGTGTTGCTTACCGGGCTTGTCAATTCCCAGGTCATAAGAACGGCCGAAATGATGGATATGGTGTGCATCGTTTTTGTGAGAAGTAAACGTCCCACCGAGGAAATGCTTGACCTTGCGCGGGAAAGCGGAATTGCCGTCATGTGTACCAAAAAGCGTATGTATGAGGCCTGCGGAAAGCTTTATGCCGGAGGGCTCAAAAGCAGCAAAAGCAGCAGAGGGTGAAAAAATGTCGGATGTTATAAGACTTCATTATGACGTGGACGGAGAAAATTTCACCTCGGCCGGAGAGGCTTCGGTCAACGTAAAAAAACAGCTTCGGCAAATGGGTTTCCCTCCCGAGGTCATACGTCGGGTGTCCATTGCCATGTATGAGGGCGAAATCAACATGGTAATTCATGCCGGCGGCGGGCAGGCCGACGTTGCGGTGGCTCCCGACAAAATCGAAATCACCCTGACCGATCACGGTCCCGGCATTGCCGACATTTCCCTTGCCATGAAGGAAGGCTATTCCACCGCTCCCGACCACATAAGGTCGCTTGGATTCGGCGCCGGAATGGGGCTTCCCAACATGAAAAGATACACCGATTCCATGAAAATCGAATCGGCCGAGGGCGAGGGAACCACGGTTTATATGGTTATTGTTCCTTAAGCAACAGATGCCCGAACACGCAATAGCCTGTTAACGGCGCTTTTCGGCTTGTCGTCGCATATTGGCTGTCGGATTAACGAGCGTTTTAACACAGAATGTGGGGATTTTTCTCCGCCAAAATCGTGTTCGTATGTGTGTGTTGTGGTTAAATAAACCTTTAAAACGAGGTGAGAGCATGGATACATATCGTCATTCGGTTCTGCTTGACAGGGAAAAGTGCAAGGGCTGTACCCACTGCCTTAAGCACTGTCCCACCGAGGCCATCCGAATCAGGGAGGGCCACGCGGTTATCGATTCCTCCCGCTGTATTGACTGCGGCGAATGTATTCGGGTCTGTCCCTATAAGGCAAAAAAGGCGGTTTATGACAAGCTTTCGGAAATATCCCGTTTCAAGTGGAAAATCGCCCTGCCCGCGCCCTCTCTTTACGGTCAGTTTGACAATCTCGACGACATCGACTATGTGCTTGAGGGGCTTTCGGATTTCGGATTTGACGAAATTTACGAGGTTGCCCGAGCCGCCGAAATGGTGTCGGATTACACAAGGGAATATATGAAAAGGGAAGGGGTCAAAAAGCCGGTCATAAGCTCGGCCTGCCCCGTGGTCGTGAGGCTTATAAGCCTCCGCTTTCCCTATCTTTGCGAAAATGTCATGAAGATGCTGCCGCCCATGGAAATCGCCGCCATGCTGGCAAAGGAAAATGCGGCAAGAGAGCACCCCGAGCTTTCGAAAAAGGACATCGGCGTCTGCTTTATCTCGCCCTGTCCCGCCAAGGTGAGCTATGTTAAAAACCGCGGCGAGGGCGAAAAAAGCCATGTGGACTGCGTGCTTTCAATGAGCGACATTTATTTCGAACTTCTCGGCCTTATGGACAGGACAAAGACCCCGAAAATCACCTCAAAAACCGGTATGATCGGTATCGGATGGGCCACGTCCGGGGGAGAGTCCACCGCCGTTTTCAGCGACAAATATCTTGCGGCCGACGGAATAGAAAATGTCATTCGGGTGCTTGACAAGATCGAAAACGACGATTTGCCCCGTCTCGATTTCATCGAGCTTGACGCCTGCCCCGGCGGGTGCGTCGGCGGTGTCATGACGGTGGAAAATCCCTTCATCGCAAAGGCACGGCTTCAGACGCTCAGAAGATATATGCCGGTGTCGAGAAACTGGGATTTTTCCGACGGGCAACGGGAAGTTCCCGAAAGCTTTCTCATAAAAAAGCGGCTTGAATACCGCCCCATAAACAGACTTGACAGCGACCGCGCCGTTTCGATCAGAATGATGGCCGATATTCAGCGGATATATGAGGGGCTGCCGTGTCTTGACTGCGGCTCCTGCGGAGCTCCCACCTGCCGCGCCTTTGCCGAGGACATCGTAAAGGGTGAGGCAAGGGAAGAGGACTGCATCGTCCGAATGAGGGAAACCCTTGAAAATCTTCATAAAGTAAGGTGAGGCAAAATGACGGTTAAGGAGCTGTGCGATTCCCTCGGGCTTGAAATTCTCAATCTGTCCGACGGCGACAGAAAAATCGAGGGCGGATATTGCGGAGACCTGCTCAGCTGGGTCATGGGAAGAGCCAAAAGCGGAGACGCATGGGTCACCATTATGAATAACCTGAACGTGGTGGCCGTGGCGAGCCTTACCGACTGCGCCTGTGTGATTTTTGCCGAAAATTCCGAGCTTGACGAAAAAATCGTCGAAACGGCAGGGGCTCGTGACATAAATCTTTTGAGAAGCGAGCTTGACGCCTTCACCCTTTGCGGGGAAATTTATCGGCTGTGTCATGAATAAATATTTTTACGATTTGCATATTCACTCCTGTCTTTCTCCCTGCGGGGACGACGACATGACGCCCGAAAACATCGCCGGAATGGCCGCTCTTAAAGGACTCGGGATTGTGGCGCTGACCGACCACAATTCCTGCAAAAACTGTCCCGCATTTTTCGCGGCCTGCAAAAAAAACGGAATCATTCCCGTGGCCGGAGCCGAAATCACCACCTGCGAGGACGTTCACGCGGTCGTCCTTTTCGAAAGTCTTTGCGGCGCCATGGAGTTTGATAAAATGCTCTTCGGCAAAAGAAATTTGATAAAAAACCGACCCGACATTTTCGGGCGGCAGATAATATACGGCGAAAACGACGAGCCTTTTGGGGAGGAGGAATTCCTTCTTTTAAACGCCACGTCCCTTTCGATAGAACAGACGGCGGAATTTGCGAAAGAATTCGGAGGAATTTGCTATCCCGCCCACATCGACCGAGAGGCAAACGGCATAATTTCGGCTCTCGGCGTTTTCCCGGAAAAGCCTGATTTTCGCTGCGTCGAGTATCACGACAAAGAGGCGAGAGCGCCCCTTGAGCGGAAATTCGGGCGTCTTAAGGAAAAACAGATCGTTGTCAGCTCCGACGCCCATTATCTTTGGGACATAAACGAGGCGGAAAATTTTTTCACCCTCGAGGACGAGCCCTACAGCGGCGAAATTGTGAGAAGAAATCTTTTTAAAATGCTTAAAGGAGAGGAAAAATGAAGGAGCTTTCCCTTAACATTCTCGATATTGCCGAAAATTCGGTTAAGGCGGGGGCAACCGAGGTTGCGCTCACCCTTTCCGAAACCGCCGACACCCTTGAATTTACCGTGTCGGACAACGGCTGCGGAATGACGGAGGAAAAGCTTGCGGCCGTTTGCGACCCCTTTTTCACCTCGCGGAAAACCCGAAAGGTGGGACTGGGAATCCCGCTGCTCAAAATGCTTTGCGAGCAGACGGGAGGCAGCATGAGCATAAGCTCGGTCAGCGAGCTTTGCGACAGCGAAAATCACGGCACGGTGACTCGGGCGCTGTTTTACAAAAACAGCATAGACTGCCTTCCTCTCGGCGACATTGTTTCGTCGGTCGTAACCTTTATACAGGGCAGCCCCGACATTAGCTTTAAGTTTTCTCACACCCTGCCGGACGGCAAAAGGGTTGAGCTTGACACAAAGGAGCTTAAAGCGGTTTTGGGGGATGTTCCCCTGTCGACACCGGAGGTTGTTATTTGGATAAAAGAATTTTTATCCGATCAGTATAAGCATCTATTGCTTGAACCAAACGTTCCGAAGGAGTAGGAGCCCTTCGGAATTCAAAAGAAAGGATTTGTTGTTATGAAATCATTGGCAGAGCTTGCCGCAATCAGAGACAAAATGAAGGACAAGGTCGCTCTCCGCGAGGGACACGCCGGTACGAGAATAGTGGTCGGAATGGCCACCTGCGGCATTTCGGCAGGCGCGAGACCCGTGCTCAACGCCTTTGTGGAAGAGGTGGCAAAGGAAGGTCTTGCCGAAAGCGTGACCGTTTCCCAAACCGGATGTATCGGTATTTGCCAGTATGAACCGGTGGTGGAGGTTTTTGAAGGCGACAAGGAGAAAGTCACCTATATCAAAATGACTCCCGAAAAGGCAAAAAGGGTCATTGCCGAGCACATTAAAGGCGGAAATATTGTTACCGAATATACAATCGGAAGCATTGAAGCATAATTTGGAGGGTAAAAAATGATAAGATCACACGTACTTATCTGCGGCGGAACCGGATGTACTTCATCGGGAAGCGTTCAGCTTGCACAGGCTCTGGAAATGGAGCTTAAGGCCGCAGGACTTGAAGATGAGGTAAAGATCGTAAAGACCGGATGTTTCGGACTTTGCGCTCTCGGCCCGGTTATGATAATCTATCCCGAAGGCACCTTCTACAGCCAGGTTGCCGTGGAGGATATTCCCGAAATAGTCGAGGAACACCTTTTGAAGGGACGTATCGTCGACCGCCTTGCCTATAACGAAAAGGCCGAAGGCGAGGGAGCCGCCACATCCCTTAACGACACACCCTTTTACAAGAAGCAAAAGCGCGTTGCTCTTCGCAACTGCGGCGTTATAAATCCCGAGGTCATCGACGAGTATATCGCCATGGACGGCTATCAGGCTCTCGGCAAGGTGCTCACCGAAATGACCCCCGACGAGGTAATTCAGACCATGCTCGACAGCGGTCTGCGCGGCCGCGGCGGCGCGGGATTCCCCACCGGACTCAAATGGAAATTCGCAAGGGGCAACGACGCCGACCAGAAATATGTATGCTGCAACGCCGACGAGGGCGACCCCGGCGCATTTATGGACCGCTCGGTGCTTGAGGGCGACCCCCACGTTGTGCTTGAGGCCATGGCCATTGCCGGCTATGCCATCGGCGCCACCCAGGGCTATATCTATGTCCGCGCCGAATATCCCATCGCCGTTAAACGCCTGCAAATAGCCATTGACCAGGCCAGAGAATACGGTCTGCTCGGCAAGGACATTTTCGGAACGGGATTTGATTTCGACATCGACATCCGTCTCGGCGCCGGCGCATTCGTCTGCGGCGAGGAAACCGCCCTCATGACCAGCATCGAGGGTCACCGCGGCGAGCCGAGACCCCGTCCGCCCTTCCCGGCAGTCAAGGGTCTGTTCGGCAAGCCCACCATTCTCAACAATGTTGAGACCTATGCCAACGTTCCGAGAATTATTCTCAACGGACCCGAGTGGTTTGCCTCCATGGGAACCGAAAAGTCCAAGGGCACAAAGGTTTTCGCTCTCGGCGGAAAGATAACCAATACCGGCCTTGTGGAAATCCCCATGGGAACCACCCTGCGCGAAATCGTCTATGAGATCGGCGGAGGTATCCCCGGAGGCAAGAAATTCAAGGCAGCTCAGACCGGCGGCCCCTCGGGCGGATGTATTCCCGCCTCCCTCATCGACACCCCTGTCGATTACGACTCCCTTATCGCCATCGGCTCCATGATGGGCTCGGGCGGACTTATCGTCATGGACGAGGACAACTGTATGGTCGACATCGCAAAATTCTTCCTTGAATTCACGGTGGACGAGTCCTGCGGAAAATGTACCCCCTGTCGTATCGGAACAAGAAGAATGCTTGAAATTCTCGAGAGAATTACCGCCGGAAAAGGCGAGGACGGCGACATCGAAAAGCTTGAGGAGCTTGCCAAGACCATAAAGGCCACCGCTCTTTGCGGACTGGGTCAGACCGCTCCCAACCCCGTCCTTTCCACCCTTCGTTACTTCCGCGACGAATATGAGGCTCATATCTATGAAAAGCGCTGCCCCGCGGGCGTATGTAAAAAGCTTGCCCGTTTTGTCATTGATGCAGATAAGTGTAAGGGCTGCTCGGCCTGCGCCAGAAAATGCCCCGTCACGGCAATCAGCGGACAGATCAAGTCTCCCTATGAAATTGACCAGTCCAAGTGTATCAAGTGCGGCGCCTGTATCGATACCTGCAAATTCGGCGCGATTGAAAAGAAGTAATGAAGGAGGAATATACGATGAAAATGATAAATCTCACCATAGACGGTATTCCGGTGTCCGTGCCGGAAGGGTCCACCGTCCTCGAAGCCGCAAAGGAAGCCAACATCAATATTCCCACCCTTTGCTATCTTAAAGATGTTCAGCAAATCGGCGCCTGCCGTCTTTGCCTTGTGGAAATAAAGGGGGCAAGAGCCCTTGCCGCCGCCTGCGTTATGCCTGTCGGAGAGGGTATGGAGGTAAAGACCAACACCCCCCAGATCCGTCAGGGAAGAAAGGTCAATCTCGAGCTGCTGCTTTCCAACCACAACCGCGAATGTACCTCATGCGTGCGTTCGGGCAGGTGCGAGCTTGCGGCGCTGTGTAACGAATACGGCGTCGACGGCTATCCCTTCGACGGCGAAAAGAGCGACACGAGCATTGACGACGCCTCTCCCTCCATTGTCAGGGACAATTCCAAGTGCGTTCATTGCCGCCGCTGCGTCGCAGTCTGCAACAAAATTCAGCAGGTGGGCGCTATCGGCGCCACCAACAGAGGTATCAAGACCTCCATTGCCTGCGCCTTTGAACGCAGCCTTAACGAGTCGCCCTGCATAAACTGCGGACAGTGCATTGTGGCCTGCCCCGTGGGCGCACTTCACGAAAAGGACAGCACCAAGGACGTTTGGGAGGCTCTTTCCGATCCCGATAAATTCGTTGTGGTTCAGCCCGCCCCCGCCGTGCGCGCCTCGATCGGCGAGGAATTCGGCCTTCCCATGGGAACGGCCACCACAGGCAAGCTTGCCGCTGCCCTTCGCAGACTCGGATTTGACAAGGTTTTCGACACCGATTTCGGCGCCGACCTCACCATTATGGAGGAGGGCACCGAGCTTATCGACCGCATTAACAACGGCGGCGTGCTGCCCATGATAACCTCCTGCTCGCCGGGCTGGATAAGCTATTGCGAAAAATTCTATCCCGAATTTATTCCCAATCTTTCCTCCTGTAAATCTCCCCACGAGATGACCGGAGCCGTGGTCAAGAGCTATTTTGCCGAAAAGGCGGGAATCGACCCCAAGTCGATCTACGTCGTGTCGGTCATGCCCTGCACCGCCAAGAAATATGAGGCAAAGCGCCCCGAGCTTTCGGAGGGCGGCCTTCCCGATGTGGACGCCGTGCTCACCGTTCGCGAGCTTGCCAGGATGATAAAACAGTCGGGTATCGACTATGCAAGACTTCCCGATGAGGATTTCGACCCCATGCTCGGCGAATCCACCGGCGCAAGCGTCATCTTCGGCGCGACCGGCGGCGTTATGGAAGCGGCGCTTCGCACCGTTTACGAGGTGGTCACCGGCAAGACCCTCGACAGCGTCGATTTCACCGCCGTTCGCGGAATCGAGGGCGTCAAGGAGGCTGAAATCGACCTTGACGGAACAAAGGTAAGCGTAGCCGTGGCTCACAGCACCGGCAACGCCAAAAAGCTTCTCGAGGCCGTTAAAAACGGCGAGAAGAAGTATCACTTCATCGAGGTCATGGGATGCCCCGGCGGCTGCGTAACCGGCGGCGGACAGCCCATTGTCTGTTCCAAGGATCTCATGTATCTCAATGTTAAGGAGCTGCGCGCCAAGGCGCTTTATACCGAGGACGCCGGCAAGGCAAAGCGCAAATCCCACGAAAACACCGAGGTCAAAAAGCTTTATGACGAGTATCTCGGCGAAATCGGCGGCCACAGAGCCCACGAACTGCTTCATACCTCCTACTCGGCCAAGAGCAAATTCTGATAATAACAACAAATCCTTCCTCCCCGTGCGGTTTTACCCCCGCACGGGGCTTTTTTGTCCGATTTTTTCCTTAATTGAAATAGACGGGAAAATAATGGCAATCCCTCCGTCACGGCTGCGCCGCGCCACCTCCCTTTACACAAGGGAGGCTTGAATTCTGTTGCTTAATCGCCCGTTTCTAAAACAAAAAACGGCCCCGAAAGGAACCGTTTTAAAATTGCGCTGAAGTTTTTTAAGACCGACGGCTTAAAAATTTTTGATTTTTCCAACGGCAAACTGCAAAACAAGCAGCGCGTCGGTAACGGTGATTTCGCCGTCGAAATTTACGTCGGCCGACAGCTGAGCGCTTTGGTCAAAGGAAAGCTTTTTAACCGAACACTGAAGAATCAAAAGGGCGTCGGTGACGTTGACAATTCCGTTTTTGTCGGCGTCCCCGAGGGTGAGAAGTCCTCCGTCCACGTCGAGGGAAACCGAGTCGGAAACACGGGAAAAATTCGCCCAGTTTTTGTTGTCCGCAACCGCGAAATAATATCCCGAATCCTCTTTTGTCAGATTGTTTACCACAAGCTTTGAGCCGTCGATTTGATTTTTTTCGCCGTTTTCAAGGGGTGTTACCGACATATCGGAAGAAATTTTATACCACTTATAATCGGCGTTTTCCGCCGCCACCGAAATATTAAATTCGGCCGATTGTCCCGCAGACTTTGAAATGGGCTCAAAGCTGCTTCCGTTAAAGCCGTAGCCCGTCTCGTCGGCAAGCAGAATTTCAAGTGTCAGGGTCAGGTTTTCGGGGTCGGCCACGTTTTTCGGCAGGCTGTCCTTGTCGATAACGGGGCGGCAAAGTATCGCCTTTGAGGCGTTTGGGAAATAGGAATTTGTCGGCTCGGAAAATTCCCAACCGACTATTTTTGTGCGGACGGTGCTGCCGCTTTCAAGGGTGGTCCAAAGAATCGAGGGCAGCAGGGGAGTGACCTTTCTGACGGCCTCGTCCTTTGTTTTTGCCCCCATAAACACCGTGCTTTTTACGCCTCCCGAAAAATGAACGCTTTCGACGGGGGAAACCACGCTTTCGAATTTGTCGTAGAAATTCACGGTGTATTCGATTTTTACCTGTTCTCCCGACTTGCTTTTAATCCCGAAAACCTCCACCTTATAGCTGTGGGAATAATAATGCGTTTCGTCTCTTTCGGGCGCGTCGAGAAAAATCACCGAGCCCGTCCGAATGTTGTTCTTCTCGGCGGAATAATCAAACGCCTCTCCCGTGTCAAGGTCGGTTATGACGGCGGTCACATTGTCGTCGGCCTTTTTGAAATAGTCGAGATTGAGATAGATGTCCCAATCGGAAAGAACGGCGTGATCCTGCTTGGGAAAATATCCCGGGGCGGGGTAGGCGGCGAATTTTTCGGTGAAGCTTTCGGACGCAGAGGTCGTTTCGCGGCACCGCCCGTAGGTCGTGTCGCCGAGCCCCATCTGAACGCTGCCGATGTAGGGCGAAAGCAGAGCGGTGCGGTGACCGGCCGTGTAGATAAAGGTGCTTTCCGAGAAAAATCCTCTTATGGCCGAGCGATAGCCGTAGGTGGAAATGATGTTGTGGCTTGCGTAAGCGGCCGAATTGTAAAAATCGCTGTCCATGTCGTCGGGCTTGGGATAATTCCAAAGGGTGTGGGTGAGTCCCACGCCGTTTTCCCTGTCCCGAAGATTTATGGCCTGAAGCACCGAGGCGTTTTGCAGCTCGGGCTGATTTACAAATCTTTCGGTAATTTGCGGGCTGCCCGTGAGAGCGCGGTAATAGTTGAGATTGCTCTGTACATTGTCGAGCACCTCCTGCTTTATGACGCCTCCGCTGTATGGCGCCGAAAAGGAGGCTTCCTTTCCCGTTTCGTAAATCGAGTCGTATTCCTTTACCTCGGCCGCCTGCCAAAGGGCAAAAAGCTGTTCCTTGGTGCGGCCCTTGAACGTTTCAAGCTCGTTGCCGTTTATGACCGTGACGGCTTGCTCTCCCGCGGCGGGCAAGCAGAGTGCCGACAGCGCCACGGCGGCGCAGCAAATAAAAGCAATTGTTTTTCTGATCAATTTATTCACCTCACTTTGATTTTATATTGTCCCCATTTGTCTGTCAAGAATATTTTGGCCTGCCGTGTTGCACAAAGGGAAAAAATATGTTACAATTTAAGCCAAATCGGCGCCGAGCCGTTTATGGAGGAAAAAATGGATAAAACAACGGAAAGACTGGCGGCCGCAAGGCTTGTGCCGGTCGTTAAAATAGAAAATGTAAAGGACGCGCTGCCCCTTGCGCAGGCTCTTACGGAGGGGGGGCTGCCTCTTGCCGAAATCACCTTCCGCACCCCTGCCGCCGAGGAGGCCATAAGGCTTATCAAAAGGGAATTTCCCAAAATGCTCGTCGGCGCGGGAACGCTGATTTGCCCCGAACAGGTCGAAAGAGCAAGGAATGCGGGGGCCGAATTTTTCGTAAGCCCCGGGCTTAACGAAAATACGGCGGAATATTGCCAAAAGGAAAACATCCCCTTTATGCCCGGCGTCATGACCCCGTCCGACATCGAAAAGGCCCTGTCCCTCGGCCTTTCCTACCTTAAATTTTTCCCTGCCGAAAGCGCGGGCGGCACGGCCATGCTTAAAGCGCTGTCGGCTCCCTACGGCGGAGTCAAATTCATGCCCACAGGCGGCATAAGTCTCGAAAATCTGGCCGATTACCTCGCTTTGCCGTCGGTTTTTGCCTGCGGAGGCAGCTTTATGGTGAGCGGCAAGCTCATTTCAAACGGCGACTTTGACGGCATAACCGAAATATGCAAAAAGGCCGTGGAAATTTTGGGAGGTATAAAGGCATGAAAAAGGTTGTAACTCTCGGGGAGATAATGCTCCGTCTTTCTCCCGAAGGAAGAAAAAGATTTCTCCAGGCCGACCGCCTCGACGTGAACTACGGCGGAAGCGAGGCAAACGTCGCCGTCGCCCTCTGCAACATGGGCTGCCCCGCCGAATTCGTCACCGCCCTTCCCGAAAACGACCTCGGAAGAGCGGCCGAGAATTTTGTCCGTTCCTTCGGAGTGTCCACCGCCCACTGTGTGAAAAAACAGGGGAGACTCGGTGTTTATTATCTCGAAAAGGGCGCGGCTCAGCGCCCCTCAAAGGTTATATATGACAGAGAGGGTTCGGTTTTTTCGAAGGCCGAGTCGGCCGACTTCGATTTTGACGAGATTTTTGACGGCGCAGGCTGGTTTCATTTTTCCGGCATAACTCCCGCCCTTTCGCCCTCGGCCGCCGAACTGACTGAAAAAGCGGTGGAATCGGCAAAGAAAAAGGGACTGACCGTCAGCTGCGACCTTAATTACCGCTCGGCTCTTTGGTCGGTGGAAAAGGCCTCAAAGACACTTGCTCCGCTGCTTTATCAAACCGATGTGCTCATTGCCAACGAAAATCATCTCAAAATGCTTTTCGGAATAGGAGAGGGCGGAAATCTCACCTGCGCCGAATCGGCCGCCGCGGCAGCCGAAAAATTCGGTCTTTCCCAGTCGGTCATGACCGTCAGGCGCACCCTTTCGGCCGACGACAACAATTTCTCGGCGGTGCTTTATGAAAAAGGGCGGCATTTCCGCTCAAAAAAATACCGTATGCACATTGTCGACAGGGTCGGCGGGGGAGACGGCTTCGCCGCCGGGCTTATTTTCGGAAACGTCAAGGGCTTTTCGGCTCAGGATACGGTGGAATTCGCCGCCGCGGCCGGCTGCCTAAAACATTCGGTTGAGGGCGACGCCGGGATTTTCACCGAGCGAGAGGTTCTCTCCCTTGCGGTAGGGCTGTCCGACGGCCGTGTTCAAAGATAAATGATAAAAGAGTGATTTGGTTTTGGAAGCGCTGCTTTATTCGGAAATAAATATTCTTTGCGTCGTTTTGATGCTGGTCATCGCCGTGAAAATGATTGCCTCGGGCTTTTGCAAGTCCCAAAACGAGCGGGCCTTTGTAGGCTCGGTGCTTTTCGCGGCGGCGGCAAACGTTTTTGACTTCCTTTGGAACATGGGGCTGAGCGGCTATTGGCGCCTGCCCCCTTCGGTCATGAAGGCGGTGGATTTTTGCTATTTTATCGTGTTCGGCCTGTCGGCATATTGCTGGTATGTCTACACCGAGACCCACTTTGACAAAAATGCGTGGAACGACAAAAGAAAAAAGGCGATTTGCGCCCTGCCCCTTGCAATTCTCGCCGTGCTGCTGACGGTTTCGCTTTTTAACGGCTGTCTTTTCGGCTTTGACGAGGCGGGCGTTTATTACCGCGGCCCGCTGTTTTATGCTCAGCAGATATTGTCCTTCGCCCTGTTTATCCTGTCGTCGGTCAAGTGCTTTGTCCGCGCCTTTCAGAAAAAACACCTTTCCCGCCGAGAGGAATTTCTGGTCATGGCCGCATTCGTCGTGCCTCCCGTTATCTGCTCGGTCTTTCAAATCGTGTTTCAGACGATACCCATTCTTTCGGTGGGAATCGTCATCTCATTCCAGCTTGCCTGCATAAATTTCCTTGAGCGCAAGATTTCTCAGGACTCGCTGACGGGAATTTCCAACCGCCGCGAAATTCTGCGGCTGACCGGCGAGAAAATGCGGCTTAAAAAGGAAAACGAAAATCTTTGGTTCCTTTTTATCGACGTGGACAATTTCAAGTACATAAACGACACCTTCGGACACGGCAAGGGCGACCGAATTCTGACCGAGCTGTCGGAAGGTCTTGTGGAATACGCAAAGAGATTTTCGGGCTTTTGCGGGCGGTACGGCGGCGATGAATTCGCCATGGTTTTCTGCGCCGAAAAGAATGTGGAAAAGAGCAAAATTCAAGAGGGGCTCGAGCGGCACATAGCCGAGCAAAACATTTTTATAAACGGCGAAAAACGCGCCGAAATCAGCGTCGGCTGTGCAAAGCTCGACGGCTCGGACGGCAGCGTTTCCGACCTTGTTTCCCGCGCCGACAGCGATATGTATTCGGTAAAGCACACAAAGAAAAAGCGCGAAAAGAAAACGCAATAAAGCCTCGTCGGCTCCCTTTACACAATGGAGGCTTTGAATGTACAACGCCTTTGCTCTTTTGTTTCTGATGTAGAAAAATATAAAATCGGCTTTTGTTTGGTTTTGGTGCCTCTAAGCCGATTTTTTTGTATTGATTTTACGTAACATCGGTTTTAAATCCCAAAATCCCAAGGGTACTTTCCTCGGAACATTTCCCCGGAAATGTATCTCTTTTTTGTTCCGAATCCGAGTGATATAATGCGAATAAGGGGAAATTTTGTAATTTCCCGAATAAATTTGGAGGCTGAAATTATGAAAAAGAAAAATGAAGCAAAGTTTCCTAATCTGGAATCTCTCAACACCGTTAAGTCGGTAATCGACGATGCCGACGCCGCACTGAAAGACAAATCAAGAAAAATAAAAGATTCTCCTCTTAGTGAAACTTTGGCGGGAGCCGTGGGAGTCGGCGTCGGAGCAGGTATAAGCTTTGCCGCTCTCTATCTCGGCGGTTCGGTCGTTGGACTGAGTGCCGCAGGAATTACAAGCGGACTTGCCGCCGCCGGGGCGTTGATCGGCGGAGGAATGGTTGCCGGATTGGCTGTTTTGGCTGCACCGGCCGCTATATTAGGCGGCCTTGCAGTCGGAACAACTTCCCATTTTAAAAACAAAAAGTTGCGCCAATCGAAAGAACTGTTGTATAAAACCGCTCTTGCCAAACAGACTGCAATTCTTAAGGCGCTTAAGGAGGAGTCGGACGCAGACAAAGAAAGAATCGAATATTTAAAGAGTTTGAGTGTTCTTCTGCAGGCGGCAATACAGGATTTGCGCTGTGATTTGGGATATAATTCTTAAGGGTGCTCTATGAGTAAATTTAAGTACACCGAACAGAAAAATGAAATAAACAAGGTTCTTAAAATGAATCAAGATGTTTCGACATCCCTTGTCAATAATGCGGAACTCAAAAAGACAAGAAAGTCGGCGGACGAAAATATAGCCGCGTCTCTCGAACTGCTCCGCTCGCTCGGAAAAGGCGATGAGGCCGACGAGGCTATGAAATCCGCAAGGAAAAAATCAATTGCCGTATCATCTTCTTTCAAGCCTGAAATTGAGCCTTTTGAGGAAATCGCCGCACAGGCAAATGAATATTGTCCGAATCCCGTTTCCTTGGAAGATATTATGACCGAGCAGGAGATAGAGTCGGCTTTTAACGAACTTGACGAAATCAACAGACGTTTTTCGGCAAAGACGAATATCGTTAATAAAACCGATTTGGCCTTTCTTTCGATTGCGACGGCTCTTCAGGTGACAAAGTCTCTTGTTTTTCCGCTTGTTGCCGAAAAATTCGACTACGGAAAAAATTCCGATCAATTAAAAAAAGAAAGACTTAATCACAACGATGAGTCGATTGAGAAAGAGCACAGAAAAGCAAATGACGGTTTTAAGGAGAAATATATCGAAAAGCACGGGAAAGGGCATTGGATCAATATTCTTTATCAAACCGTTCCCTACGATACTACTAAGGGATCGCCGGCCATCGGAAAAAACATGGGAGGAAGGTATCACCGTATGTATACCCTCGGTCATGACCCGATTCTCGGATGGCTTTTCGGAACGGCAAATATTTTGACCGACTGTATCACATTTAATAATTTTCAAACAAACAGAGTGATTCGCGTCGATCCGATAACAGGCGGCAAAAAGATGAGTATTACAGGCGAAAAAGTTTCGTTTTCTCAGATGATAGACGAATGCCGACAGGATATAAAGGCCGACTTTTTGAATCTTCCCGCAGCAATTTTCGCACAGGCACAGCACCTTAAATCCGACAAATATACAAAAACAGGTCTGCCTGTTCCGCTGCTTTCAAGCTTTAATGAGGAATTTGCGGGGAAGCTTTATCGTGAACATTACGACGCACTGTGCTTTTCGCGAGATATAAAAATCGTCGGTGCATCGTTCATTGTTTCAAAGCTTGTCGATATTATCATTTCCCTGACTCACGGTCTTTTTAAAAAGCCTGAGGAGAACAGAAATCTATATGAAGTGAGAACGAGAAAAATTCTGCTTATTTCAAATTCCATTGCGTCGGCAAGTACGGTTATAAACGCGGCAATTACAAGCAATCCGAAAAATTTGGATATAGGCAGCCTTTTTTCCACCGTAACGCATTTGTTCTCCGACATACGTTTTATAGCAAAAATAAAGCAGGAGTTTGTTGAAAACGAAATCTCGTTAAGGCTGAAAAACGAACTTGATGAAATCGACGCCTTGTACGACAGTATGTAGACGGAATTTACTCAAAACAAAAATCACCCTCGGGATATGTAATCATATCCCGAGGGTGATTGCATTTAAAACCTATTCTTCCTCATAAAGGGCGAGGGTGGATTTAAGGTCCTGTTTGCAGACTTCGGCGAGGGCGGCGGGCTCGGTGATTTTAACCTGTCCCGCATACTGTCTCGCCCACAGCCGCATGTCGTTTTCGTTGACCTTGACCTGCGCCGCGACCTTTCCGTCGCCGATGTCCTCAAAATCGACATTCGCCCTGAAATAATCCAGCACGTCGCTTATCAAAAATTTCGGCATTTCGAATTTTGCCCTTATGGATTTGCCACCGAACATATAAATATGCTCCCGCATATACTGCGCAACGTCAAGCCCCACAAGCCCCTTGACCCGGTTTCTCGGCTTTCTCGGCGTGTCGAGAATTTGAATGTTGCTTATTCGGTCGATGCGGTAGTGGGCAATGTCGTCAAATTTGTCATAGTTGCAAATGAGATAATATTTGCCGCTGTTGGCCGCCATTATGTAGGGATTTATGACATATTCCCGTGCCTCGCCCGCCTCGTTGAGACGGTGGCGCAGCTTTTTGTCGGCGCCGTATTCGTTATAGAAAAATTTGACCTTCAGCCCCTTTGAAATTGCCTCGTCCAGCACCTCGATGGTGTAAAAAAGCTCCTTGTTGATCTCCCTGTCGGCCGAGTCGTAGGATTGAATATTCGCCGCGCTGAATTTGAAATATTTGTTTGACAGCTCTTTAAGCTTTTCAAGCAGCTCCTTTTTGTTGCCCGAAGGAATGCTTTTTGAAAAGAGAACCGAGTCTATAAGCAACAGATGCCCGAACCCCGCACGCCTTAAAAATGTTAAATTCCCCGTTTTTATTGTTTCGCCGCTTGAAATACGCCGGTATATCGGCGCGGCAAAACTTCAAAAA
>JABLTO010151934.1_pt1 | contig 29598 bp, 23 predicted proteins | sample 7160091 | NCBI WGS metagenome assembly JABLTO01 (sample SAMN14651225, study PRJNA627086) | human gut metagenome | isolation source: feces | host: Homo sapiens
ATTCTGGCTAACGTGAATGGAACGCAGCGTAGCAGCGCTACGCTAAGTGGAATGAGCGGACGCCAGAAGGGAAAAGGCGCAAGCAGATGGCGCAGATGAATCTGGAAATAGTATCAAGGTTTCTTGCTGGGGAAGTGGGGAAAGGGGTGTTTGCCACGGCGCACGAAGGAGCAGCGCAGTACTGCCGCAAAGTGGACAAGCGTGAAATTCCGGTCTGTCCGATTTTAGGGGTCAATATTGCTGTCATCAACATGAATTGGCTGCTGAAATATTTGGCGCAGAATATTCATCAATTGCAGGGAGATTACATCTGCGTATCGAATGTACATACAACCGTCGTCAGTTACGAGGATGCGGACTACCGTGCCGTGCAGAACGGCGGTTTGATGGCGATTCCGGATGGCAATCCGCTGGCGCAGGAGGCGCGGCGGCGCGGGTATCCGCAGATTCAGCGGACAACCGGGCCTGACCTGATGATGGAGGTCTTTCGGCAGTCAACGGCACACGGCTGGCGGCATTATTTCTACGGCAGCACGCAGGAAGTGCAGGAGAAAATGATTACGCGCCTGCAGCAGGAGTATCCGGGGCTGATAATTGCGGGCACAGACGTGCCGCCTTTCCGCGAACTGACACCGGAGGAAGATGCGCTTGCCGTGGCACGCATCAATCAGGCGCAGCCGGATTTTGTGTGGGTCGGGCTGGGAGCGCCGAAGCAGGAGCGCTGGATGGCGGCGCACCAAGGGCGTGTGCACGGGCTGATGATTGGGGTCGGCGCGGGCTTTGATTTCTTTTCGGGCAACGTCAAGCGCGCCCCGTTATGGATGCAGAAGCACAGCTTGGAATGGCTCTATCGCCTGATGCAAGACCCGAAGCGGCTATTCCAGCGCTACTGGAGTACGAATCTGAAATTCATCTGGAACGCGACCCTCAGGAGAAAGTAAATGCAGCAAGCGACAAAACAGCCCGCTGTACTGCTGGTACACGACTATTATCAGGTTCCCGGCGGCGAGGATGTCGTTGTGGCGAACGAGAAGCACCTGCTGGAAACGCACGGTCACGCCGCGGCGCTGTATGCGCGGCGGAACGAGGAAATTTCGCGCATGGGAGCGCTGGAGAAAATCCGCAGTGCGCTGGGGATGTTTTTCAGCATCCGTACATACCGCGAGGTTCGACGGAGCATCCGCGAAAACCGGATTTCGCTGGTGCATGTGCACAACACGCTGCCGCTGATTGGCCCGGCAGTGTATTACGCGGCATTGCGCGAGGGCGTTCCCGTGGTGCAGACGGTGCACAACTTCCGCCTGCTCTGCCCGAACGCGCTTTTCTACCGCGACGGCCATATCTGCGAGGACTGCGTGAAAAAGGGACTGCACTGCGCGGTGAAGCACCGCTGCTACCGCGGCAGCCGCCTGCAGACGGTGTTCTGCGTGCTCAGCACACGTTTGCACCGCGCCCTCAAAACGTACAGCCGCCTGCATTACATCACCCTGACGGACTTCAACCGTCAGAAGCTGCTGGCGCTTAAGCAGATTCCGCCGGAAAACGTGTCCGTAAAGCCGAACTTTGTGGAACCGCCGGAGACGATTGTGCCATATGCGGCGCGCGAAAATCAGGTGGTGTACATCGGTCGGCTGGATGCGCTCAAGGGCATCCGGCTGCTGCTGGAGGCGTGGGTGCGCTACGAGCGTTCAGGCGGGGGCATGAAGCTAATCATCTGCGGTACAGGGCCGGAGGAAGCATGGTGCCGCGAATATCTGACGCGGGAAAAGCTGAAGCAGGTAGAACTGCGCGGCTTTGTGCCAAATTCGGCGGCACGGGCGCTGATGGGGCAGTCCAAGGCGCTGATTCTGCCGACACAGTGGTACGAAGGCTTCCCAATGACGATTGTGGAAGCCTTCAGCGCCGCCACGCCGGTGATTTGCTCGGATTTAGGCAACGCGGGTTCCCTGATTTCGGACGGCGTGACGGGCTTCAAGTTTCCGGCGGACTCGGCGGAACAGCTGGCACAGACGCTCAATCGGCTGCAGCACGCGGAATCCGTCAGCGAGGACGCATTGAAAACGTATCAGGAGAATTTCACGGCGGAAGCAAATTATCGTCAGCTGATGGCGATTTACAGCAAGGCGATGCAGAAAAGCGGCGAAAGGAACGAACCATCATGCGGCTGATTGTAGCAGATGTACGGAGCACCAGCACAGACGGCATTGCCGCTGGGCATTATTTCACCGTCGCGCAGAATTATCTTGACCTGTTCGGCGCGGAGATGGATGTGCGCATTGCGGGCGGGCCGGTGTACGGCGACCGCTTCGGGAACAAGCTGATTCGTCTGCCGCATGATTACATCGTGGGCAGTTCGGCGGCGCGCAACAAACGCGCCGTGTTCCAGAACGTGCGCGCGCTGCTTCGGGAAGCGCAGGATGACGTGATTGTCCTCCAGTGCAGCGCCGTCGCAACAGCGTATCTGGGGCTTGCGCTGTTCAAGAAGAAAGAAACGCGGGTCTACACCATCCAGTACAGCGCCGACGGCGTCAATTCGCTGCTGAAACGGGGGCTGTATGCGCTGTGCAGGCGGAAAATCAGCGGCGTTATCTGCCCCAATGCAGCCATTGGCGCGGCGTATGGGCGGCCGATGTGCGTCGTATCCGATTACATCAGCACAGGAACGATGCAGCCGCCTGTGCCGTATGCGCAGAAGCGCTATGATTTCGGCATGGTCGGGCTGATTACGTCGGACAAGGGCGTCGTTGAGGCGGCAAAACAGCTGCGGGACACGCCGTATCGGGTGCTGATTGCGGGTCGGGTGCAGGAAGCGCCGCTGGAGGCGGAGCTGCGGGCAGTCTGCGCGGGGGCAAAGAACATCGAGCTGCGGCTGGAATACCTGTCCGAAGCGGCGTATGACGAGGCGATTCGCCAATGCCGCTACTGCATCCTAAACTATTCGGAGAATTACTCCCTGCACAGCAGCGGCGTTGTGTTCGATATTCTCTTCCGGGGCGTGCCGATTGTGGGCAGCCGCTGCGGGACGCTGCAAATGGTGGAAGCAAACGAATTGGGCAAAACGGTATCCAGCATGGCGGATTTTGCGCCGGAAAAGCTGCTGGATGAAGCCGTGCATGACCGCTATGTGCGCAACATTGCGCGCTACTGCCAATCGCAGGCGCAGGAGCGGGAAAAGCTGCGGGATTTTCTGACGCGGGACGCGGTGGAATAACCATGCCGCACAGCGCAGAGTGAAAGGAGGGGCTGAAGCGTGAAGATCATGTGGATGGGGAATATTATCCTCCCTGCCATTGCGGAAAAAGAATCGCTTCCCCCGGTGTATATCGTGGGCTGGCTGGTCGGGCTGTCGCGGCGGCTGACGCAGCTGCCGGATGTGGCGCTGACGTATGTGTTTGACGCGCCGAAAGCGCTGACGGGCGAAGTGGACGGCTACCGCTATTATGGGCTGGTCAACCCCACACGCCCTACGCAGCGGTGCGGCGAAGCCTATACCCGGCAGCTGGAGCAAATCCTGCGCAAAGAGCAGCCGGATGTCATTCACCTCTGGGGCACGGAAAATCAGCACACGCTGGCCATGGTTAATGCGGCGGAACACATGGGGATGCGCGAGCGGATTGTAATTTCCATTCAGGGGCTTCTGTCCATATACGCGGAGCATTATCGCGCTTATCTGCCGGAACACGTCTGCCACGGGCACACGCTGAAGGACTTGGTGAAGGGCAATATCGTCCGGCAGGAAGCAATCTACCGCCGCGTCGGGCAGTATGAACAGGAAGCCCTGCGCAGGGTGCAGCACGTTATCGGGCGCACCGACTGGGATGCTGCCTGCATGGCGGAGCTTACCCCGCAGGCGGCCTATCATTTCAACAACGAAACGCTGCGGGACGAGTTCTACACCGGCGAATGGTCGCTGGACAACTGCGAGCCGCACAGCATCTTCTGCAGTCAGGCGCATGTGCCGCTCAAGGGGCTGCATCTGCTATTGCAGGCGCTGGCGATTGTCCGCAAGCGCTATCCCGATGTCAAGCTCTATGTGGGACGCAAGGACTATGGACGCATTCCGCCGCTTGCGCGCAATGCCTATGAACGGTACATCCACCGTCTGCTGCGCGAAAACGACCTCTACGGTCATGTTGTTTTTACCGGAAGCCTGAATGCACAGCAAATGAAGGAGCGGTATCTAAAAAGTCAGGTGTTTGTGCTGCCGTCGAGCATTGAAAACTCCCCCAATTCGCTGGGCGAGGCGATGCTGCTTGGCGTACCGTGCATTGCGTCGAATGTCGGCGGCGTGCGCTGTCTGATGACGCACGGCGTGGAAGGGCTGATTTATCCGGCAGACGACCCGCATTTGCTGGCGCATGATATCTGCGAGATGTTCGCGCATCCGGAAAAAGCGGCGCAGATGGCGTGCGCCGGGCGAGAACATGCCGGAAAAACGCATGATGCGCAGAAGAATCTGGAGATACTGCATCAGATTTATACGGAGATTGCACGATGAAAATCCGAATCACAAGGAACCATGTGGATGCACTCTGCGTGTTGATTGGCGTGCTGGGCATGGGCTCGCTGTATTTTCAGGTGCTGCGGATGCCGCTGATGGCAGCCATGCTGATTGCGTCGATTCTGCTGCTGACGCGGGCGCATCATCCGAAAATCAGCGCCCAGAATGTACGCCTGACGCTGCTGCTGACGGCGGCGCTGCTGCTGACGAGCTTTGTCAACCCGCAGAACGGCATCCACATCAACGATATTGTCATTTGGCTTTGCAACATCGGCTATGTGCTGGTTCTGCAAAGCTGCATCGGGTATCGGACGTATATGCGGCTGTATACCAAAGTCATGCTGGCAGAGGCGGCCATCAGCCTGATTTCCTTCGTCATCGGCGATTTGCTGTCGCTGCCGCTGCCGCTGCTGCACTATGAAGTTTCCAGCGTCAACGGATTTTATCTGACGCCTTATTTCACCTTAGGCTGGCTGAACATCCCGGTTTTCCACCGCAACGCGGGCATGTTCAACGAGCCGGGCAGCCACCAGATTTTCCTGAACTTCGCGCTGCTGTTCCTGATGAGCGACGAAACGCGCATGGGCATGAGCAAGAAGAAATACCGCTGGGCAATTGCGCTGCTGATCGTCACCATCCTCAGCACGCTGTCCACAACAGGCTTTATTTGTCTGGGCGTTGTGCTGCTGACGGTGGCATTCCGCAAAAAGGGCGGGAAAATGGCGCGCAGCATCAAGATGGCGGCGTTCATTGGGCTGATTCTGCTGTTTGTCATCGAGTCCGCCACGGGCGTGGTGGAAAACAAGATTATCGGACGAAATTCCGGCGGTTCATTCTACACGCGGTGGAACGACACCTTCAGCGGCTTTGAAATCGGGCTGGAATCCCCCATTGCGGGACAGGGCGTTTTCTCGGAGCGAAAGGCGGAAATCCTGCTGAAACACAGGGTGCAGAATATTTCCAACGGCTTTGCCGCCTTCGTCATGGATACAGGGGTGATTCTCCCGGCAGTTTGGCTGTGGCTGACGTACCGCGGTATCCGCACCAAATTTGCCAAGACGCGTCTGCTGTATGTGCTGGGCGTTTTCCTGCTGTATTTCCTGTGCATCAACACGGAGGGCGTTTTCCTGAACATACTGTTTCTGGGACTGCTGGGCAAGTGGCAGCCGGAGGACGCTGCGCAGGAGCAGACAGGCGAAACAGGCGGAGAGGAATCATGAACACAGCATCAAGGAGCGAAAACACAGCGCGCAACATCGGTGTAGGCGCAGTACGGCAGGTGGTTACGCTGCTGTTGGCTTTTGCCGTGCGAACGGTGTTTGTGCGCCGGCTGGGCGCAGATTACACAGGTGTCAACGGGCTGTACAGCAACATTCTGGCCATGCTGTCACTGGCGGAACTTGGCGTGGGCAACGTGCTGGTGTACAGCTTGTACGCACCGCTGCACCGGGGCGACACGGGCGAAATCCAGCACCTGCTGGGCTATTATCGTCGCATTTACCGCCTGATTGCGCTGGCGGTAGCGCTGCTGGGCGCGGCGGTAATTCCCTTCCTGCCGCTCATTATCAGCAGTGAGCTGCCGATGGCGCAGCTAATCGTCTACTATGTGCTGTACCTGGCGAACTCCGTGGCATCCTATCTGGTCATCTACAAAACGACGCTGATTCAGGCCGACCAGAAGGCATATTTGCAAAACATGGTTTCCGCCGCGGCGCTGGTGGTGCAGTATGCGGCGCAGATCGCGTGCCTGCTGATTTGGGGCAGCTATCTTGGCTATTTGCTGATTCAGATCGCCTGCACCCTCCTGCAGAACGCGGTACTGAGCCATTTAGCGGATAAGATGTACCCCTTCCTGCGGAAAAAGCAGAAATGTGCGCCGATGCACCGCAAGCAGGAACTGAACGACAACATCCGCTCCATGTTCCTCTACAAGCTGGCGACAATACTCATCAACAACACGGACAACATTCTGATTTCCGTCATGCTGGGCACGGTGTTCGTCGGCTACTACTCCAACTACGCGTCGCTGACGACGTATGTGACGACATTCGTCTCCATCGTGATTACCGGCATTTCCGCCAGCTTGGGAAATCTGAATGCCGAGAAGAATTCGGAAAAGTCGCACGCCATGTTCCGCAACCTGATTGTCCTCTTCGGGGCGATTACAGGCTTCTGCGTCGCCGCATACGGCGCGGTTGTGCAGGACTTCATCCCCATCTGGGTGGGCGAAGAATACCTGATGGATACAGGGACAGTGGCGGCGGTGCTGTTCACGTTCTACCTGAGCACCATCGTCGCTCCTGTGTGGATGTACCGCGAAACGCTGGGGCTTTTTCGGCAAATGAAGTATGTTATGTTTATGACGGCGCTGGTCAACATCCTGCTGTCCATCCTGCTGGGGCATTTCTTCGGCGTGGCGGGCATCATCGGCGCAACAGGGCTGGCGCGGCTATGCACCATCTTCTGGTATGAGCCGAAAGTGCTGTTCCATCGCACCTTCGGGCGCAGCGCTGCCGCGTATTTCAAGGCGCAGGGCGGCTTGCTGCTGCTCAACGGCGTGGTGATGGCGCTGTCGCTGCTGCTGTGCGCGCGGATGGGGCATACGCTGATGTGGATTATCCTCAAGGGCATCACCTGCGCGGCGGTGACGGCGCTCCTGTACACGCTGGCGCTGGGGCGGACGGCAGAATATCGCTGGATGCTTGAAAAAGGGCGGAGTTTCTTGCGCAAATGGAGGAAGAAGGCATGATCGATCAGGAAATGCAGCACTGCCGCAAAATTGTGCGTTTTGACCCTACCATTTCAACAGCGAATCAGGGAGATTTCATCATCCGAAACGCCTGCGAGCATGTGCTGCACGACTGCTTTCCTGTGCAGCTGTCCGTCGCCGTGCCGGTTCGGGACAGGCTGTCGAAAGTGTCGATGAAGCACGTCGGCAGTGCGGATTACGCATTTGTCTGCGGGACGAATCTGCTTTCCTCGGACATGCGCCGCCAAAGGATGTGGAATATCCGTCTGCGGGACGCGGTGATGATGCGCTGCGGCGATTTGCACAAGCGGGAGCTGCTGAATTTCCGCCTGATTCATGAAAAATTTCAGCACACGCATATCATTTTGCTGGGTGCGGGGTGGTATCAATATCAGGACGAGCCGACAGGGTACACGAAGCGGATTCTAAAAACGCTGCTGGATGGGCAGTACCTGCACGCGGTGCGCGACGAATACACGCGCCAGCGCCTGCTGAAGCTGGGCATCACGAACGTGCTGAATACGGCGTGTCCGACAATGTGGGGGCTGACAGACGACAAATGCGCGCAGATTCCGACGCACAAGGCGGAGCGCGTCGTGACAACGCTGACGGACTACCGTAGCAGCCCGGAGCAGGATGCGCAGATGCTGACCATGCTGCAAAAGCACTACCGCGAGGTGTATGTGTGGCTGCAAGCAGTTGAGGACTACGCCTGCCTGCGCCAAATGGATGCGCGCGTGACGCAGAATTTGCACCTGATTCAGCCGAATCTGCGAGATTACACAGCGCTTTTGGCGTCAGGCGGGATTGACTACGTTGGCACGAGGCTGCACGGCGGCATCCACGCAATGAACATGGGCTGCCGAAGCCTGATTCTGGCGGTAGACAACCGTGCAAGTGAAATCGCGAAGGACACGAATCTGCCCGTCCTGCCCCGCGGCGGAAATTTGGATGTGCTGGAGGAGCGCATCTGTTCCGCATGGGAGACGCAAATTGATTTGCCGACCACGGCAATTCGGCAATGGAAAAATCAGTTCCGCGAGACAGATGCAGAGAAAGTGCCTTGATTTTCGTATAAAATTCGGCTTTCTGCGCGGTAAGTATTGACAGCCGACTTGTAATTTGTTACAATATAGCTGGAATTGGGAAAGAGATTGCTATATCCACCGGGAGCACTGCGGCTCGCCGCGAAAAGAAAGATGGAAAGCAGCAATCGCTTGCCATTGGCACAACCATACGTCGTGCCGGAAGATTGCACAGAACAAGGAGTGAGGACGATGAAGGACAAAAAGTGGATGCGAAAGGCATTGTCTTTCCTGCTGGCTGTATTCATGGTGACGGGCAGTATGGGAACAGTGCTGACGGCGGCTGCGGAAGCGCCGGAAACTCCGCCGGCGGAAACGGTTGAGGTCGTGCCGACGGAAGCACCGGAAGCAACGGATGTTCCTGAGGTAACAGAAATCCCCGAAGCAACGGATGTTCCCGAAGCGACGGAAATCCCCGAAGCGACGGATGTTCCCGAAGCAACGGAAATCCCCGAAGCGACGGATGTTCCTGAAACAACGGAAATCCCCGAAGCGACGGATGTTCCCGAAACGACGGATGTTCCCGAGGTAACGGAAACGCCTGAAATCGTGGACGAAGCAGCCGTAGATTACAGCCGCTCCGTGCTGGATAACGAGTTCTTTGACTCCGGCTTTGCCGCGACGTTCAGCAGCGCACAGCTATACCTGAATCCGACGGGCGACGAGCTGGTTGGTCAGGTAACTGGCGTAGTGTATGTGACGCATCGTCCGCAGAAGGGTCAGCTGAATGAACGGATTTCCGTCTGCGTGTATGACCAGACGGCTAGCGTTGCATATGGCTATCTGGCGGCGGATGCAGTGCATCCTGTGCCGGAAGAGGGCATTGAGAATCAACGTCACACCGGTGTTTTCGCGAGCGGCGTGGAAATGCCCTGTGCCCTGCTGGTGCTTGCGGCTGCGACGGAAGAACCCGTGCCGACCCCTGCACCCACGCCCGTGCCGACGGAAGAGCCCGTTGTCGTGCCGACCGAAGAACCTATTGTCGTGCCGACCGAAGAGCCCGCTGTTGAGCCGACCGAAGAACCCGCTGTCGTGCCGACCGAAGAACCCGCTGTCGTGCCGACCGAGGAACCCGTTGTTGAGCCGACCGAAGAGCCCGCTGTCGTGCCGACCGAGGAACCCGTTGTTGAGCCGACGGAAGAGCCCGCTGTCGTGCCGACCGAGGAACCCGCGTCGACCCCTGCGCCTACGGACGTGCCGGATGACCTCGAAAATATCGACCGCGCGGATGTGATTATTCCGGGCAAACCGACGTTCGAAATGGACAAGGCGACGGCAGAGCTGGGCGAGAATATCACCTTCACCATCCACACGAAGAACGCCACCAAGATCTTGATGTACATTGACGGCAGCGTCAACCGCTACATCTACGACGTACCCACCGACACGTCGACGCTTACCATGTCCTTCTCCTCAATGGGGAGCAACGGGGGCAAGCGCACCATCGCGTTCCAAGCCTACAACGGCAATACACCCGGCGAAAAGTCCGCTGAACAAACGATTATGCTGACGAAGCCGTCTGTCAAGCCGCAGGTAACGGTAAAGAATATCGACAAGACGACCGTGGGTCTGGGCGAGAACATCACCTTCACCCTGAGCGTCAAGAACGCCACGAAGGTGCTGATGTACATCGACGGCAGCGTCAACCGTCGCTTCGAGGACATCACCCCCGACATGACGGAATACACCTTCACCATGTCGTTCTCCTCACTGGGGAACAACGGGGGCAAGCGCGCCATTGCGTTCCAAGCCTATAACGGCACGACGGCGGGTGAAAAGACCTCCGAACGTGTTGTGACTGTCGCAAACGAAAGCCCGAACAAACCGACCGTGACCAGCTGGAGTTTGAACAAATCCACGGTTGATTTGAACGAAACCATCACCTTCACCATCAACACCAAGAACGCAACGAAGATGCGTGTCTACATTGATGGCAAGCTGAACCGCTACATCTACGACGTGAAGGACGGCGCAACGACGTTCCAGATGTCCTTCTCGACGCTCGGTTCAAACGGCGGCGTGCGCACGGTGGCGTTCCAGCCCTACAACGGCAACACGCCCGGCGCTATGTCCGACACCAAGACGATTACCATCAGCGTGGCGAACAAGCCGCGGGTTGAGCTGCTGAAAATCAGCAATCCGAACGCGACGCTGGGCGAAAATATCACCTTCACCCTGCGCATCAAGAACGCCACGAAGGTGCTGATGTACATCGACGGCAGCGTCAACCGCCGCTTCGAGAACATCACCCCTGATATGACGGAATACACCTTCACCATGGCGTTCTCTTCGCTGGGGAACAACGGGGGCAAGCGTACCATTGCGTTCCAAGCCTACAACGGCGCAGTCGGCGGCGACAAGACCTCCGCAACCACCATTTCCCTGACGAGCGGTTCGTCTGCTGCCCCCGTGATTGCGAATGTCAAGATTGACAAGACGACCGCGGTGCTGGGCGAGCAGATTAAATTCACTGTTTATCTGGACAACGCGACGAAGCTGCTGATGTATGTCGACGGGCAGGTGAACCGCCGCTTTGAGGACGTAACGACCAGCATGTCGAAGTACGAGTTCACGATGTCGTTCTCGTCGCTGGGGAATAATGGCGGCGTCCGTACGATTCAGTTCCAGCCTTACAACGGCACGACGGCGGGCGAAAAGTTTAAGGCGTACACGATTACACTGACGACGACCGTGGTCAACAAGCCGGAAGTCGTCAACTTCACCATGAATCCCAGCCGCGTGAAGCTGAATGTGCCGGTGACGTTCACGGTCAACACCAAGAACGCGACGAAGGTCGTCCTGTATGTGGACGGCAAGGCAAACACCAGCTATCCGACGACTGGCGATGTGACGGTTATCGAGCGCGCCTTCGCTTCTCTGGGCAGCGGCAACGGTGTCCGCACGATTCAGTTCAGGCCCTACTACGGAACGACCGCTGGCGAACTTTCCCCGGCGCAGTCCCTGACGCTGTATGTGACCGACGATCCGCTGACTGTGACCGTTCCTGCCGCGAAGCAGGGCGAAGACCTGACGGTGTCGTGGACGGCTGCTGGCGGCGCAACGAAGTATCAGCTGCTGCTGACCACGCCCGACGGCACGGCTGCGCTGCTGGGCGAAACGGCGGCGCTGAACTACACGGTGCCGGGTCTGAAGCTGCTGCAGCCGGGCGACTACACCATCACGATTAAGGCGCTGTCCGGCAATACGGAGTTGGAATCTGTCAACAAGGCATTCACCGTGACAGGCGACTTCGTGTTCGCGGTTCGTGACGACTCGACGGGCATTGTGGTCATCAAGTACAACGGCACGGCATCGACGCTGACCGTTCCGAACACGGTGGCGGGGCTGCCGGTGGTGGAAATCGGCGCGCAGGCGTTCGAGGGCAACACGAAGCTCAAGAGCGTAACCCTGCCTGCGACGATTGAAATCATTGGCCGCCGCGCGTTCGCGGAATGCAAGAATCTGCTGGAAGTCAAGTAAAAATTCATAGGGATTACGAAAGCCGGGGATTGCTGGAAAGGCAGTCCCCGGCTGTTTTGTGCTTCATACGATTTTTTCAATTCGCCTGTGTTATCTGCTTGCCCTTTTCTCCTGCTCCATTTTCCACAATTCTTCCACCGAAAACTCCGCATGGCAGTTTGGGCAGGAAAAATACGGATTGCGGAAATCAACTGTGCCAATCATCCTGCCGTCTTCCGTGGAAAAATCGTAGTTCTTCGCTTCTTCGGAACGGGAGTTCACCAAATGATGCGCCGTTTCCACTGTGAGTGCTGCCTTGCAGTGCGGGCAGAAATGCTTCTTCATGAACACAAAGATAGGATGCGTGACGGTGTACTTGATATTTTTCATCAGGGCAGCCTCCTTCCCCCTTGATTGTAGCAAAAGCAGCAGATTTTCGCAAGCCTCTCTATTCCCCCTGAAATAATAACGCAAAATCCCCCGGAAGCCCATACTTCCGGGGGACAAACTATCTTATTCCGCCTTTGCGCTCTCTCTTGTATAATTCAGCAGTCCGCCATAGAGGATGCAGCCCTGCTGGCGCGCGGTCAGCGGCATCAGCACAATGTAATCCTCGTCCTTCGTGTCGTTATGCAGCACGAACGTGTCGCTGCCGCTTTCCACCGTCTCGCGGACGTTCGGCAGGCTCAGCGTGTCGCCCTGCGCGATGCGGTCGTAATCCGCCTCATTCTGGAACGTCAGCGGAAGAATGCCGTTGTTGATAAGGTTCGCCTGATGGATGCGGGCGAACGACTTCGCGACGACGGCGCGGATGCCCAGATACAGCGGGACAAGCGCGGCGTGTTCGCGGCTCGACCCTTGCCCGTAGTTCATGCCCGCGACGAGGATGCCGCCGCCTTCCTTCTTCGCGCGCGCCGGGAACGTCGCGTCCACGGGCGTCAGGCAGAAGTCCGACAAGTACGGCACATTCGAGCGGAACGGCAGAAGCTTCGCGTCCGACGGCGCAATGTGGTCGGTGGTGATGTTGTCCTCCATCTTCAGCAGCACCTTGCCGGAAATCGCGTCTGCCAGCGGCTTGCCCAGCGGGAAGGGCTGAATGTTCGGGCCGCGGACGACCTCCACCGTGTCCTCTTCGCCCGGCGCGACCGGGGGGATGACCAGATTGTCGTTGACGGTGTACGTCTCCGGCATCGGGATGTCGAGGTCAATGTCAAGGCAGCGCGGATCCGTCAGCACGCCAGTCAGCGCCGTGACAGCCGCCGTCTCGCAGGAGACCAGGTAAATACCGGCGGACTTTGTGCCGCTGCGGCCGTAGAAATTGCGGTTGTTCGTGCGGACGGAGACGGCGTTCGTGCGCGGCGACTGCCCCATGCCGATGCACGGCCCGCAAGCGGATTCCAGAATGCGCGCGCCCGCCGCAATCATGTCCGCCAAAGCGCCGTTGCGTGCCAGCATCGTCAGCACCTGCTTCGATCCGGGGCCGATGACAAGGCTTACGTCCGGGTGCACAGTCTTGCCCTTCAAAATGCGGGCAACACGCATCATGTCAGTATAGGAAGAGTTCGTGCAGGAACCGATAAACACCTGATCGACCTTAATCGGGCCGCACTGCTTGACGGTTTCCACGATGTCAGGCATATGGGGCTTCGCGACGAGCGGCTCAAGCGCGGTCAAATCAATGTCGAGGATTTCGTCATACGTCGCATCCGGATCTGCGGACAGCGGCACGAAGTCCTGCTCACGCTGCTGCGCTTTGAGGAACGCATGGGTGACTTCATCCGACGGGAAGATGGAGGTCGTCGCGCCGAGTTCCGCGCCCATGTTCGTAATCGTCGCGCGCTCCGGGACACTCAGCGTTTTCACGCCGTCGCCGATGTACTCCATCACCTTGCCGACGCCGCCCTTGACGGTCAGCCGGCGCAGGACTTCCAGAATAATGTCCTTTGCCGCAACGCCGTAGGACAGCTTGCCATGCAGGCGCACGCCGACAACCCGCGGGCACGCCAGATAATACGCGCCGCCGCCCATCGCGACCGCAACATCCAGTCCGCCCGCGCCGATGGCAAGCATCCCGATGCCGCCGCCCGTGGGCGTATGGCTGTCCGAGCCGAGCAGCGTGTAGCCCGGCACGCCGAAGCGCTCCAGCTGTACCTGATGACAGATACCGTTGCCGGGCTTAGAGCAGTAAATGCCATGCTTTTTCGTCACCGTTTGGATGTAATAGTGGTCATCCGCGTTTTCAAAGCCAGTTTGCAGCGTGTTATGGTCAATGTACGCCACGGACTTCTTTGTCTTGACGCGCTTGACGCCCATCGCCTCGAACTGCAGGTACGCCATCGTACCGGTGGAATCCTGCGTCAGCGTCTGGTCAATGCGGATGGAGATTTCCGAGCCGGGAATCAGTTCACCGCTGAGCAGGTGCGCGGACAGGATTTTCTGGGTCAGATTCATCGCCATGAGGAAAGGACTCCTTTCATAATATGCACAATGCCCAAACGGGCAGAAACAGCCGAATGAACAGCTTCATGATACAGGATTCGGCGCGGTGCGTCAATGCTTTCGGGCGGAAAGAACACAAAAAGCGCAGGCAATGAAAAACTCGCCACTGTTTTAGGTGACACCGCACAAATGAGGCGGCGCCTTTATCAAACTGCCGTTTGTGTCAGGTTTTTTTACACCGGCTGCGGTTTGTTTATTGTATTCCGGGGAAAATCGGGGTATCATACAGACACGAAGCGAGATGAAGAGCGCTTCGGATGAACAATAATTTTTCTCCACTGCGTCTGATTGAAGGAGGACGAACTTATGTATTATTCCAGCGGCAACTATGAAGCCTTTGCCCATCCCAAGAAGCCGGAAGGCGTTGAGCACAAGAGCGCCTATATTGTCGGCGCAGGTCTGGCATCCCTGACGGCGGCATGCTATCTGGTGCGCGACGGTCAGATGAAGGGCGAGCACATCCACATTTTCGAGAAAGACCCGGTGTCCGGCGGCGCGTGCGACGGCCGGAAGTATGATGTCGGCTACATGATGCGCGGCGGCCGCGAAATGGACAACCACTTCGAGGTCATGTGGGATTTGCTCCGCTCCATCCCGTCCATTGAGACCGAAGGCGCAAGCGTGCTGGACGAGTATTACTGGCTGAACAAAGAAGACCCGAACTTCTCCCTGTGCCGCGCGACCGAAAAGCAGGGGCAGGATGCCCACACGGACGGCAAGTTCGCCATCTCCGACAAGGGCGCGATGGAAATCATGCACCTTTTCTTCACGCCGGATGAGCAGCTGTATGACAAGCGCATCACCGACGTGTTCGACGACGAGGTGTTTTCCTCCAACTTCTGGATGTACTGGCGCACGATGTTCGCCTTCGAGAACTGGCACAGCGCGCTGGAAATGAAGCTCTACATCAAGCGCTTCATCCACCACATCGGCGGTCTGCCGGACTTCAAGGCATTGCGCTTCACCCGCTATAACCAGTACGAATCCATCATCCTGCCGATGGAGAAGTACTTGAAGGAGCATGGCGTGCAGTTCCACTACGCCACCAAGGTGACCGACGTCCGCTTTGACGTTACCGCCACGCGCAAACAGGCTTCCTCCATCACCGTGGAGCATGATGGGCAGACCGACGTGATCGACCTGACCGAAAACGACCTGCTGTTCATCACCAACGGCGGCTGCGTCGAAAGCAGCACCTACGGCAGCCAGAACACTCCCGCGCCCTTTGACCCGGAGCTGAAGCCCGGCAACGGCTGGGATCTGTGGAAGAAGATTGCCGCGCAGGACGCTTCGTTCGGCCATCCGGAAAAGTTCTGCTACGATCCGGAGCAGAGCAACTGGATGAGCGCGACCGTCACCACGCTGGACGACAAGATTCCGCAGTATATCCAGAAAATCTGCAAGCGCGACCCCTTCTCCGGCCATACCGTCACCGGCGGCATCGTGACCGTGAAGGACTCCAGCTGGCTGATGTCCTGGACGCTGAACCGTCAGCAGCAGTTCCGCGATCAGCCGAAGGATCAGCTGTGCGTGTGGGTGTACGGTCTGTTCTCCGATAAGCCCGGCGACTATGTAAAGAAGCCCATGCGTGACTGCACCGGCAAGGAAATCTGCATGGAGTGGCTGTACCACATGGGCGTGCCCGAAAGCGAAATCGAGGAACTGGCGGAGCACAGCGCGAATACGGTGCCGGTCATGATGCCTTACATCACGGCGTTCTTCATGCCGCGCGCCGCGGGCGACCGTCCGGACGTTGTGCCGGAAGGGGCTGTGAACTTCGCGTTCCTCGGTCAGTTCGCGGAGGTGCCGCGTGACACCATCTTCACCACGGAGTACTCCATGCGTACCGCGATGGTTGCCGTGTACACGCTGCTGAACGTTGACCGCGGCGTTCCGGAGGTCTGGGGCAGCACCTACGACATCCGCGACCTGCTGAACGCGACGGTGCAGCTGCGCGACGGCAAGAAGATTACCGACTTGGATCTGCCGCTGATGGAGCGCTTGGCGCTGAAGGAAGTGCTGAAGAAGATTTCCGGCACGGACATCGAGAAGCTGCTCAAGGAATATCACTGCATCTAAGGGATTTGCCCCCGCTGTTTGGATTGGCAGCGGGGGATTTCCTCTTTTCCGCAAAAAAATCCGCAAAAAAAAGAAATTTTTTTGAAAAGCAAGCAGGAAAATTGCAAAATACGTCGAATATAAATACTATCAGAGTTTTTGACGCTGACCCAATGCGGGAATGGCGGAATTGGCAGACGCGCTAGATTCAGGTTCTAGTGAGGGCTAACTTCATGCAGGTTCAAGTCCTGTTTCCCGCACCACAGAACCCTTGAGAAATCAAGGGTTCTGCTTCTTTTTGGCGGCCTTCCACCCCAACCCCACCCCAACGGATCTGATATTGGGGTGGGGCTATACACCATGGGACATGGTTGGGTGAAATTTTCTATTATTGTTCATCGTTTTACAACCCGGCGATGAACTTTTCCATGCGGTTCGCGCTTTCCTTCTGCATGGTGGCGGTGACGTGTGCGTAGCGATCCAGTGTGAATGCCGAAGAGTAATGCCCGGCGTTCTGCTGGATCGTTTTTACGTCATCCCCCGCCATAATGGAACTGACTACATAAGTGTGTCTCAGATCGTGGAAGCGGTGCGCGTCGATACCCGCTGCCACCAGGATCTTGTGAAGAATCTTCCATGCGGTCGGCTGGGACAGGTGACTGCCATCCGGATGCGTGAACACCAGGTTGGGGAAGCCGCCATCGTTCCATGCCGGCCCCAGCGCTTTCCGCTGTGCTTCCTGCTCTTCCTTGTGCTTCTTCAGCACCTGGAAGACCGTAGGAGCGGGAGCGATGGTGCGGGGCTTGCTGTTCTTCGGCGTCGCAAACCGGAACACTTCGCCTTTCTTTCTCGGCTGGGCCAGCTGCTTGGTGACTCGGATCAGACCGTTCTCAAAGTCCACAGAATCCCAGGTCAGCCCCAGCAGCTCACCGGACCGCAATCCGGTGAAGATTGCGGTCACGATGAGCGCTTCATGCTCGTGGCCTTTCAAAAAGGCCAGCAGCTTGGAAAGTTCCGGCGTATCCAGGGGATGGATTTCCGCCTGTTCGATCCGGGGCAGGATACAGTTGCTGGATGGATTCTTGCTCAGGTAGCCGATCCTGACAGCCACATCCAGTGCCTTATGCAGGCAGCCGTGAATGTTCTTGATGGATTTCGGACTGAGCCCTTCCTTCCGCTTCTTATTGTAGAGGCGCTGAATCATGGGCGTTCGGAGTGCCGACAGTTTGACGTCTCCGAGCGCGGGGATGATGTGCACCCGGATCTGCATTTCGTAGGTATCGGCAGTGCCGAGCTTCACATTCCCCAGGTAGTCGCGGTGCCACATGGTCAGCCATTGACCGAGGGTCAGGCCGCTGTCCTCTCTGAAATCACCATGGTCGATGGTGACGGAGACTTCGGTCAGCTTCTTCCGGACTTCCGCCTGGGTTCTGCCATAGACCGAATGCCGTTTTCCATCGGCACAGTATCGGGCTTCCCAGCTTCCGTCAGCCCGTTTTCTGATGGTTCCTTCGCCGTTAGCACGCTTTCTTGCCATTCGTATCTCCTTCCGACAGCCAGTCCATGAGCGCCTGTCGGGCGATCACAATCTTCTTTCCGACGTGGATGGACGGGATCTCATTGCTGTGAATGAGCTCGTACATCTTCGGCTTGCTGATCCCGATCAGCTCGGCGGCTTCCCGGACGGACAATGTCATTTTCGTGCCCGGCGATGATTGCTGAGATGTGCTGTTGTCAAGGTGCTCCGGCTCCCGAGCAGGAGCGCTTTGATTATTCAGAGCGTTGAGCGCTGCCTCAACGACCTGAATAACCTCATCTTTAGTATAAAGCCTGTTTCTCATCATTTCAATATCCTTTCACGCTTTAAAGCGATAAAAAGTTGTAAACTTTCTTCTGTTTGACTGCACCTGCCGTTTTGTTACCGGTTAGAACCTCGTTTTTTGACAGGAATGATGTATTTATCGTCCGCATCCAAAACCGCCCTCTTTCGTGTCTGAAATCCCTTGTAGAATAAGGCTTCGTTCACCTCTAAATCGTGACAACCGGTAACAAAATGGGTTTTGCGTAAGCAGCTTTTTTTCATTTCGTAAAAGCTCTTTTCCCTTCATTTGATGCGTCCATGCGTCCCGTCCAGCGCCCAGTCATGTGGTTTCGTGGGACGCATGGACGCATTGTTTTGCTCAAAACTTCTTTTCAAGTTTTGAACGGGTTGTCATCCGGGTCCACCTGCTGCCATCCGCCCGATGAATAGCCGGATGTCTTGATCAGCGATCCGATCCCTTTGAAGCCTCTGACCTGGCGGCCGGCGCTGTTGATGAGATGCGTGGTGTACTGGATGCCGTACTTTTCCTGATTGGCCACCAGTTGCTCGATCAGCGTTTTGCTTTTCAGGGCTGGGTACGCATTCTCTTCGCACCAGGTGTGGTACACGTCGCCCAGCTCTTTGGAGCTGATGGAGCAGTCCGGCCCGCGGGTGATGTAGCCCTTCGACTCCAGGAACAGCTCCACGTTGTTGGCGTCCTTCTTCACGGCTTCCCGGTTTACGCGCGCCTGGTCACTTTCCGTAAAGCGGAAGTTGTTCTTCACCAGCCGCTGCAATCCCTCGAAGGCCCAGAGGAAGATGCCCTCCATTTCTTCACAGAGCTTTTCCGAAAGGTTGGGATCATCGATTCTATCCGGCGGATTTCGCTTTGTTGTCAGGATCAGCTGCCGACGGAAGAATCCGTCGCTCCGGTCGAACAGCGACATCAGATCGCCATTGGAAAACGCCATGATGCGCGCCGTCATCCAGCCCTGATAGCTCTGCTTGCCCTTTCGTTCCAGATCCATTTTGCTTTTCGCGGTGACGATGGACTTCACATAGTTGGTCTGGCGCAGCGCTTCCAATCGCATGTCGTCGTCGATCATCAGCAGCACGTGCTCCAGGTCGGCGCGGGCAAATCGGTTTTCGGAAATTTTCCCCACGCTGCCGTCCTTGGCATAGGCACCGAACAGTTTGGACAGCACATTGCCGATCTGGCTTTTCCCTTCGCCGCCGCTGCCTTTGATCACCAGCATCTTCTGCCCGGCGTTGCTGGGGATCAGGCAGTAGCCGATGAATTCCTGGAGCGTGGGAATGTCTTCCGGCCGCAGCAGGTCGGAGAGAAATCGGAGCCAACGCTCGGGTGACTTCGCGTTCAGATTGAAGGATATGGGCAGCCTGTATCGGACGATCTCATTCTTTTCCTGGGTGAATGATCCATTCAAGAACAGCGTGCCGTTCCTGACATGAATGCCATCCGTTTGCGGCAGCAGCTCTTTCACTTGCGCTGTGATCCGCAGGGCCTTCACAATGTCATCCACCTTTTTGTTCACGCCGGTGACAACGAAACGCTCCACCATCCGATAGATGACAGCGCGCAGCGCATTCTCATCCGTCACCTTTCCTTCCACAGAGAAGAAAGAGTTTTCCGTGTAGGCCAGCCGATACTTTTTCAGAAATTCACGGCAGAAGATCGGTTCGTTGATCGTTCTGCCGGTGAACCAATCCGGCCACCAAGGCTGCCTGACAATCTTTTTCTTGGGCTTTTCATTTTCTTCGTCAGTTATTTCAACTGTTTGTTTCTCGCTTTCTTTCATAGGTTTCTCCTGTTCATTCTCAGTTGTTGTGATATCTGACTGTGTGTCCGATCACACAGCAGGAGGACATCCCGCCGTCCTGCGTTCGGATCATGCTTCGCGACGGCATGACGCAGGACAGTTTTATGTGAACGCACAGGATAGCTTTTCCTGTACGGGAAGTCGTGGGGATAAAGCCTTAACCTTCGGCTTTCACAGCCACCATATCACATGGCCTTCAAAATCGTTTTCACGTTTTGAAAACTTCCGAAAGCGTTGCGGCGTAAGGCTTTGTTGGCATTTTTGCGTCTTTCCGATTTCTTGAAATGACGGTTTTACTGGGGTTTCCGGGCCAAAAGTTTTCACGAAATGAAATTTCTTTTTTTCAGAAGGCCGCCCTCATGGTCTTCTGAAACCAGCCCCGGAGCATAGTAGCAAGCAGGGCAAAGGTAGCACCTTTTGCACTTTGCTTGTTGGGGAGCAGTGCCCCCAAGCCCCTTTTTACCAGCGCAAGCGCTGTGGTTGTTATGCGAATCAGCGGGATTCGTCATCGTGATGGGAAGTGTGTTCATCGTAGTGGTGATCTTTTGGTATGACATGTTGGTGACTATTTGGTGCGCTGTCTCTTTCAAGTACATCGTAGTTATACCGAATGTGCTTCAGGTCTGAGAGCTTTGGTTTCAGTTCGTTAAGCACTGCTTGATCGCTTTCTTTCTGTTCCTTCAGCCTGTCGTATTCCGCCGTTAGCTCTTTCAGCGTCGGCATATTTCCATCATGAGAGGAATAAACCGCCTGGGCATTTTTATGATCTTCAATCTCCTGCCGATGCTCCTGATAGAATTTCACGGACCAGCCGGATTCCAGATACTGGGTGTAAACCTCTTTCGTCCGGCTGTAATCCCGGATCGTTTGCCGCTGTCGGTTGATCTCCTTCATTCGGTTTTGTTTTTCCCGGAGAGCTGCTTTCAACTCTTTTTGCTGATTGGTCAGCTCCTGAATCTGATCGTTCAACTCTTCCAGCGAATCGATCTGATGCTCTTTCAGGAAAATGACCATCTGCGCTTTTGCGTCGATGTTGTTTCGCTCAGCCCAGACTTGATAACCTTTTCCTTTGCCGGCGTGAAGCTTTGCTTCAATGTCGATCAATCGCTTGACCTGACTTCCGTTGAAATCGCCCCGTGGGATTTTCGGAATGTGCACATGATCATGTGCCAGCGTCCGGCGCAAGGATGTCTCATCGTATTCCGATCCAAGGGTATCGAGCCGGATATATCGCTTTCCCTCCGGCGGCTTGATGCTGATATGCACGCCGTGCTTGATGCGGCAACCGGCATCTTCCAGCAACTGCATCAGTGCATCGAAGCCGTTAGGCTGCATCCGCAGCGCGGCGTCGATGATCATTCGCAGCTCGTCCCGATGGGTGAAGCGCCGCTGATTGCCTTGCCACTTGTCATAGGAAACCGTTTTGTTCTGCGGATCCCGAATGACTGAAAGCTGATGTTCCTCGCAGATCTCATCGCTGAGCTGAGCAAGATCCTTGCCGCTGCGTTTTACATCCCGATACTTATGCTGGCAATCAAGTGCCGTTGAGCAAATGACAATGTGGTTATGCACATGATGTTTGTCGATGTGCGTTGCAACAACGTATGCAAACTGATCATTGGTCATACGGGACGCCAGCTCTTTTCCGATTTCGTTTGCTTCCTCCGGCGTGATCTCCTCCGGCTTGAAAGCCTGACGGACATGATAGACCAAAACTTCATTGTCGATTTCCCTGCCGGTGTTCTCGAAATACTCCTGTCGGTACAGCATGAATTCATTAACCGCCGTTTCCGGCATGCAGGCGTGTGATGAAATCAGCGCGCCGCCATTGGTCTTTGTCGGATTCATGATGTAATTCAGCTGCGCTGCAACGCATTGCTTCGGTGTCTTTCCTTTGTTGATGTGTATGGTCAAAATCGTTGTGGTCGCCATAGTTCCTCCTGTTTTTCCGCATAAGAAAGCGGCGATCTGCAAACTGCAAACCGCCGCGATAGTATATGATGATCCCAGCTTATCGTCTTATCCGATCTAGGCTGGTAAGGATTTTGTCCAGCGTATCCTGTAACTGCTTTTGCCTTTCCACAATGTCGTCCACCTCTGTTTCATAAATAGATCCGCCTTCATGCAGCCTCCGGGCGATTTGATTTACGTTGTTGGAAAGACTGCCCATGAGGCGCGTTGCACTTTTCAGCTCCGGCAGATCCAGACGCAGAATCAATCCTCCCAGAACAATGCGTCGGATGAACGCAGATTGATTCTTGATTCCGGTAAGCTCCATCTTTTTCTGAATGATCTCATCCTCCTCCGGCGTGGCTTTGAAGCTGTAGTGGATGGTGCGTTTCTGATTTTCGTTCATGCTCTTCCTCCTTTTTCGATGGGCAATGGGTAAAAGAAAAGCACCAGCATAATCGCCAGTGCTTCTAACTCCTCTATGTACATGATAGGATATTTTGATAGTGCAGTCAAGTGACTAACTGGGGGCTTAGAGGGGACCTAATGGGGGCTTGCTATGGACAACTTTTATCCTTCTTTTACATCGTACATTATAGCATCGAAAGGGCCTGGTGTTAAGACGGCACAGGGGCGACATTGGACGACAATTTCACGACGTGGGAACGACAATTTTTGTCTAACTTTACATCGTACATTATATCACACCTTGCCTGGGCGTCTTGCGACTTTTGGAGACACGCGGCGACGATTTTCGGGATCGGGGATTCATATCCGTGGAAATTACAAGAGGCGTTGCTGGGGGGTGAGTCCAAGCTTTCCCGGTTGCATTTTTCCATGATACATGATATCAATTCTCCACCACGACATCAAGACGACATCGGGGCGACATTGGACGACACATTTTTTCATATAAACTTTGCAACTTTTTTTGCGGAGGAGCTATTGTTCACCTTTTCAATACTGCCATATGATATTTAGCCACGCCGATCACTATACTTCAGATCCAGCCAATAGCCACTGGCTCCATCATGGATCCAGTGGAATGAGTCCTGGCTTCATGGTGGAGCCACAAACGAGGCCAGTACAAATCATCTGGCTCCATCATGAAGCCAGAAACGGAACCAGAAACGAGGCCAGGAACGGAGCCAGGGATACATGCAAAACTCAATCATAAAGCTATCCCGATGATTGTCACCCTACCCATGAAGGACAACTGCCATGAGTGCAATGATGACGGCAGAAGCAGCATCTCAGGAAAGGATTGCACCGATTGAGGATTGCAATTTTATATTGCAGATAAATGTAGGATGTGGTATACTCTTCAAGGAACACACTGCCGTTATTTCGCATATGGAGGGACAACGCAATGTCTGTATCCTACAATAAATTATGGAAGCTGCTTATCGACAAAGGTATGAGTAAAACGCAGCTCATCAAAGCGGCCAAGATCAGCACCAACGCCATGGCCAAGCTGGGTAAAAGCGAGGATGTGCGTGTGGAAACGCTGGTCAAAATCTGCGGCGCGCTGGGCTGTACCATGGATGATATTATGGAGCTGATCCAGGACCCTCAGTGAATTTACACGATGGAGGTATTACCTATGTCGAAAGGCGTTATCTATATTCTGACCAATCCATCCTTTCCTGATTATATCAAGATCGGGTATGCAAAGAATTTGGAGCGTCGGCTGCAGCAGCTGAACCGCAGCGAAACGATCCCCTTTGCTTTTCGGGCTTATGCTGTCTATGAGGTTGAAAGCGCTCTGACCGATAAGGAACTGCACAAGCTGATCGACCGGCTGAATCCCGACCTTCGCTCCATCGAAACCTTCGATGGCCGTGAGCGGGTGAAGGAGTTTTACGCCATGTCTGCGGAGGATGCGTACAGCCTGCTGGAGAGCATCGCAAAAATCAGCGGAACGCAGGAGCGTTTGAAGCGGGTTCAGCCGGAAGACCATGAAATCATTGACGAGCAAATAGCTGAAGAAGTACGGGAAGAAGCCCGGCGCGGTCCCTTTCGGTTCAGTGAATGTAGGATTCCTTTCGGTGCGGAAATCGTTTTTGTTGACGATGAATCCGTCCGCCCCACGGTGGTTGATGACCGGCATATTGAGTATAACGGCGAGACCACATCGCTGTCTGCGCTGGCGCAGAAGCTGAAAGGCTTCACCCATCCCGTTCAGGGAACAATCTGGTTTACCTATAATGGGGAAAAGCTGGATGACCTGAGGAAAAGAATTGCGCAGCAGGAGTAATCCCATCGTAAGACCAAAGGAGGAACGCCATGCTTCCTGAAGAACGAGCGCGGGAGAAGATTGACCGGCAGCTGAAAAAAGCCGGCTGGGAAATTGTATCCCGTGAAGAATATACTCCTCACAGTGCTTCCGCCGTTAAGGAAGGGCTGATGCAGGGAAACACGGAAAGCGATTATCTGCTTTTTGTGGATGATAAGGCTATCGCTGTGGTGGAAGCCAAGCGGGAGGAAAACCCGCTGGCGGAAGATGTGCAGTCCCAGGCCGAGGGCTATGCCACTCATCCGCAAAATTGGTATGGTCTTTGGTATGACGGGTTGATTCCGCTGGTTTATCTGGCCAACGGGAGCAAGATTTATTTCAAAAATCTGCTTTCTCCTGAAACGGATTATATTGAGCTGACCGAAATGCATTCTCCCAAGAAGATGCTTCAGCTGATTCATCAGATTTCTGCCTATGGCGCTTTGCCCTGCTTGGAGAAGCGCGGCCTACGCGATTGCCAGTATCGCGCCGAGATGGAGTTTGAAAACGCCATCAAGAACGGGAAAAAGAAAAGCCTGGCCGTGCTAGCCACCGGCAGCGGCAAAACCTATCTGGCCTGCCTGGCCAGCTATCGCCTGCTGAATTATACCCCTGTGCGCCGCATCCTGTTCCTGGTGGACCGGAACAACCTGGCCCGTCAGACAGAGAGTGAGTTCAGCCAGTTTGACCGCACGGAAGGCCAGACGGAAATGAGCTCCCTCTATGAGATCAAGCGGTTGAAACACGATACCGAGCTAAAAGCCGACATTGTGATTTCCACCATTCAAAAGCTGTTTGCCGTATTGACCGGGCAGCAGCTTTCGGAGGACAGCGAGGACGCCGAAGACGAGCGGACGACACAGGAGGAGGAAAAGGAAGGCAAGGATATCATCCGCCTGGATGGGGATTTGAAAATTCCGCCGGACTACTTCCAGCTGATCATCGTGGATGAATGCCATCGCTCCATTTACGGCAAGTGGCGGGCGGTGCTGGATTATTTCTCCGGCGCGCATATTCTGGGCCTCACCGCGACGCCCACGCCGGAAGCCTATGCGTTCTTCAATAATAACATCATCGAGAATTATACCTACGACGATTCCGTGGTGGATGGCGTCAATGTGCCTTCCCGCATCTATCGCATCAAGACCCAGATCACCGAGCACGGCGGAGCAATACGCGCGGGAACGAAGCTCATGGAAACAGCCCGCAGGACAGGCCGGGAAACGATTTATACAGCTGGCGAACGGGTGGACTATGATCCTTCCGCCCTGGACCGCTCCGTGGTGAACGAGGATCAGATCCGCAAGGTGCTAACAGCCTACAAAAAAGCCGTCTATGAAGAGCTGTACCCTGACCGGGAAAAGAAATGGGAATACGTGCCCAAGACGCTGATTTTTGCCAAGGATGACAACCACGCCACACAGATCGTGGAAGCGGCAAAAAATGTATTCGCGTCTGAATTTGAAGGCGGCGAAGTGCCGGAGCATTTTGTTCAGAAGATCACCTACACCTCAGGCGATTCCAACGGCCTGATTCGCGATCTTCGCATTGAAAAAGACTTCCGCATCGCCGTCACGGTGACGCTGGTCGCCACCGGCACCGACGTAAAGCCCCTGGAAGTCGTGCTGTTTATGAAGGACGTCATGTCCGATGTGCTGTACACCCAGATGAAGGGCCGCGGCTGCCGGGTGGTGGATGATGAAAAGCTCCGAGAGGTTACGCCCAACGCCGGCACCAAGGAATGCTATTACATTGTAGACGCTGTGGGCGTGACGGAGCATGAAAAGGTCATTCCCCATCCCGTGGTGAACCCTGCGCCGGGCCACAAGGTGCTCTCCCTGGAGCATTTGCTGGAGCACCTGGCCCATAACGAGCTCAGCGACGAAAACCTGTGGCTGCTGCGGGATTACTGCGCCACCATCCATCGCCGTTATGAGAATAACGCACTGTTCGGTAGGCATCTGGATGCCTTCATTTCCAATTACGGCTTCGCTCCCCGCACCATCGCCAACGCCATCCAGCAGGCGTTTGATCAGGATGCCCTGCCGCTGTACAGCAGCCCCTCCGAGGACAATTCCGCCCGCATGGCGCTGATCGACTGCCTGATCACCAGCATCCCTGCCAGGCGAAAGCTGCTGGAAATGCAGCGGGGCTACGTCGTCCGCACGGAGGAGGACCCGGACGAATTGATTTACGCCGGTTTCTCCAAGGAAACGGCTAAATCCTTCATCGAAAATTTTGAGAAATATCTGAACGATAACAAGGATCGTCTGGAAGCCCTGCGCATCATCTACAACGCCGAGGACACCGTGATCACCCATACCATGCTGGCGGAGCTGCGGGACAGTCTGCTGGCTCAGGATCGCCGCTTCGGCATCTATCCCATCTGGAAGAATTACAAGGTGCTGGATGAATCCGGCGACGTGGACGAATTGGACACCAAAGCCAATGTGAACGCCCTCACCCACCTGATCCAGTTGGTGCGCTTCGCCTTCAAGCGGAGCCGCACGCTGACCAGCCTACTGAACGGCTACACCCAGCGCTTTAACCTGTATTGCGGCCAGGCCCAGCGCAGCCTGACCGACGATCAAAAGGAACTGATGCGGCAGATTGCCGAGTTTGTCATCAACGACGGCGCGCTGTCGGTGATGGACCTGAACGAAGTGGATACCGACCTGTGGCGCAGGGGCATCACCCTGTTTGGCGCGAAGGTGCTGGAAGCCGAAATGCGCTCCATGGCCCAGATTTTGCTGAAAGCTGCGTAAGAGGAGTATCAAAATATGGCACAGGAAAAGAACCAGAAAACCGAATCCGCCCTGCTTTCCAAGGTGTGGAATATCGCCAACGTGCTGGCCGCAGCAGGCGTGGGCTTTACCGATTATATCACCCAGCTCACCTACATCCTGTTCCTGAAAATGGACGATGAAAAGGAAGCCCTGGGCCTGGGCAGCTATCTGCCGGAGGGCAGCAAGTGGAAGGATCTGTGCGCCCTCAGCGGCACCGATCTGGTGGAGAAATACGAAGAAATTCTCAAGGAGCTTTCAGAATCCGACGGCCTCATCGGCACCATCTTCACCCGGGCCACCAACAAGATCGACCGCCCCGTGATGCTGAAAAAGGTCATCGACATGGTGTCCGAGGATAACTGGTACATGATGGACGGCGACCTGAAAGGCGCGATCTATGAAGGCATCCTGGAAAAGAACGGCCAGGATAAAAAGAGCGGCGCGGGCCAGTATTTCACGCCCCGTGCGTTGATTGCCGCCATGGTGGACGTGGTGGACCCCAAGATCACCGAAACGGTGGCCGATATAAAAACACCGAGATTGATACAATTTAATTATTCCTCCGCCGATTTTGCCGCTTGAGGGGTAAGTTGTCGTTTGAGGGGTAAGTTGTGGAAGTCGGGTTGTCCCGGCTGTTTTCTAAAAAAGATAGGAAGTAGCAATATGAAAAATACAGAAATTCGCATTTTTTATTCGTGGCAATCTGATTTGCCAAATAGTGAAACTCGCGGGCTAATCCAAGACAGTATCTCATCAGCAGTAAAAATGTTAAGGGATACAGTTGAGATAGAAGCAGACAGAGATACTAAGGGGGAATACGGCTCACCAGATATCGTACAGACTATTTTTTCAAAAATTGATGAATGCGATATTTTTATTGCAGATGTTAGCATCGTAAATAAATACAGTTCAATAACCGATGAGGGCGAAAATGGCAACGTAAGATATGGTCCAAACCCTAATGTTATGCTTGAACTTGGATATGCGGCGAGTGTGGTTGGCTGGGAAAATGTAATTTGTATATTAGACACCGACTATGGTTCACCAGATGATTTGCCTTTTGATCTTGCTCATCATAGGCTTTCACCCTATTCCTTGAAGGAGAAGACAAAGAAGGATGTTAAAAAGTATATTAGGGACATTATAACAGATACGGTAAGTAATCTATTAGAAAATGGTCCCAGGGTTAAGAGCAATTTTTCAAATCTTGTTGTTGGTTGTTATAATCAAGAGAGCAATGAAATTACCAAAGAAGCATGGTCTTATAGTCCTTTTGAATATTTTGATAGTGTCATTAAGGATCGAGGTATTGCTGGTTGCAAACAATTGATATCTGAAATCAATGATATTCATCTGGAACCGTGTATAGTGGAGGAACCAAAAGAACAACCACAAGTTTCATCAAATATAAGCGAAATGCTCGGAAGCATTAATCTCTTTGGAGACACACCACAAAGAGTAATCATTACTGAAAAAGAAAAGGAATCGATTATTAGTTTTTCTATGGAGTACCCGGAAATAAAATTGATGGATGATTTTTTTGAATTGGGGAATTTAAAGAAAAAAGTATCATTTCATATAGGCGGTAGTGGAACCACATATGAGGGGACAGAAGAGGAAAAACTAAAGTACGAAAAGATCAATGAGCTTGATTACAGGATTGCTCAAATGCAAATGATGGAGATGTATTCGAGAACTTTTGACGACTATTTTTTGTTTCCTTTGGCAATTCGTAATGTATCCACAATTGCAGATGATGAAATCAGTATTTCGGTTATTATCAGTGGGGCAAATACAGCAACACCATCTCGCGAAATTATTAATCCTGACTTGCAGGGTATTGAGGGCTTAATTTATGAAGATGGGATTATTAAAGAATTTCTGTTGATGAATGAAAACTCGAAAATAAAGTATGAAACCAATATTAGCTATTCGATATCTGACAGTATTGATTCGTTTAAGCTGTATGGCGTTAATGGTGCTCATTTCGATGCAAAGGATTATGAACGAGAGCTTTCAAAATATATAGCTGAACCACAGGGATTAGAAAAGAACGAGTATGAGTTTTATATTAAGGCACTTCGTCCAAAGGAAACATGCTGGCTTGGACCAATGATTATGTTAAAAAGAAGCGATGGAGATATTTGCATTAGGTATTCGATAAAATCGAACAAGTCCGATGGCAATTTATCAGGAGAAATAAAGTTTTCTGTAGTGTAACAAAGAAAGCGCCTCCGAGCCGATGTGGTTCAGAGGCGTTGCTGCGTCTATGGGATTATGCCTTGATCTCGGTGCCGTCCTTGAATGCCACCCGGATGTCATCCTTGCTGTGAACTGTGATGTAATCGACCATCGCCAGCCAGTCGGTTTCACGGAACTCCGTCAGCGGCTCCCGGCTCCGCAGGTTTTTCAAGTATGCTTCGATCTGGTGCTTTCGGGTCATGCGCTCGGCAATCAGATCGGTGACCTCGGTGTGTCGGGCCTTGGCCTTATCGAACCGGACCACCAAAGCGTCGTACCGTTTCTGGTATTCGGCCTGATCGAGGGCTACATGAGCGTTCTCCTTGATGCATTCCTCGATGAGCTCGGCAGCGATG
>JABLTO010030558.1_pt1 | contig 29589 bp, 46 predicted proteins | sample 7160091 | NCBI WGS metagenome assembly JABLTO01 (sample SAMN14651225, study PRJNA627086) | human gut metagenome | isolation source: feces | host: Homo sapiens
CTAACTTGATACCGTTTTTTCGACCACTTCTACGTGGTCTGGTTTTTTACGCCTTTTTTTATTTTTGTGTTTGACTTTTATTTTTTTCAGACTTCTCGAATACCTCCGTGCCTTTATCGTAGACACTGGCCATAACAGCGCCTTTGTCACTGTCATAGACAACCAAATGGTAAGCATCCGGACCTGTAGAAGACTTATATTCAGCAACAGTCTTTTGGTCAATGACACCTACTGCGCCTTCTCCGATAGCCTGCATACAGTTGATAACCGCATGAATGGCCTTGATCATCGTGGCGCAGAGAGTTGAAGTTGTTTTATCACCGTATTTGGATGATACGCTGACCTTTTTACTGGTGAGCGTATCAAACGGTGCCGGCAAATCTCTGCCGAAATTGAAAATGTTGTTCATGTATGTAGCCATACTCTTTTGATTCCTTTCTGCAGTTTCACTGCGTGAGATTAATTTTGATACCCTGAGGGATACACTTCACATCTTCGAGCCCGTTCTTTTCAAGTTCTTTGCAAATCGCAGGCCAGCTTTCCTTGACGGGAAGCTCATCCGACGTCAGAATGATTTCGGTCATTCCTTCAGCAATTGCTTCATTGCAGCGCTTGTTAAGCTCAATAATGTGTGCGTCAGCCCATTCAAAGGCTACCAGGTCGAAGTTTTCGGCCACAGGTTCATTAGTGCCTGTGTCTTCATCCTTGGGCTCAATAGGTGTTGCAGGGGCACAGTTGTATTCGATGGTCACAACCTGTAGATTCTGAATGACTACATGTGCGCGGCGAAACCCACCCGCACGGTTGAGTAAAATGAACACATCTTCGCCCAGCTCTATGAGCTGTCGGGCATTCGGTGCTTCCCAGACCCATCTGGCTTCCGGATAGGACGCAGCGACAAGCTCGGTAATCCGTCTGAGCATGACAGAATAAGCAATATCTCTAACATCCTTTTCCGTAGACTCTTTCGGTTCCGGTAATGCCGGCAATGGTAACGGTTCGACTACCTCAACTCGCTTAGGAGAGAGAAACAGCAACCGTAACGCCGTAATGAAAATGCCAATGATGAGGAGGAAAATGATTGGCCAGAGCCGACATAGATACATCAGCACGGTCAGCATCACAAGGATCACTAAGACTTCAAAGGCGATATGCCGTTTCCAATCCTTCTTCATACTTTCTGATTTCCTTTCCGTAATCGAGATGGCGGAATATAAATGTGCAATTGATGCGCACTACTTTCATCCGCCTGGTTTTTCAAGAGAATTGCCGCGGGGAGTGTCGGGCAGTACAGCTCGCCACGCGTATTATCGTGACTTACAAGTACCTGCCCGAGCACGGTCTTACCTCGGAATCCGCTTGACAGTTGCAAGACTTCACGGAACTTGTCAGCGTCGTTATGGACAACGATGCTGCACTGCTTATGAGGAGAGACGCATAAAAGAATGCTTCCCATCTCCTCAGCTGTGAGGGTCCGCTCGGTCTTATCGTTCAGTATTGCTCTGAACTTTGAGTTTTTCTCTGCCTCTGTTAAAAGGCAAAAAGCTGCATTCCGCATAAGACACCTCCTTCAGAACGCAAAAAGGCGCACATGGTTCTAATTACAGAAACTCATGTGCGCCCTTAATACGCTCTATTCATTTGTTCGCTCCTTTAATTCTGATCATCAAAGAACGAATTGCCGCCAAAAGGTTCATAGCCGGTGAAACCACCGCCATTATCACCGGAATTGGCTGCAGAAGCTTGAGCAGGTGCCTGATTGCTTGTGCCGTTCGTCGCGTTGCCGTTATTGGACTTTCCTCCACCGGAAGCGTACTCAATCTCATCGAGAATGATAACTGTACAACTCTTGGTTTCGTTGGATTCTTTATCCACCCAGGAGTCTTCGTCCAACCGGCCCATAATGTTTACGAATGAGCCTTCTTTCAGCTGCATCTTTTCGATGCGATTGACGATCGGGCCAAAGCCCTTTACGGAATAGTTGAGCCATCTTGCGTTGTTATCTGCCTTCGGGTCATAGACTTTCTTGCCGATGCGGAATCTTACCGACGCGGCAGAGTCATTACCTCTGGTGATACTGATGGCGGGTTTGTTGTCATATCCTTTGGAAATGACGACTTGGGTTGCGAATACCTTTAACATAGGTTACCCCTTCCTGCAGGGATTGCCTGCAACTAAATTTTATATTTCAACCCGCATAGGCGGGACGAAACCGGGAAATAAAAAAGTGCCAATTAGCACTAATGTGCTAACTGACACTGTGAAAACTCTGATAACTGTGCTCGGTACTTGACCAAACTCTGATACTAACACAATTATTATAGCAGATTATTTCCCAATAGTCAATCTTTTCGCTAAAAATGAGGTCAGTCGGGTTTTACAAGAGTCTTTTCAATCTCCGTTCTCGCAAAATCCAGTGCCACCATCGCTCTTATCTCATCAAAGCGAAAAGTACCATCTTCGGTTTCGTTGTCTTTGATCAGCGCTTCTATTTGACCAAGCAGTTCATAAATTTTTTCTTTGTTAGAACCCACTTATTACACCCCATTTCTTACTTCCATTGCATAGTAGTTAAATACCACATATCCGTCATCCTGCGGGTACACCGGTGCCTTTACGGAAAGGTATACGATAACAGTATCTCCGATTTTAAGTCTCTTAATCTTGTGCCTGACGGAGATCTTCAGCGAGTTTTCCTCTAACTTCAGGGTGATTCTCTTGACGCGCTTTCTGATACCGGTAAATTCTATGTTCTCGCAAACACCTGCGACACTCACATAGTTACCGTTGATACTATTATATAGCAGGAAAATGCCGTTTACAATGAGCAAGACCATAAAAAAGAGACTTGGCAACCACAAATACACATTGCGGTAAAAGAGCATAATCACTATGAAGAGGAGGAAGAAGCCCGCGCCTCCAGCAAACCGTGAAATGATTTGCCATTGCAGCACTTCAGGCAAGTTTTTGAACTTATCCTTCATCTGCTTCACCTCACAATATTATGATTTTCTTGTTTTTCAGGAGTACCATAATGGCTGCAGTAACCTTGTCTCTACAGGCTGCGTGTTCCATTTGACACTCCAGGATGTTATCAAAGATATTTTCCTGAGTATAGATGGTCTCCACAAGTTTCTGACGATTGTCGGTGTAAAGCAATTCCTTCGTAGGCTTAATCTGGTGCTCGTGAAGGTAGACAAGCTCCGCCATACTCAGTCTGATGCCGGCATTAGTCAGCCAATTGAGGATAGACGATTCGAAGCGTCCCACCGTCAAACTGATATTTGAGTTCGCTGCAGCACAAAGTACGCATCTGGTAAGAATTCTGTAGCGTGCGACAAACGTGTCTTCTTGCTCGAATTCTACCAGACCCATTCTGTAAAGATGCTCGATAGCTTGCTTCTGAGAGGCATTCTTGGTTGTGTAGAACCCAAACCTGCCATCCAGCCAGAGCTGCGCTTCGATCTTAGTGAGCTGGAACACCTGTCCGCCTCGACCGACATATATGTTACGTTCTGTGGATTTCTCCTGAACAATACCTTTGGAAATGTAAATCATTATTCATCACCTCGTGTTCTTTTACTATCATTACACGATGGGAGAAGGAGATTTACAACTAAAGAACGTACATCAATGCAACACAGGCTGCAATCACTACAAATAATGCACCAATAATAATGGCAATCTTCTTAACGAGTTCTTTGTCTACGCCTTCACGCTCATGACCTTCGTCAATCGGATGGATATCGTCATAATATCCATCATATCCATCATCCACGACCGTTTCGACTTCGATACTGCTCTCCGGCTTCTTTGCAGAGTTCTTTTTCTTTGTTGCCTTTTTGATTTCTGGTTTATCCTTAGGCTTTTCTTTCTGAGTCTTGCCGGCAGGGAGCTGCTTTCCGCATTCAACACAAAAAGAAACACCATCTTCAACCAGATCGGCGCCGCAATAGGGACAAAATTTCATTTTACACACTCCTTTTCGGTGGAAATAAAAAAAGCGGATCCGGTTAAGGACCCACTTTTGGACGATATAAGTATACCACATTATCTTTTACTTGTCATCGGCGTTTTGTAGGCGATTTATTGGCGTTTTGTAGGCACAATATTGACCGCCGTTTTTGTTGACCAATTTCGACATTATGTATTTAGATAATCCAGAAAGTATAAGTGAAGGCATCACTTACTTTGTAAGCAGCAAAAAACGGTAAACATCCATAGCAGGGCTTTGATATTTGAGTGAAATCATTGTATTTGCAATGATTTTGTGCTATAATGAATAAAAACATTTTGCCGGAGGTAACACAATGGTTATTAGTTATAAAAAGCTTTGGAAGCTGCTCATTGACCGTGATATGAAGAAAAAGGACTTGATCGCCAAGTCCGGAATCAGTCAGTCCTCTGTCACCAAACTCGGACACAATGAAAGCGTAAGCACTGATATCATCGTTAAGATCTGCACGGCACTCGAATGCGATCTGACAGATATCATGGAATTAGTCCCGGAGGAGAAATGATGCGGTACGCATGTAATCATTGTAAATATCTATTTGAGTCTAATGACGAAGTGGATCAGTGCCCGGATTGCGGCAAGTATGCTGTAAGACCGGCTACTCAGACTGAGATTGAGGAATATGAGTCCCGGGATAAGAACTGGGACGACGGAGGCGATTGATTTGGACGAAAGACAATTTGAGGCCACGATGGGACTCATTGTGGCAGCCCTTAAAGAACAAGGCTACGATCCGTATGCGCAGTTGTACGGATACATAAAGGAAAACGAGCCTACCTATATTACCAGTCATAATAACGCTCGGTGTCTTATACAGACCCTTGACATAGAGCGTATAAGACAGTATGTGATGGAAAAGAAAGGAACAATGTAATGAGAGCGCCTTTTCAAATTCTTGCAATCCCATACAAAATTGTGAATGGCTCTCCTCTGTACTGTGTATTCCATCGTGCAGACTTTGACCAATGGCAATTTATAGCCGGCGGCGGCGAGGACGACGAATCTCCGGTACAGGCAGCCAAGCGTGAAATATCTGAAGAAGGCGGAGTCATAGTTGATAACATCATTGAGCTGAAGTCAATGTGTTATATTCCAACAGATATTTTTCCGAAACTTTATTTGTATAATTGGCCTGAGAATACGTATGTTGTACCGGAATACGCATTTGGTTTTGAATGCGTAGATGAGATTGAACTGTCTCACGAACATACTGAATGTGTATGGCTCACATATGAGAACGCCTATAAAAAATTAAAATTGGATTCTAACAGAACGGCTTTGTACGAGTTAAATCGTCGCCTGGAGGCAATGAAATGAGTAGAACAGAAAAAACGATTTTTACGAATATGTGTATGGTATACGATGATAACGGAAACGTTCTTGTTCAGAATCGTTTGAACCCAGATTGGCCCGGGATTACTTTTCCCGGTGGTCATGTAGATGCCGGTGAATCATTTACTGATGCAGTAATCAGAGAAGTCTTTGAGGAAACCAGTCTTACAATTACCGGGTTAGAAATGTGTGGCATAAAGGATTGGTTTAGGGATGATGGTACAAGATACGTTGTTCTTCTCTATAAAACTAATAAATTTACCGGTACGCTTGTGTCATCCGATGAGGGTGAAGTATTTTGGGTTCCCTTGAGTGATATGCCAAATATGAATTTACCGGATAGTATGAGAACAATGCTGAGAATATTTTGTGAGGATGGTTTGACCGAACAATTCTTCTACAAAGAGAATGACGAATGGGTTGAAGTCCTCAAATGAGATATGAACGGAGGCAAAATGCAATGCAGCTCTTTTATGGAGTACCTGAAGACATCGAAAATTGGATGAGTCTTGTAACTCGGGTTAGATGGAATTTCCCGGGTTTGGAGACTCAAGAGAAGCTGGATAATCATAAAGCCATCGTTCTCAAATTTATGGGTAAGCGGCAAGCCATCTGTGTCAAAGAAGGAAATGAGATCGCGGGTGTCATGCTGTTCTCACGTGGACACAACATGATTTGCTGCCTTGCCGTCTCTCCCGACTATCGCCGACGCGGTGTTGCTTCTATGCTCATGGACGAAGCTCTCCGTAATCTTGATAGAACAAAAGAAATATCGGTTTCCACGTTTAGAGCCGATGATGAGAAAGGCCCCGCCCCGAGAGCCTTATATGAGAAATACGGATTTGTCGAGGATGCTCTGATCGAGGAGATGGATTATCCGAATCAGAAGTACGTTCTTCATCCTGCAGGTTCAGAGCGAAAAGACAGACAAATCACGATCAATAAAATGGTGCGCAAAATAAGAAGCATACTGCAAGGCAATGAAACGTCAATTTACCTGTATGGCTCTTCTGTTCTGAATGACTTCAGACTGGGATGGAGTGATATTGATATCCTGGTTTTGACGAATAAACAGATCACGGAAGAACAGGCTAAAAAACTCGTTGGTCTACGTCAATTGATGCTTGAGAAAGAACCCGGCAATCCATATTACCGTTCTTTTGAAGGCGGAATGCTCACACTGGATGCTTTCCTTACCGGAAAGGCAGACCGCGTAGTTTATTGGGGTACCAGTGACGAAAGAATAACCGATACCTATATGTTCGACAGTTTCGGTATGACAGAGCTGATTGAAAGCAGTGTTTTACTATGCGACAAGGACATCCGAAATCAGTTGAAGGCACCTGAGTTCAGTGAATTGTATGCCGATGTAAAGCACCATTATGAAACTATAAGAAAATATGTGCAGAAGACGGGACGTAGTTTCTACTCGTTTGGTTGGATGCTGGATATTGCACGATGCATCTATACGCTGCGCACAGGCAAGATCATAGCAAAGACCGATGCTGTAGACTGGGCATTAGATAACAACCTCTGCCCGGACCCAGATGCTCTCAGAATTGCTCTGGAGGTCCGCAGGAACCCTCTTAATCACAAGGAAGATAATCAGACCTTCGATTACGCAGAAACACTTGTAGAGCCAATACAACGCTTTGCGGATGTTCTGGAGAAGGAGTTGACAGCCGCAAAGGAGGCGTAACAGATGATCGGATTGAAACGTGGCACAGTTCAGCTGTGCGAACACGAAAAAGAGTGGGAAATCGAGGCTCATAACACCATTGCCCGTCTGAAGGAAATCTTAGGTGATGTAATCAAAGACATTCAACACGTTGGTAGCACCTCTATTCTCACGATAAAAGCAAAGCCTATCATTGACATTGCGGTTGCGGTAGATAAATTTGATGATATCTTGGCTTATGAAAAAGAACTTAAAGACGCTGGCTTTTATTATCGTCCTAATGCACAGGCATCTCTTCGAGATCAACTGTTGTTCGCTTGTGGAAACTGTTATGAAGGCACCGGAGATCTGCAGACGCATTTCATCCATGTTGTTTTAACAGGCAGTATGGACTGGATTAACTACATAAACTTCAGAGATTACCTTAACCGCACACCGTCAGTTGCAAAAGAATATGAGGAGCTAAAGGTGTCATTGGCTGAACAGGCCCCCATTGACAGTGGCAGAGAAAAATATCTCAAAGGTAAGCACGACTTTATCGTTTATACATTGCGAAAGGCACTGGTTAAATCGTATCTCGGTAAAACAGTGACTATTTCAATTGATAGACCTATTGGAAGCGTTCACCCGAAACATGATGATATCATCTATCCCATCAACTATGGATTTATTCCCAAGGTGTTGGGTGGTGATGGCGAGGAGCTTGATGTTTATTTATTAGGCGTCGATACTCCGGCAAAGGAATACACTGCACGAATTATCGGTATTGTCCGTCGGTGCAATGATGTGGAAGATAAGCTTGTTGCCGCACCTGAAGGTCTGAACTTTACCGTTGAAGAAATTATGGAAGCAGTAAAATTCCAAGAACAGTATTACGATAGTGAAATCGAGATTTTATAGGAGTAACGAAATGAATACCATTTGGTCAAAATACGTGCAAGGCACGAAGACATTATATTATTCGCGCAAACTGCGTTTTGATGATCTGTTTTCAGAGCAATACAGAAATTTGTTTGGTCTGGATGCAAAGCAACAATTGAAGATACTTGAGATAGGCTGCGGCCCAGGGGCGCTCGCAGGAGCTCTTCATCGTTGGTACCCTCTTGCTGAAATTACAGCGGTTGATCGTGATAGTGAGTTTGTCAGATTTGGAACAGAAAACGAACCTGGCGTGAATTTTGTAGAAGGTGATGCAACAGCACTCCCGTTTGAAGATAATACCTTTGATGTAACTATCTCTAATACGGTAGCTGAACACATTGAACCATCAAAATTCTATGGCGAACAACTGAGGGTGTTAAAACCGGGTGGAATATGCCTTGTACTTTCCTCGCGAAAAGGAATCAATATCAATCCGAGCTGCATTACTTTTAACGAGTATGAGCAACAGTTCTGGAAAAAGGCAGAGCAGCATGATGATTCAATGGATAGATTTGCTGTGTGCAAATATCCTATGAACGAAGCGGAAATGCCTGTTGTAATGTCAGAGTATGGTTTTTCCAATGTCAGCACGGGTTTTGCTACGATTGATTTGACTCCGGATAATCCGAAATTTTCAGCGCCATTAGCGCTTGATATGATCAATGCCAACAGATATACCGCATTGGACGGAATTGACTCTGTTTTGCATACTATGCCTGAACATTTCACAACCGGAGAGGTTGAAGAAATGAAGCGTCTTGCAAACGCAAAATATGATACTCGAATAGAACAGTATCAGCGTGGAGAGAAACAGTGGGACACCAATGTTTCAATCATCATGGTGATCAGAGGTACCAAATAAAATCCTACTTGGAGGTGAGATAATGATAATCAGCGTAAGCCGTAGGACTGATATTCCGTCCTATTATTCAGAGTGGTTATTTAACAGACTCAATGCCGGGTATGCTTACGTCCGCAATCCTATGAATCCTCATCGAATCAGCGAAGTGTCATTATCTCCCGATGTGGTAGATGGAATTGTGTTCTGGACTAAGAACCCAACACCAATGCTGAATCGTTTGCATGAACTGCAAGACTATACGTACTACTTTCAGTTTACACTGACTCCGTATGGAGCTGATGTTGAGAAAAACATCCCCTCGAAGAATGACATTGTTATACCGACATTTCAAAAACTCTCTTCTATGATTGGTAAGGAACGAGTGGTATGGAGATATGACCCAATACTGCTAAATGATAAATATACGATGCAGTATCATATGAAGTATTTCCGTGTACTTTGCGATAAGCTTGCAGACCACACTGAAAAATGCACAATAAGCTTCCTCGATCTATATAAGAATATTCAACGTAGCATTTCTTCTCTTGGCATTCGTCCATTGACTCCAGAGCAAGCTGAGGAACTGGCTGGATATTTCGGTGAGGTTGCCAAGGAGTATGGCATCTATATCGACACCTGTGCTGAGGACATTGATCTCAGCAAGTATGGGATTGGGCATGCCAGTTGTATAGATCGACATAGGTTGGAGCGCATCGGGAAATACAAGCTCGATATCGAACGTGATAAGAACCAGCGCGATGCGTGCGGTTGTGTTTCCAGCATAGATCTCGGTGCATACAACACCTGTAGAAATGGTTGCATTTATTGCTATGCTAACTTCAATCAGACACTCGTCAATGATTGTTGTAGTAAGCATATCCCAAGCTCACCTTTATTGTATGGCGAGGTATCAGCGGAGGATGTTATCAAACCGAGAGAGATGAAGTCTTTTCGGGACGATCAAATGAACTTGTTTGGATAGTTAGGAGTAAATAATGATTAACATTTTACTTGAAGGATTTGATATAGATGCCCCCTGGCTCTATGGCGAACTAAAAAAATATATAAAGCCGAACCATTCGGTTGCAGTAGTCGCATTTTCTTTCAGAGATAACCGTGTAAAGTCTCTGTCAGACTGGGATGCGTTATATGGAAAAGTGAACGGTAAGTATCATGATGGAATTGTTGGTGGATTTACTGCCTACGGTATTCCGGCAGATAAAATCACTTTTATCAATTACTTTACCGATACAAAGGAAACCGCTGCTCAGAAGATCAAAAAAGCAGACATTATTTATTTTCTCGGTGGATTGCCTGACAGAATGATGGATCGAATCAAGGAATTTGATTTGTATGATGTTCTTATGCAACACGACGAGATACTTATGGGATACAGTGCCGGCGCTGTTATTCAACTGGCAGAGTACCATTTGTCGCCCGATGATGATTACCCCGAATTTAAGTATTACGAAGGTCTCCCATACTTGAGTGATTTCTATATGGAGGTCCACTATGAAGGCGCTAATATGCAGGATGAGTCCATTCAACGTGTACTCGCGGAACGCGGAAAAACTGTATATGCAACGGCTTTTAGATCCGGCGGTATACTTGTAGATAATGGCAACATCAAGTTGCTGGGAGATGTCAGAGTATTTGAGGCGAAATGATTATTATGAATACAATGGAATATAAACAACAATTATTAAAGCTACTATCTCTTGAATACAATTGTGACCCGGATGCTTTTGCCGGAGAGGATAATATACTCACGGAATCAAAGCTTTGTGACAGACGAAGAATGTACGGTAATAAAAAGTATTTCTTTCATATGGTTACGTTGGGTTCAAACGCTGTTATTACGGCAGAGCCCTGCCTGCATTCGTTTTTACAAGAATATATTAAGGACAAGACCGGGCATTGGCTGTTTGAAGTTCCTAATCTTTTAGAGATTGAAAAGGAACTGAATAAATTCTCTTATACACTCACACAGTCACATCATATGTTTTTACCTTCTCAAAAGGTTGATACTCAACTTAATTGCTCTGTTGAATGGTATTACGGCGAGGATATCCACCAGTTTTACGGAGATATCAGATTCCCCAACGCAATCTGCGAAAAATACTTACCACAACGCCCGGACAGAATAGTTGTTGTCGCTTATGATGGTAATGAAATAATGGGTATGGCAGGATGTTCAGAGGATGCTCCGGGATGGATGCAGATCGGGATTGATGTTCTGCCGAAGTTTAGATCAAAAGGTATTGGCACATATCTCGTAACAATATTGAAAAACAAGATAGAAGAAATGGGTGCTATTCCGTTCTACGGCACGAGTGTTTCAAACTATCATTCGTGGAACATAGCACTAAACAGCGGTTTTAGACCAACATGGGTTGAAATAGGAGCGAATCCTATAGCGTGATAGAAGATGATATACAGGAGGCCACAGATGAATTTTGTAACAAAAGAACCGATAAACAAAGGCTGGTCCAGTGATAAGAAATACTGTGTTACCGATGAGAACGGTACACGGTATCTTCTGCGTGTTTCTGACATTGCGCAGTACGATACGAAACAATCTGAATTCAATATGATGAAACAGGTGTCGGCTCTTGGCGTTCCCATGTGTCAGCCGATCAAGTTTGGCGTTTGTGATGAAGGCGTGTATTCCATCCAGAGCTGGATTGACGGTGCTGATGCAGAGAAAGTCATTCCCACGCTTTCAGATACCGAACAGTATGTATATGGCTTGGAAGCTGGGCGGATACTCAAAAAGATCCATTCCATACCTGCCCCGGAAACTCAGGAAGATTGGGAGATTCGCTTCAACCGTAAAATGGATTACAAAATAAACAAATATACCGAGTGCCCTCTGAAATATGAAAACGGGCAGGCGTTTATCGACTACATAAACGAGAGCCTTTATTTGCTTAAAGGCAGGCCACAGACTTATCAGCACGGCGACTACCACATCGGTAATATGATGATCGGCAGGGACGGCAAGCTGTATATCATTGATTTTAACCGCAACGACTACGGCGACCCGTGGGAGGATATTAAAGCTATCACTTGGGATGTCGAAGCCAGTCAGATGTTTGCAAGCGGAAGAATAAACGGATATTTTGACAACGATGTTCCCGAAGAATTTTGGCGCATATTTGCTTTGTATATCTCCTGTGGAATATTATCATCACTCCCTTGGGCGATTCCGTTTGGCGAGGAGCAAATTCAGGTAATGGTCAATCAAGCAAAAGAGGTTCTATCTTGGTATGACAATATGAAGAATCCCGTACCGACGTGGTACAAAGGAGTTGTTGAACTATGACCTTTTATCACGGAAGCCCTGTCGGAGGACTAAACGAACTGAAACCGTATTTGTCGGAGCATGAAAAGCAATACATTTATTTTACTCAAAGCCCGGTTGTGGCGCTTTTGTATGCCGTACATCCTGTACCAAAGCCATTCAGTTATTATCCGTATGGTTTTGATAAAGACGGTACGATCCATTATTCGGAATATTATCAAAACGCTTTTTCCGATATTTACAAAAGCAAACAAGGGTATTTGTATGAATGCGATGACATTCCAAGCATAGGAAATTCTACGCAGATTAACGGAGTCTTTGTCTATGAGAATGCAGTAAAGGTTGACCGTGTGACAACGATTCCCAATCTGTTTGAACGTTTCATGGAATATCAGCAGCAGGGACTTTTCCGCATCAGACCGTTGGATACGATATCTGACAAGGAAATGCAGTCTGTCTATGACGATTTAAAGCAGACCATTCAAAAATACAATCTGAAGCAGTTTCCGGATAATTCAATGAGCCGGTTTATTCGGGAACATTTTCAGGAAGTTTGGGAGGGAGAATAAATATGAAAAATGTTATTATAGTTTGCGGATTGAACGGTGCAGGTAAAAGCACATTGGGAAAAGTTCTTGCCGAAAAATTGAATTATCGATTTATTGACATGGAAGATATATATTTCCCAAAAGATGATCCCAATTATATGTATTCAAATCCCCGTCCTTTTGAGGAAGTGGAACGTATACTGCTAAATATTATTTCAGAAAATGACAGCTTTGTTTTGGCGTCAGTTAAAGGGACTTTTAACAAGGAAATAGTGTCTCACTTTAAGTGTGCGGTTTACATCGAGACTCCGAAAGAAACACGAATTAAAAGGGTGTATGAACGGTCATACAACAAATTCGGAGAAAGAATACTTGAAGGAGGAGACTTATACGAAAAAGAAAAGGCATTCTTCGACTTTGTTAAATCCAAAGATGAAAACACAGTTGAAGTTTGGCTGTCTTCAATATCCTGTCCGATTATCAGAGTTGATGGCACTTTGCCGATAGGAAATAATGCAGAGTTGATTGCAGAAAAATTAGGTAATCAGTTTTAAATCAAGGGGAGAACATGGATGAACGCTATTGCATATTGCGGACTGGCGTGCTGCGTCTGTTCCGAGAATAAAGACTGTATTGGGTGTCAGGATGGAGGCTGTGAAATCCACGGCTGGTGTAAAAACTATAACTGTTGTAAAGAAAAAGGCTTGAATGGTTGCTGGGAATGCACTGAATTTCCATGTAGCGGCTCTATGCTTGACAAGCCACGCATCCGTGCATTTGCGGAGTTTGCGAAACAGTACGGCGCAGATGAACTGGAAAAATGCCTCCTCAGAAATAAAGAGAAAGGCATTGTATATCACTATGAAGGTCAGCTGGTAGGTGATTATGATAGATGCCAGACCGAGGATGAAATTATTGATATGATTAGAAAAGGCGATAAAAAACGCCTATGTCATTAATGTGTTAAGTCAAATAAAGTAAGAGGGGGTGCCTGTTTTAAATGAATTTAGAGGATAAAGAATTAATTTATATCTTTAATTTGTTTTTTGACAATTTACCATGTGATATCGATATACATAACACAAGCCGTGGAGATAAAGATTTTAGAGAAGCAATTATAGGAAAGTGGAAATCCGGAGAAAAATATGTAATTAAGCTTTCGGACAATGATTTTACATTTGAAGAGAAAATTAAAATGTGGAAAAGATGTGCAGAAGAATATCGGAAATGCGGCTATTATTGCCCTGCTATTTTTTGCTCAAAAGAAGGTGATTTTCCGATTGTTCAATACAAAAATCATAATTGTGTGGTTTATGCGGAGGAATATTATAAATATCATGTAGCGGAAGAACGAAATAACCAGACTCATGAAAAACATGAGTTATCCCAAGATAAGATTAAAAAAGAAGCCTTTATAATGACTGCAAAAATTGCAGATAAAAGATTTGATTTTACTGAGTATCCGTCAGCATATTGTCTTTTTGATATATTTTCTCCAAGTGATACAGCCGATGAAGTTTTGGAAAATGCGTTAGAGTGGAAAAAATACGCACAAACACTCCCTTCTGAATTTCAAGAACAAATACAGAGAATATGGCAGAGATGGCTTGAGAACAGAAATGAATTGGAAAAAATCTATCCTGATTTACCCACATCTGTTTTTCAAGCTGACCTTAATTTAACAAATGTTTTACTTGATGACAATGATGATTTTGCAGGAATATTTGATTTCAATCTATGCGGTAAAGATGTGTTTTTAAATTACCTATTTAGAGAAATATGTTGGCACTCCAATGATGAAGATGAGCTAAAATACATTCTTGAGACCTTGGAAAATGTAAGTACAGTTTATCATTTTTGTGATGTTGAAAAGCAAGCTGCCCCTTTACTGTATAGATGTCTCAAGCCGTTGTGGTTTACAAAAGTAAAGAATTTAAAAGACGCCGGCAAAGATGTAAATGCCATTAAATTATGTTTAGACAGTATCGAAAAAATGCAGACAAGAATAATAGATTTTGAATCTTATATGAACAGTAAAAATTAATGTAAAAGAGTATTTGTTATGACCAAACAAATTGAAACTTACATTGATGAAAACTTATGCGGTGAGACGAAGCAAACCGCTTTAGTTTTTGTTGAGTATTTGAAAGAAAATGGTCTGACCTTTTACAGAGACACCTGTGATTGTTGGTAAGACAAAATTTACTACTGGGTGAAGCTTGGTAATGAATGCGTTTGCTTTATTGCCATTGCAGATCCTGATGAACCGGATAACCTTTGGACTGTGTGGTCAGATGATTGCAAGGCTTATGAAGATGCGTCTGTCAGCGATCAAATCAAAAATGTTGGTTCGCAATATGTAGACCATTGCGGAAACTGTGGCTCCTGCGGTGTCGGCAAGAAAAAATCATTTTCGGAAAGAGTTTTCCGCGAGTTTGTGGATGTACCTTCAGAATTGACAATGCCACGCAGGAAGACCTGCCATTTTTGAAAACAATGGTAGACCTGCGAATAAAAGAACTGTTAAGAAATGACGCTATTTCCCATTATGACCTTCTCATTGATGAGGATAACGACCCGGTCCATGATCCGGAGCCCCTGCAGAATTATATGAACAAATGGGACGGTCCGGTATTCATTGAACAGATGCAGCTTAACAGTAGTAAATCCGTCCTTGAAATCGGTGTGGGAACCGGCAGACTGGCTGTTCGCGTGGCGCCTTTGTGCGGCGAGTTCTATGGTGTGGACATTTCCTCCAAGACCATCGAACGTGCCAAAGAGAACCTTGCCGAGTTTGAGAATGTCAGACTGACTTGTGCTGATTTCCTTTCTTACGAATTCGGTCGTGCTTTTGATGTCGTTTATTCATCGCTGACCTTTATGCACATTGAAGATAAGCAGAGAGCCGTAAATAAGATTGCCGGATTACTGAATGATGCAGGCAGATTTGTTCTTTCCATTGATAAGAATCCGAGCGAGTTCATCGACACCGGCACGCGCAAGATCAGGATATTCCCTGACACACCGGTTGAGATGGCAGAATGCATCAGAACTGCAGGATTGACTATCCTGAATCAGTATGACACAGAGTTTGCGACGATATTTGTTGCGCAGAAAGACAGGTAAAATAATGGACTACAGACGGTTTCAAAAACAGTTGGAGTTTCTCCTTGAAAATGCTTCTCCCAACATTCAATATCGGGTTAAGAAAGAAATATTAAAGGAAGCAACAGACTCTCCAGAAATGCTGGAATTACAGGCTAAAATCTTAACTTTGCCCAAGGTTAAAAAAGCTTTTGCTTGTCAACGAGATAATGGTTTTTTTGGTTCTGTTCTCCACGGTGTATACTTTGACGGTTTCGATTCAACAGTTAATTTGTTAAAGAGAAACGGCGTGGAGGTTACTGATCCTCGCATGGTAAAGGCCAAAGACGCACTTGCAAATTGGCAGGAGTATGAACGAGATCATTTTTATAAATCGGGCAATGCCATGGACGAACACGGTCGAGGTGGGTTCCGTGCAATTTGGGCAGAACAGCTTGTTGAGCTTGGCGCGGATGAGGGTTCACCCCAGATACAAGAGCAAATTTCTAACGCACTAAACGCTTTCTGTGGAGCATTGCTATATTCAACTCCTGATGATTTTTCAAAGAAGGCAACCTTTCGCGGGCAGCCGTGCCGTTATTACATTAAGGGATCAACTTTCCCTGCAGCGAACCATATCAGCATTTTAGAAAAAACACTTTCTTGGAGAAGTCTCGAAAATCTTGAGATGGTTAGGAAGTCGTATTGGCACTGTAAGGAAATCATGAAAGACTATCATGACGGGTTTATTTATATTAACTGCGGTCATTTTGTTGGTCCTTTTAATTACAACTGGAATGCTCCGAAAGAGAGAATCAGTATTCACAGTTTTGATGACCATCCGATAGATTTTGCTTGGTTTATGAGAGGACTCGGTACAGCGTCGATTAGTTATCCAATCTTTGATGATGGTAATCCGTATTTGGTAGAGTCACTTGCTGAAATGATTGCTGATGAAAATCTCATCAGCAATATCGGTGACGAACAAATGCGTCATTTCAAAAACTATTCCTCACTTGCACCTTCTTGGAGAAAGAAGGAAAGCATTGCTTGTGATATTTACTTCCCAATACTTTTGACTTTGTGCAAATAGAATACACAATAAGGCGGTGAGCATGATGCAGAACTATAGGAACGGAAAATGGGCCAACCAAATAATCTCTATGCAGCATCCTGACGGAAGTTGGGGGTGCTTTCATACCCTGCGCAGAGATAGTGATACGCCGATGACGACAGAGATGGCTCTGCATCGTTTGGGGCTGTTGGGTTACACCGCAGAAGATGACTGTATTAAGAGAGCTATTGCCCACATGGAGACGTTGTTACATACTGGTGAGTTCCCTGAAGGCAAAGAGAAAACGAGCGATTTTGAAACATTTGTGGATCTGATTGTTGCTGCACGGATCCGCAGATTTACTGATCGATGTGAGTCTGCCAATGAGATTGCCGGCAAATGGGCTCAGGTAATCACGAAAGCATTCAGCAGTGGTACCTATTCTCAGACTGATTATGATGAGTGTTATACGCAGGTTTTCGGTAGGAAGCCTAAGGGCGGAAGACTTATAGATTTTGTCAACTTCTATCAGTTATCCATACTTCCCGGTATGCTCGATAAGCAGACAGAAAGCCGTATGCTCGACTACGTACTGAGACACGAGGGCGGTATCTACTATGTTTATGAAAACAGGCTCGATAAAGTGCCGGAAGCATTCCAAAGCAAAAAGGCAAGCCGATATCTGGCAGCAATAGAGCTTCTCAATCGATATGAGTCTGGGAAAGATAAGTTATCCTTTGCTTACGACTGGTTAAAAGCCAATCAGCAAGCAGACGGAACCTGGGATATGGGTGCTGCAGCCAAGGACGGAGTGTATTTCCCGTTATCCGACCGTTGGGATAAAACCACAAGAATTACGGACAGTACCTATCGGATCAGTAAACTGTTCTCACTGCCGTGTTATTGCGGTCATGACTGCGCAAGGTGTATTACATATATTGCGACACTAAGAAATGATGATAACCTGCGCAGACAGTCTCAGAGCTTTTATAAAGAGAGATTTGGTCTTGATATACCTCTTGAAAAATTCAACTGTGAGGGCGGCAGATCCCAGAACGTGTTTGAGCTATGCAAAGAGTGTCCTTTTGTAAAGTGCTGTAAGGAACGTAGTGTGGATTCCTGCAGCGAATACTCGGAGTACCCTTGTAAAGAAATTTCAAATTACCAAGTAAAGTATGTAAATAAATGCAATCAAATATAGCATGGCTTTATTCAGAAAGGTTAAGGAAAACTGTTATGATAATGTTGAAAAAAGAACAATTGAAAAAAATGAACGAATGGATGCAGGTAAATGCCCGTCCATATTTTCGGATTATAGAATAAACCCAAGCGGTTGTTTGTCTGGCCTCTTTTATGAGATTATCCTTTTCTTCAGTGGATAACTGTTTTTTGAGTTTAGTAATGACGCTTTCGTCTATATCGTCTTTTCCCAACGCTTTGAGAGCCTGAATAACGAGAGCTGTCTTATAGGACATACCGGAGATTTCCTTATTACTTCTGTGTTTGAAATCAATCTCGATGTTACCAATGGTGAATTTATTGTATGGTCCATCGCTAATGTATGTCCAGTGTGCTGTTACTTGTGTCGAGAGCCCTAACTGGTTTAATGCTGTATTCCCTGAAGGAGCAATGGTCCAATTAAATTTACGAGCCAAGGCAAGAGCAACATTATGAGGTGAAGGTGCTTCATATTCACCGAGAAGTTCGCTGAACTTGGGATTGTAATAGACACCACGACAAATCTTTTTAATTTTCCCATAACTGTCAAGCCGGTTAAGAGCTTTTCGTGCAGTCTCATAATCGGCTATGTCAAGAAAGTCGGTTGCAATAAAAACAGCCTCGTTTCCAGCTTCTAAAATTTTCTCATATATCATATCAGAATAGAACGAACTCATAGTCACACCTCCTGTGTCCCAAATATTATATCATATTTGGGACAGTTTTGCAATAGGTATTTATATTGTTCCCCAAACGTGCTTTTTTATGCAAAAATCAAGTGTCCCAAAAACTGCATAAATTTTGGGACAAAATGAATTTTGCTTTTTTTAGATGCTTAGTAACCTATATTTGCTCTGGAAAGCACGATACAAATAAGTTAAACATAAGGATAATTATGTTTAACCCACAAAACGCACACGATTGAAATGCATATCTGAGTTAAACATAATCAAAATGGTTTTCTGTCAAACCGAGTTAAACATAATCTTTTTGTTGTATCCCTGCCCCTTGTCTCGTGTAATAAGGGTAGGAGGTGAATTCGATGATAAATGAATTCAAACAGTATTTACTCAGCATAGGTAAGTCAGAGAATACGGCGGTAAACTATGGTGATAAGGTTAAGCTTTACTTCAAATGGTGCCTTGATAGTTTTGGAAGTGAACCACAGCAGCTCTACCGCGCTAATGTGCTCGATTACATTTCATATATGAAAACTATCAAGAGATATAGTCCAAAGTCTGTGAACAATCATCTGTCTTCCCTGCGGAGCTTTAATGAGCTTTTGATTGCGTCCGGACGTCAAACCGAATTGGCAATCGTGAAAAATGATTTTATGAAAATTCAGATTGCCTATGCAAATCCCTGCACTGTCGAACAGAAGGATGTGGAGGCATTCAGACAGCGACTCCTCGAAGGTGGATGCAAAAGAGACTTCGCTATCGTCACTTTATATACCTATACCGGTATCAGACGCTCAGAGTGTGTCAACCTACGCGTTGATCAAGTGGATCTGATTGCAAAGGAAATCTATGTTGTTGGTAAGGGTGACAAACACCGCACAGTGTATTTGAATGACAAGACGGTCCATGCGATTCGTGAGTACCTGAAGGTGAGAAACTCAGATAGTCCGTATTTGTTTGTGAGTCGCCAGTCCGAGAAAATGGCAGCTTCCCGTATCAATCAGATCTTCAACCGGTATTCTGATGTCATCACACCCAAAATGCTGCGTCACTATTTCTGCAGCCATGCACTTGATACCGGAGATTATAAGATCCACGAAGTTGCAAACCAAGCTGGTCACAGCAACGTCCAGACTACACTTATCTACAGTAACCCATCGGCTCGACAGATGAAGGAGAAAGCGAACAAACTATGAGAAAGATCATCTGTGTCATACTGACTTTGTTTTTAGCGTTTTCTGCCGCCTTCGCAGGATATCAGATTTTCCGGGAGTATTCAGAGAGACGTGAAAGTGCCGATACCTATACTGACTTGGAAAATCTCATCTCCTTTCCTGAGGACCTACCGGAAAAGGAACCGGATGAGGCAAATTCATCTGAGTCTGGAGAAACGGAACCTGCATCCGTCGGTCCTGCGATCGACTTTGCGGTACTTAAAGAAATCAATGATGATTGTGTGGCTTGGATTTACATTGAGGATACAGCCATCAACTATCCCGTTGTACAAGGCTCGGATAACAGCTATTATCTGAAGCACCTCATTGACGATAAATGGAATAGCGCGGGATGCATCTTTCTGGATTCCAGAGTGGATAGTGATATATCAGACCGACATAGCATTATCTACGGGCATCACATGAAAGACGGTACTATGTTCTCAGGATTAACCAAGTATAAGAAACAGGACTATTATGAAGCTCATCCGGAGGGATTACTTATCACACCGGAACGAACCTACCGGATAGAATTCTTTGCCGGCTACGTTGCCAGTGTTGAAGACTCAGCCTGGAAAGTAGATTTTGAGTCTGACGAGGATTACGGAACCTGGATTAAAGAAGCGAAGAAACGTTCGTGGTTTACAAGCTCCCTGTCTCCCGCAGTCACAGATAGAATTCTTACACTGTCCACCTGCAGCTATGAATTCGATAATGCGAGATTTGTCTTACTTGCCATCATTGTTGAGATGTAGAGAACACATCTTCGCTCAAACATCTTGCATTTTAAGGATGTATCTGCTATAATATTTGTGTTAGTATCAGATATTGCCTAATGGCAGTAACAGTTATCAGAGTTTTCACAGTGCCCGAGAGATTATCTTTTGGGCACTTTTTGTTTTCTTATGCTTTCTTCTCGCAAGAAGCACAAGATACCGGGACGGAAGGGGCTATCCCTTCTCTTCACAATTAAATCAGAGCCACCATAAATGGCTACAAAGGCACTCATTGAATGCACGTCTGTGTATTTTGATGGGTGCTTTTTTATATAGATCGGAGCCGAAAGGTTCCCCCAACCTTTTTTCTCGGGGAGCCTCAGGGCTTGCCGTTACTATATAAACAAAACGAAAAGGAGTGTGTCTCACTATGAGAAAATTATCATTCATCTTAACCTTCGCCATGCTCATCATGGCCGTCATCATTATCCCTGTTGGGATATCCAACGTTTACCTTGCTCTACAGCTCGGACTCGTCTTTGAGTGTGTCAGCAGCATCTTTTTCCTGTGTCTTTTCATTGCTTTCTGCTTGTTTGAGGTAAGAGAGTTTATCAGGGATTATTCCTGGTACTACGAAGAGGTGCCGGTCGAAGGAATGCACGATATACAGGACGATGACGTGCCGTTCTAAGGAGGTGTGCGTATGCGATTATACCTAACAGCGAAAACCTCTATACCGGATTTGTTCATCGACTACATCCAAGTCAAACTAAAGTCCGGAGAGGAAGTTTCGTTAAATTGGGATTATAGCGATATCGAACGCACGCCTTCCGGCTTTTCTGCCAGATACAAAGGTGTGTACTTTGATGAAGAACACGCCAATGGACGTATTGAAGAACTTCGGGATATGAAGATCACAGATATCGGCGTGTATTTTGAGTCAAAGCACGAGCAGGATATCAAAATTGAGGTTATGGTTTTCGTGGACGACGACAAGCAACTGGTTTTCTCTCCACCGGAACTTATTCAGGAAGGATGTGTTACGGTTGGTTAAAAAGAATCAGTACAGGAATGAGTTAATATCTGAGATCAAAACGCTTGCTCAGTCTAACGGTCTCAATACGGTTTTTACAACCTTTCTGGAGATCACGGCTACAAGCATTGCAGCTCAGATGGATCCACAAAACGCAGAAGAACGTGAGAAGAGATATCAGGAGATGGCATCGAAGATGACTCCTGAAATGTTATCTTCCTATGCTCGAATGTTTGCTCTGCTCACCTTGGTCACAAGAGAGTACGCTGAGGATCCATGCGATATTCTCGGTGATATCTATCACGAGCTAAGGCTTAATAACGAGTGGAACGGACAGTTCTTCACACCAGACCATATCTGCAGGCTTATGGCGCAGCTTGCAAATGTTGACGTGCCTGAAGATAAGGAAGGGCCCATTACAATCAATGAACCCACCTGCGGCTCCGGAACAATGGTTATCGGTGCAGTATGGGCGATGCAGCGTAAAGGTATTGATTATCGTCGCAAGAGTTTCTTTGTGGCACAGGATATTGATATCCGCTGTGTTTGGATGGCTTATATCCAATTGAGTCTGTATGGGATCCCGGCTGTTGTAATCCACGGCAACACATTAACAATGGAAACCTGGTCCCAGTGGTATACCCCTTGCGCGGCGATACCATTTATGGACATCGAACAGGAATCCAACAACACACATCGTATTGACGATGAGAAAGGAGAAGCACAATGTGAGTGCGAATCAAAACTTCCCGTTACTGCAAAAGAAAGTTGCAGCAACAGGCAAACTGCGTAAATACACCCGTAAGACGCTTATGGCAATATTAAAAGAGCACGGGGCATATCCTACCTGTTATGTAAGCAGAAGAACCGACTACCTCATTGTCGGTGAGCGACCGGGCATAAAGCTTGAAAGAGCAATTACGCTTGGTGTCTGCATCATACCGGGACAGGAGTTTGAAGCAATGCTGGCTCAATTCGAGCAGCACAACAAAGACGGAGCTTGATAGGCTTCGTCTATTCTTTTTTATCGGAGGGTAAAAACAATGAATCAGCAGAAGAAAACACTTTGTATTGCCGGAAGTATGATTCTTCCAATTGCGATCGGACAGCCTGCCGTTATTTTGGAACGCGATGGTGGTTACAGACAGACTACCACAGTTCTGAATATGAAAAAGCTTTCTGAGAGCGTAATTAGGTTTGAGACGCAGAATACGCGTTATTTTCTCCACGTTACGTCTGATGCAAAGGCGGTGACGGTATGAGTAAAGAGCCGAAAGATGAACGGTTCATCCGTTTAGCGGAAGCCAGAGTTAATAAGATTATCAAAATGGTACGCCTGCTTGGTAATCTATCCGGTTCCTCAAACTACACCCACACGCAACGTCAGGTTGAGCAGATCTACACTGCTCTCCAGACTGAACTGGACAAATCAAGGAAACGCTTTACTGCGGGTGGTAAATACACCAAGCCGCGTTTCACACTGTCAGACTCACTTGAGAAACCAATTACACCAGAATGGTACCCGACTATCGTCCTGCCTCTCCCGGACGGTACTCACCTTAGCGCTAAGGCCATCGATGACCCGAATTTCCCGGCGATCAACATCTACTGGGATAAGGGTGGCACCGATGATCCGGAGCACGTAAGCTTTGTGGAGTACAACCCTGAGCGCGGTGACGGTCATGAGGTATGTATCGGCGTGTACAACTCAGATGAAGATGACGCAATTCATTACGGGCCCTATGTGGCAGAAAGGAAATAATTATGGGATTTCAATTACACGAAACAATGTATGGCAAGAATTTCTTTGAGCACCAGTTACCAAGCTTAATAAATGCTCTTGAAAAAATTGCCGAATCCAAAAATACCACGGAAACCATACCGGTCATTCCGTTTCCGTTGGCCGATGAGGAGACCTGCAGACGTCTTCTTGACGTTATGAACGACTTTGAGAAAGCAGAGGCATTTGCCAAAGCATTTTATGATCAGGTAGCTTCTGACGATGAGAAGCTTGAATCTGTGGGGTTTCATATGGCTCGCGCCATTCTTCATAACAGCGTTGAGGAGTTCTTGGTTGCCATTGTTGGCTGGACCAGTAAGAGCTTACTTGATATCGCCGAAAAAGGTTCTACGGATCCTCAGGAGGTGAAAAGTGATGAGTGAGACGAAAGCTCTTAAATTCTCCTGGGATGAGGTCTCGCAGAAATTACAACCGGAAATCGAAGCGATTCTTGGAAGAAGAATTCTCTGTGTTGCGAAACCTGACGACGAATACTACTGGTGCGTTGCGTTCCCGGAGGGTAGAATTCCGTTGTCGGACCTTTTCAAGATTCTGGAGGCAATAAACGCTTCAGAGCGAGAACGAATTGATTCCGTTCCGCCCGAAAGAGATCATCCGGTTGATGTGAGCTGCCTTGGTATGTCGGTCAGTGAATTGTTGCTTCGTCGCTGCCTCGGATATCAATGGGAAACCATACACATCAAAGATGATGCATTGTGGATTCTCGGTGAGAAGGACGGTGATCTGAATGAAGCCTAATATCGACTGGGTAATTCACGGGTGTGCAAACGGTGTTGTTTGCGAAATTGATGGGAAAACAGAAAACGGATTTATGCCGGGAACCTGTAATTTCCATACTCACGGTATGGGAAGATACAACCACATGGATTTCCAGATGACACTGGGATATCCGCACAAGGAGATCTGTAGGATATTGAATACCCTCGGTCTTCGAGTGCAGGCCGGTGAACGTTTCAAAAACGGTGAAATGGTATCCGGAATTTATGAGGATTGCGATGTACGTTTAACCGAGTTTGAGGAAACCGGTAGAATGGTGCTTCGCGTTATCATACCGGATAAACATAACCGTTTCCCTGAGGATCCCGGGTGTGATATGAGATATATGCCTCAAATTTTCACGACTGATTTCATTTACAGAGAAGGAGGTTGGAGAATATGAAGGTAAAACTGTTTCAGATAGCACCGGAAAAGGATCGTTATAATCTGATGTTTATGAACTATGAGTTCACAATGGAACACGGCGGTATTCGCGAGAGCACCTACGAGCTTGTGTTTGACGGTGAACTGGATGTTAAGCGGTTGGATAATATCTTCTACATATTCAACTGTGAGCTTCCTGAAGGCTACTGTGCCAGGTCTATGAGCGTGTCAGATGTCGTATGGGCAGAAGGCCTTGGCACCTTCTTCTGTGACAGCATAGGATTTAAGCCCATCAAGTTCAACCAGAAGAAATGTCCTTGGAGGAAATTCGATGGATGAGCTGTATAAGAACCTTGTCAAACTCAAACCGAAGGATAACGTACCGTTTAAGTGCATCGGCTGCGGTGAGTGCTGCAAGCACGTCAAAGAGCAGGTGCCGGTAGAAACCTTGGATGCGTTTCGTATCGCACGGTATCTGATGAAACAGGATGAGAATATCACTTGCATGGATGATTTCTGGGAAAGGTATGCTGAGCCGGCCCTTTTGGATGAGTGTGGGTATTTCGTGTACTTCCTCAAGACCAAAGGACCCGACGATGCTTGCATCTTCCTTGAGAACAACCGTTGCAAGATCCACGCGGTCAATCCGAGAGCCTGCCGAACTTACCCGTTCATTGCAGGACCTCTGGAGCACGGTGGATACGAATATCTTATATCCTACGAACGCAAGCAGCATTTCAACGGTCCTAAGGTACACACTAAGACTTGGATGAAAAAGCGTTTTACGCCTGAAGACCAAGCGTTTCTGAGCGTGGATTTTAGAACAGCACGTGAAATCGCACAACTATTACGAAGAGTTCCCGAGGAAAACAAGGTCCGAGCTCTGTTATGTTTCCAGCGACTTAAGTATGGAGACTTCGAGCTGGATAAGCCGTTTCAATCTCAGTATGATGAGAACATTCAGTGCTTACTTGAATTCCTCAGGGAAATCACAAATGAAACCAAGTCAGTATGACACAAACCGAAGGGGCTCATTGCGAGTCCCCTTCTTTTCAGAATAGGAGAATATAATTATGGGTGATCCAAGATTACAACACATCGCGGAAAATTTCGATCATATGAAACGCGATCTAAACGATACTTTCAGATTTCATTGCACACAATGCGGCAAGTGCTGCATCAACCGCGAGGATATTTTAATGTCCCCGCAGGATGTTTTTAAGGCGGCACAAGCCTTGCAGATGACACCTCACGACTTTGTGAAGTTATACTGTGATTGCTATTTGGGAAGCACTTCTCGAATGCCAATCGTTCGACTTATGCCAAGGGTTTCTATCAAAAGATGCCCGTTGCTGAAGAACCGAAAATGTATGATTCACGATGCAAAGCCGGCAGTGTGTGCCATGTTCCCGTTGGGACGTGCCATTAGAATCGATAAGAAAGATGCCGAAAAGGACAAATTACCGCCTATGAAGGTCGAGTATATCATCAACGATATCGACTGTGGCGATAATTCTGAGACCCACACAGTCAAGGGTTGGCTGGAGTCCTTTGGCATTCCATTGAACGATGAATATTTCATCGAATGGCAGAAGACAATCTCTTTACTCAGTCCACGTATTCAAAAGTTTGAAAAAATGCTTTCTGATGAGGTGTGTGACAAGCTTATTGATGTACTCTTCATCAAACTGTATCTCGACTACGATATGAAGGCCGATTTCTTCCCTCAGTTCGTAGAAAATGCAGGTGATTGTGTAAAGATGGTCAAAATGGTCCTGGCATTACAAAACGAGGAGGCTGTGTGATGGCTGAAGAACGTAACAATTATCAACTCGCACGTAAGGATGCAAAAAACTGCTTTGTTGAGAGCTTAAATGACTGCTTTCCGATAGGAAGAGTTCATTTCGCTTTCGCAACCTACGATGTTAATCGCCCTGCCGGTCAGCGCCAGACGAACAATGTCCATATCTATATTGCTGTGGATGAGTTTCTGGAGCTGTGCCGGAAGCTGGATTGCGGTGAGCTACGGTATATGCTGCAAAACAAAAAGAAAAACGGCGATAATACGCCGTTGTATCAGTGCCTTGGCGGCACATCTGCCGAAAAGCTTAGAGCCATCGGTCGGGCAAGGTCGGATGGGAAAAGCCTTTCCCGCGTGGCGCAGCTGGTACCGGCCAACAAAGCAGATTTCCTGTTTGTTGCCGACAGCGGTCCCGGCGAAACCAACGAAAAGGGATTGATCGTTCCGAAATTCGGTAACAGACCGGAAAACCACGTGGCAGTCATGATGAGCTTTGAGTCGCTGAGCGAGATGTTCCTGATAACAAGGATGCATTATCAGTGTTGGCTCACATCGTGGTATCAACAAAACGCAAATCAACCTGCACAGAAGCAGGAACAGTACAGTGAAAACCACAAAGAACCGGACAGTTCTTCTGTTCAGATGTTCTGATGCGGTTCGGGCGGCAGGGAGTAAAATCCTTGCCGCCCTTTTTCATACCAAAACCACGCTTCTAATGCATGGTTCAGTAAAAATTAAATAGTTGAGAAGAAAAAACTCCTTCCGGCAAGATAACAATTGAAAGTTCGCTTTTTTGTAAATCTTTTAAGGTTGTTTTCCGATCGGGGGACCATTGTTGCGGAGTTGTTTTTCAATCACAGCAGCACAGAAACATTCCGCGACAAGCTGCTCAAACTGGTGCTTGCCGACGGTTCGCATTTATCCGCGTCTGATGGTCAAGAGCCGAAAAAAACGGAAATCTTGCGATAACAGCTGCCCCAACGATACATTCCCTGTTCGGGCGTTTTCTGTTTGAAAATCGCCGATTTTCCCAAGTCAAGAGCCGGAGAAAATCCCCGAAAAACACCCCTATTGCGTAACAAAGGCGCAGAAAGGAGCTTGCATGAGAACAGGGCTTACCAAGCAGGAAAAAACCACCGATATATGGTTTGACGAGAAAGAGCCGCTGATCTATATCCGCACACACAACACCGACCTCAAGAACAGGCTGGCCGCCTATGCCGCAGCTCACCCCGGTGAGTGCCGCCAGACCGACGCAGACCCGGACACGGGCTGCATGGAATTTGAAATCCGCAAGGGGCGCTTCTCTTTTCGGCTGACCGCCCCATACAGCGAGGAACGGAAACGGGCGGCAAGCGAGGCGGCGAAAAAGTGCGGTGTTCATAGAAAAGTTGCAGCTGCGGGCTACACAACAGATTGAACGCTTTTTACTCGGCTGGTATAATATAAGCACATTGAAACTTGCCCCCTGTAAATTGCATCTTACCCGCCCAAATTAACCACTTACCGATGAAGCCAAGACAAAACCGAACACTTTCGTTATAATATACTTGCAAGGGGCAAGAGAAATGAGGTGATAATCATGAAAGTCGAAATAAAAGCACTGCCCGAAGTAAAAGAGCCGTATGCCGTGATCTATGTAAGTGAGATAACTCTGGAGATCCGCCGCACAGCAGTACTGCTCGAAAGGGAAATCCCCGATGTAATTCCCGTAAAGGAAAACGACAGTATCATCGTGCTTCGACCCAATGAAATTTACATGGTTCGGGTGGAAACCGAAAAGACGGTCGTATATACCAAGACGAAGCGGTATGATGGCGGCAAGAGGCTTTATGAATTTGAGGAAATTCTCGGAAAAGGATTTATAAGGATTTCAAGAGGAACCATTGTTAATTTGAATTATCTTGAACGTGTGGAACCTACATTCGGAGATATGATGCTTCTGGTTATGAAGAACGGCTGCAAGGATTACATTTCGCGGAAGTATTTGCCCGCTTTCAAAAAATATCTGGGATTATAAGGAGGTATAGGCAAGATGAAAAAGATTGTTCAGGCAGCGATGGCAGGCGTGCGTATAGCGGCGGTAGTATTCTTAATATACTGTATCGTTTTTGGGCTGATTGGCGGAGAGGAAAAGTTCGCCAGTGGATACGGTATCGCAAGAGCAGGACTTGGTGCTGTCATCATCGGCATAGGCTTCGGGATTCCATCTGTGGTATACGAAACGAAACTGAAAATGTGGCTCAAGGTGCTGATCCACATGGGCATCGGCTGCACGGTCATGATCGGAGCTTCTTTTCTGTGCGATTGGCTGCCGACGCAAAAAGGCATGCTTGCAACTCTGGCAGTTGTTGCGATTCAGGTCGTCTCTGCATTTGTAATTTGGACCATAGTTTTTATCCCGATGATGATTCAAGCAAAGAAGATGAATCAAAAAATCAAGGAGAAGCAGCAGGACGAATAACCGCCATTACAAAACATTATTCCTCAAGAGCGCAATCGGCGAAAATCGGTTGCGCTTTTTCACTGCCTGCCCCATACAGCGCAGAACGCCGCAAGGCGGCAAGCGTGGCGGCGAAAAAGAGCGGCGTTCATAGAAAAGACACAGGGCGGTAAGATAATTACGCTTGACAAGTTTACTTGGCGTTGATATAATAATGACAAGAAAACTTGGAAAGGAGCGCTTCTGTTCAATGAATAAAGAGAAAATTTTGGAAAGCAGCCGCAGAGAGAACAAAAACAGGGACTTGGCGGAGATGGAAGTAACCGCGCAGGCAGGAAACAGTGCCGGTCGTGTTGGTGCTGCGGTCTGCGTTGTTCTCACGCTTATCTTTCGTATCTTTACAAAAACATACTTTCTAAGTCCGTGGGTTGTTTACTTTAGCATCCTCACCACCCACACTCTTGTAAAGTATGCAAGGCTAAAGAGAAAAACCGACTTGATCCTCGGTATTCTCTATTTAGCGATGTGCCTCACATTTCTTGCCTTTTTTGTCCTGCGGCTTGTGGAGGTCAAGGAATGAATGACGAGCTAAAATTGAAAAACAACCTCAAGGAAGCACGCGCAGAGAAATAGCTATCCCAAACACAACTGGCGGAAATGATTGGTGTATCGAGAAACACAATCAGTTCCATTGAAACGGGGCAATTCAATCCAACCGCAAAGCTGGCATTGATCCTCTGCATTGCTCTGGACAAGAAATTTGAAG
>JABLTO010000104.1_pt1 | contig 29457 bp, 19 predicted proteins | sample 7160091 | NCBI WGS metagenome assembly JABLTO01 (sample SAMN14651225, study PRJNA627086) | human gut metagenome | isolation source: feces | host: Homo sapiens
GTCCGCACAATTTCGTCCACATCCTTGGAATTTACACAAAGCGGAAAGGCGTCCACTCCGCCAAATACCTTAAACAGTGCGCATTTTCCCTCCATAACCGGCATTGCCGCCGAAGGTCCGATATCGCCCAAACCCAGCACCGCGGTTCCATCGGTGATCACCGCCACCAAATTGCCTCGTCTGGTCATACTGTATGACAAATCGGGATTTTTCTCAATTTCCAAACAAGGCTGGGCAACGCCGGGTGTATAAGCCACCGACAAATCATCCTTATCCTGTAGTTTTACCCGCGAAACGATCTCGATCTTTCCCTGCCAATTCAAATGCTCTTTTACTGCTTTTTCTTTGATATCCATGATTATGCTCTTTTCTTATGCGACTTACATTGATTTTTTAATTTCTTCATTTAATGCAAACAACGCCTCAATCGATTCGTTTGGAGTTGTACATTTGCCGATATGTGCCGGACGTGAGGAATACATTCCGTGAAAGTCTGATCCCCCCGTTGGAATCAGATGATATGTATCGCACATTTCCTGCAACTGCGCCTCATCATCCTGTGTTGCTTTTCCGTGCCAGACTTCAATACCGTCTATTAGGCGTTTTTCACACAATTCCTGCAACAAATCGAAGCTGTTATAAATATGAGGATGAGCAAAAACAGCAATCCCGCCCGAAGAATGAATCAGATTCAGCACTTCGTAAACATCAGGATACTCGGTTTCCACATAACAGCTTCCCTGTTCCGGATGGAACAGTTTATCATACAAAGGACCGTATATTCCGGTGGTAAAACCCGCTTCCATCAGCGCATGCATAATATGCTGTTTATAAACACTTTTACTGCTCGCAGAATGTCTGGTGATACTTTCCGGACTGATTGGGAACAGCCTCATGACCTTTTTTGCCATCTCGTTCCCCGACTTTTTACGGGATTCACAGATTTTTATGCACATTCCTTCCAGGCGGTCAGGTTTTAACGGCATATAACAAAGAATATGTACCCTTCTGCCCCGCTGATAATCAAAAGCAGAAAACTCAACAGCCGGAATAATCTGCACCCCGTAACGATCCCCTACAATTTTAGCTCTGGAATGGGAAGACATCGTATCATGATCTGTAATCGCTACAAAATTCAGATTCATTTTCTTTGACATCGCAATGATATCTTCAATTCCCTGGGAACCGTCAGACAGCTTACTGTGACAATGTAAATCACCTTTCATATAGTTCTTACCTCCATATTTCATCACAAATACTTGTGAAAATATCGATTTTCGGTCATCTCTATATAAGACAATCCGGTATTTTATAAACCGGAATCGGTCGGTATTACAATTGCTGTGTAAAAATCAAGTCAACATCCCTGTAAAATACATATAATTATTATACACTTTTTCTCGTATGAATACAAGTAAATTTTATGTTAATTTCCATAATTGGCGTGCAAAATGCATTTAGGGATGCCGTATAAGTATAAAATGAAGCATTTTACGAACACAATGAATGAAAAGAATTTTTTCTGAAAATATTATTTATTTTACAATATGTCATTCTTATGATAAAATAGAATCGTAACGAATACAATATTTTTATAACGTATCCTTTTTCTCCGCCAAATAATTGATAGATATTGCATCACACCGATGTGTGCAAAAGCAAAACAAAATAAAACTCGGTGTTATATAATTATCACTTTGTAAGCGAAAGAAGAACATATATAGTCAATTAACTTCAAAATGAATTGGCTATTAAAATAAAACAAGGAGAATATGATTATGAGTTACCGAAAAATCGATTTAAAAGATCTGACCCTGAATCCGTTTACCCGTATCGGAAAGGACTGGCTGTTGATTACAGCCGGAACCAAAGAGCGCTACAACACTATGACAGCCAGTTGGGGCGGAGTCGGCGTTTTATGGAACAAAGATGTTGCAACAATATACATCCGACCGCAACGGTATACCAAAGAATTCGTTGACGCAAATGACACTTTTTCACTGACCTTTTTTGATGAAACATATAAAAAAGCGCTCTCTTTCTGCGGCAGCAAATCCGGCAGAGATTACGACAAGGCAAAAGAAACCGGACTGACACCGAACTTTGAATATTCGGCTCCTACCTTTGAGGAGGGCAACCTGGTCTTTATTTGCAAAAAGATTCATGCGCAGACGATCGATCCTGCTTGCTTTCTGGATGCGGACATTGAAAAAAATTACCCGCAAAAAGATTATCATACCATGTATATCGGAGAAATTCTGAAAGCATATGTCGCAGAATAGCAGCCTCTTCACAGCTAAAAAGCTTCTTTTCGAAGGATCCCCTCGAAAAGAAGCTTTTTTCGTACTTCTTTCATAATCAGAAAAACTTTTTATCGGTTTCATATACTATTTCTGCAGCAGCCCGTCCCGGTGTACAAATACATAGAGAGTAATCTTCTGAAAACGGAATATGCTGAAAAAAGACTCGGTTACAGGCGTCGATATTTCCATTGTCGTCCACTACCGAGAATGCCGCAAAATCATCGGTAATTCCTTCACCGGTAAATTTCACATAGCTCTCTTTTGCAGTCCACACAAGAAAAAACGCTTCCTGCCCTTTGCCGTTTAACCAAGCCGCCTCTTTGGGATGATAAAAGCGCTTGGCTATCAATTCCATACGGCAGGACTGATACCGCTGTAAGTCTATACCAAGTTCTGCGTTACTGACCGCGCACGCCCAATAACTACCGCTGTGAGAAACAGAAAAAAACAGTTCCGAATCCGCAAAACATGGCTTGGCATTCGCAGTACGAATGATCTTGTGCGGTATGCGAAATCCGTATTTATCGGCAAATTGTTTGCCCTGCGAAAGGATCGTTTTCTCCGCATCTTCGATCCGGTCCCGTGAGCAAATATAAATTTGCACCTGTATATTCATTACGAAATGCCCTTTTCTGCAAGATATTTCACAACATCGGAAACCTGTCTCAATTGCCAGACATCTCTGGTCGGCACACTGATATCATACCGTTCCTCAAAAGCGCATACGATATTCATAATATCAAATGAGTTCAAACCCAAATCTTTTAAAAAATCGGTATCCATATCCAAATTTTCTTTTCCGGTGACATTGTAAACGATTTCTCTGATAACCTCTAGCATCGTATTTTCAAACCTTTCTTGCCCATTTTACTAGATAATCTGCCTTTTAATCTTTTTCGCAGTTGTTCTGTCAAAATCCGTTTCCCTGATATTAATCATTTGTATCTGCTTATATATGGGCAGACGTTCATTCATCTGGTCAATATACTTCTGTAAATGTTCCAAAACCTCATAACTGCTCATCTGTCCGGTCAGGAGGGGATCCGGAAAAATGGATGCCGCTATCTTCACATCATCCATCGAAGTACCGCTTAATGCTCCATATACCATAACTTCTTTAACCAACGGGCATTCCCGAATTTTATTTTCCATTTCTTCGGCAGCAACTTTTTTCCCGTTTTTCATGACAATTAAATTTTTCTTTCTCCCGATAATATGCAAATGCCCTTTTTTATCTAAATAGCCCAAGTCTCCTGTTTTGAACCATCCGTCCTCAAAAGACTCTTCCGTCAACTCCGGTGCTTTATAATAACCGTTCATCAAAGCATATCCCTTTACCAGAATTTCATCGTCAACAATTTTGACTTGATTACCGGGTAAAACAATTCCAACGGAGTCAAGGCTAAAATCCTCATTACGATTGCAGGTAATGCTGGGAGAGCATTCGGTCACGCCGTATCCCTGCAAAACCACCACGCCCAAATGCAGCAACCCTTCTGCAACGTTGTGGTCAAGATAGGCGCCGCCGGATAGTACAACATCTAATTGTTCCAAACAGCTGCCCTTGATTGCCGCTTTCACAGAAGAAGTGGTTAACAAATATGGCTTGTGCAGTACCGACTCAATTTTGATTTGTTTCTGAATCTTTTCTTTTGCATCTGCTTTTTCCAATAAAGACCAAAACAACTTATAAACCACTTCAATAATCAGCGGAACTGCAACCAGCAAATTAGGCTTGAAAAGAGTCATTTCCTGCATCATTCTTTTCAAATCACAGCTGATACAAATATTAATTCCCCGAATCAATCCACATAGCATGCCGCAGGTAAAGCCATATGTGTGATACAGCGGAAGAGAATTAAATATTTTTTCTCTGGAATCAAGGATCGTCAGTGAATCCGCCGCATTAAACAACAGCGCAGAATGAGACAGCATAACCGGTTTTGCCGTGCTGGTTGTTCCGGAAGTATATACGATACACGCCGTCTGCTTCGGATCCAAAACGCAAGCCTCTAACTTTGATTCGGCATCATTTGTATTTGCATCCTCCATAAAGTGTTCAAAGCTGACCGCCTCATGATTTGCAGGACGAATGACAACAATCTCTTTCATTCGATCGTATCTGCCTTGAATGGAAGAACACAGAGAAAACAATCCTGCCGAACAAATGACTGCTTCAGCATCTGCCTGAACAATCATCTTTTCAATGGTATCATCATATTGTTCGACATCAATACAAACCGCAACACCGCCGCTGATGGCAATTCCTAAATAGGCGACCAGCCACTCGTAGCAGCTTTCGCTGACAATTGCGATATGTTTTCCGCTAAGTCCATTCGCAAACAGTGCTTTGGCAAAAGCAAAACAGTCGTTTTTCAATTCTGCAAAGCTTTTTTCCTGTATTTGCGTCCCTTTGAGATAGGTAGTGATTGCAGTTTGATTTTGATAACGGTTTGCAATATCAACCAAAAACTCTTTAAAATTATTATAATAACGGGTTTCTTTACTGAGATACTGTTTCATTATGACCTCCATGTTTTTGTTCAAATAATACTGCATCAGAAAACGTCCAAGAAAGTTGTTGTTGGAAGTCATCAAAATGATCGAGCAAACCTAAAAACACATCTACTATTTCTCCGTCGAACTGAGTATTTTTTCCTCTTTTTAACTCTGCTATCGCTTCGGGCAATGACAAATTGTCACGATAAGTACGCTTTGATGTCATTGCATCAAAAGCATCTGCCACGCCGATGATACGGGCTTCCTCCGGAATATCGTATCCGCTGAGTCCATACGGATATCCATAGCCGTCAAAACGTTCATGATGCGCTTCAACAAACGGCAGTATGTCATGAAATGATGAAATGGAGTTTAAGATTTTTCCGCCTAAAACCGGATGTTGTTTAATTTGTGCATATTCCTCTTCGGTAAGCCTTCCCGGTTTTTGCAAAATACCATCCGGAATACCGATTTTTCCAATATCATGAAATAATCCCGCAACTTTGAGTCTTTCTATATAAGCCTCACTTTTTTTCATCGCCTGCGCAATTTTTACCGCGTAAAACGATACTCTGTCAGAATGTCCACGCGTATAAAAATCCTTAGCATCAACCATCTGTCTTACGACATTGATCGTTTCCAAATGGTTTTGACGTAATATGGCATACGCATCGCTGAGCTTTTTGTTCTGCTCCTCCAGCAAATAGTGTAAAAGCTGATTGCTGACAATGGAGCCCACCTGTTTGGAGTACACCTCAAACAATTGAGAAGCTTCGTCCTTCACTTTTTCTGACAGCTGTGCCACCAGAGAACCGAACAGCTGATGTCCTTCGGTAAACAAAGGAGCAATCAATAAATGCTTGTCCGGATCCACCGCAATCTGCAGGTCTCCCTTTGCCAAATTTTGATAAATTTCTGCCCCGAACTGTTCCTGTCCTTCGAATGCACCCGTCCCTCTAAATACTTTTGTATCACTGTCAAGCGTAAATTTCTGCTGTAATGGTGCAAAGTCCAGATAAACACAGTTGCTTTGACAAGGAATCAGCTCAGACACCTGCTTCAGCACTTGAGACAGAATCTCATCAACACTCTGCTGGCAATTTAAAACAGGAATCAATTCAAAGATTTTTTGCAATCCGTCCCGATAGCTTCTGATAGTACGCATCTGACGTATTGATTTTGCACAAGACTCGATCAACAGTTCCAACTGATCAAATCTTTCGCTTTTTTCAAAATACCCCTGAATATCCAGTTCCCGAATCGTGCGGATCGGAGGAGCCATACTCTTATGTCCGGTCAGTAAAATGATAAACAAATCATGGTCAAACTCTCTAATTTGACGAACCACTTCATCACCACAGATCGGCCGCATTAAAAAATCCAGCAATAAGATATCATATTGTTTCGTACGAATACGATCAGCCGCTTTAGTAGGATCATTTTCAGTATCTACCCGATAACCTGCAGTCTGAAAATAAGATTGTATTGTTTCAGTCATCAGTTTATCATCATCTAAAGCAAGAATTGAAAATTCTTTTTGCTGATCTACTATTTTATTTTTTCTCATTTGCTATCAGCTCCTTTCCTCCGAAATAAAAGTAACATTGTCAAACGGAATGGAGATTCCCCAGATCGTTCCGCCTTCCGGATTATCTTCAAACCACATGGTTCCATCGAACTTCGCGCGAATCACGGTGTTGGAAATAAAGACACCAAGCCCTGTCCCCATTGTTCCTTTACTGGTAACCATCTCCTGGAACAACTTTCGCCGAACCGTATCCGAAATGCCGGAACCGAAATCGGTGATTGTAATTTTCAGGAATTGATCGTCCTTATCCAGACGTACAATAATATCATGATTGCCGTCGGGTAATTGTGCATCAATCGCATTGGAAACCAAATTATTAATGACCTGAACTAAATTATTGATATCCCCATGAATCAAAACATTCTCGCCATGGAGCTGTCCCGCTATTTTCAGCGTGCACTGATGATTCAATAACTCATGCCGCAAAAGAAGAGAAACTCGCTTGAAAGTTTCTGCCAACGAAAAATCTTCTTTCGTTGAAACATTCATATTCCCTGCTTGTCCTTTTACCGCACTGATAATATCCGACATATAAGAGCATGCTTCCCGTATCCTCGACATCCAATTGTCCATTTCGCTGTAAATCTCACGATAGTCTTCGTCAGTTACTTCCGGATCGTTCATGCTTATTGTGCATTCCTGCACTAAATTTTCCACCGCAGAAACACTACCGGATATACTCATAATCGGCGTCTTCAGGTTATGTGCCAACCCGCCGACCATTTGTCCCAGAAAAGCCAACCGTTCCTGTTCCATCATCTTTACTTGACTATCCTGCAAACGCTGCATGTTCTTCTTCACTTGTGTGATATCTCTCAATATCGACAAAAAGCCGCATATATTGCCTTTAATAATCAGTGGGGTTACCTCAATCATATAAAAGCATTTCATATACTCCTGATTTTTCGGCACCATCATCGCTTGCTCGTAGGTAACCTTAGTATGCGACTCCTGGCAAGAACGGATAGCGGTCAAAAGATTATATAAAGCTGCTTTATTTTCAGCATCCTCATCCTGAAAACATTCCTGCAAATGAACGTTTTCCCTAACATGATACTGTTCACCGAACACCTCCGAAAAAGCGCGGTTATAGCTGACCACCAAACCGGATTGATTAGTTACAATATATCCGTCACCGATCCAATTAATAAGTTGCTGCATAGCAATCGGTTTGATATCAAAAAAATGCAGACCATAAATAATAATACCATGAAAAAACAAAGTAACCGAAAAGCTAATCGGAGTAAGCGCAATCGTAGATTGAATCACATTAGTAACGACCAACAAGTTGATAAAACTCGGGAATATGCTGCCAACGGTAAACAGTGCAGCCTGTAAAATATGCAGACGCATCTTTGTTTTTATCGCAAAACGAATGATAATAAAAATAGAAAATACTACGCAAATATATGTATAAGCCGAATGGATAAGAAAATACGGCCCAAACCGTACCTCTGTACTGGAAAGTGAAAACACCTTGTAATAGAGGTGATGATACTTATTTGTGAAAATCATCAGCGTGGTCAGCGTAGGAACTGCCAGCAGCCACCAATAGCGTTTTGGCAAATAAGTATCATATTCTTTTGTATAACAGATTGCAAACAGCAGTGAAAAGGGCGGTATAAAGGAAGCGCTTAATGTTGTAATAGCATCTAAAATCATTAACCTATCTACCTGATCAGGAGCCGTATATCGAATTCCAATCATCCCCAACAGCCATGTAACCAACAATGCTGCTGCTACAAAATAGATTTTATGAATTAAAGCTAATTGCCGTGTGCGTATCATGGTGATAAAAAATATGACGATGAGTAATATGATGCAAACATAAATTGTCATATAAAGATTAGAAATATACAAAAAAACACCTCTTTTTTTCGTGTTTTATTCGGATAGACTGTAAGCAATCAACGAACATACTTTAAATTTCAATAGTACTAGGCATTTTATAAAAGTCATGAAGTAATACTGCAGGATCGTTTACTGCCCAATCAAAATGGTGCTTTTGCAGTTCCTGTCGAGTATCGTAACATACCGGTGTTATCCTGAACGGCACCTGCATCAGCCTCTGATATTGCGAAATCAGCGGTGCAAGCCTGACTCCTAAACCCGCCCTGCATTTCTCTTTCAAATGATGCTCAAACATCTCACGAGCAGTAATCGGCAACGGCTTTCCAATTTCATTCAAAATATCCTGTACTTTCAAAATGTTCGGATTAAACAGATGATAAACCTGACCATTGGATTGCATTAGTAACACAGCAGCTTTTGCACAATCGTCAACCGCTGTCATTTCCATGGGAAGCTCTGCCAAATCCCTTGAGATCATATCAAGACACATCATACCATTGACTAAACCCCAAAATGTGTTTGATTCTGCATTTTTCTGGAACACTCCGTCACTGCTTCGACCTACTAGCCTGCCAATCCGAAGAATAACTGCTGACAATCCTTTTTTTGTCGCTTGACGAACCAGCTTTTCCGCGCCATATTTTCCACGCAGATAAACGCTGTCTTGCCAGTTTTGTCCGATTTCAAAATCAAGCTCAGAAAAATCGCGTGTTACTTCCGGTGTATCAGGCAAGTATTCTCCGCAAAGACTGACCGTAGAAATATGAACTAATTTGGCATTGGATTTTTCTGCCAAATGAATTGCCTGCGCAGTTCCTGCGCAATTGGTTTTCTCCGGCGTATCGTCACAGGCATAATGTCGGACATCGGCTGCCGCATGCACCACATATGCAATGTTCCGGCAAATGTGCGCAAACGACTCATCGGACAAGCCGAATTTCTCTTGCGTCATATCTCCGGCGATTGCTTCGATTTTTAAACGGAATGCTGTCAGCCATTGTTTACCAAAATACCACTCGAGTGTATTGTCCAGTCTCGTACGGTCTCCCCGAACTAAGCAAAACACTTTGGAATATCCGGCATCTAAAAGAGATTTTAACAAATGAGCTCCCAAAAATCCGGTTGCACCGGTCAAAAACACGGCATTCTTATTGTCAGAAGGTGTCAAAGGTAATGTATCTATCTGTATTACAGCCGATTGCTTTGGCTCTGTATTTGCCAATTCAGTCATTTGAAAGAATGCTGACTGCCCATTTAAAGTCGGATGCTCGTAAAAATCCGCCAATGTCATATTAATTCCAAGATTGTAATAGCTGCTTAGCAAGCTGAGCGCCGCCAACGAAGTTCCACCCTGCTCAAAGAAAGAAACATCCGGCGCAATCGAATCAGCAGATAACGTTTCTCTCCAAAGATTTTGAATCTGCTTTGAAATATCCGAATTATCATCTTTCAGAATTGAAACAGCCTCCGAAACGGATGTGGTGTCAACAGCCTGTTCCAATACAGTTGCAGCAACCCCATCCGGCAACTTTTCCTTAAACCATTCCAGTTGTCCGTCCAAAGTCGGATGCTCGTAAAAATCTGCCAATGTCATATTGATCCCGAGATTGTAATAGCTACTTAACAGGCTGAGCGCCGCCAACGAAGTTCCGCCCTGCTCAAAGAAAGAGACATTCGGCCCAATCGAATCAGCGGATAAGGCTTCTCTCCAAAGATTTTGAATCTGCTGCGCAACATTTTCGCCTGCGTCCAACCTTGCACAGTTATCAGAATGGTTTTCCTGACATTGGGACATTTTACTTTCTTCAGAAGAAAAATCATAAGACTTCAATGCTGCCAAATCTAATTTACCGGAAGCGGTACAAGGCATTGTCTGCAATTCATAAATTTCAGACGGAATCATATAAGTTGGAAGTTCTTTTTTCAAGTACTCACGAAGCGCTGATAGATCAACATGTGTATCTTTCGGTGGCTCTACAAAAGAACACAGTTGCATAAACTGATCATTTTTTTTCAGAATGGTAGCCGCCTGCATCACATAGCCGTAATCCAATATCTTCTGAGTAATCTCGCCCAATTCAATTCGCTGTCCATTCAATTTCACCTGATGATCTCTGCGCCCGATAAAATCAATTCTACCATCGGGGAGTTGCCGCACGATATCTCCGCTTCGATACATCGTTTCCCCAGGATAGAAGGGATCCGGCAAAAATGCAGCTTTTGTCAGTTCCTCTTCCCCGATATATCCTGCCGCCAGACATTCACCCGCCAAATACAATTCGCCGATGGCGGTCGGCATCACAGGACGCATCGATTCATCCAAAATATATCCTCGACAATTCGGATATATTTTTCCTACCGTAATTCGTGCTGCATGTGTCACATCATCCATTGCCGAATATACCGTTGCTTCAGTAGGTCCGTACAAATTCAATATTTTGCTGCAACCGACATTACGCAGCTTTTGCAGCAACTGCGGCAGCAATACTTCTCCGCAAGTTATTGTTATCGGCATACCGGATATTGCCTCGCAAAACGCCTGATTATCTAAAAACAGCTGTGCACGAGAAGGAGTAAACTGAATTAGCCGTACCTGATGCTTGCGAATTAACTCCGCCGCCTTCCAAGGAAGCACCATTTCTTCCTCATCGGCCATAACGGAATATTTTCCAAATGCCATTGCAATTAAGCTTTCAGTTGCAAAAACATCAAAAATAATATTCGTCACACACAAATATCCACCGTCTGCTTCAGACAGCGTCGGATATAACACTGCCATTAGGTTGCACATTGAACGGTGTCGAACCATAACCCCTTTTGGTTTTCCGGTCGACCCGGAGGTAAACAGAACACAACAAATATCATCGCTTGTCCTGTTTTGCGGCGGAGTGAATACTGCTTCCTCCTCCACAGCTACGTCGATATCCATAAAACGACAGGATAAACCTTCCGGTAAGGATCGCATTGTTTCGGAATCACATAGAGTCAGTGTAATCCCACTGATTTCAACCATATATTGCAATCTCCCGATCGGGAATGTTGGTAACATCGGAACATACGCCGCACCCGCCTTCAACACGCCCAGCATTCCGATTATCATCTGTGGCCCTCTGCGACAAAGCAGTCCGACGGAATCTCCCTTTTCAACTCCGTTTTCCATTAAAACAGCGGCAAGCGCGTCAGAATATTTCTTTAACTCTCCAAATGTCAACACCTGATCGTGAAAAATGAGTGCGGGTTTTTCCGGATGTATTTTAGCCATTGCATCTATTCGTCCGTCAATTGGAAGGTCAGAAAACGGAATCCGCATCGTGTGGGGCAGTTCCATCAGATAATACCGATCGTAATCCGATATCGCACTGCACTCTTCCAACAAACACGCATCACTGTGCAACATATTTCGTATTACTGCAATCAAGCTTCTTCCATAAAGCGATACTGTTTCTGCATCAAACAAACTGCTTGCGTATTCGATTCGAAAACGATAGCAACCCTGTGATTTATAGATTTCCAAATTTAAATCGGTCTTAGCACTTCCGGCAGGTACTGGCTCGGGTTCTGCTTCCTGTCCTGCAAAAGAGAGCCCGTCCAAATGAACCGGACGCATGGAAACAATGGCATTATACAACGGATTTTGATTTTCTCCCCGCTTTCTGCCGGACAAAGAAACAAGGCGGTCTAAAGGCATATACGGATGATCAATAAGATTGACAATATTATCCTTGACTTGGTTCAAGTAGTCTAGAACAGATAACTTGTCTTGCGGTATCAAACGCAGCGGGAGCGTGTTCACAAACAAGCCCGGCGTTTCAGAAAGATGGAAGTTTCGCCTGCTTGAAACAGGTGTTCCAACCATCATATCCTTACTTCCCGACAATTTGGAAAGGAAAATGCCAAATGCACCGGTAAAAAACATATACGGCGTAACCGCTTTCTGTTCACAATAGGTATCGCAAAGCAAACTTTCCTGCTCGGTCAACATACATTCCGTGCTGACACCAACATAGTCAAATTGCTTTTGACGCGGAAAATCAGTAGGGATCTCAGGCAATTCAGGTATATTTTCCAGTTGTTTTTCCCAATATTCCTGTTCCTCCCGAATCAGCTCATTCTGATGTTTTTCCAGCCAGTAAGCATAGTCTGCAAAAGTAACCGCGGGATATACAACTTCTCTTCCTTCATAAAACAAACTTAGCCGGCTCAGCATCACAGAGGCAGTCACTGCATCCCCGATGATATGGTGCATGTCCAGCATCACAACCGAATCACTTTCGCCGTCTTTCCACAAAGCAACCCTCAGTAACGGAGGACACGACAAATCAAAGGGACGTACAAATGCCTCTTTGGCTTTTTCTAACGAAATATTCTCGAACACTGTAAACTCAGCCGAAACATGATCTGATATTTTTTGGCATATACCGTTTTTCTGCATGACAAAGGCGGTGCGAAGTACCGGCTCTGTATCCGTTAATTTCTGTACGGCATTTCTCAGCTTGTTTTCATCCACCAAACCTGCAACACGAAATCCGCAGGGCATATTATAAGACGTCCGCCCGGGCGCTTTTTGTGTTTCAAAATAAATGCCAAGCTGCGCCGGTGTCAGCGGATAATATTCTTGTACCGGAGCTTTCTGTATTTCGACATCACTTGTTCCTGATGCAGTATGTTCACCGGAAAGACGCGTTCCCAACCGGCACGCCGTACGGCAGGCGTATAAATCGGCCACCCGCAGTCTGACTCCAAAATCAGACTCCAGTTCAGATAACGTTTCCAACGCATTTAAGGAGTCTCCGCCCGACAGGAAGTAATCATCAGACGCTGTCATATCAGGACGGTTCAATACTTTGCGAAAAACAGAAAGAATTCGCTCTGCCGTTTCACTTAAATGCCCGTCCAAAGCATTGATATGGTTAATTTCAGGGATTGGAAGTAACGAATCGTTGACTTTTCCGTTTGGTGTAAGCGGTATTTCCTGCACCGGCTGAAATATTGACGGAATCATGTAGCCCGGCAGATAAGTGGCCGCAAATTCCAACAGTTCTGATTCAGACAGAGGAAGCTCTGCCACATAATATGCAACCAGCATGACCTGCCCTTCAATATCCAGCAATCTGACCACAGCTTGCCGCACCGACGGATGCAGCATCAGGCAGGAAGATATCTCTTCCAATTCAATCCGCTGTCCTCTTAACTTGATTTGTCCGTCCTCTCTGCCCTTGATAATCACTTCTCCGTTTTCCGTCCAGGCAGCAATATCTCCGGTACGATAAATCCGCTCTCCCGACTCATACGGGTTGGCAAGAAATGATTTTTCAGTTAACTCAGGGGCATTATGATATCCTCGTCCAACACAAACGCCGCCAATGTATAAATCTCCGTAAACCCCGATAGGAAGCGGACGAAGTTCCTTATCCAAAACATAAAACCGGCAATTTTGCATCGGGGCGCCAACGCAGATTAACGGCGCTCCGTTTAACAAGTCGGTACTGACACCGATAGTTGTTTCAGACGGTCCGTATTGATTATATATCCGCGTACTTGTGCACTGTGAAAGCGTTTTGAGCAAACTGGCAGGGAATGCCTCCCCTCCGCAGATAATCGTTTCCAATCTGGAAACCGCCGATAAAAAAGCGTCGTTCTTTAAATATGCGGTCAATCTTGACGGAGTCGTTGCCACAAAACCAACAGCATAAGAGCGAATCAAATCAGCAAGTTTTGCCGGATCCTCCTGTTCATTTTCCATCGGTAAAACAATCGTCTGACCGTTTAACAAGGAAACGGCACTTTCCAAAACGAAAGCATCAAAACTGATATTGCATAAAGACAAAACAGCTCCTTTACCGTATAACGGCGTCATAGCCTCCGCAAAATTAAGCAATGAATGCTGTTCTATTTCCACGCCTTTCGGTGTACCTGTACTGCCGGAAGTATAGACCAAATAAGCAAGATCATGCGCAGTTGCAGGGCAAGGAAACGGTATCTGTCCATCGTCCGACAATTTCTCCATATCAATAACCGGGAGTGCTGTGTCTGTCCCAAGAAACTGCTCTGCAAGCAACCCGTTAGATAAAATCACTGCGGCATTGCTGTCAGAAATGATCTGTCGAATGCGCTGTTCCGGTAATTGAGGAGACAAAATCACCCAGGCACATCCGGAACGGATAATTCCTGCCATTGCGCAAAACAGATCATAAGATTTCGGCAGCAAAATAGCAGCAACCCGCTTCCCGCTCGGAAGAATCCGGAATATTTCCTGTGCTGCAGCATTTGCACGGTTCCATAAATCCTGATAGGTATAGCGGCGCCCGGAGCAAATAACCGCCACCCGTTCGGGATTCTGCAAGCAGATTTCTTCCAACTTCTGACTCAAATTACCCTCGTAATAAAAAGCGTCGGTGCGATTAAAAGAGTATAATACCTTCTCTTCTTCCTCTTCGCCCAGGACGCAAAGTTCCCGAATGGGCCGATCGGGAAATGCCAATGCCTGAGTCAGAATGTTGAGGATATAATAATGAAAATCTTCGATTTCGTATTTAGAATACAACTGTGAAAGATAATCGTAATTGACAGAATAGCGCCGTTCATCTTCTATGTTGTTTAAATGAATACAGATATGTTCCGCCTGATATCCGGCATAATGCCACTGCCCCGAAAATGTAACCAAGGTATCCCTGTTACGGTAAGCCTGGCTGTTATGAAAAGACAGCACCAGATGAAACGGTCTCTCAAAATCAGGACTCGTTTGCTTGGCAGCGGAAATAATCTCGGAAAACGGCAGCCGCTGATGGCGCAACAAATCAAGCCAGTCATCTGAAAGATGTCGGTTAAATTCCTCAAAACTCCAATTTTCATCCAGTTGGGTAAAAAAGGGCAAAGTGCTTACAAACATGCCGGTGGTCTGCCGGTCGGTAATGTCCATCCGATTGTGGATTGGCGCTCCGATACAGATTTTATCAGCGTGACGGATTCGCTTTAAATAAATTGCCATTGCCATATAAAACACCGCAAACGGAGCAACACGGTGTTTAGTGCAAAAAGCATTCAGCGCATGATTCAATTTTTCGGATAAATAAAAGGTTTTTCGTTGACCGACCGGGCTTAGTTCTGCGTTGATATGATCTTTCAAAGATACAGCCTGTCCTGCATCATGCAGGGTTTCCTGCCAAAACTTCCGATCCCGCCAAGCTGCTTTAGAAGATAAATATTTCTGTTCTTTCTCAACATGAAGCCGGTAACTGGGAGCCAAAGGCAGTGTTACCTTTTCCCGATTAAGCAGCGCCAGATAAGTTTGCGCAATGCGGTTAATCAAAGAAACCTGCGACCATCCGTCAGAAATAATATGGTGTGTCTTAATAAAGACACCACCCTCATGCTCACTCAGCTTTACAATGGCAAAATAATAAAGCGGCGCATCCAGAATCGGCATAACCTGACGTGTTACACTGTTTTCCCAATGCTCAAAGCCGGTAATATTCGTTGCAGAAAAGTCGAAAACAGGAAATAAAATCTCCTCGTACTCCTTCTCATACTGTACCGGATGCTGACTCTCGTCTAACGTAATTTGCGTACGAAGAGAAGGGTCGGCTTTTAATATTTGATTTAAACAGGTCTGCAGTAATACAACATCCAAAACGCCCTTGATCCGTATGGTTTCACAAATATTGTTAATAGAGGTTCCGCAAAAAGATTGCTCCAAATTCCAAATATTCAATTGGCTATTTGATAATGGATAACAATTTAACATGTCGGTATCGTATTTCATCTAAGGAGTCTCCTTAAAATCATAAAAAATACTAATTATTATCATTATATTCTTTTTATCTTCAGAATGCAACATTTTTCGACATTTTTACCCAAATATTACTATGTAAAATAGATATAAAATAAAATATTTATCAATACACAAAAAAGCATCTTCAATTTTGGCTGATTTGCCGAAGAAATATTTTGCTGTACGACCTACAAGCAGGAAATGGTGCCCCAGCACAGGAATAATCATTTTTCCGGAAAAATGTTCAACGTTGTCGAAATGCACAAAAGGCTGTGACAAAAAATTTTGTCACAGCCTTTTCTTTATATCAAAGCCGCTTATCCGGCTTTTTTTATTTTTGAAATCATCACAGTGATATCATCGCTGTGCCCGTCAATTCTTCTGCGCTGTGCCTCGCGACAAAGATAGAAAGCCAGTTCCCTGGCACTTTTATCACAGTACAGTTCCATTTCCGCCTCAACCCAGTCTTCCCCTGTTTCCAGAACACCGTCTGAAACCATAACTACAATGTCTCCGTCCTCCAGGGTAATACCGGTTCGGTCAAAATGAATTCCCTGCAAAATCCCCACCGGCAGAGATTTGCAATCAATTTTTTGTACAATCCCTTTGTGATAAATAAAAGATGCCGCCGCACCTGCTTTCATCAACTCCATCTTTCCGGTATACAAATCCACGCACCCGATATCCAAGGTGGCAAGCGATTCATCACTTGATTTCATAAAAAGAGAAGAATTCAGCAACTTGAGCGCAGATTCAAATCCGAATCCCGCTTTGATCAGCTTCAAAAAAAGATTGCAAGTCATCACGCTGTCTACTGCCGCGCGGGTTCCGGTTCCCATGCCATCGCTCAATATCATGTGTGCGAATCCCTTGCCGTCCAAAAAGTATTCGTAGCAGTCGCCGCACACCTGACCGCCGATGGCATTTTGCTGTGCCGCATAAAACTCCAGACGGTAATTCGCCTTTTCAAAGAAAGACAATTTTTCTTCTCCGTTTACTGCGGCTTTGCTTGGAATTTCAAAATCCCGCTTCAGCGCATCCGATAAAGCTTCGGCAATCATATTCAGGTTGGTGTGAAAAGGGGTATCAAAATACGCTTCTATACACATTCTTCCGTATTTATCCAGCATACAGCCGACCTCTTTCGGCATCTCGGAAAAGGATTCAAACACTTCCTTGGCTTTTCCTTGCGCAGCGCGGTCAAACTGCTGAATCTCAGCCAGTTCGTTGCTGACCTCGCATAACATATCTGCAATTCCGTTAAACTGCTCGATCGCTACGCTTCGAACATCTGAAACTCTGCGGTTTGCGTTTTCTTTTGCCAGAAAATCCTGATAATTATGATTTAGGTCTATTACTAAATCGTCTAATTTGCAGCATTTTTGCTGAAAAAATATTGGCATTCTCTCTCTTGTCACCTTGCCGTCATTTCGCAGTATTTTTCCGGCATGATTAAACGCATCCATCGCCTCACTGTAAGAAGTTTCCCAACAAAACATCTTCAACCCGCACCGTTTACAAATATGTTCCGCCGTTTTATCGTATACTGTTGCAATATTGTGCGCCGAAATGTCATTCATTTTCCGGGAAACATTTTCAATGGACTCTTGCAGATCCAGCAATGTTTTTGAAGCAAAGCCAAGTTTTGCAGATATTCCGGTCTGACCGGCAGTCACATCCACCGGTTGTACCTCTTTCGTCGGGAATTTGACTCTTTTCAGCATTTTCTCCGGCACCAGCATAAATGCTGTTGTACCGATCAGAACATCTAACAAACTGTAAATGGCGCTGCTGTCCGCCTTGACTACAAATAATCCGAAAATATTAGCCGAAATAAACACAGCAACTTGTCCGATTTTTCCCGCCGGTCGAAACACCGCGGCAATAAAACCTGCAACTACATAAATGCCTCCCGTGATTGCCAGTTCCGGACTATATAGTGCCATGGCGATTGCCGCCGCAATAGATATCGTTGCACATCCGCCAATACCTCCGCAGTAAGCAGCCCCGAGAATCAAAAAAATAGACAAAATTCTGCCCAGACTGTTTCCATACCATTCCACTCCGCTTAGAGCAATAACGGTCATGATACCAACAATGATGCAGCTTGCAGACTCAGCCATATCATACATATGAATGGGCTTTCCGCTGAATATCGATTTGTAGCTTAATCTGCAGAACAAAGTCATTGCTGCCGCCAACGCGGCTTCCAATACCTTTAAAAAAAGAAAAGTGCCGGATTGATCGGTTGCAACAGATATAATAATACCGCTTACCAATGAAATGGCTCCGGTCATTACCGATAAGACCAGCATGTTGTCACGCAATTTGCGGTATGGCCTCATAAGCTGTTTTACCGCTAAAACCAAAATAAGCGCCGCTATATAGGACAAGCTTTCAAAAAACTTACCCCGAACCAGATACCCTGCCAGGCATCCGATGAAGGAAACATATGACATGCGAATCGGAACCGCCGCCGTCAATGCGAGCCCAAACGGAGATAAACTTCCCATTACCTGTGCATCTGATACAAAAAAAGCGATCAATGAAAAAATCACTGCTTTAATAATTAATATATTAACTTTGGGTTTTACAACCGTCTTCTTCGCCTCTGCCGTTTTCAAATATAACACCCCGATATCATAGTTTCCGAAAAAATATTATTGGAATATATTTCCTTCTGTTTGCATAACATATTATACCGAGTAAAAATGGCAAATTTTGTCGTAAAACAGAGAACCGCAGAAATTACTCAAAATTTCTGCGGTTCTCTGTTTTACGATAAGCGCCCTATTGCATTCGTTCTTGTTTTTCCTCTTTTTTACGAAGAAGAGTATACCTTTTCGGCTTTTCGACGGGATATTCTGACGCATATTGTTTCAGCAACAAAATAATTTTCTTATTTTGTTCTTCCTCAGGCAAACTGTACCAATGATCTAACGTAGCGTATCGGATAGATACTTGGGATTCATCCGCGGAACAGGCTGTCAGTTTTCCAATCGGCTTCAGCTTCTGCGCGCCGCAATAGGGACAGCAATGTATTCTGGTAGACGGACCAACCGATTCTTCCGGCTGATGATCTATCAAATCTGCAAATATCCGATTGTTGACGTATTTCAGAAAAGATTCCCGTTCAAATCCACGGAAGGTGATGTAAGGATAAATATAAAGCGCCAACTTATTTTGAAAGTAATCATAGAGTTCTGCATGATCTGTTTCAAAGGAAAGATATAAATAGTTCCCGGTTGAAACCGGAAATAAAAAGCTTTTTTCGCTTTCTTCTTTCAACATGGGCACCGATATGCTTTTATCGCAATTTTTACATATGTACAGCATCATCTCCACAGCAGCCGTATCTTTTTGCAAAATGCTGTCTCCGGAAACATTCGTATGATGCAATGTTACCATCACCTTTTATTATTTTCTTATTATTTATTATACTGCAAAAAAGCGATTTACTCAACAACTGTTTTTTATCTGACCGTCAATTATATTATCCAAAATGCAAAATGATTAATATTTTTATTCACTACTGTTGACAAACAATACTATGTGTCATATAATATAATGCAACAGGAGGTGTTGTATTGGATATACAATTAAAGCGCGGACTGATTGAAATATGTGTTTTAAAAGTATTGACTGCGGGCGACTCTTACGGATATCAACTGATCAAAGATATTTCCCCTTATATGGAAATATCAGAATCCACGCTTTATCCGATTTTAAAAAGGCTTGAAGCAGCGAAAATGCTTTCGGTTTACTCTGCGGAACACAACGGGCGGCTCCGAAAATATTATAAAATTACAGAGTGCGGCAAGGAGCGAATAAAAGATTTTATCACAGAATGGCAAGATGTAATGAAAGTATATCATTTTATTGCAAAAGAATAGCGTCGCTGTCACCGGTAAAATGCAAATACAATAAAGATGGGAGATTCATATGACAAAAGAGGATTTTTTAATATTATTAAAAGAAAATTTATCTGACTTGCCTGAAGCCGAGGCAGATAAGGCGATTGCTTTTTATAACGAAAGCATCGATGACCGTATAGAAGACGGGCTCAGCGAAGAAGAAGCCGTCAGCAGCCTCGGTAAAATGGAAGAAGTCATTGAGGGGATTCGATCAAACCTGCCGCTTGCCGTCTTAATAGGCAAAAGAGTCAAAGAAAGTCATAATAAGGCGGACAATAAAACACTATGGATGGTGCTTGCTGTCTGCGGATTTCCTCTTTGGCTGCCGCTGGCAATCGCATTTGCCGCTGTTATTTTAGCAGTTTATGTTTCGCTTTGGGCAGTTATTATCAGTCTTTATGCCGTGGTTTTCAGCTTTGGCTTAGCTGCCGTCGGCGGTTTTATTGCAGGAATCATTCGTTGTTTTCTCTCCGGCTTTTGGCAGGGCGTGGCACTCGTAGGAGTCGCTTTATGCTTTGCGGGATTATTCATGATAACCGTCAAACCGATGTTTTGGCTCACCAAAAAAATCATCTGCCTAACGAGTGCATTGATTAAAAAAATCAAAAAATTATTTATAACCAAGGAAGTGAATGCATGAAAAAACTATTGATAATAGGCGGTATGGTATTCTTAGTCGGAATCTTCATTTTGTTATCTTCTCTGTCGGTATTGAATTGGAATATTGCTGAAATTTCCTCCAATCCGATTCTGGAAAAAAAAGAGAAAATTCTTACGGTACAAGATAAAAACATTACCGTAGAGGATAAAAATATGCCCTATGTAATTACAAAATCCCCTGACGAAGATATCCATTTGAAGTATTTTGAAAGCCAAAAAGAAAACTACGATATCAAATCAGATGGTGACATAACAATTACGAAAACGACACACTATCGCTGGTATGATTTGATCTTTAATGTTAATTTTCAAAATTCCGTTTTCACCATACAGTTGCCGGAGAATTTCAGCGGCAGCCTGAAAATCACAACCAATAACGGCAGCATTAAGGTTCAAAATATTAAAGTCGACACCTTAACCTGTTCCACCAACAACGGCAAGGTGACAATGGAAAATCTCCGATTGAATGGAGATGTTACTGCCTCCACTGATAACGGCGCAATTCTTGCAAGCAATATCAGCACCGATAAGAATTGCAGTTTTAAAACTTCGAACGGAAAAATCACAATAGATAACCTATCAACAGCAAAATTGACTTCTGTGACAAACAATGGCGCCATAGAAACCGATTCTGTAAATGCAAAAGGAAAAGTTACATTACAAACCAGCAATCACGCCATTCATTTTGTTGATTTAAATGCTAAGACGGATGTCGAATTGAAAACTTCTAACGGAAGTATTACCGGAAACTTTTTAGCTCGCATGAGTGACTTTTCCATCATTTCCAAAACTTCTAACGGCTCGAACAATTTACCGGAAAACGCCGAAATGGGTTCCCGAAAATTAAGTGCCAAAACCTCAAACGGAAAAATCAAAATTGAGTTTCTGAAATAAACCAATACTGTTGACAACAACCACAACGCTCAAAGCGGCAGAATATTCTGCCGCTTTGAGCCTGTTATTCTGACCATAAGGAAATTTCTTTCATTTTTTCTTATTTTTCCTAAAAAAGATTGACATTTGCCGGTAGAAAAGGCTACAATGAATAGGATATCAAACACAAATAACGTAAAAACCGAAGAAAGGTTTTGCAATAGAGATGAACAGAGAACTTCTTATTAAAATAAACCGCAAGATGGACGAGCTGTCCAAAGGGCAAAAGCGAATTGCAGATTACATCCTGCATCATTACGACAAAGCCGCTTTCATGACGGCTTCCCGGCTTGGCAGTACAGTCGGCGTCAGCGAATCCACGGTGGTTCGGTTTGCTTCTGAAATCGGCTACGACGGCTATCCTATGCTGCAGCGTGCCCTGCAGGAAATGATCCGCAACAAGCTGACATCGGTGCAGCGTATTCAGCTTGCCCATGAACAAATGCTGCCCTCCGACGTGCTGGACACTGTACTGAATCAGGATATCGACCGTATTCGCCGCACGCTGGATGAAACCTCCCGGGAAGACTTCCAAAAGGCAGTACAAGCGATTATCCATGCAAAATCCGTTTATATTGTCGGAGCAAAGAGCGCCTCCACCCTCGCCAGCTTTTTAACCTATTATCTCAGCCTGATTTTTGAAAACGTCAAACTGGTACAGGTTTCCAGCTCCAGTGAAATGTATGAGCAAATGATCCGATTATCCGAAAGCGATGTCATTATCGGTATTAGTTTTCCGCGGTATTCCAAACGTACCGTCGAGGCGTTTCGTTATGCGTCGGATAATCATGCTACCGTCATCGCAATCACAGACAGTGCAGAATCCCCCCTTGCTGAAAAAGCCGACTGCACTCTGCTTGCCCGAAGTGATATGGCGTCGTTTGTCGATTCCCTGGTTGCTCCGCTCAGCTTAGTGAATGCGTTGATTGTCGCCATCGGCATACAAATGAATGACCAAATTTGTCAAACCTTTGAAAAATTGGAAAATATCTGGGAAGAATATAATGTATATGAAAAAGTCAACAGCTGAGTCGGGAGAAAGGTATGGGTATTAGATTAACAGAAAGCCAATACGACATTATTGTTGTGGGCGGCGGTGCAGCAGGCTTGATGGCGGCAGGCACAGCGGCAAGCTATGGCAGACGTGTTCTGCTGGCTGAAAAAAATCATCGTCTCGGCAGAAAGCTGCTGATCACCGGCAAGGGCCGCTGTAATATTACAAACAACTGTGACATTGATACGCTGATGCAAAATATCCCGACAAACAACAAGTTTTTATACAGTGCTTTTCGGAGTTTTTCTTCCGACGACACCATCCGCTTTTTTGAACAGCGCGGTCTTCCGGTAAAAACAGAACGCGGGAACCGGGTGTTTCCCGAATCAGACAAGGCGGCTGACGTTGCAGACGTTCTCATCCGGTATTGCCGGTCTGCCGGCGTTGTATTCGTACAGGAGGAAGTTTCCGCTATTGCGGTACAGAACGGTCAGGCTTCCGGTATCATCTGCAAAAGCGGCAAAAAATACACTGCCGACGCCGTCATTATCACAACAGGCGGCTTATCCTATCCTCTGACCGGTTCCACCGGAGACGGATACCGTTTTGCTGAAAAGGTCGGACATACCGTTGTTCCCCCTGTTCCGTCACTGGTGCCGCTGATAATCCATGAGCAATGGTGTAAAGAACTGCAGGGACTTTCTCTCAGAAACGTAACCCTGACTGTAAAAGAAACACAAACAGGAAAGTTTCTATACAGCGAGCTGGGAGAGATGCTGTTTACCCATTTCGGTGTATCCGGTCCGCTTGTACTGAGCTGCAGCGCCCATATGCGAAATATGAAACCGGGGAAATACCAAATATATATTGACTGCAAACCCGCTTTAGACGAAAAACAGTTGGACAACAGGCTGCTGCGCGATTTTCAGAAATATGCCAACAGAGATTTTTCTAATGCCTTACATGAACTGCTGCCGCAGAAGCTGATCCCTGTTTTTATTCGGTTATGCCGGATTCCTCCTGACAAAAAAGTAAACCAGCTTTCTAAAGAGGATCGCCGTGCCATGATTGAGCAATTAAAAAGAATGGAGCTGACTGTTGACGGTTTCCGTCCGATTACAGAAGCTATCATTACCAGCGGCGGTATAAAAACATCTGAAATCAATCCGAAAACAATGGAATCCAAATGTTGTTCCTGTTTATATTTCGCCGGTGAAGTAATCGACGTTGACGCCTACACCGGCGGCTTTAATCTGCAAATTGCGTTTTCGACCGGATATCTTGCCGGAATAAGCGCATCTGAAAACACGCTGAGAAAGGAATCGCTTTAACCATGATTGCCATCGCTATTGACGGGCCCGCAGGTGCGGGCAAAAGCACTATCGCCAAAAAAATTTCCGCTGAATTAGGGTATGTTTATGTGGATACCGGCGCGCTGTATCGCGCGATCGGATTGTACGCCATCCGCAGCGGAGTACCGGAACAAACCGAACAGTATGTTGTCCCGCTGCTGCCTGAAATCCGGGTGGAACTAAAATTTATCGACCACATGCAAAGAGTGTTTTTAAACGCTGAAGATGTTTCCGAAGCCATTCGCCAAAACGAAGTTTCCATGGCAGCCTCCAACGTCTCGGCGATTCCTGCCGTACGGGAGTTTCTCTTTGCTTTACAGCAACAAATCGCACGGGAAAATAACGTCATTATGGACGGCAGAGACATCGGAACGGTGGTATTGCCCCATGCGGATATTAAAATTTTCCTCACTGCCTCTCCGGAGGATCGCGCTAAGCGCCGTCATCTTGAGTTACTGCAAAAAGGACAAGAGGTGGATTTTGACACGCTTTTACAGGAAATCATCGAGCGGGATCATAATGATTCTACCCGTGCCATTGCTCCGCTCAAAAAAGCAGAGGACGCCATTGCAGTGGACACCTCCGGCAACTCTTTGGAAGATTCCATTGCGTTGCTCACCGACTTAATCAAATCTCAACTTCAGAAAAAACAAAAATAGATTGAGCATGTTGTTTATTCCATTTTGCCCAAACGCAACGGGTAAATACCGGTACAAATATAGAAAGGAATCATCTGTAATTATGACATTTTATCAATTCGGACGCGGCGTATGCCGTTTCTTTATCCCTTTGTTTTTTCATTTTCGGGTAGAAGGTCTGGAAAACGTACCCGATGACCGCGGCATTATTCTATGCAGTAACCACCGCAGTTATTTTGACCCTGTTTTTCTCGGTATCAAGTTAAAGCGCCAACTTCGCTTCATGGCAAAGGACAGCTTGTTTCACAAGCCTGTCCTCGGTGTAATCATTAAACATCTCGGTGCTTTTCCGGTCAAACGCGGCAAAGGCGACACGCAAGCAATTGATAACGCGGTCAAAACAGTGCAGGACGGCGGTCTGTTTGCAATTTTTCCGGAAGGGACGCGTTCCAAGACGGGAGAATTAGGAAAGCCGAAATCCGGCGCTGTTTTGGTTGCCGCCAAAACAGGCGGAGACATTATTCCCTGCTGCATCAAATTCGAAGGAAAGCTTCATTTCAGATCTAAAGTAACCGTAACCTACGGTAAAGTGATTAAAAACGAAGAACTGGGCGTTCATGAAGTCAGTCCGACTGAGCTAAAAGCCGCCAGCAAGATGATGATGTCTAAAATTGCCGAATTATATGAATCCTAAGGATAGGTACAGAAAGGATAATACAGATTCATGAAGCATCAGATTACACTGGCTCAAACTGCCGGATTCTGTTTCGGCGTTGACCGTGCCGTCAAATTGGTTTACGGGTTGGTAGAACAGAAGGAACCCGTTGTCACTTTTGGCCCTATTATTCACAATCCGCAGTTGGTTGCCGATTTGGCAGAAAAAGGCTGTATTGCCGTTGATGACCCGATTCATGCACAGGGGAAAACCCTGGTTATTCGCTCTCATGGCGTCGGGAAGCAAATCTATCGGTTATTGGAGGAGCACAACATAAAATATAAAGATGCCACCTGCCCTTTTGTGACTAAAATACACCGTATTGTCGAAAAAAATTCCGCATCAGGCAAAACCGTTATCATTATCGGCGATGTAAATCACCCGGAGGTACAGGGAATCATCGGTCACTGCCAAGGAAGAGTGTTTACTGCCCAAAATGTGGATGATTTAAAAAATTTAAAAAAAGAATTTACAAACCAAAATAAAGATGATATAATAGTGGTTGCGCAGACTACAATAAACCTTGAAATTTGGGAACAATGTCGCGCTTTTATTGAAAAACACTGTACAAATGCGGAAATTTTTGATACAATATGTAATGCGACCAATGAACGTCAATCAGAGGCAATAAAATTGGCAAAAGAATCCGACTTAATGCTGATTATTGGCGGAAAACACAGTTCCAATACGGTTAAACTGTTAGAGGTTTGTCGTGATTTCTGTCCTTCTGCTTTAATTGAAACCGCAGATGAATTGAAAACAATTGATTTGCATCGTTTTCAGAAGATCAGTGTTACTGCCGGAGCGTCTACCCCGGCTTATATAATTAAGGAGGTTCTAAAAACCATGAGTGAAATTCTAAAAGAACAAGATGAGGAGCTCAATTTCGCCGAGCTGCTGGAGCAGTCTATGAGCGAAAAATTATATAACGGTAAGCGGGTAAAAGGCGTTGTTACTTCCATTGCTCCCAATGAAGTACAAGTCGACGTAAACGCAAAGCAAGCCGGCTTTATTCCGTTATCTGAGCTGACAGACGATCCGAATCTGAAAGCAGCGGATATCGTTGAAAAAGGTCAGGAACTGGATCTTATCGTAATTAAGGTTAACGATCAGGAAGGCACTGTAATGCTTTCCAAAAAGCGTTGTGACTCTGCTGCCGGATTTGAGACTATCAGCCAAGCTTACGAAAATGGCACCGTGTTAGAGGGTGTAGTAACCGATGTTGTCCGCGGCGGTATCTTAGTGCTTAGCAACTATGTAAAAATATTCATCCCCGCTTCTTTGGTTTCAGATACCAGAGTAGAGGATTTAAACACATTATTGCGCCAAACCGTTTCTTTTAAAGTTATTGAAATTAAAGACAATGCGCGCAAAGCTGTCGGCTCTGTCCGCGCCGTATTAAAAGAAGCAAAAGCTGCTAAAGAAGAAGCTTTCTGGAATCAAATCGAAGTTGGTCAGATCTATAAAGGAGAAGTAAAATCTCTCACCTCTTACGGAGCATTTGTGGACTTGGGAGGCGTCGATGGTATGGTACATATCACCGAACTTTCCTGGAAGAGAATCAAACATCCTTCCGAAGTGGTCAAAGTCGGCGATATGATCGAAGTTTATGTAAAAGATATCGATACCGAGAAAAAGAAAATTTCTCTCGGCTATAAAAAGACTGAGGACAACCCTTGGGAAATCTTCAAAAACAACTATGAGGTCGGCAGTGTAGTAAAGGTAAAAATCGTATCACTGACTCAATTCGGCGCATTTGCGGAAATCATCCCGGGTGTTGACGGTTTAATTCACATTAGCCAGATTGCCAATGAGCGAGTTAATAAGGTTTCTGATGTACTGACCGTCGGTCAGGAAACAGAAACTAAGATCATCGAAATCGATCTGGAAGCGAAACGAATCAGCCTTTCCATCCGTGCATTATTGGAAGAAGCAGCCGCTGCTGAGCAGGCTGAAATTTTAGAAGAAGCTGCAGCCGCAAGTAATATTACCATCACTTCCGATGAAGAGGTTGCCGCCGAAGAAGTTTCTGAAGAACAAGCTCCGACAGAAGAATAATCAAGCATCGAATAACCGTCAAACACAAAGTTTGACGGTTGTTTTTTATTACAAAACAATAAAATTACGGGTATTTGGAAACTTCTATCTCAATACCTTGTTTTTTATCGAATTTTGTATTATAATAACTTCAAAAGCACGATGCGATTTTGAGAACATTGAAATATTGCTCGCTTCGCTGTGCAAGTGGTTTATGTTATAATAACCTCAAAAGATCGATGCGCTTTTAAGAACATTGAAACATTGCTCGCTTCGCTGTGCAAGTGGTTTATGTTATAATAAAATGCGGTTGATACGGCGCAAAACGCCGTCTGTTTTTCTATTGCAATAAACCAATGATTGACTATTTTAAAAATCGCCAATACTATTAAAAATCAGGAGTTCGTAAAAAGGGGTTGTCCACTGCATGAAGTTTAAAGAATATGAATTTTTGCCGGTCATTTTGGGCGGAGATATTACGGCGTACAGTTTAGCAAGAAGCTTTCACCAAGAATATCAAATAAAATCATTAGTACTGAATATGTCAAACGGCGGTCCGATTAAAGGCAGCCATATTTGTGAAGATGTTTACCGCGAGGGCTTGGAAAACAAGGAGACCTTGCTGAAAGTCTTGCAGGAGGTCGGCGAACAGCATCGCGACAAAAAGCTGATTATTTTCGGCTGCGGGGATTGGTATGTCCGAATGATCATTGAAAACAAGGAACTGCTCTCTCAATATTACGTCATTCCCTATATTGATGAAGAGTTGATGAATCAAATCGTATTAAAAGATAAATTTTACGAAATACTCACTGAACTTGATATTCCCCATCCGGATACTTTCGTATATAACTGCAAAGAAAAAACGCCGCTAACCTATGACTTTGAATACCCGATCATTGCCAAAACCGCAAACAGCGCGCTCTATCATTATGCAAAGTTTCCGGGGAAAAAGAAAGTATTTAAATTCAACAGCAAAGATGAGTTGGAGCAAATGCTTGACAATCTCAGCACCAGCTCCTATGACTATAAATTTCTGATTCAGGATTTCATTCCGGGCGAAGACAGCAATATGCGGGTACTGACCTGTTACAGCGATCAAAATGCAAAGGTTCGTTTTGCGGCGTTCGGTCATGTTCTCCTGGAAGAGCATACCCCAACTGCTCTCGGAAATCCCTGCTGTATTATCAATGAAGTGGAAAAAGTTGCAGTTGAACAGGCAACTCGTTTCCTGGAGCATATCGGTTACACCGGATTTTCTAACTTTGATCTTAAATATGATCCTCGCGATAACCAATTCAAGTTCTTTGAAATCAACATTCGCCTTGGCAGAAGCAACTTCTATATTACCGGAAGCGGTTTCAATACGGTAAAGTTGATTGTAGATGATTTAATCTATAACAAAGAAATTCCTTACACCATTGCAGATAAGGAAAATCTCTTTACCTTTGTTCCGAAATCAGTGATTAAAAAATATGTAAAAGATGACACTATGCGCAGCAAGGCGCTGAGTCTAATGAAGGAAGGAAAGTGGTGTAATCCTCTTTTCTACAAACCTGACAAGAGCATAAAGCATAATATATACTCCAGGATTGCATTCTTTAATCAAAATAATAAATTTAAAAAGTATTTCAAATAAAAAATAGTCAAATAAAAAACAGCCGCAAATCTGCGGCATTGCCGAAACAATTGTGAAACGGAAAGGCGGACGCAGTCATCTGCATTTACTATGATTGAAAAAGCAGTCGGAATCATCGGCGGGATCGGACCGATGTCTACCGTTTATTTTATGGAAATGATCATCAACATGACCGATGCTGCAAAAGATCAGGAACACATCAACATGGTCGTGCTCAACCATGCCACGATTCCCGATCGAACCAGCTACATTTTAGGAGCAAGCTCCGATAATCCGCTGGCTGTTATGGTGGAGGATGCAAAGAAATTACAACAGGCAGGGGCTGATTTTATCGTTATCCCCTGCAATACGGCACACTACTTTTTTGAAGAAATCAAAAAAAGCATTTCCATCCCGATGATTAATATTGTAGAAGAAACCGTACAATATGCCTGCCGCATCATCCCCGATTTAAAGAAACTGGGAGTACTGGCTACCACCGGCACCGTACAGTCCAGCACCTACCAAATAGCTTGTGAAAAGCAGGGAATTGAATGTGTAGTTCCTGATATCGCCGGTCAGGA
>JABLTO010060982.1_pt1 | contig 29332 bp, 28 predicted proteins | sample 7160091 | NCBI WGS metagenome assembly JABLTO01 (sample SAMN14651225, study PRJNA627086) | human gut metagenome | isolation source: feces | host: Homo sapiens
ATTATGCGATTTTTTCTTGCTTGCACCGATTTCTGCATCAAATGATGTAAGTTTGATGTAAATCGCTGTTTTTTCAGTTTTTTATCAAATGAAGTACGTCCCGTCTATTTGGTAAAACGGTACATCTTTACATCATCTTAATAGAGCTTTGCGCCGGCGGGAATGTGCGGGTCAACCATGAGCAGGTGAAGTTTTTCTTCGTCGTCTTCATGGTGAACGGCGGAAATAAGCATTCCGCAGGAGTCGATACCCATCATCGGGCGCGGAGGAAGATTGACTATCGCAATACAGGTCTTGCCAACGAGATCTTCGGGCTGATAATAATCGTGAATGCCCGAAAGAATGATGCGATCCGTTCCCGTGCCGTCGTCAAGAGTGAATTTGAGCAGTTTTTTGGACTTCGGAACAGCTTCGCACGCAAGCACTTTAACCGCGCGGAAATCGGATTTCGAAAAAGTCTCAAAATCAACGGTGTCCTCAAACAGCGGCTCTATCTTAACTTTGGAAAAGTCTATTTTCTCTTCGACAACGGGCGCGGCCTCTGCGGGGGCAGCGGTCTTTTCGGACTTCTTGTCCGCTTCAAGAGATTTAAGCGTCGGGAAGAGCAAAACGTCTCTGATGGACGCGGAATCGGTCATCAACATAACAAGGCGGTCGATACCGAAGCCGATGCCTCCGGTCGGGGGCATTCCGAGTTCAAGAGCGTAAAGGAAGTCCTCATCCGTGCGGTTTGCTTCCTCATCGCCCTGTTTGAGCAGTTCTTCCTGTGCTTTGAAACGCTCGCGCTGGTCTATGGGGTCATTGAGTTCGGAATATGCGTTCGCCATTTCCCAGCCGTTCATATAGAACTCAAAACGTTCAACATAGTCGGGATTTTCGGGCTTTTTCTTTGTCAGAGGAGATATTTCAACGGGGTGATCCATAACAAAAGTCGGCTGAACGAGTTTGTCCTCAACGAACTCTTCGAAGAAGAGATTGAGAATATCGCCTTTCTTATGGCGCGGCTCAAATTCGATATGGTGTTCTTTTGCGACCTCGCGCGCTTCTTCAAGCGTCGTTATCTCATTGAAATCAACGCCGGAATACTTCTTTACGGCGTCAAGCATGGTTACTCTCTCAAACGGCTTGCCGAGATCCATTTCAATGCCGTTATATGTTATTTTTGTCGTGCCGAGAACATCGTTCGCAACATGGCGGTAAAGATTTTCGGTCAGATCCATCATTCCGTGATAATCCGTGAATGCCTGATAAAGTTCCATCAGCGTAAATTCGGGATTATGGCGGGTATCTATGCCCTCATTTCTGAAAACACGTCCTATTTCGTAAACGCGTTCAAGACCGCCGACGATAAGTCTTTTGAGATAAAGTTCAAGCGAAATACGGAGTTTTACGTCCTCGTCAAGCGCGTTGTAATGCGTCTCAAACGGTCTTGCCGCCGCGCCGCCCGCATTGGAAACCAGCATCGGGGTCTCGACTTCCATAAAGCCCTGACCGTCGAGGTATCTTCTTATGGAAGCTATTATCTTTGAACGCTTGACAAAAGTGTCCTTGACTTCGGGGTTGACGATAAGGTCAACGTATCTGCGGCGGTATCTTGCATCGGTGTCCGAAAGTCCGTGGAACTTTTCGGGAAGCACTTGCAGGCTCTTTGAAAGAAGCACCACTTTTTCCGCGTGAACGGAAACTTCGCCCGTCTTGGTCTTGAAAACGAAACCGGTTATTCCGACAAGGTCGCCGATGTCCATTTTTTTGAACGCTTTATATTCTTCTTCGCCTATGCTGTCGCGCGCGACGTAGCACTGAATGTTGCCTTTCAGATCCTGAACATTGCAGAACGACGCTTTGCCCATTATGCGTTTGGACATAAGTCTGCCGGCAATGGTTACGGTCTTTTGGTCGAGTTCGTCAAATGCGGCTTTTATCTCCGCGCTGTGGTGATCGACGTCGAATTTGGTTATAACGAACGGGTCTTTGCCCTCACTTTGGAGTTCCGCCAACTTTTCGCGGCGTATGCGCACCTGTTCGCTGAGTTGCTTTTGCTCTTCGGCTTCGGTCAAAGGCTGACCGTTGACATTGTTTTCGTTCATATGTTTCTCCGTTCCTGTTTATCTCTTGTCTGCTCTGCCGACGGAAAGAACTTTAAGTTTGTAACTTTCTCCGTTCGGAATTTCAACGGTTACTTCCGCGCCCTTTTTGCAACCGAGCAGCGCCTTGCCTATCGGGCTTTGGTCGGAAACTTTTGCGGGAGTTGCAAGCGGGTCGGATTCGATGGTGGAAACTATGATATATTCAACGTCCTCTTCCAAATCAAAATCGTGAACGCCTACAACCGAGCCAACGGAAACGACGCCCTTTTTAATGCTCGACTCGTCAATTATCTTGGCGTGTTTTTTCATCTCTTCGAGGGACGCTATTCTTTCCTCGTGCTTTGCCTGTTTGTCAAGAGCCGCATCATATTCGCTGTTTTCGGAAAGGTCGCCGTGTGAACGCGCTTCCTGAATCTCCTGTGCTATCTCGGGACGCAGCGCTTTCATATCCATGAGTTCTTTTTCAAGTTTGTCGAACGCTTCCTGCGTCATTTCGATCTGTTTGCTCATTATAAAACCTCTTTCAAGTCTGATTTTCTGTATAAATAAGTGCGAAGTCTCAACCTTTTACGGCGTTCCATGCCGCATAGAGTTGGTCGTCTTCTTCAAGAGAAAGATTATAAAGTTTTGCGCGCTTTTCCGTCGTCAGAAGCACCTCGATATCGGGAGTAAGACCTATTCCGTTAAAATCGACGTGCGCGGCGGTGAAATATTTGAACGTCGTGAATTTTATATACGAACCGTCCGAAAGTCTGCGCGTCGTCTGCCCGATACCTTTGCCGAAAGTCTGCTCACCGACAAGAACGGCACCGTTCAGGTCGCGCAGAGCGGAAGAAAACATCTCTGCGGCGGATGCGGTCGAGCCGTTGACAACAACCGCAATGGGTTTGCCCGAAACCAGAGGATCGATTTTCGCTGTTCTTGTTTCGGTAGATTTTTTGCCCTCTATCGTGATTATGGTCTCGCCTTTTTTGACAAGCATATCGACCATTGAGCAAACGGATTCAAGTTCTCCGCCCGGGTCGTTGCGGACATCGAAAACATATCCCTTAACGCCCGCTTTTTCAAGTTCCGTCAACGCTTCGTTGAGTTCGGAAACGGAGTTTGTGCCAAACTGATATATGCTGACATATCCCACATTATCTTTGAGAATCTTGTATTCAACGTATTTTTGAGTAAACTGAGCGGGCGTCAGACTGAAATTCAAAGTCTGCCCGTCTCGGTCAACGACCATTGCAAGAGTTTCGCCCTTGTTGACAAAATCAACAACATAGTCGTAAGCTTCCTCATAGGTCATTCCGTCAAGTTTTTTGCCGTTTACGGAAGTTATTATATCCCCAATCTTCAACCCTGCCGCTTCTGCGGGAGAGTTGCCAAGCACGCGATAAACGGTCATGCCGTGTTCAAGCGTCGCGGTTGCGTAATTGAAGAATTGAAGCCCGATACCGCCGAAATTGCCTTGAAGTTCGTCTACTATCTTTTTATAGTCTTCTTCGGAATAATATGCGGCGTATTTATCGTCGGTCAAACCGAGCATATACCCGTAATAAAGCCCCTCTTTTGCTTTTTCCTCATCAAATTCGTCTATCGCATAAGCGTCAATGACGGATTTCATCTCGGCAAGTTTCTTTTCAACGGAAGTGTCGGTGGTGTAAGAACCTGTATTTACTTTAAGCGTTCCGAAGCAACCCGTTACCGAAAAAAGAATAACTGCTGCAAGAACGCCCGCCGCAAATGCGGCAATGATACTTTTTTTCACTTGACAAACCTCTCAAAACAATATCAAACCCTGTCTGCGGTTTTTCCGCAGACAGGCTTTGTTTTTCTGCTGTTTTCTCCGAGTTTTAAGAACGAACGAGGTCTTTAATGGATCTCGACGGTTTTGAGTTTCTCGGATTGACATAAAGCGACGGGTTCTGATAAGAGCCCTTGTACATTATCGCAAAGTCGAGGTGCGGACCCGTTGCGGTGCCCGTCATGCCGACATATGCGATTGTCTGACCGCGTTTGACTTTCGCGCCCGCGGAAACGGCAAATCCCGAAAGGTGGTTATAGTAAGTCAAAAGTCTGCTGCCGTGATCGACAACGACCTGTTTGCCTCCGCCTGTTGTGACCCAACCCGCACGCAAAACGGTGCCGTCGCCTGCGGCAACAACTTTTGTGCCCGTGCCCGCCGCGATGTCTATCGCATGATGGAATCCCGTTACTTTTTTGCCGTTATAAGTATATGTTCTCCAACCGAAGCCGGAAGAAACGTATGAAGATGCGGGAACCGGCCAACAAAACTCATCACCGTAATATGATGCGGAACTATCGGCAAGTTTTGCTATTTCTTTTTCAAAAGCCGCTTCTTTTTCAGTCCACGCCTGCTCCTGCGCTTCGAGTTCTTCCTCGTCCGCCATAAGCGTTGTCAGAGTTGTTTGAAGTTCGGATTTCTTTGAAATGAGTTCCGCTTCCGCTTCCGCCTGCTCTTCGAGTTCGGACTGCTTCATGTTTTTGCGGTCTTCTATCTCGTCGTACAACACTTTTATCGACTTTGCCTGTTCGGAAAGGTCGTTCAGAAGTTTGCTGTCATACTCCGCAACCGCTTCGACGAGGTCGAGTTTTGTTATAAGTTGCGAAAGGTCGGTTGCGGTCAATATCGCTTCCAGATAGGACTGGTTGCCCGCTTCGTAAGAAGCGCGGGCGCGGGCTCTGAACTTTACCATCGTCGCGTCATATTTATCCTGGACAACGGCAAGTTCCGCACCTTTTTCTTCAAGTTCTTTTTCAATAACTTCAAGTGCGGAATTTATAAGCGCTATCTGCGCTTCCGTTGCCTCTATCTGTTCGTCAAGCAGGTTCTTTTTTGCCATGAGTTCCTGCTTGTTATTTCCGAGTTCGGCAAGTCTGTTCTTGATGTCTTTTATCTCATTGCGCGCCGCCTCGAGGTTCTTTTTAGCCTCTTCGAGTTTTTCCTGATTGCTTGCCGCAACGGCGGGTTCGGAAACCGAAAGCGCAAAACCGAAAACTATGCCGACACAAAGAATGACCGCAAGCGCAAGACATATCGTCTTTTTCATTGTAATGCCTCCTTTTTGCAGGGTATTGAGTGAGGTATGTATATAAATCTTATTGTATTAAACGTCCAAATATTTCTTGACCGGGAAAACCGAGCCGATAACGCCTATCACGCTTCCGGCAAGAGCGAAAAGTCCGAATATCAGCCAGAAATGTTCATCAAAAGAGAACAGCACCGCCCCGGGAACGATATCCGAAAGCATGGGCGAAATAAACGAGACGTAGAGCATTCTTTGAACAAAGAATGAAACGATACCGCTGAAAAGACCTATCAGAAGTCCCTCGATAAAATACGGCAACTGTATGTAGAAATCGGTCGCGCCGACATATTTCATAATGTTTATTTCCGTTCTTCTCGCAAACACGCTCATCTTGACCGAGTTCATGATAATGAACATCGAAAGGAAGAAGAATACAATTATAACGACAACGGAGAAAAACGACAGCAACTGCTTTATATAAACTATTCTGTTGATAAGCGTTTTCGTTGTTCTGATTGCGGGCTGTCCCGCGCTTTCACCGCTTTCGAATACGCCGAGTCCGTCAATCTGTTCAATGGCATAGACCGTTTGTTCGTATTTGTTCAGGTCTATAATATCGAAAATAAACGAGGGTCTGAAAACGGAAGCGTCAAGTCCCGTAACGGTCTGACTGCCAAGCTGCGACGTATAATTTTCAAGCGACTGTTCGGGCGATTCGTAAACAATGTTCGTTATGTTCTTTATCTGTTCGAGTTGGGCGCGGACATCGTTTATGCCCGTTTGGGGAATATCCTCGTTCAGAAAGATAACAACTCTGTTTTCGCTGCCGACGGAGTCAACTATGGCGTCAACGTCCTGAACCACCAGCATCGTACTGCCGAGTGAAAGCAGACAAACGCCGAGAACAATAACGGAAGCTATCGTCAGAACATAGTTTCTGAATATGTTCGAAACCGCGTTTTTGAGTGAGAAAAGAAAACCGTCAAAACTCATCGTTGTTCAGCCTCCTCTTCACTTTTTAATTCTTCCGCAGAGTCGTCCGCGGCCGTTTCGTCAATTTCAACCGACTCTTTTTCAAATATCTCTATCGGTTGTTCCGTGCGTATTTTTTCGGTATCTATGCCTATCGAGGCAAGAAATTCTTCTGCTTTTTGTTCTACGTTTTTCTCGGTCAAAGGCACTTCTTCAACGGTTTCCGAAGTTTCTTCCGAAACAGTTTCAACCGCTTCAACCGCGATTTGTTCCGACTCCGCCATGTTCTGCTCCTCGGTATTTTCCGCTTTGGGTAAAACTACCGTAAGTTCGGGCTGCGCGGGTTCGGGTTGTACAGGCTCCGATACTTCGGCAACGGATGCGGGAATTTCGGAAACAGGCTCTTTTTCGGATACTGCCTTTTTCTCCGAAACGGCCTCTTCTTCGTATTCGTCCTCTTCCTCGGAATCCCCGTTTTGAGCGGCGCGGCGCAGACGAAGTTCTTCCGCAACTTCGGGGTGCGCGGTATCGTTCAAAATGATTCCGTGGTCAAGCGTTATAACTCTTGCGTCGAGAGTATCTACAAATACCTGCTCATGCGTTACGACGATAACGGTTATTCCCGTCTGATTTATCAGACTGAACATATCCATTACTTCCGCCGACATTTTGGGGTCGATATTGCCCGTAGGCTCGTCGGCGATTATCATTTTCGGGTTGTTGACAATAGCTCGGGCAAGCGCGACACGTTGCTGCTCGCCGCCCGAAAGCTGTGTGGGAAGCGATTTTTCCTTGCCGGTAAGTCCGACTATCTCCATAACCGCGGAAACGCGCTTTTTGATTTCTTTTCTGCCTCTTCCGACGGCGCGCATCGCAAATGCGATGTTATCAAAAACGTTCATTGTCGGAATAAGTCTGAAATCCTGAAAAACGACGCCGAGACGTCTTCTGAATTTGGGAATCTGTCTGTGTGTCAGATTTTTTGTATTAACTCCGTCGATAACCACTTCGCCGCTCGTCGGAACGTCCTCTGCCGTCAGCAGGCGGACGATGGTCGATTTTCCCGCGCCGGAATGACCGTTGATGAGAACAAATTCGCCGTCATCAATGCGCAGGCTGACCCTTTTGAGCGCCGTTGTGCCGTTTTTATGAGTTACGGTAACGGACTTCAAATTTACCATTTTTTACTCCTTTTTTATGCAAAAGAAACATATCCGAGGGGCTGTTTTATCACATATATACAAACAAAAACATACCCCATATTAAGCCGTAGAAGGTACAGACCCTGACAGGGTCTCTACCTTCAAGTTCGGATATTCATTCATTGTCGCTGTGTTTTTTCGGTTCGACGGACACCGTCCGCCTTTCCGAAAAATGTCGGGCGGACAATGCTCAGAACTTGGTGGGATTTGATTGCAGGTACTTTTTAACCATGAGCGCGACCTTGAAAACTATCGCATGGTCGAACTGTTTCAAATCAAGTCCCGTCAGTCTTCTTATTTTTTCAAGACGGTAAACGAGCGTGTTTCGGTGAACAAACAGTTTGCGCGATGTTTCGGACACGTTCAGATTGTTTTCGAAAAATTTCTGTATGGTGAAAAGCGTTTCGTGGTCAAGCGCGTCTATCGAACCCTTTTTGAAGACTTCCTGCAAAAAAGCCTCACAAAGCGTTGTGGGAAGATAATAAATAAGTCTGCCTATACCGAGATTGTCGTAAGACATGATTATTTTTTCCACATCAAAGACCTTGCCTATCTCTATCGAGACCTGCGCCTCTTTGAAAGAGCGGGAAAGGTCGCGCAGAGAGTTGACCACGGTGCCTATGCCGATAACGGCACGGGTGTAGAACTCGCTGTTCAGAGTGTCAACTATTGAACGGGCAAGTTTTTCAAGGTCGCGTGATTCGGTGTTCGGTTTGACCTCTTTGACAAGCGCGATATCGTTTTCTCCGATGTTGATAACGAAATCTTTCGTTTTATCGGGGAACAGGCTCTGAACTATATCGTAAGCAAAGACCTCGGTTCTGTCGATAAGGCGAACAAGCAGAACGACGCGGGGAACGTCGCCGCTGAAATGAAGTTCTTTCGACTTCGCGTAAATATCGCCCGGCAGAATATTTTCGAGCATTATGTTTTTGATAAAGTTGGATTTATCGTATTTTTCGTCGTAAAAGTCTTTCATCGTGTTAAGAGAAACGGAAAGCACGGCGGCGATATTCTGCGCCAATTCGTCCGTTCCCTTTACAAAAACGACATTATCCATTTTAATGCGGGAGCCGATAACTCTGTATGTATACCCTTCGGCAAACACAAGGTCGTTCATTCCCATAATATCGGAAAGGCTGTTGCCCATGCTTTTTCCTACAAGAGCGGGATCGCTGCAAACGGCGACGGAACCCGACTCGTCAAGAATACCGACAACTCTGTCCGTCGTGTCTTTCATCTGTTGGATAACATTCTGATATAACTTGCTTGACATTTCGAAAATTACTCCGATCCGTAATGTTTGGTACTATTGCTTATATAGTTTACTATAAATATGTGCAAAAATCAAGTGCTTTTATAAAAGTTGTACTAAAATTTAAAAATAGAATATTAAAATTTCACAATTTTACTGAATTGCGAACCGTATTTTTCGACCGTATACGCTCTGTTCTTTTCAATTTCCGCTTTCAGCTCTTCGACGGAAGAAAACTTCTTTTCTTCCCTCAAAAATTCGAGAAAGCCCACTCTGACATCTTCACCGTAAAGGTCGAGCGACGGAAGTTTTTCGCCGTCAAGACGTGAAATAATGTTGGTTTCTACCGTTATTTCGTCGGAATTGCCGACGGTCGGCCGTTTTCCGACATTCGTCACGGAAAGAAACAGTTCGTTTCCAACCTTTGCGCAAGTCGCATAAACGCCGCGTTTCGGCAGCAGTTGAAGCGGCTCAAAACGGGTATTGACCGTAGGAAAGCCCCAACCCGAACCCAAACCTTTGCCGTGAACGGTCTGTCCCGAAAGAGAAAACAGTCTTCCCAGCATCATGGAGGCTTTTTGCATATTCCCGTCCGATACATAACGCCGCACAGCGGAAGAACTTATCTGCTCCCCGTCCGCGTCAAGCGTTTTCAGGTCGCAGACAACAGCTCGCATTCCCTGTTTTTCGGCAAGTGCAGCAACATTGTCGGCATTGCCCTCGCCGAATCTGCCGAACGTTGTGTTTTTTCCGCAGACCACGGCGGCACAGTCATATTTTTCTTTTAACAGCGCAAGAAACTCTTCCGCGCTTATCGCCGCAAATGCGGCATTAAAATCGACCGTTTCGACCCGCACGACGCCGCAGGCAAGCAAAAGACGCTCCTTTTCGGAGGGCGACGTTATAAAACAAAGGGGGTCTTGCGGTTTGAAAAAATTTCTGGGGTGATTCGAAAAGGTAAACGCAACAGTCGAAAAGCCGTGTTCGTCCGCAATTCTTTTTGCAGTCTCAACAACACGGTGATGTCCCAGATGCACACCGTCAAAGTTTCCCGTTATAACTACGTTTTTCATATTCTCTTCCAAACGGCTTTGACTTCGCCCTCTTCAAGGCGGCAAAGCCCCAAAAACACTCCGTTCTCGGAATATGCCCGCATCAACTCTGTTTTTTCGGTCACGTCGGAAAGCCTTTTTTCGCCTATCGACCCGCCGTTAAGATAAAACTTCAAGCCGTTTTCGGGAACGGTACAACGTCCGAGATTTTCAAAGCACCCCTCGCTGCTGCGGCAGACCGATGCGATATGTCCCTCTTTTGCAAGTTTTTCCGCTTCTTCAAGCGGCACGGCATCGGCAAGCGAAAAACCGTTTGCTTTTGTGCGGCGAAGAGATGTCATACATGCGCCGCAGCCGAGCGCATGTCCCGCGTCGTCTATAATCGTTCGGATATACGTTCCTTTTGAACAGGCAATGCGGAATTTATACTCATTTTCGGCAACCGTTCCGAGATATTCAATTTCGTAAGCCGTTATTTTCCGCGCTTTTCTCTCTACGGTCTTACCCTCTCTGGCAAGTTCGTAAAGTTTTTTGCCGCCAACCTTGACGGAAGAATACATCGGCGGAAGTTGTTCCGTCTCGCCGACAAAAGAAGCAAGCACGCGTCTGACGTCATCTTCTCCGATTCCGTCCGTTCCATGCGTTTCCAGAACTTCTCCCGTTATATCCTGTGTGTCCGTCACAAGTCCGAGCCGCATCGTTGCCACATATTCCTTGTCGCCGCCGAGCAAGTCCGAAAGTTTTGTATCGTTGCCCGTCAGCACGGGAAGCACCCCCGTACACATCGGGTCAAGCGTTCCCGTATGTCCTATCTTGACTTTCCGTCCGAGCGCGCGTTTCATACGCCACACAACGTCGTGGGACGTCATACCCGACGGCTTATCTATCACAAATATCATTTTTCCGTTTCGTTCCACTTATCCGAGATGACGGAAACTATTCTTTCTATCGCTTCCGCAGGTTCACCGTCAAGCGAACAGCCTGCGGCGCGTACATGGCCGCCTCCGCCGAAGCAAGCCGCAACATCGGCAACGTTGAAGTCGCATTCGGAGCGCAGAGACACGCGTATCGTGCCGTCCGAAAGTTGACGCATTGTAACGCTGACCACGCTGCCTTCGAGCCTACGGACAACGTTTGTCATGCCGTCCGTTTCGCTGTCTTCAAGTCCGAGCCCTTTGAGCATATCCTGCGTTATGCAGCAAAGCGAAACTTTTCCGTCAAGATATGTTCTTATGTTGTCGATAACGGTTTTTTCCAAAAGAAGCTGCTTCATCGGAGCAACATCGAAAAGCAGTCTGTTTATATCCGCCGTGTCAAAACCGAAAGAGATAAGCTTCGCCGCCGCGAGGTGAGTCTGCGGGCGAACGTTCGAAAATTTGAAGCAGCCCGTGTCGAAAGATATTGCGGTATACAGATATTCTGCGGTCTTCGCGTCTATCGTCATTCCGGTCTGTTCGAGAAGCATAAAAAGCACTTCTCCCGCACTGCTTGCGTCGGGGCAAACAACGGTCTTTTTTGCATAATGCGTATTCGTATAGTGATGGTCTATGCAATAATCGAAATCATGCGCTTCATTTTCATATTTTGCACCGAGAAGTTTTTCGGAAGCCACATCTATGCTGACTTTTACCGCAGGCTCAAATGCGGGTTCAAACGCAATTATTCCGTCGGTGACAAAACGCAGTCTGCGCGGAACGATGTCCGAACAGGCAAGACAAACTCTTTTTCCCGCATTTTTCAGAACTCTTTCGAGTGCCAGCGCAGAGCCTATCGTGTCGCCGTCCGGAGAGCGGTGCATATAAATACAAATTCTGTCCTTTGAAAGCAATTCCCGAAAAATTGCAAGGTCGCTTTCGGGAAGACGGTTTTCTGTCATTGCTCGCCGTCCTCCCCGCTTTTTTCTATCTCACGCAGTATCTTGTCTATTCTTGCGCCCGTCTCAACGCTCTTATCGAACTCAAAAGTCAGTTCGGGAACATTGCGCAGAGAAAGTCTCTGACCGAGTTGACTGCGCATATAGCCCTTGCAGGCTTTAAGACCCTTGCGGACTTCTTTTTCATCGTATTCGCCGAGAATGCTGACGAACACTTTCGCATATTTCAAATCGGGCGATACCTGCGCATGAACAACGCTCGTCATCGGGGGAATGCGCGGGTCTTTGACGTCACGGATTATAAGCGCAAGTTCGCGCTTGACCTCTTCGTTTATTCTGCCCTGTTTGTAACCGTTTGCCATTTGTATAAATATCCTTTATAATCTTTATTATATTTTTGCAACAGCCCGGAAAAATTTCTCTTTCCGGGCTGATTTCAGTTCTTTTAGCGAGGAATTTCCTCATTGATGAATGCTTCGATGATGTCGCCCTCTTTAAGGTCGTTGTACTTGTCAAGTCCGACACCGCATTCGTAACCCTCGGCAACCTCTTTCGCATCGTCTTTGAAACGTTTGAGAGAATCAAGCGTGCCCTCGTAAATAACGATGTCGTCACGGATAAGGCGAATGTTTGCGTTGCGGGCTATCTTACCCTGTTTTACCATACAGCCCGCGATGGTTCCGACGCCCGACACACGGAATGTCTGGCGCACTTCCGCAGTACCGATATGTACTTCGCGGAACTTCGGCGCAAGCATACCTTTCATTGCCGTTTCGACTTCTTCGATGCAGTCGTAAATTATTCTGTAAAGGCGAATATCAACATTGTTCTTCTCCGCCATATCTCTTGCAACCGCGTCGGGTCTGACATTGAAACCTATTACAATAGCGCCCGAAGCAGAGGCAAGCATGATGTCGCTTTCCTTGATTCCGCCGACCGCGCTGTGAATGACCTTGACGCGAACCTCCTCATTGCTGAGTTTTTCAAGAGAGGATTTGACGGCTTCCGCAGAACCCTGAACATCGGCTTTAACGATGATGTTCAAAGTCTTCATATTGCCGTCCTGTATCTGCGAAAACAGGTCGTCGAGCGTGACCGCTCTTGCCTTGTTTGCGGCTTCTTTCTGTTCCGTTTTTCTCTGTTCGACAAGTTCTCTTGCCATTCTTTCGTCCTTAACCGCATGAAAAACGTCGCCCGCGGCGGGAACTTCCGAAAGACCGATTATCTCAACGGGTGTGGACGGTCCCGCGTCCTGAATCTTCTTGCCGTTGTCGTCCGTCATAAGACGTATCTTTCCGACTGCCGTACCCGCAACGATAACGTCGCCCGCGTGCAGTGTTCCGTTCTGAACAAGAACCGTTGCAACGGGGCCTCTGCCCTTGTCGAGTTTTGCCTCGATAACGGTACCTTTCGCTTCTCTGTTCGGGTTTGCTTTGAGTTCCTGCATATCCGCAACGAGAAGAACTGTTTCAAGAAGGTCGTCGATACCTTTTTTGGTCGCAGCCGAAACGGGAACGCACTCAACGTCGCCGCCCCATGCGGACGGAACGAGGTCGTATTCGGTCAGGCTCTGCATAACTCTGTCAAAATTGGATTCGGGTTTATCCATCTTGTTAACCGCAACAACGATGGGAACGCCCGCCGCTTTTGCGTGGTTTATCGCTTCCACGGTCTGCGGCATGATGCCGTCGTCGCCCGCAACAACAAGGATAACAACGTCCGTTACCTGCGCACCTCTCGCACGCATGGAAGTGAACGCCGCGTGACCCGGGGTGTCGAGAAACGTTATCTGTCTGTCGCCGACTTTGACCTTGTAAGCGCCGATGTGCTGGGTAATTCCGCCCGCTTCGCCCGAAGTGACGGATGTGTGGCGAATGGCGTCGAGCAGCGAAGTCTTACCGTGGTCAACGTGACCCATGACAACAACAACGGGATCTCTTGTTTCAAGCTCGTCGTCCTTGTCGTCCGAATCGTCAATAAGTTTATCTTCTATCGTAACAACGACCTGTTTTGTAACGGTCGCGCCCAGATCCTCCGCGACAAGCGACGCGGTGTCATAGTCTATTATCTGCGACGCGGAAGCAAATATTCCGAGCTGCATAAGTTTCTGAATGACCTGCGTGGTCGTCATGCGCAGTTCCGCGGCAAGTTCGGAAACAGACATTTCCTCGGGAAGAACGATGTTCGAAAGGTGCTTTTTCTTGTCCTTTTCGTACTGTTCCATTCTTTTGAGTTTTGCTTCCGCTTCTTTTCTTCTTGCGGCGTTGTCGGGTTTTCTCTTATTTTTCTGTTTTATTCTCTGATTTGCTTTTCCGTAATCCTTGTTCGCTTTTTCGCCGACGATGTCGTTAAGTCTTTCGTCATATTTGGAAAGGTTGACGTTCGTCTGTTTTCTCGTATCAACAACAACGGCTTTGCCGAGCGTTGAAGAATCGAGGGTTCCGTCCTCGACGATGGATACTCCTCCCTTGGCGGGGGTTGCCGCGGGATGCGGAGTTATCGTCTTCATCTTCTGTTTCTGCGGGGGCTGTTTTTTCTGTTGCGGTTTTCTGTCTTTCTGCTCATGCGGCTGCGCGGGCTTTTTCTCCTCAGCGGGCGCGGGAGCAACAGCGGAAGGCTTTTCCGCTTTTACTTCGGATTTTTCTTCCGCAACGGGCTTTTCTTCTTTCTTTTCCTCTTCGGGATGAGCTTGAATGGGAGCAGCTTCTGCCGTTTTCTCAGGCACCTCGGCCTTTGCTCTTTCTTCGGCTTCTTTTGCCTTTTTCGCTCTTATTTTTTCGTCATAGGTATCAAAATACTCTTGAAGAGTTCCGAAGCCCTGCGCCTGCGTGAAGTGGTCAAACAGCACGTCAAGACGGTCGGATTCAAGCACGGTGCTGTGCTTATACTGCCCCTCTCCGAAATACTTTGTCAGAATGTCCGCCACATCGGTAACTTTCACTCCGAAGTCTTTTGCGATCTCGCCTATCTTATATTTTGCCATATGTTCTTTCCCCCTGTTTACTTTCTGTCGCCGCCGCGAAGCCCGCATCGGTTATTCCGACAACCGCAACGTTTCCCATACCGAGCGCGGCTCCGAGTTCCTGTTTCGTCATATCGGTGTGTATCGTTTTTATATTGAACGCCTCGACCGTCGCTTTCGTCCTGTCCGAAGCGTCGCACGCACAGACGAGCAACAGGCATTTCTTTTTGTTTTTTGCTATGAGTTCCGCCCCGGGAATGAGTTTTCCCGCTTTTCGGCAAAGCCCGAGCATACCTTTGAATTTATCGGTCAACGGCTTCCTCCGCAATGTCGTATATTTCGGCGGGAACGGGCAGGCGCAGCAACTTTGAAAGTCTGCCCGACTTTTTCAGTTTTGCAACGCAGTTCACGTCACGGCAGATGTAAGCGCCGCGGCCTCCGAGGTCGCCGTTTTCGTCCAACACTGTCTCGCCGTTTTTGTTTGCTATTCTCAAAAACCCGTGTTCCCGTTTATCGAACCGTCCGCCGCACCCCGCGCAAGTGCGCATAAAAGCGCCGCGAACTCTGTCTTTTTTTGCCATTATTCGCTGAGTATGTCTATTCTGTAACCGGTCAGTCTTGCGGCAAGACGAACATTCTGTCCCGTTTTGCCTATCGCAAGAGAAAGTTGATCGGCACCCACAACGACTTTGCAACTCTTTTGTTCATTGTCGATTTCAAGCAGTCTTACTTCTGCGGGGGACAACGCCGCCGCAACAAATTCGCCGGGATCTTCGCTGTATTTTATAAGGTCTATTCTTTCACCCGCAAGGTCTTCGAGAATGGTATTTATTCTCGAACGCTTCGGTCCTATGCAGGAACCTACGGCGTCAACGTTCGGGTCGTTGGAACGGACCGCGACTTTCGAACGCGAACCCGCTTCTCTCGAAACGCCCTTTATTTCAACAACGCCGCTCGCTATCTCGGGAACTTCGACCTCGAAAAGTTTTTCAACGAATTTGGGCGTGGTTCTCGAAAGCATAACTTCTTTTGCGGTCGAACCTCTGCGCAGATTGGGCTGACCGACGCTGACGTAAAGTCTTATAACATCGTCGGGCTCAAAACTCTCGCCGGGAATCTGCTCTCTCGGGAACAGCGGAAGTTCGTGACCGTTGACTTCCACCATAACGGTGCCGCTCTTCGGGTCAACGCTTCTCACGGTGCCGCTCATCAGCGAACCCTGTCTTTCTTCAAACGCCTGAATAACGGAGCCGTTCACAGCCTCGTTTATTGCCTGAACGATAACGTTTTTTCCGACCTTTGCGGCGATTCTGCCGACTGCGGAGGGATCAACTTCGAGCATTGCCACGTCACCGAGTTTGTAACGGCGGCTTATCTGCTTTGCTTCTTCAAGCGAAATTTCCGTCTGCGGATTTTCAACCGTTTCGACTATATCTTTCTTTATGCAGACTTTTATGTTCTCTTTTTCTTCGTTAAAAATAACTTCAACGTTATCTGCGGGAACGTTTTTGTCTCTTTTAATCGTGGAGGCTATCGCCGCCTTGATTTTGTCAAGCATATATTCTTTCGGAATATTCTTTTCTCTTTCCAAGTCTTCAAGCGCGCGGTAAAACTCTTTGTTCGCTTTCATTTTTTCAAAACCTCCGTCAAACCAAATCAATGCTTATTTTGGATATGAGAGAACGTCCGACGTTCCTCTTTTCGTCTTTGATTTCCAATATTATATTATCTTCGTCGTAGCCGACGAGTTTTGCTTCGAATTTTTTCGGAAGAACCCCGTCAAGGCTCTTGTATGTGTGAACCGTGACGAACTTTCCGAGATAACGGTCGTAATGTTCGTTCTTTTTCAGTTCGCGGACAAGTCCCGCCGAAGATATTTCCAAACAGTAGCTCTGCTGAATGGGGTCGAGTTCGTCAAGCGCAGGGCTTAAAAAGTCGTTCACTTTTACGCAGTCGTCTATGCCCACGCCGCTCTCGCGGTCGATGTAAACGCGCAGAAAATACTCCGCGCCCTCTTTTTTGAATTCAACGTCCCAAAGTTTAAGCCCCTCTTTTTCAAGAAACGGGGTCACGACTTCGGCAACGGTCTCACAGATTCCCAAACGCAAATCCTCGGTCTTTCATTTATTATCAAATATATTTCTTTACATAATCTCAAAGAGCGGTCGCCCGCTCTTCAAGTCAAGTATACCATACTTTCAAGGGAATTACAAGTGCTTTTTTACAATAAATTATGTTTTTTATGTGTACTTTCACCAATAATCCCCGTTTTGCCCACACATTTATATAGTGCATGGATAGAAGAAATGCAAAAAATCAATGTTTAGGGTGTTTTGCTTGTCTGTCGGACTGTCGAGCCGTTGTTCTTGCCTTTTAATTTTTGCGGCGCTGGCGTTCTTACGCTCCCGCATACTCATTTTCGAAAACGTCACGCAGAGCCGAATTTAACCCCCACCACGTCACACAGAACGCGTCCCATCCACAACCCCGGAAGCGTCAGCATCGACCAGCCTATGCTGAACGGGAGGCAGACCTGTCCGAGCAGATTGAAAGGAACGGACGAATAGTCCCACACTCCGAGGCCGAAGCGCAGATTGACTATGCAGCCCGTTATAAATTCAAGCACTGTCACGCAAAGCCCGCCTATCAGACAAAACAGAAACAAATTGCAGTCTTTCAGCACGGTCAGACGGAGCAGGTTCACGCTTAAAAAGCAAGCGCCGCCGAGAATGAACATCGACCAATGCGTTCTGGAACGCCACGCCATTTCTATCATCTGATAAACAAAACCGCCCGCAACAAACAGATACACGGAATAAAGGAATTTCATATTTTTTCCGTCCTTTCGTTTTTTTCACTCCTTATGCTTTCCTTTTCTTTTACAGAATATTCCTACGCACGCGATTTCGAGAGTTCTGCCGCAGAGATGACACGCGGATTTTTTCCCGCAGTTTTGGAAAGAGAAAAACGGCGCAGACCGCTACGCAGAGAGCGACGGTCAGAAAAACTTCGACAATGACCGAAAAGCGGCTTTGCCAGAACGAAAAAACGGATTTAAAAAGAAATCCTGCGGCAACCGTCAGGCAGGTCGGAAGCACCACGCTGCCGAACGGCTCCGCTTTTATCCCTGCCTTTCTGCGGAGCCTTGCAAGGCTGAAAGAGGTGTTTATGACGTTGCCCGCATAGACCGTTGCCATAAAACCCGCAAAACCGAGAACGGGAATAAGGGTAAAAACAACAACAAGACGTATGATCGCTTCATATATATTATATCGCATAACGGCGACCTGTTCGTCCATGCCTTTCAGTATTCCGTCCGCAACGCCGTCCACATACATCGCGGGTATAAGCGGAGCGAGATAAAGAAGCAGTTTACCCGTTTCCGCATTGTCGAACAGCAGCGCGCCGAGCGGGGCGTAAAAAACAAGAAAAATCCCCGTCACGACCGACGAAAAAACAAGCGTAAGACGGATTATATGCCCTCCGCGTTCACGTATGGCGTCGTTTCTGCCGAGGGTGTATGCCCGCGCGACTTCGGGGATCATGACTTTTATAAAAGCGTACATAAACGAAGCGGGAAAGAAAATGACAGGCACGGCAAGACTTTTGACAGCGCCGAATGCGGCAAGAGCATCGGAATCGGTCATGCCGTAACGCACGAGTCCGACGGGAACGGAAAGATTCTCAACCGTTGTCAGCCCCGTCCGCAAATAAGAACTTGCAGCAACGGGCGCGCCTATCGCAAGCATTTTTCGCACAGTCCCCGCAGTTCCGCCTTTCGAGCGTGGCAAAGTTTTTTCGTCGGCAAGCCAAAAAGCGTAAGCCAAAATGCAGGAGACGGCTTCGCCCCCGACAAGCCCCAGAACAAGTCCGACACAACCCGAAACAAGGCTTGTCGGCGGATGCAGCGCAAAAACGAGGACGGCAAAAACTATCTTGCAGATTTCCTCCGTTCCGTTGGCTATTGCGGTCTTGTAAGCTTTTCTTTCCGCGACGAAAAACCCGTTCAGACAAGAACCTGCGCTCATAAACGGCAGTCCGAAAGCAAGTATACGAAAGCACATCTCCGTTTCGGGTCTGCACAATACGGAACGTGCGATAACGCCCGAAAAGACAAACAGCAACAGGCAGGCAAACCCGCCGAGAGCGGCAGAGACGGCAAGACACTTACGAAAGCGTCGCGTCGCTGTTTTCCGCGTCTCGGGCAGGCTGAGCGCTTCGGCAACAACGCGGGTCACGGAAAGATTTATTCCCGAAGTGGCAAACGTGGTCGCAAGCATATATGCGGACGCTATAAGTTGAAAAAGCCCTATGCCCTCCGTGCCGAGAGTTCCCGAAAGATATATATTGAACCACAGCCCGACCAAGTTGAGCGAAAGCCCCGTCGCGCCGATGATGAAAGAGTCTTTCAAAAGCCTGCCTTTTTCCTTCATTTCATGCTCCCGTCCACGTTTTTTTTGCGGATTTCTTATTTAATTGTATGCAAATTACCCTTTCCGATATTTACAAACGCGGAAAAAAATGCTATAATTCATTTTGGAAATATGGGAAATATGGTTGAAAGGAACTTCGGACGATGAATAAAAAGCAACGGATAAAAAAAGAACGCACACCCTGTCGGCTTGTCGCGCTTTCCGCGCTGTCGGGACTTCTGATGTTCGCGGCGTTCACGGTCGAAAAACTCGACCTGCTTGCATTTGTCGCCCTTGTTCCGATGATAACGGCGCTGCGCGTTTACAAAGACGGCGGTTTCGGCACCAAAAAATGTTTCTTCGTATATGCGGCGGCATACTATCTGCCCAATATGCTGTGGCTTTACAGAATGTGTCCGATGACGAACTACGGCATACCCGCAGCTCCGTCTTATCTGATAATGACGGCGGCAATAATCACCATTGCGGCTGCCGAGGGTATTGTGTTTACGGTTGCGTTTCTGCCGTTTGACAGATTGCGCGGGACAAAAATTCCGATGTTCGTCCTCTTCCCCGTCCTTTACGTTTTTGCAGAGTTTTTGCAGGCGCACGCATGGGAACTTTCTTTTCCGTGGGGCAGGCTCGGCACGGTTGTAGCGTCTCACCCCACGCTCATACAGACCGCATCTTTGTTCGGTTCGCTCGGCGTTTCGCTTATCGTTGCGTTTTTCAATGCGCTTACAGCGGAAACGGCATTTGCGATAATCAGAACAAAAAGTTATAAGCGGGCGGCATTATATTTTCTGTCCGCCGTGTTTCTGTTTTCTCTGAATGCGGCATACGGCGCGGTTCGCGTTTCCGCCGTCGAAAAGGAACGCAGCAATTCGGAGACGGTAAGAGTTGCCGTTGTTCAGGCAAATCTCGGTTCAATGACAAAATGGGACACATCGCTTTCCGAATCAATAGAAAAGTATGTGGAACTGTCCGATTCCGTCGCAGACGAAAAGCCGAACATATACCTGTGGCCCGAAACGGCGGTCACGACAAATATGAGCAACGAAAACGTTATGGCGTTTCTGAAAAAATTTGCGAAAGAGAGAAACGCAACGCTCGTGACGGGCATTTTCAACGGCGAACACGGAGAATACAATGCGTTGACGGCGATACGCGCCGACGGACAGGTTCCGCAGCCGTATTACAAGCGCGAACTTGTTCCGATGGGAGAATACATTCCGCTTTCGGACGTGCTTTCCGTGTTTGTTCCCGCCAATTTCGGCAATCTTATTGCGGGAACGGAGCCGACGCCGCTTGATACCTCCTTCGGAACGGCGGGCGGTTTGATATGTTATGAATCCATTTACCCGTATGTCGCGCGCGAAGACGTTGAAGCGGGCGCGGAATATTTTCTGATGGTCAGCAACGACTCGTGGTTTGACGGCAGCGCGGCGCTGCGCCAGCACCTCTGCCATGCGGTCATGCGCTGCGTGGAAAACGGCAGGGACATGGCGCGCGCGGGCAACACGGGAATTTCCGCCGTGATCTCCGCTTCCGGAACGATTGAGAAAAAGTCAAACGCCGATGCGGAAGAGGTGCTTGTTTCGGACATTGTGCCGACTACCGAAAGAACGCTCTATTCGTATATCGGAGATCTGATAGCATTGCCTCTTGCGGGACTTTACGCGTTCGGAATCTTTCTGATGATACGCGGTTTTATATTAAAAATCATTGCAAAAAAGCGCGCAAAAGAGACGATTTCACACAATGTTTGAAAATATTTCAACTTCGTCTATTGCAAAACGCGGCGGGGTATGATATAATACTAAGGCTTGATTTATGGGGCAGTCCTCTGCTTTTCTCTGCACGAAAGCCCTGCTTTATCTTGACACAAAATCTGTTCAGGAGGAAAAAGAGAATGAAAGAACTGATCATTAAGAATTTTACCGCGGATCAGATCAAAGCGGAGCCTTTCCCGTTTGAAATCGGCAGCACCGTTAAGGTTCACGTTAAAATCAAAGAAGGAAACAGAGAAAGAATCCAGGTATTCGAAGGCACCGTTATCGCGAAGAAGCACGGCGGCGTTTCCGAGACCGTAACTGTCAGAAGAGTTTCCTACGGTGTAGGCGTTGAAAGAACTTTCCCCGTCAACTCGCCCATTATCGACAAGGTTGAAGTTGTACGCAAAGGTAAGGTTCGCCGCGCTAAACTGTACTATTTGCGTGACAGAGTCGGCAAAGCGGCTAAGGTTAAAGAGCAACTCTGATTATTCTTTCAGCGGTAGCCGCAAGGCTGCCGCTTTTTACTTTTCAGAGGCAGGGAGACTGTTTTATGGATAAAAATACTGTTTTTGGCGCGGAAAATGCCGAAAATATGCCGAAAAAACCGAGCAAAAAGCCGTTAAGGGACTTCTTCGACGTGTTCGAAGCGGTGATTTTGGCGGTCGTTGCCTCGCTTTTCATAATGACTTTTCTTTTCAAAACAGGTTACGTTGACGGTCATTCGATGGATACGACAATGGCGGACGGAGACAGATATTTTGTTTCCGATCTGTTTTATACGCCCGCGCGCGGAGATATAATCGTGTTTGAACCCGATCTGCGCGCGATAGGCGACAATTCCGATATTCTTTACGTCAAAAGAATCATCGCCGTTGCGGGCGACCATTTGGAGATAAAGTCCGACGACGGGCAAAACTATCGCGTTTATCTTAACGGGCAGGTTCTGCAAGAGGATTATCTCGACTCGTTCCAGCAGACAAGACCGGCAGACAGGACGCTTGCGGGAGCAAATACGCTGACGACCGACGAAAACGGACACCCGTGCGTCGACATCACAGTTCCCGACGGACATGTTTTTGTGATGGGGGACAACCGCCTCAATTCGCAGGACAGCCGCGTTATCGGCTGCGTTGACACTCGCAGAATAGCGGGCAAAGTGCTGCTCCGATTCTTCCCGTTCGACAAGTTCGGCAAGGTATCGTAAGAAAAAAATAACACCGTCCGTTCCGACGGGCGCATTCTTGAAAAAGGAGGAAAAGGCAAATGGCTAACATCAACTGGTATCCGGGACATATGACAAAAGCAAAACGAATGATGGCGGAATGTCTGCCGCTTATCGACGTTGCGATAGAACTTGTCGATGCGCGTATTCCTTTTTCCTCTAAAAACCCCGATATTGCAAAAATGACGGAAAACAAGCCGAAGTTCATTGTGCTGAACAAAAGCGACCTTTCCGACCCCGAGCAGAATAAAAAATGGCTCGAATATTATAAAAGCACAGGATATACCGCTGTTCTGTTTGACAGCAAAACAAAGAACCGCGCGGCGGCGGTCTCCGACATAATGAAAAAGATAACCGCCGTTTTCAGCGAAAAGGCACAGCGCAACGCGGAAAAAGGAATGCGCGGGCGTTCGCTCAAAATCATGGTAACGGGAATCCCGAATGTCGGAAAATCCACATTCATAAACTGTCTTTGCGGCAAAAAACTTGTCAAGGCGGAAGACCGACCCGGCGTTACGAGAGGCAGACAGTGGATATCTCTCGGCGACGGTATAGACCTGCTTGATATGCCCGGTATACTTTGGCCGAAACTCGAAAATCAGAATTCGGCTAAAAGACTTGCCATGACCGGCGCGATAAAGGACAACGTCGTTGACACGGAAGCATTGGCGTGCGACCTTTTGGCAATACTGCGCGCGCATTACGAAAAGAATTTCCGTGAGAGATATAAACTGACGGAAGAACTGCCCGAGGACGACTATGACCTGCTCGGACTTATCGCAAAAAAACGCGGACTTATATTAAGCGGCGGCAGACCGGACGAAGAACGCGCGTCCGTTATGTTGCTTGACGAATTCCGTGCGGCAAAACTCGGCAGAATAACGCTTGACGATATAGACCAACTTGCACCGATACTCAAAAACATAGAATAGCGGCAAGAAATCCAAGCCGCAAAAACCGAAAAAAAGCAAATACGCTTTTTTCTGTTTCCTGCCCGACATTTGAGTTTTCGGCAGACCACGCAAAAATATCCCGCGCCCGATCAAAAAAATCACGGCGCGGTGTTTTTTTCGGAGAACGATATGGCACTTTATGCAACAGCCGACCTGCACCTGTCGGAAAGCGTCGGCAAACCCATGGACAAATTCGGCGTGCAATGGCACGACCATATCCGCAAAATAAAAGAAAATTGGTGTCTTAACGAAAACGACACCTGCGTTATCGCGGGAGACACCTCGTGGGCGATAAATCTCGAAGAAGTCGAAGCGGACATGAGGCTTATCCACGGACTTCCCGGCAAAAAAATAATATTAAAGGGAAATCACGACTATTGGTGGTCAACCCTGCGCAAGATAAATCTTTTTCTCAAAGAAAAGGGCTTTGACGACATAGAACTGTTGCAGAACAACGCTTTTCATGTCGGCAACGAATATATCTGCGGCACACGCGGGTGGATCCCCGGCGTCGGAACGCAGGAAGACGAAAAAATTGTGGCTCGCGAAGCGGGCAGGCTTAAACTTTCAATATCTGCGGCAAAAAAACTCGACCCCGATGCCGTGCCCGTTGTCTTTTTGCATTTTCCGCCGCTGTTTGCTTCCGACAGATGCGCACCCATTATGGACGTTTTGCACGAATACGGAATAAAGAGAGTCTTTTACGGACATCTGCACGGACCGACGGCACACGCGCTTGCGGTCACGGGCGTTCACGAAGACATAGATTTCAGACTCATCGCAGGAGATTACATCGGCTTCAAACCGATACTTATAAACTGAGGAGGAAATATGGAAACTGTACTGAAAACCGTCGGACTGTCGAAGAAATACGGTTCAAGATATGTTGTCCGTGGCGTCAACATGACGATAAACAAGGGCGACATTTACGGCTTCATCGGCAAAAACGGCGCGGGCAAAACAACTTTCATGCGTGTCATTCTCGGGCTTTCTGAGCCGACCGAGGGCAGTTTTGAACTTTTCGGCGGCATTTCCCGAGAAGAAGCGGGCAGAAAAACAGGCGCGCTGATAGAAGCGCCCGGCATATACCCGAACTGCACGGCAAAGGAGAACATGAAGCGTTTTGCATTGCTCAAAGGCGCGGACGCGAACAGCATTGACGGAATCCTTGAATTTGTCGGGCTCGGCGATGTCGGCAACAAAAAGGCAGGCAAATTTTCGCTCGGGATGAAACAGCGTCTCGGCATAGCGGTAGCGTTGCTCGGCGACCCCGAATTTCTTGTTCTCGACGAACCCGTAAACGGACTCGACCCCGCAGGAATGAAAGAGGTGCGCGACCTCATTATGAAACTGAACAAAGAACGCGGAATAACCGTTCTCATATCGTCTCACCTGCTCGACGAACTCTCAAAGATAGTTACTCGGTACGGCATAATCAACAACGGTGTGCTTGTGGACGAACTCGACGCGGCTGAGATAAAGGCTCGCGGCGAACACAAACTGCGCATAGTCGCGGACGACGCAGAAAAGGCTGCGGAACTGCTCAAAAATGAAGTCGGAGAAGCGGCGATAACCGTTAACGGACGCGCGATAGAAATATCCGTGGGTGCGGAGCGGAGCGCGGAACTGAACAAACTGCTCGTGCAAAACGGCGTGGCTGTCAGCGCGCTTTACGTTACGACGGACGGGCTTGAAAAATACTTTATCGAAAGGGTGGGCGGCTGATATGACAAAACTTTTCAGATTTGAATACAGACGCCTGTTCAGGCAAAAGAGTTTTTGGATATTTATGGCTGTCGCGGCGGCGCTTGCGTTCCTTTCTCTCGGAGCATTCAAACTTATAGAGCTTGCAACAAACATCACATCGGACATGAATGATGTCGACACCTATTTCGGAATAGGCTACACGGGTGCGGAAGCGTTCAGAAACGCGACCTCGCTCGGAAACATAGACACGGTGATTGCGATAGTTGCAGCAATATTCGTTTGTTCGGAATATTCGCGCGGAACAATAAAAACAGTCGTTTCCACAGGATTTTCACGCTGCAAGATTTTTACGGCGGAGTTTCTTGTTTCAATGACGGCATCGGCTCTGGTCTTTGTTGCATCAAGTATTTCTGCCTTTGTGTTCGGAAGCATTTTTTGGGGAATCGGGAAATTTAATGCCGAACTTTGGAGCGCGGTTTTATTGCAGCTGCTTATAGTTCTTTCTCTCACGGCGATTATTTATATGTTTTCCAAAGCGGTCAAAAAAACCGCCGCCGCGATCGCGTTCGGAATTTTTGCGCCGCAGATAACGGCTCTTTTATTGAAGATTGCGGACGCCGCGATAGACAGCGAAAAATTCCGTCTCTCGGACTATTGGCTTTCGGGTTGTCTTTCCGATGTTCAGGCGACTTCTCCGCTCAACATGAACATATTCGACATCATAAACGGGACGTCTGCTAACCTCACTTCCGAATTGGCAATACGCGTGATTGCCGTTTCCGCGGTTTATATGGCGGCGGCATTTGTTTTCGGAATCATCATTTTCAGAAGACAGGAAATATAACCGAATAACCGAACAATTTTTTCGGTATGAAAGTCTTTTTCCGTCGTTTTTGTCCTGTGCATAGCGGCAAAACTTTAAACCTTTTTTAAATTAAATATATTTACTATTGCTTTTATATATTAAATATGCTATAATCCCTGTAAATGTGAAAAAATAGGAGACAAGGTCAACATGAAACTTGAAAAAGTTACCAACAAAGAAAAAAATGTCGTTGAACTCGAAATCAGCGTTCCCGCAGACGAGTTTGAAGCGGCTGTTGAAAAATCTTACAGAAAGAACGTAAAGAAACTCAACGTTCCCGGCTTCCGCAAGGGCAAGGCGCCGAGAAAAATGGTTGAGAGAATGTACGGCGCGGGCGTTTTCTATGACGACGCGATGGAAGAAGTTTATCCCGAAGCGTACAAGGCGGCTGTTGAGGAAGCAAAGATAGAACCGGTTGACAGAGCCAATGTCGAGATTCTTGAAGTAGGCGAAAACGGCTTCCGCTTCAAGGCGACCGTTACGGTTAAACCCGAGATAGAGATAAAGGGTTACAAGGGTCTTAAACTGACCAAGAAATCCGTTGAAGTTACCGAAGCGGACGTTGCAAAAGAACTGGCGGATTATCAGAAACAGCAGGCGCGTCTTATCGACGTTGACGACAGAGCGGCGCAGAACGGCGACACCGTAACGATAGACTTCGAGGGCTTCGTTGACGGCAAAGCGTTTGACGGCGGCAAAGCCGAGGGCTATGCGCTCAAGCTCGGCTCGGGCAGTTTCATTCCCGGATTTGAGGATCAGATAGTCGGCAAAAACATCGGCGATGAGTTCGACGTAAACGTTACGTTCCCCGAAGAATACACCGACGAGCTCAAAGGCAAAGCGGCTGTGTTCAAGATTAAACTTCACGAGATCAAAGTTGAGGAACTCCCCGTTCTTGACGACGATTTCGCGAAAGACGTTTCTGAATTCGATACTCTTGCTGAGTTCACCGAAGATATAAAGAACAAGATAGCAAAGAGAAAAGAAGAGATGGCGGAAGCGGATCTCGACGCACAGATCTCCGACAAACTTGCGGAGCTTGTAGAGGGCGAAATCCCCGAGTGCATGTATGAGTCCGAAATTGACTATCAGATGCAGTCTTTTGACCAGAGACTCAGAAGCCAGGGACTCAACCTTGACACCTACGCAAAATATATGAACTCCACCACCGCGCAGATGAGAGATATGTTCAAGGACGGCGCGGTTCGCGACGTTAAGGATCGTCTTGCTCTCGAAAAAATCGCGGCGGAAGAAAAAGTTATCGTTGAAGAGGCTGACATCAACGAGGAATACGACAAACTCGCAAAGGCTTACGGCGCGGAAGTTGACAAGATCAAGTCCGACTACCTGACCGACAGCATCACAAAAGACCTCGTTGTTCGCAAGGCTTTCGAAGCTGTTAAAAACGCGGCTGAGATAACCGAAGAAAAAGCGGAGAAGAAGACTGCAAAGAAGCCCGCGGCAAAGAAAACCACCGCTAAAAAGGCTGACGGCGAAACCGCTGAAAAGAAGCCCGCGGCAAAGAAGACAACCGCTAAAAAGGCTGACGGCGAAACCGCCGAAAAGAAGCCCGCGGCAAAGAAGACAACCGCTAAAAAAGCTGACGGCGAAACCGCCGAAAAGAAGCCTGCGGCAAAGAAGACAGCAACAAAAAAGACGACCAAGAAATCCGACGAGGAATAATCGGTCTGATATAAGCGTATAATCGGAGGGGGAGGTCACTTGTGGCTTTCCCCTGCGTTTTCAAAAAAATCAATCCGAGGAGGAGCGAAAACATGAGCAGTTTGGTACCCTATGTCGTTGAACAGACATCGAGAGGCGAAAGATCTTACGATATATTCTCCCGTCTTCTTAACGACAGAATCATATTTTTGACGGACGAAATAAACGACACGACCGCAAACCTTGTTGTTGCACAGTTGCTTTATCTCGAATCCGTTGACCCCGACAAAGATATTTACCTTTACATCAACAGCCCCGGAGGAAGCGTTACTGCGGGCATGGCTATCTATGACACGATGAATTACATCAAGTGCGACGTCAGCACGACCTGCATAGGTCTTGCGGCAAGCATGGGCGCGTTCCTGCTTTCGAGCGGCGCAAAGGGCAAGCGTTATGCGCTCCCCAACAGCGAAATAATGATTCACCAGCCTCTCGGCGGATTCCAGGGACAGGCAACGGACATCAAGATCCACGCAGACAACATTCTCCGCATCAAGGCTGATCTCAACAGAATACTTTCCGAAAACACGGGCAAACCGCTCGAAGTTATCGAAAAGGACACCGACAGAGACAACTTCATGACTGCGGCTGCGGCTTGCGAATACGGTCTGATAGACAAAGTGGTAACAAAAAGATAACCCCGAAAGGTAATTGTATATGGCAGAAGAAAAAAAGCAATGCGCCTTTTGCGGGGCGACCGATGACGACAAGGACAAGCGTTTTATCGCAAGCATGTACGAGGGCGTATATATCTGCGACGAGTGCGTTGAAATTTGCGGCGAATATCTGAAAGGTTTCAAAAAAGCAAAATCGGAAGCAAAGAAAAAGAATATCGAGATAAAAACTCCCGCGGAGATAAAAGCGGTACTCGACGAATACGTTATCGGGCAGGACGAAGCAAAGATAATGCTTTCCGTTGCGGTCTACAACCACTACAAGCGCGTATTTTCAAAGCGTGACCCGCACGATGAAGACGTTGAGATACAGAAATCAAACGTTCTTGTTCTCGGTCCCACGGGCAGCGGAAAAACGCTTATGGCTCAGATTCTTGCAAAGACGCTTAACGTTCCGTTCGCGATAGCGGACGCAACCACGCTGACCGAGGCGGGATATGTCGGAGAAGATGTGGAAAACATTCTTTTGCGACTGCTTCAAGCGGCAGACATGGACACGGAGACCGCGGAATACGGCATAATATATGTTGACGAGATAGACAAGATAACGCGCAAGAGCGAAAATCCGTCCATAACCCGCGACGTTTCGGGCGAGGGCGTGCAGCAGGCGCTTCTGAAAATTCTCGAAGGCACGGTTGCGAACGTTCCCCCGCAGGGCGGCAGAAAACACCCGAATCAGGAGTGCATACCCGTCAACACGCAGAATATCCTCTTTATCTGCGGCGGCGCATTCGAGGGGCTTGACAAGATAATTCAAAAGAGACTTTCGGGCAACGCAATAGGCTTCGGCTCCGACATAAAGAGCAAAAAGGAAGAGGACTCCTCCTACTACCTGCGTAAATGCGAAGCGCACGATCTGATAAAATTCGGACTTATCCCCGAACTTGTCGGCAGAATCCCCGATGTAGTAACCGTTGACAAACTTGATGCGGAAGCGTTGAAAAAGATACTGACCGAGCCGAAAAACTCGCTGATAAGACAGTATAAAGCGCTTTTGGCAATGGACGGCGTAACGCTTGAATTCACCGACGAAGCGATAGATGCGATAGCGCGCCGCGCGGCAGAGCGCAACACGGGCGCGAGAGGTCTTCGCTCAATAGTCGAGGGCGCGATAACAAAGATAATGTTCGACGTTCCGTCGGACAAGACCATCAAAAAGGTTATCGTAACGCCCGCATGCATAACGGACAAAGCGGCTCCCATAGTGGAACGATGAGCGAAAGTCGAAACTTATAAAAATCAATCTGTAAAAGACAAAGGGGCTGTAAAAAAACGCAAGTTTTTTTACAGCCCCTTGGGGATAGGAAAAAATGCTCAGAATGGGTGAATCGAATCCTTGGCTGATGATATTCGAACTCTCATCGGTTTTAACGGGCGGATTTCCGCCCTAACTTTCGCAAAAGCCTTGTAAATACGTCAAGTATTCACTGCGGCTTCTTTGTCGTTATGACAAAAATCCGCTACGTGAAAACTGCACGCACCCGCCACAGAGAAATTTTCGAGGAATTTTTTCTTTTTGAGACGTAGGCGGGCTGACGCCCGCCAAAACGAAAAGAGA
>JABLTO010122434.1_pt1 | contig 29269 bp, 21 predicted proteins | sample 7160091 | NCBI WGS metagenome assembly JABLTO01 (sample SAMN14651225, study PRJNA627086) | human gut metagenome | isolation source: feces | host: Homo sapiens
CAGCGGTTGACGAACAAACGGCACTATCGGAGCTTGATAGCTTTGATGAAAAATGGAGCAGCAAATATCCTAAAATAGCTGTTTCGTGGCGGGCAAACTGGGCAAATTTATCGACATATTTCAAGTATCCGGAGGCGGTCAGGACCTTGATTTATACAACGAATACAATAGAGGGATTTAACCGACAGCTTCGGAAGGTTACAAAAAATAAAAGCGTATTTCCGACCGATGACAGTCTTTTAAAAATGCTATATCTTGCAATGATAGACATTACGAAAAAGTGGACAGGCAAGCGCAAAGACTGGGGACAAATCCACTCACAGCTTGAAATATTCTTTGCCGATAGATTACCGCAGTAGCATAAAATAGCCGTCAAATCAAGGGCGAAATAAACGCCCTCTTGCGAGTGCGCCCTTTGCAGTTTTGATATAATCGGTATGTTTAGAAATTTCAAAGTCATTCTTTACCGGTTCTTTCAGGGTTATTTGCATATGATAATTACTCCTTTTTTAACTGATGATTCTATTGTAGTATAATTTTTCGTACATTTAATATATTTTTACTTGATATTGTTTAAAATATGTAAAAATTAACAAAAAAACAATAAAATATGTGTTGAAATTTATACAATATTATGATATAATTTTATTAATAGGGAGGCGAATGCAGAAATTATTAGTTAAAATGGCAGGCCAATAACTTTCGTGCTGTAACAAAAGACACAAAAATAAAACAAAGGGGAAATGAAAATATGTCAACTGTCACAGAAGTAAAAACAAAGAAAAGAAGGAAGTACAGAGACATCAAAGACTTTTATGTGAAGAACAGATCACAGATACCGCTGACGGCAATGTCGCTTCCTGCGGTGATACTGGTGTTTATGTTCTCGTATATGCCGATGTTCGGTATCATACTCGCATTTAAAGACTTTAATGTGCGAGACGGAATATTCGGAAGTCCGTGGTGCGGACTCAATAACTTTTCGTATCTGTTCAAGTCAAACGATGCGTTCATCATGCTGAGAAACACATTGGGATATAACTTTATGTTTCTGGTAGTGGGAACGATACTCAATTTAACACTTGCAGTAGTATTAAGTCTCCTCAGAAACAAATGGGGTAAGAAGATATACCAGACGATATACATAATGCCACACTTTCTGTCAATGGTAATCGTAAGCTATCTGGTACTGTCGCTTCTCAATATGGAGAACGGTTTTTTAAACAGAACGATATTTCCGATGTTTGGATTAGATCCGGTAAACTGGTATACAACGAAATGGCCGTGGCCGTTTATACTGCCGATAGTAAACTTCTGGAAATGGACAGGATACAGCTCGATAATTTATACGGCGGCAATAGCGGGAATAGATACTCAGCTTTATGAGGCAGCCGCAATCGACGGAGCAACACTTCCGAAGCAGATATGGCATATAACACTGCCTTCGCTGAGAACACTTATCTGTATCTCACTTATCACATCGGTAGGAAACATCCTGAGCGGTGACTTTGGTCTTTACTATCAGGTACCGATGAACTCGGGTGCAATCAAGGATGTAACAACGACGATACCTGTATACACCTTCAAGAATCTGACATCGGGTTCGACATCAACACTGGGACTTGCATCATCGACATCGTTCTTGCAGTCGGTAGTAGGATGCCTGTTGGTAATCACAACGAACAAGGTAGTAGACAAGATAAGCCACGGCGAGAATTCATTGTTCTAAGGAGGGGATAAGAAATGGTAGCAGGAAAGAAATTCAATGTAGTATTACATATAATATTTGTCATAATGGCAGCATGCTGCTTGTTCCCGATACTTTTAACGCTGAGTATCTCGCTGAGCAGTAACAAGGCAATCGTAGAACACGGATACAGTTTAATACCCAAAGAATTCAGTTTAGAGTCATACAAGTTCATCTTTATGGACTCAACAAGAATCTTCAGAGCATACGGAGTAACAATCTTCAACGCCGTAGTAGGAGCAACACTTTCGGTAATGATCATAGCTCACGTAGCATATCCGCTTTCAAGGTCGGATTTTAAGCTGAGAAAGCCGATAACATACTTCATACTGTTCACAATGCTGTTCAACGGCGGACAGGTAGCAAGCTATATGGTAATCACAACGATATACCATCTGCAGAACACAATCTGGGTAATGATAATCCCGTGTATTATGAGCCCGTGGTACACAGTGGTACTGAGAACATTTTTCAAGACGGGAGTACCTACGGCAATCATCGAGTCGGGTAGGCTTGACGGAGCAGGCGAGATGAGAATACTGTGGCAATTAATATTTCCGATAGCACTCCCGGGGATAGCAACGATAGCACTGTTTCAGGTATTAATGTTCTGGAACGACTGGAATATGCCGCTTCTTTACATAGTAGAGCCTAAGCTTTACAATCTGCAGTTTCTTCTTCAGCAGATGATGCAGAACATACAGCAGATTAACGAGAATCCCGAGTTTGCGGTGCAGGCATCGGCAGGAATGGCAGATATACCGACAGAGGGAGCGAGAATGGCACTTTGTTTCGTGGCAATGGGCCCGATACTCGTAACCTATCCGTTCTTCCAGAAGTACTTTATTCAGGGACTTACGGTAGGCTCGGTTAAGGAATAATTTGTGGTGGAGGGGTTGTGGAGCAAAGCTGACAACCCACCCGACACGCTGACGCGTGCCACCCTCCCGATGCTCTGGGAGGGCAAAATAAGCCTCCTCTGGCAAGGGAAGCCATACAAATAGGCAAAATAATTAAAAATTTATATAAAATCTTTTCAAAGGAGATGTAGTAAATGAAAAAGTTTTTGGCAATGTTTTTATTGGTAGCAATGCTCTGCGGAATACTCGCAGGCTGCGGAGGCGGCAAAGAGGCTGCAAAGCTCGAACCCGTTGACGGTGTTCCGGAGGATGCATATGAGATTCAGTGGTATCTGATGGCAGATGCACAGAATGATGTAGCATCTGTTGAGAAAGAGCTTAACGCTTACCTTAAGGACAAGATTAACGCAACAGTTAAGATGAACATCCTTCCGAGTGCACAGTACACACAGAAGCTTGGTACAATGATTAACGCAGGTGAGTATTTTGATCTTGCATTCGTAGCAAGATGGGCTCTTAACTATATCAACAACTCAAGAAGTGGTGCTTTCTTTGATCTTACCGACCATCTTGATACATATCTCAAGGACATAACAGGAGAGATGGGTAAGGATTTGCTTCAGTATTCGTATGTAGACGGCAGACTTTACGCACTGCCGGTTTACAAGGAAATGGCAACACAGTATGGCTGGATTTACAGAAAGGATATTGCTGAGAAGTACAATATTGATATGACACAGTACAAGAGCTTTGAGGAGCTTGAGCCGGTACTCAAGATGATTCAGGAAAAAGAGCCTAATTTCAAATATCCGATTGACTGGGCATATGGTGGAAATGAGCCTCAGTGTCTGATTCAGGAAGAGCACTATATATTCAAAGATGGTAGCTACGACGGTATGCCTGTAAACATATATGAGACAGAGGAATTTAAAAATGCAATCAAGGTTGCAAGAGATTTCTACGAAAAGGGTTATGTAAGACCTGATGTACTCACCGCAACAGATCAAACAGCAAGGATGAGCGAAGGAAAGACCTTTGTAATGCTTCAGCCGATTAAACCGGGTAAGGCACAGGAGCTTTTCAAGAACAGTAAGTTTGAATTTGAACAGGCAGAGGTAACTGTTCCTATGATAGATTACCTTGCAGGTACAGGTTCCATGCAGGCGATTTCTGCAACAAGCAAGAACCCTGCAAGAGTAATGAAGTTCTTGAACCTTCTCAACACAGACCCATATGTAAAGAACCTCGTTGTCCATGGTGTAGAGGGTAAGCACTACAACAAGATAAGTGACAATGTAGTTGAGCCTATCGAGGGCAGCGGCTATAACCTCTATACAGCAACATGGTCAATCGGCAATGTATTTCTTGACTATCTGCTCCCGAGTGACCCTGCTGACAAGTACGAGGCACTTAAAGCCTTCAACGACAGAGCGATATCATCACCTGTTAACACATTTGCACTGAAAGAGCCGACCCCCGAGGTAAAGCAGAGAAGAATGGAAATCAACAATACAATTACAAACTACAAAAAACAGCTTGTTCTTGGTGCAGTTGATATAGAACCAACATATACAGAGTTTATCGAAACACTCAAAAAGGTTGGCATCGAGGAAGAACTCGCTGATATAACGGCTGAATATAAGGAATTTTTAGAAAGCAAATAAGCATACAATAAGCCTCCCCTGACAAGGGAAGCCAAAATAGGCAAAATAATTAAAAATTTATATAAAGCAAGGAGATGTAATTTTGATGAAGAAAACAATGAAAAGATTCTTAACTGCAGCTCTGGTAATGGCAATGGTATTAACAATGGTAATGGTTCCCGTTTCGGCAGCTAATACAGCAGTAACAGACTTTGACCTCAAGAAAGACTTTACTCTTATGGACCAGGATCTCAGCACTATTAAAAACTCGATGATAGTAGACGGTACATGGGGCAAGCTTGAAGAGCAGCCAACATATGCAGACGGTACAGAATGGGGTTCAAACTGGGGGATCAAAGAGAATGAAAGAATCGGATTTAACGGCGGATTTAACACTGTTGCAGGAAAATGGGAGGAAGGCAAGGAATCGGTATTTAGCCGTAAGATTTTTGCATGGATGCCTATAAAAAAGTTAAATGACGATTTAACATTCACCTACGATATTACAACAGGTACTCAGTATCGTACAAAGATTTACACGATAGCATTTATAAATAGCAATAAGGGCGGACCTCAGCTTTTCGGTTATGATGCAAGCACATTAAAGCTCGGCTTTGGCGGAAGAGGTGATTACGCATTTGACTTTGCAGACGAAACACTCGTTAATTTACAGCCGAATACAGATTATACAGTTACAGTTAAGCTTGCATATGACAAGAGTGCAGCATGCTACGACCTTATCGGTAACGTAAAGGGTGGCACAGGAGAAAATGCAATTGATACAACTATTACAGTTGACAACTATAATAGAGCATTATCAAGCGAGAACTTCTCTGCGGTAGGCTTCCGTATGGCAAACAGCGATGCAATCAACGGAGAAACACCCGTAACCGTTCTTAACATAAAGAACATGAAGATAGTAGAGAACGTTAGAGGTCACATCATCAACTTTGCTGATGCTAAGTACGACAAACATTCAACAATGATAGACACCTCTTTAAATTCGGATATTTCAAACGCAGTTGCAACAGATAACAGCGAGTATATAAACGGTAACAAGTGGGGTACGAACAATCTTAACTGCATCGGAACATCGATTAAAGCGTCGGAAGATACAATTTCGGCATACTTCGTTAAGAAAAATCCGGGAGATGTATCTAAAAAGTTTGGGCCTGTAACAGACGGTGAGGTTCTTAAGGTTTCCGGCGATGTAAAGATGTGGACTCCGGGTAGCCAGCAGTCGGGCGAGTGGAATAGTAATACGATTGAATTAGTTGGTGCAGATGACAGCAGACTTATACTCTTCGGCGGTAGAGGTAACCCGTACTGGTGGGAGTTCTTTATACTCCATCAGGGAGATTTTAGTGGCTGGGTAAAAGTGGCAGGTACACAGAAGGACGTAACAACAACCGGTAAGGCAAGACCGAATAGCGGCAAGGACTGGGAAAAAGTAAGTGACGATGACACAGTTTTCTCCCATATGTATGATGTACCTAACGGCGGCAAGAAATGGAGTTCTATGGAAGGTTTTGTAAACTTTACTGTAACAGCAGCACCCAATGCTTCGGATGACAGCAAGTATGATGTTACATTAAAATTTGTTGGCAGAAATATCGAAACAACATCTGTTAAGACTGTTGATAAGGCTTTTGTGCAGAAGCTTGATGCAATCAAAATCTTAACATATTCAGGATGGACCTCAGATGCTGCGGCAACTCAGGTTAGAAACCTCAAGGTTGAGAAGTATCCGAATGTTATGAAGGATGGATTTGTGAAAGGTACAAACACTCTCTATCTCCCGATTAAGAATGTAACGGGTCATGAAGCTACATATGCTATCATAGCTGCAGTTTGCGACAAGACGTCAGACGAGCAGAAGAATTTCTTCATCCGTCAGTACCCGAACAACGGTAATGCATTGGATAATCTCGCAATTGATGTAGAGATTTCCGATCCTGCAACAGAATATGTTAAGTTCTATGTATTCAACGGCTACGACAGCCTTGTTCCGTACACAACACCGATTTCACTCGGCAAGTAATGGATTGAGGACAGAAACGGCTCCCCTGAAGAGGGGAGTCGGAGCATTCCCCCCCCTGTCATCCTGAGCGGAGTCGAAGGATCTATGGCGGCAGCCATTTTAAACGCCTTACGGCGAAGATTCCTCGACAGGCTCGGAATGACAGGGGGGCTCGGGATGGCAAACAAAGACAACAACGACAACAACGACAAAAGGAGGGTGAATATGAAAAATAAAAGAATACTTGCAGGAGTTATTGCGGCAGTTATGCTTATGATTATGCTGCCGGTGGGAATTGCATCTGCAAGCGAGGTAGTTTTAACTGACATTGATTTTGACAACACATTTGCAAACGACAGACTTGACACCAACTGGTGGGGCAAGGTAAGCCAGGATATCAGATGGCAAGAGGGCAAAATGTGGGGTACAGGCTGGGGTGGTACCGGCGTTCTGCGCGATGCTGAGGACGGAAGCCTCGCCTTTTACGGCGGCTATAACGTAGCAGGCGAGCCAGCCAGCGGCGAGATGGGCCTTTCGCACGCAATTTTAGGCGATGCCCTTGCAGACAACAGTACACTCGAGTACACCATCGAGTTCAGAACACCCGACAAGGCACCGAAAAAGACGGGCGGTCAGGCGTGGTTCAGATTTTTATCATATGACAAGGACGGCGCAAAACATGATGTAACACCGCTTGCGCTCAAGATAGACAGCTCGGGCATCAAGGATGTATGGGCGATCTCGCAGTACTATCCGAATGGAAGCAAAAACGTTTACGGCAAGGAGTTTGACCGCGACCCCAACCATCTTGCATTTGACTGGGGCAAGGACTACACAGTTAAGGTTACATTAAAGCCGAGCCTTGAGGGTAACGCGGCAGTTCGACTTGTAGCTGAGGTCTGGGAGGATGGAAAGTCAATCGGTATCGGTATTGTAAACGAATGGGCAGCGGTTACAATCGATATGCTCAAGAATCCGTACATGTTTAGTCTTAACTTCCCGATAAGCAACCCGATAGCCCAGGGCGCAGAAGCAGATGAAGACCTTCTTTATCTCAAGGGCCTCAAAATAAAGGCAATCCAGCCCGATGTTGCAATCGGCGCAAGTTACTTCCCTAAGGACGGATGCGTAGATGCTGCAATTGACACAGAAGTTTATGCAGACTTCGAGAGTGAAATCAATGAGGTTGAAAAAACTCAGGTTAAGGTAGACGGCGGGGCGAGTGTTAAATCGGTTTCGATGTCGAATGGTAATAAGAGAGTTAATATAGAGCTTGACGGCTTAAAGGCAAATACTGCATACACCGTTTCGCTCAGTGGTATAAAGGGTATTATAGCAGAGAGCGGCTTTGACTATAAGTGGAGCTTTACAACCGACAGCGGTGTTGAAGCGAGCGAACCGTATTTCGGTTTATCCGAGGTAATGCTTGACACAGAGGCAGACGGTGTTGACCTTTCAAGTGTAGTAGCGCTCACCGATGAGGATTATTTAAGCGGCGATGCATGGGGCACAAGCAATACGGATGACATTGGCTCTGCAATAGATACAGACAGCAAATCGCTTATGACTTATTTTAAGCGTGGTGACAGCGACATCAGCAGAAAATTTCCATCTTTATCAGACGGCGAAAGTCTTAAAATTTCAGGCGATGTAAAGATACGCACCATGTATAGCCCTGTGGCGGGCGAGCGTTACGATAATAATCTTGAATTAATCGGTGCAGACGGCAGCAAACTCGTACTCTTCGGCGGAAGAGGTAACCCGTGGTGGTGGGAGTTCGTTATACTCCATCAGGGAGATTATAAAAGTGGCTGGGATAGAGCGGCAGGTACACAGGTTGACGTAACAACAACCGGTAAGGCAAGACCGAATAGCGGCAAGGACTGGGCAGAAGTAAGTGACGATGACACAGTTTTCTCCCATATGTATGATGTAGCTAACAACGGCAAGAACTGGAGTTCTATGGAAGGTGTTGTAAACTTTACTGTAACAGCAGCACCCAATGCTTCGGATGACAGCAAGTATGATGTTACATTAACATTTGTTGGAGATAATATCGAAACAACATCTGTTAAGACTGTTGATAAGGCTTTTGTGCAGAAGCTTGATGCAATCAGGTTTTTCACACATTCAGGCTGGGAAGAAGAAGCAGCAGTATTAACGGTTTCGAACCTCAAGATTGGAAAATCATCCGGCCAGGAATATCCTGTTGTTGGAGAGAATGTAGTTAAGGTTCCGTACACAAACCTCAGCGGAAGCGCATTTGATACAGATGTTTTAGTTGTTGAGCGCGATGCAGACACAAATGCAATCGTCAAGGCAACCATCGTTAAAAAGACGGGCGTTACCGGTGAGAGCGGCGTTATGGAATGCGAATTCAATGTAAAAGAAAATGGTTCTAAGGTTAGCATTTATGTTTTAAACAGTGCGGACGGAATGATATTACTTTCAGACGGAAAGACTTTTGATGTTGGAGAATAAGAGAGGAGGCAGACAAATGAATTTTAAAAGAATTACTTCATTGGTTATTGCTCTGCTGCTTACTATTTCGTGCGTGCAGATGTCTGCATTCGCTGAAGATGAGATAAAGCTTTACATCGACAATACGCTGATAGACCTTAAAAATCCCGCAACTGTGGTTGATGGTGTTGCGTATTTCCCGATGGAGGAAGTATTCTTCAAGCTCGGTGTCTATATGGAGTGGAGCGAAATCGATAAATGCTGGATTGGTAATGGTAACAACGGCGAAATCCGCGTTACTCCCGACGACTGGCGTGTTGAGGTCGACTGGATTCCGCTTGAGATGCCGGGACCTGTAAGAACAATCAACGGTGTTATTTATCTTCCTATTTATATTATAGAGGATGCAACTCACACCGAGCCTGCGACATACGATGCGGTAAACAAGCGAATCGACATCGTTTTCCCCGACATTGAATATGAGGGCTCATTTAAGCCTTTTGATGTTGAGAGCATTGTTCACCTTCTGCCTGAGGGTGAAAAGCTTATGCCGCCCGGCAAGATGTATGATGTTAAGATGGACGCATCGAGTGACGGCTCTCTGATGTCTTGCCGTAAGGTAACGGTTGAGGGAATGCCCTTTACTGAGGCACTCGAAATCGAAACCTTCCCCACCCCGGACGGCAGTGTGCCGATGGCAAGCTACTCAATTCAGCAGGATGTCTATATCGACACTGGTACATTCAACGCAGGTGATTGCGGAATGATGACCTTCTGGGCGAGAGCTACCAAGACAACAGATGAGTCGGGTACTGCAGGCTTCAGACCTGCTTACGAGCAGCTTGGAAAATGGCAGAAGGCTCAGGAGAAAGAGGTTCGTATAGGCCACGAATGGAAGAAATATTACCTACCGATGTACAGCGGTATCTACACCCTCCAGTCGGGAGCTTCGCATCTTACATATTCGGTTGGTTACAAGCCACAGATTATCCAGATTGCAGAACTGCAGATGTACAACTACGGAAAATCGGTTGATATCGAAATGCTCGAGCCGGGCCGTACCGGTGCGGACTACAAGGGTATGGAGGAGGACCACCTCTGGCGTAAGGAAGCGTGGAAAAGAATCGAGAAATACCGCAAGAATGATATGGCGGTTCAGGTGGTAGACAAGGACGGCAACCCCGTTGAGGACGCAAGTGTTTCCTTTGATATGACCGAAAACGAGTTTATGATGGGCTGTGCGGTCAGCGATAACGAGTTTGTCGGTCTCGACGATTCCGACAGAGTCGGTCTTGAACCTGAAAAATCAAGAGTTGCGAGCTTATACCTTGATATGTACAATCATTTCAATACCGGCGTTTCGGGTAACGAAATGAAGTCTGAGGGAACTCGTAGTCTCTACCGCACCGCTAGAAATGAGATGAACACCTGGCTGGACCTCGGCAAGAGGGTAAGAGGACACGCTCTTTCCTGGGATCAGATTAAGTTTTCGGAATATGCGATCATGGATCAGGGCTATTACGACATCAATCAGTATGACTATAACCTTGAAAATCTTCTTCGCGAAACTACGGGCGAGGCATGGATGTTCAGAGACGTTATATCCGAATGGGACGGTCTCAACGAGCCGCACGACTCGTCGCGCTACAGAAAGGTTTATACTCTCAAGCCGTTTGCAGAGGTATTCAAGATGACAAAGGCAGTTGATCCAAAGTCTAACCTCATCGTAAACGAAACAGGTATGGAGGGAAGAGATAGCCGAGCAGAAACAACAAGAGCAACGGGTTTCATCCGTCTTCCTAACGAGTTAAAGTACGAACACAGAGGTCCGGTTGACGGAATTGGTATCCAGGGACACTGTGGTCGGTATCTCTACCCGATGGGCATGTGGTGGGATATCGAATTCCTTACCCAGGCAGGCTACGATACAGTATCTATCACAGAGTACGACTTCATGAATGAAAATGAAGAGGGCGCCGCAAGACATCTTTACGATACATTCCTTTCGTGCTATTCGCATCCCAAGTGTCATGCGTTCATTATCTGGGGACTTCAGGATACTATGCACTGGCGTAATAATGCTCCGTTCTATGACAGACACTGGAACGAAAAGCCCGAGTATGCTGTGTGGAAGTATATGTATGATGAGCTTTATGCAACCCATGAGACTGTTAAGACGGATGCGAACGGTCTTGCAAAAATCAGAGGATATCGCGGTAAATATGACATAACGGTTGATGTTAACGGAGTTAAGACGGTTGTGCAGACAACTATTGTTAATTCCGATAACACCGACAGAGACAATATGATAAAGGTTGTCTTTGACGGAGCTAACTTAAATGTTGTGAAGAACCCCAATCCTCAGGAGGTTTATGCAAAGAGACACGTTACAAACGACAACTACCTTGAAGCATATGCTGAGTATCTTGCGGCAGGTGCCGACAAGTGGATTGGTATTTACGAATACCGCGACGAGGAGAACAACAGAATCCGCTCAACATCAGACGGATTGCAGAACACCTTCCATTATATAGAGGGTGAAGGCTATGCTCAGTATGAGCTCGTTGAAAAAGCCGCTTGGGGAAATATAAGCGTTGATTTCAGAGCTCCGCAGGGCGAGGTTTATAACTATGAAATCCTCACATCACTCGATGGAGAAAACTATACATCAGTATACAAGGGCTCATCGGATGTGGATAAGACGATTGATCTCGGCGAATTTATGTTCGTGAGAGTTAAATCAGACAACAACAAATATATGGGAATATCGGAGGTGGATATACATGCAGAAAAAGAATAATTTAAAAAAATGCCTGAAGATATTCGCGGGAGCTTTTCTTGCATTGACAGTCTTTACTGTATCGGTTTGCGCAGCTGCACCGACCGCAGAAATTGAAGATAATAAGATTACTGTAACATATACCGACACAGGTGCGGGATTTGGTACATTCGTATATGTATTTGACACAGTTTTAGAGGCTGATGCTGTGGTTGACCAGGCTTTGATTGACAGCAATCTTGTATGGACAGATATCGTAAAAGGCGGAACTGCAGAAATCGTTCTGCCCGATGGCGCGGACTACGGTGCATACACAGTTCTGCTCGGAGCAAAGGGTATGCCTGCATCAAAGGCTGACAAGAGCGTGGTTGTGCTCTATAAGAAGCCGGGTATTGAAGCTGAAGCAATGGAAGCAATCACAGGTGCAAAAACTGCAGATGCTATGGCAGAGCAGATTGAAGCATACAACAACAAGGCATATATCATTGATACAACAAAGCTTGATGCTCAGAAGGGCTTAATCTTTGAGGCAGTTGCGGCGCTTGGCGCTTCTGCAACACTCGATGAATTCGTGGCGGCTGTTGAGTCGGCAGGAAAGCTTTCGGAAATCGTAGAGGCTGATGTTGAAACGGCTGCAAAAATACTTAAGGACAACAAGACGGCTCTCGGTCTTACAGACGATATCGAAAAGTACGATGATGTAGTTGCGGCTGCAGTTTTAAAGCGCATTGATGCTAATTCGACAATGGCAGAAATCAAAGCTGCAGCAAAAGAAGAGCTTGCTCTTGCGGCTCTCAACGGCGCAAGCAAAAGCAACATCCTTGAAACTATCGAGAAGTACAACGACATCTTCAAGGTTACCTTCTCAAGCAAGCTCGACTATGTTGATGAGTACGATGTTGAAAATGCTCTTGCGGGTATCGTGTTTGACGATGTTACCAAGGTTGAAGATATTGTTAATGATGCTATTAACGATGTCTACGACGAGCAGAAGAAGGAAGACAAGAAAAACAAGGGTTACTCCGGCGGCGGAGGCGGCGGCGGCCGCCGCGGTGCCTATGCTGTAATCTCGACTCTTGAACAGCCTGAGGTTAAGGAAATCAACGGCGATGAGGATTTGATATCGGGTATTCATGATATCGAAGGCTATGACTGGGCTAAGGAAGCTATAGAGTATCTCTATGCAAACAGCATTATGACAGGCGACGGTGACGGAAGATTCCGTCCGGGCGACAATCTCACCCGTGAAGAATTCGTTAAGCTTATTATTGCTGCTATCGGCGGAAACAAGCTTGAAGATGGTATAATCAAATTTACCGATATTTCTGAAGGCGCATGGTACAAAAAGTATGTTGAAACAGCAGTTGTAAAGGGTATTACAACAGGTATTTCCGAAGGAGAGTTCGGCGTTGGTCAGTACATCACCCGTCAGGATGCGGCAGTTATGCTTTTAAGAGCTGCTGAAGCATACTACAAAAACCTTGAAAAGAAGACCACATTAATCGACTTTACCGACTACGACACCGTTTCAGACTACGCAGTAGTTGCGGTTGACACTCTCGCAAGAGCGCAGATTATCAACGGCTTTGAGGACGGCTCGTTCAGACCGCAGGACAACATAACAAGAGCAGAAATTGCAAAGGTTATCTATGCATGCATTGCGCAGTAAAGGAGGCAGAAAATGAGTATTAAAAGAATTATTAGTTTAATTGCGGCACTTTCGCTCATCTTCACAATCTGTGCAGGATATGCTGAAGAAGCCGTAACAGAAACCGAAACAGAGGCGGCTGTTGCCGCTCCGGCTCCTGCTGAAAAGGAGTCTGAAATGACTCTCGCGGCAAGTATCGCAATCGGTCTTGGCGCTATCGAAGAATATGACGCAGAAAAACCGATTACAATAGGCGAGTTTGCAAAGTTTGTTGATGTTCTTACTCCAAACGGCGGTATCTCGCAGAAGTATTTCAAGGAAGCTTATTATCAGAATAACATCAAGCGCGTAACTGCGGTTGCAACTATGTGCGATATTCTGGGATATTCAATCTTCTTCTCAAATGCAGACATCAGTAATGCAAATGCTTCTGAGGTAGGAACCGTTGCATCAAAGCATGATATCCTCGGCGGAATCAGCTCTGATTTAGAAGGGGTTATCACAATGGCAGAGGCTGCTGAGCTTCTCTACAACACATTGACCGCAGTAACACTTGATACAACCTTTAAGGCTGACGGCACAGTTGAGTCGAAGATAAGCAAGGAAATATATATGGAGAAGGTTCTCGATATGTATTTAATCGACGGTATCGTTGATACAACAAGCTTCTCTTCAATCAAGACCGCTAAGGGGACTGAGGATGCTTATGTATGCATCAACGGAACTCGCTATAAGGCAGAGCGGGGCGCTTTTGAAGAATTTATCGGTATGAGTGTTAAGGCTTTAATCGTTAAAGACGGCGGCGTGGTTGCAAAGGTGCTTTCAATGTTCAACACAAGCCGCAAGATGCTTGAAGTTGCCGCTAAGGACCTCATTCCGAGCGACATTACAAAGCGCGCAATCTCATACTGGAATGAAAACGATAAGAAGGTAAAAGTTAGTCTTTCGCCTGTTGTAGATGTGCTTTACAATTATAGCCTCTTCCCCGAATATACCGAAGACGACTTAAAAATCGAGCAGGGCAGACTTGTTCTTATCGACAACAACAACGACAGTGCGTACGATGTTGTTAAGATTGAAGACTACAAGTCGATGCAGGTTTACTCGGTTTCGGATACATCTAAAATAATCGGAAACGAAAAGGGCGAAACCATAAGCATTGCTGAGATGATTGAATACGGCTACCCCATTTACGAAAGGGGTAACATAATTCTTCCGCACAACATTCCGCTTAAATCTGTTGCAACTGTTTATGTAAACAAGATGGGCGAAGCAGTTCGTATGTATATAACAGGAGATGTTGCGGCAGGTACCATTAACAAGTTTGAGGAGAAGAACAGAGTTACTCTTGAGGGCAAGGATTATATCTATGCCCGCGAGATAAAAGAGAGTATTGAAAAGGTTCCTACAGGAAGCATCATAACAGTCAAGCTTAACCACTACGGTGAAATCGCTTATTTTGAGATTTCAAAGGAACCCTACCTCTACGGATATATGATTAGCTTCGATGAGGGTGACGGTATCACAACTCCGAGAGTTAAGATGTTTAACCAGGCTGATGAAATCAAAATTTACGACACCAAAGGTACCATTATCTTAAACGGCGTTAAGATGTCATCAAACGATGCCTTCAAATACGACCTCACATCGGGTATGTGGGACGAGTCAGGTAAGCTTTCGCAGATGGTTAAGTATAAGGCAAATGACAAGGGCGAGATTACCGCTATCTACACCACAACAACCAAGGATCCCGGCGACGGCTCAAGACTTGTTAAGATGAAGGACGATTTCCTTACATACTATAGCACTCCGATGTCATTCGGTGACGATGTAAGACTCAATGTTTATACAAAGGTGTTCCTCATCCCGACAGACCTTAGCTTTGAGAAGAGATTTGACTTCGGTACTCCCGAAATTTTACGTAATGGCGTCGACTACACCGTTCAGATTTACGATGTGGATAAGAACTACTACGCAGGCGTTGTTGTTGTAAGAATTGATCCCTACAATCCTTCGGGAGATTCGATAAATGAAATCGGCGGAGACACCTATATTATAACCGAAACAGGTGAGACCATTGTCGACACTGGCGATCTCTCGATCTATTGTATGGGACGCGCTCTCGGCTCAACCACTAACACTCCCGTATTAATGAAATTCTCAAAGAAAGACATATCGTACCAGGGTATATCGCTTACAGACCTTAAGGTTGGCGATGTAATCCAGGGACGTTTATATATGGGTATTGATGAGTACACGGATATGATTGTGAGATACAAGCACGGTGTTACTCAGCCGTATGAGGCTGTTAAGCAGGTCTGGGCGTCGGATTCGACAGAGAAGCTGTTCTACTCCGACGGTAATACCTATGCCGCAGGCGTTATCAAGGAAGTTATCAAAAACGGAATTGTTATCAACCATAAGCCCACACAAACCCCTAACTACGAAAACTGGAACCGTGTTATCACAACAACGAGTGTTACTCCGGTTTCTATCGTAGAGGATTCGAGGGTATACTGGGGATCGGTAAGTGACCTTCAGGTTGGCGATCGGGTATTCGCTCTCTATAGAGACGGTATTCCGAAGGAATTCGTAATCTACAGATAAGAAGAATTTTCAAGATGACTCCCCCTTTTTATGGGGGAGTCGGAGTTATATCTGTCACTCAAAGCAAAACGAATGCTGATTTTGTTTTGCTTTGAATGAGATAAACGATTACACAAGCAGTAGGTTAATATTATGAAAAATATCGGTATGAGGGTGGAGTCAGCTTCACGGTGGAGGCATCGGCAGAGAATGTCGATTATTATAAGGCGATTGTCATAGATGCTTCAGGCTCAATAAGACCGTACAAGGGTAGTGATGTGATAAACATAGTTAAGGAGTAGATATATAATGAGAAATTGCACTAAAATAGTTATATCCGCTGTGCTCGCATTTATGATGCTGGGCACAACGGTATTTGCCGATGCGGCAACCGTCATATTCAGCGGAACGGCAGAACCAAACAGCCTCGTTGGATTTATGGTTGTCGGAGCGGATGCAGATACAGGCGCTCTTGACAGAACTGATGTGCATACAACCGACATTATAAAGGCTGATGCAAGCGGTAATTTTTCAAAAACAGTTGAATTTGACGATGCAATCATCGATGAGGATACGGGAGAGCTAACCAACTATAAGACTGTGTCGAATTACGAGCTTACAGCAAAGGTGATGGATGACAAAATCAGATTTTCGATGTTTAAAACAACTCCTGTTGTTGAAAACGGAGTTTTATATGTACCTATTGAGGAGACTCTGGAGTTAGTCGGCGGCAGCACTGTTTCTTATAACTATAATGAAGAATTAAAAACCTATACGGGCAAGGCGAATAACGGCAGATTCACGATAGTTATGGGAAAGGATACGGTGGAGGTTGACTGGGTTGACATCGAACTCCCCGGCATTATAAAGGAAATAGAAGGCACGAATATGATGCCTGCATATGCTATAAAATATCTTCTTAAAACAGGCGATGTCATTTATAATCCGGGAAAGCGTTATTTCAGCCTGACCAATGGTGTTATGGAGCCGGGCTTTGACTGGGAGGCTGACCAGATAAGCAAAAAGATAGATTTGCTTGTTGACGGCGATACCCGTATTGTCCTGAATTCGGTAACAAACAGAGATAACCTTAGTCCATATGACTGGCGTGTTGATAAGACAACAATCAGCAGAAGCCTGGATGCGTCGGAGTGGGGCGATGTTTATACTGTTGAAAATCAGGATAACGGAGAATTTGAGGTTGCAATAAATATCAGAAGAAGTATTGACGGCGAAACGATATTTGCAAATGACCACATAGGATTGTTCCATTTCAAGGCGCGTCCTGTCTACACAAATGATGAGAGCGGAACGGCATCGTTCAATATTGCTCTGCAAAGAAGAAGTGCGGGACACGACGGAATACTAATGTACAGCACATCTCTGCATCAGCAGGTGAGCTTGCCATATGAGATTGGAGTAGATGAGCAGGAGTGGAAGGATTATTATTTTGTTGCAGACAGCGGTTCTTCCGAGATGCTTGACGGGTCGTGGATACAGATTGTTCCTCTCGGCAAGCCTGCAAAATTTGAAATTTGTGATATTCAGCTCTGGGATTTCGGACTTCGGGCAGACTGTGCAGAAAAGATTGCTCTAATGCAGCCCAATCCCGGATATAAGGGCATAGAGGATGACCATGTGTGGCGTCAGGAGGCATGGAACAGAATAGAGAAATACCGCAAGGAGGATATTTCGATCGAGGTCACAGACGCGGACGGAAATCCCGTATCCGGCGCAACCGTTGATGTAAATATGACCGATAACGAATTTATGTTCGGAGCGGCAATTTCTGAAAACGAGGTGCTTGACAAGTATATAGACAAAGCCACGCTGAGAGGACAAACGCTCGACAGTTTTATGGACAACGATATGAATGTAGGTGTTGCGGCAGATATGCTCAAAGCACATGGAATCCGTAATAATGACGCGGAAGTCGGAATAGATATGATAAACGAGTTCATATCAAGAGGCAAGAGAACAAGAGGTCACACGATTTTCTGGGACGGCGAAGGTGCTATGCCGTTTAACAGAGCAAAGCAGATGACCTATCAGGAGATATACAAGCAGACAATGGATTATATAAGACCGCTTGTCTATACATTTAAGGGAAGTCTTTCACAATGGGATGTTTTAAACGAGCCGCACGACAGTAACTACACTCGTAAGAAATACAACACTACAAGACTTTACACAGATATATTCAAAGAGGTAAAAAAGATTGATCCTGAGGTTAAGCTTTATGTAAACGAAACCGGTATGGAGGGAAGACCTTTCAAGGGTTATGGCGACAGAGTTCCGAATTTTTTGAATATTGTCAGGCAGATGCAGGATGAGGGTGCGCCGATAGACGGTATAGGAATTCAGGCGCATTGTGTGAACTACTGTTATCCGCAGGGCATATATCATCAGATAGATGAGTGCTCAAAGCTCGTTGATGAGGTTGCTATAACCGAGTACGATTTTTATAACGGTAATATGGAATACGCACCGAATCATCTTGAGGATACAATGCTTGCGTTGTTCTCTCATCCGAAGGGAAGTGCATTCGTTGTATGGAATATCGAAGATTCGATGCATTGGCGCGGGAACGCAAACGCGGCCCCGTTTTTCAGGCGCGACTGGTCGGCAAAGCCTGCATATTATATGTGGAAAAAGATGACAGAAGAGGTTTTTGCAACAAATGAGACGGTTGAAACAGATGCAGAGGGAAAGGCATCAATCCGTGCTTTTCGCGGAGATTACAAGATAACCTGTACATATAACGGAAAGAGCAAAACGGTTGAGCTTGGCAACACGGTTGAGGGTGGAAGCTCGGTTCGCTTTATTGTCGGCAATTCGATAAGCGCCGTTGCTTCAAATCCGACGCGTGAGTCGCTTAAGACTATTGAGTTTAACAATATGACCGAGGCAAAGATGGAACTTGACAGCCTGAGCAAGCCGTATTACAAGAGTGTAATTCTTGACCGAAACTTCAAGGGGACAGAGAACACAGACCTTGTAACAGACGGCGGGGATATAATAAACAACACAGAGTACCAAAAGGGAAAAACCTGGGGTTCGTTAAACGGTACGGGCGAGCTGCTCTACGACGGAAACTGGAGCTCAACAATTATTCATCCGAACGCAACAGTCCAGACGGGTGACATCCGCTTAAGAGCAGAGGGTACTGAACGATACGAGGGAACAGAGCTTCATCACGAAACAATGGTTTACACCCTTAATTCAAAGGCTTCGGGAGAGGTTAAAATCTCTACGGGTTTGTCAACCTCTGGTCAGAGCGATGTTAAGCTTGCTGAAATTGTGTACAAGGACGGTAGCTATTCCGTAAAGGCAATTGACGGACACGAAATTGCTCTTGAGCCGGATAAATTATACACAATTGACACCGCAATCGTTGGTGATACGGTTGAGTATAGTGTTATGCTTACCGATGAGGTTGTTGCCGAATACAGCTGTGCGCTGAGCGGAGAGGTTGATACAGCAGAGCTCACGGAGGTGTGCTACCTCTTTAATGCAAACTGTGAGGAAGACGATATTTTTATGCTTCATAATGCAAGAGTATATGAGTATAAAGACGGTGAAATAATTGAGATTTCAGATACTGATTATGAAGCTTATCTGCTTGATGAAAGTATGAAGAGCTTCGATGCAGGAAGTATTAAATATGCAGGAGCTGCTCTTTCTGAGGCTCCGTCTGAATGGACACACATCGGTTCAACTGCTTCAACAGTCGGCTTTGGTTACAAAAGTAACGGAAGATATTTCGGAGCGGTTGCACACAGTCCGTCGGTTGGCGAGCACAGTATAGCAAAGGGCATAGGCAGATTAAACGACGGCGAATCGATGGAGATTACCTTTGATGCATATATCGGTTCATATGCAAAATTTATGGATGCAACCGGATACGGCGGAATCTCAATCGGAAGTCACGATAAATCGGTGATGCTTGATATTGCCCGCTTGCGCTACAGACAGTATAGTGATGAATACGGAAAAGCGTATGAATTATGGCTCATTAATCCGGATGGCTCCACCACACCGGCTGCTAAGGAGATTATCGATTACAAAAGTGTGTTTGCAAGGGATAACACAGATGTTAAGTTTACACTTATACCGTCGGAGGACGGACAGAGTTACGATGCGCAGATTTCCATAAAACCGCGTACCGGAAGTGAGGAAATCATTGCAACAAGTCCGTCGGTGTTTACCGCAGAGCAGGTTAAGAAAATAGATACCGTATTCCTTTCAAGCTATATAGACAAAGATGGAACAAAATACGAAAACCAGATGATGTTTGGAATCAAAGACCTTTGTGTTTACAAATACGGAAATACTATGTATCATAACGGTGAAGCAAGCCTTGCTGACGGAGAAAGTGCATCGCTTGGAATTATGTACAACAACGCAACGGGTGTATATAAACCAGCTATGGTAATTATTGCAGGCTATAAGGACGATGAGATGACATATTGCGAAGTAAAAGACGGCATGATTAATCCGGGTGAAGGAGGCTTCGGATTTAATCTTGAAGCCTCGGCAGAGGTTGCGGATTATTACAAGGTATTCCTTATGGAAGGAAACGGAACGATCAGACCGTACAAGGCAGCAGACCTGATTAACATCTCGAAATAAAATACAGGTAAGATACGACAATGAAGATAAAATTTTTAAAGAACGAATGCTGGTGGGCGGCGGATGTCAGTATGGGTATACATATGCCGCTTGACGAAAAAAGCTGTATAAAAATCGACCTTGGCGGTGCCGAGTCACAGAATCCTAAAAATCCGCTTCTGCTCTCAAGTAAGGGCAGATACATATGGAATGAGCTGCCGTTTTGTGCGGAATTCGACGGTGGAACAATCAGTATCGACAGAGGTGTTGAGCTTTATGAGGGCTATGGAAGCTTAAAGGGCGCATATATTGCGGCAATGAAAAAGCACTTCCCGTTCAACGGTAAAATTCCGCCGAAGGAGTTTTTCCTGCATCCGCAGTATAACACCTGGATTGAGCTGATGTATGACCAGACCGAAAAGGATATAATGAAGTATGCCGAAAGTATTGTTGAAAACGGCTTTAAGCCAGGTATACTTATGATAGATGACAACTGGATGGTCGACTATGGCGACTGGAGATTTTCGGCAGAAAGGTTTGAAAATCCCGCAGAGATGTGCAAAAAGCTCAGAGAGATGGGTTTTAAAATTATGCTTTGGGTGTGCCCTTTTGTGTCGCCGGACAGTGCGAATTTCAGAAAGCTCGAAAAAGAAGGTGGTCTGCTTATCGGAGCAGACGGAAAGCCTGCAATCCGTTTTTGGTGGAACGGGTACAGCGCGGTGCTTGATATGACGAATCCAAAGGCGCAGGAGTGGTTTAAGGGCGAGCTTAATACACTTGTGAATGAATACGGAGTTGACGGCTTTAAGTTTGATGCGGCTGACCCATATATGTATCGCATTGATGATAAGTCCTTTGTGCCGACCAAGACGATAATGGACCAGACCGAGGCATACTGCCGTTTTGCAATGCAGTACGATTACAACGAGCTCCGCGCAGGGTATAAAAACGGAGGAACTCCGCTTGTTATGCGCCTTGCGGATAAAAAACACAGCTGGAACAAAAACGGGCTTAATACGCTGGTGCCAAACTCGATTGTTCAGGGACTTTCGGGATACGCATACCATTGCCCCGATATGGTTGGCGGCGGTGAACTCGGCGATTTCAGGGAAAACAAGGATAAGCTTGATAATGAGTTGTTTGTGAGATATGCTCAGGCGAGTACGCTTATGCCGATGATGCAGATTTCCGCATCGCCGTGGCGTGTGCTTGACAAAGAGCATTCGGATATGGTAAAGGCAGCAATGGAGCTTCACGACAAATTCGGAGAGCTTATACTAAGCCTTGCGGAGCATGCGGCAAAGACAGGCGAACCGATTATTCGCCATATGGCGTATGAATTCCCGGATTGTAAAATGGAGGAGGTGTCCGACCAGTTTATGCTTGGTTCGGATATTCTTGTTGCACCTGTTTTGCAAAAATGCGTTCGCGAGAGATATGTCAAGCTCCCAATGGGAAAATGGCAGACAGCAGACGGTACGGTTTATACAGAAAGCGGTATAATCCCCGCTCCGCTTGAAACACTTTTATACTTAAAGAAAATATAGCATAAAAGAGGTTGCTTTGTTGCAATCTCTTTTATGTTTTGTTACAGGAAAACATTGAAAACAGATAGCGGTGTTGACAAAATTGTAGTGTTAAAATAGATATGTTACATTAAAAAATGACAACAACCAAAAATTGTGGTAAAATAGTTTCGACGAAAAAACAAATTCACAAAAGAAAGGTCGTTGTCGAAATGAGTATAACATATACAGCAGCAAAACGCAAGAAAATTTGTGATTATGTAATAAAACATAGTAAAATGAAAGCACATGAAATGTATGGTGTGTGCGGAAGGCTTTGCGCAAAATACCGCCGGGAGCGGAAAGTACATATTGGGTCCCGATTCGTATCTTCTCACAAGATTCGGGAAATATAACGAAACACTTATATCGGTTTGCCATCCGCTGCTTACATTCCTTGCGAGAAAAACTCAAAAAACCGTTTTGCTTGCAGTACTTGCAAATAACCAAAAATTTATAATAGATAAAATCGATTCAAACGAAAATATTTTCAGCCACAATGCGCAAATTTTTACGGATGACATACACCGTACCGCAACCGGTCGGATTCTCATGTCGCATATGACGCACGACGAGGTATTTAAGCTTTTTCAAAAATACGGCGCGCCTAAAAACGAGGACTGGGAGGGTATTGATTCGTTTTCCGCATTGTGCTCGGCGCTTAAAACGGATTTAAACTTTTTTCTGCGTACCGCTGCGGAGATTAACAGACGTCTGAAATTTTCCTAAAACATTTATTTTTCTTTTCTCAACAGCCTTGGCCGTGTAGTAATTATATCGGTTTCAAGGCATTAAAACAACGTATAACCGCAATTTCAAGTCAGGCGCGGTTATTCCTCCGGTACTCGGTCGGCGTCATGCCAAACCGTTGTCTGAACATTTTTGAAAACTGTGCGCTGTCGGAAAAGCCGCACTCCAACGCTACTTCCGTACACGGTTTTTCCGTATCGCCGAGCAAATCGCAGCCGCAGAGCAATCTGTTGTATATAACATACTCTTTTGGACTCATCCCGCAAATTTTTTTAAATTTATGACGAAAACTCTCGTATCCAAAGCCGTACATCTCTGCAACCGCTTTCATATCAAGCCTTTCACAGCACCTGCTTTTAAGATAGTCTTGTGCTCCCTCTATATCCGCTCCGTTATATTTTTTTGTAACAAGCTCCCGTGCCATAAGCGCCAAAAACTCTCCCGCCATAGCGGAAAGCAGCATTTCAAAGCTGTATTGGGGAGCTCTGCTCTCGCGGTAGATATTCAGTGCGATTTTCTTCAGAACTGCAAAATTTCCGGGTTTGTATAAGCCGTCCGTTATCATATCCGCGCCGCCGCCCGTAATGTTGAAATAAATAACCTCGCCGCAGACGTTATGAACCTCGCTGTGCAGTGTGTTTTGATTTATCACAGCTACACTCCCCTCACTGAAATCATATTCAATGCCGCCGATCAATGTTGTTCCTCCGCCCTTTGTGTATAAAACAAACTCTGTGTTGTTATGCCTGTGCGGAGGTACCATATCTTCTCTGCACTGTGCCGGTTTTCTTGCCGCTTTTGTCACGAATATCAGCTCCGGAAGCTGCATAAAACATTCCTCCATTCTGTTAATGACATTATACCGCATTTGCGGTTTTTGTCAATATAATTCTACCAAAAAGTACAAATTTATCATAAAATCATATAAATAAAACAAATCATATTTTATAATCACATTATCAAATAATAAAAGGAGTTGTTTTTCTTGAGTAAAAAAAATACCGACGAATTAAAGTATCTTGATATTCCCGAATTTGAACGTGACTGGGAAAACTACCACAGAGTACCAATGATGGAATACCGCCAGTTAACCGAAGAAGGCGCAGATATAGCGCAGTATAAGGAGCTGTTTGAGGCTGCTGACAAAATGCCGGACGGGAAACTCAAAAGAAAGCTTTCCGACATAATCTTCGAGATTGCAAGCACGGCAGGTACAAAGGAGGGCTATCCCTACGCCGAGCCGTCAGAGCTTGATAAAATCAGGGAGCTTTCAGACGGAAGTGAACGCATAAACATTGACAAAACCGATGCAAATCTGAAAAAGAAAATAGAGGGCGCATTGATGGGCAGAATATGCGGCTGCCTTCTCGGCAAGCCGGTTGAGTGCAGAAAGACCTACGAGCTGTACCCGCTGCTTAAACAGTCCGGAAACTTTCCGCTTCACCGCTACATACTTTCCACTGACCTCACAGATGAGCTTGTAGAAAAATTCAATTATAAGCGCGACTGGTCTTGGGCAGATAAGGTAGAGTGCGCGCCGAGCGACGATGATACAAACTATATTGTACTTGCACAACTTCTTATCGAAAAGCACGGAAGAGATTTCACGCCGAGCGATGTTGCCAAACTGTGGGTTGACAGCCAGACGAAAAACGCATATTGCTCAGCCGAAAGAGTTGTGTATCTCAACTTTATGAGGGGTTACTGCCCGCCGGAGTCGGCATCGCACAAGAATGTATTCCGAGAGTGGATAGGCGCGCAGATACGCGGCGACTACTTTGGATATATCAACCCGGGCGACCCGCAAGCGGCTGCGGAAATGGCATGGCGCGACGCGTCAATCTCGCATACCAAGAACGGAATATACGGAGAGATGTTCGCTTCTGCAATGATAGCCGCAGCAGCGGTTTATGACGATATTGTTAAAATAATAAAAACAGGTCTTGAACAGATTCCGAGAACGTCAAGACTTCACGAATCAATTTGCAATGTGTTAAAGTGGCACGAAAACGGCATAAGCTGCGACGAGTGCTTTGCAAAAATCCATGAGCTTTACGACGAGAACGACAGCCACGACTGGACGCATACGATTTCCAATGCGATGATAGTATGCATTGCGCTGCTTTACGGCGAAGGCGACTACAGCAAATCAATCTGCCTTGCTGTTCAGACGGGTTTTGACACCGACTGCAACGGGGCGACGGTCGGCTCTGTTCTGGGTATAAGAAACGGCATTGACAAAATAGACGATAAATGGAAAAAGCCTGTTGCGGGCAAGCTTGACACCGCCATTTTCGGAATGGGCAGAGTAAACATTTCCGATTTGGTTGACAAAACACTTAAACATATAAATACAATAAGTTAAAAAACTTTCCCGTATAAAAAGTTGTAGTCAAACTGACTTTTATATGATATAGAGGACTATTACAGTACTGATACGAGATATGGTACCAATGAGGACTTAAAGAGGCTTTTTGAAGAGGTGCATAAGCGTAATATGCACATTATTTTAGACCTTGTTCCGGGGCACACATCAGTTGAGTGCAAGTGGTTTAAAGAGTCAATGAAGCCCGAAAAAAATGAATACTCAGATAGATATATCTGGACTGATAATATCTGGACAGACTGCGTGGGATACCCAAATATCTCAGGCTCAATCCGTGGAATTTCCGCAAGAAACGGAAGTTGTGCAGTAAACTTTTTTTCAACCCAGCCGGCTCTGAACTACGGATTCGCAAAAGTCACTGAGTCATGACAGTTTTCGGTTGATTCAAAAGAGGCAATGGAAACACGGGAAGAACTATATAAAATTATACATTTCTGGCTTCAGATGGGTTGTGATGGCTTTCGTGTAGATATGGCAGGATCGCTTGTAAAGGCAGATGAAGAAAAGCGTGAAACAATAAAACTGTGGCAAGACATACTTGGTAGAATTAATAGAGAGTTTCCTGATGCTGCGTTTGTTTCTGAATGGGGGGAGCCTGACAAATCACTTGAGGGAGGATTTGATATGGATTTTCTGCTGCACTTTGGCCCATCACATTATCCCGAACTTTTCAGAGGCGAGACGCCATATTTTTCACACAAAGGTGAGGGAGATCTCTCAGAGTTTTTTGAGTATTATATTTCCCGTCTCAAAATGCTTTATGGCGTAATGGGAATGAAAATAACCGAAAACAGTATTTCTTTTTCTCCGTGTGTTCCGTACAGTCTTTATAACATTTCGGTTGAGGGTCTTACACTTGGCGGCAGTATGGTGGATATATTGATAACCGGAAGCGGAAGTGAAATTGAGAAAGTTGTTTTAAACGGCAGGGAAACGGAGTTTGCAGTCATTGAGCGCAATACCGAGTGTTGCAGAATTGAAATTTTTTTGAAAGGGTGAAAAATTATGATAAGAACAGAACATAAAGAAAAGGAATGGAAATTTCCGTTTGTCGAATATCGGTCTGAAAAAAGCACAGGGAAACCTCCGATGATATTACAGCTCCACGGCGCAGGAGAAAGGGGAAACGGGGACGATGAACTCTATAAAGTCGACGTTTACGGATTTTCAAAATTATTAAAAAGTAATGATTACGATTGTTTGTTCATTATGCCGCAGTGCCCCGGTAATTCCTTTTGGACGGCAAGGGTTGAGTCTGTTTTGGACTTTGTCGAACAGATAAAGGAAAAATACGATGTTGACGAGAGCAGAATATATCTTACCGGACTCTCTATGGGAGGTTACGGTACGTGGCACACTGCTATGGCAAGACCGGATTTGTTTGCTGCAATAGCTCCGATTTGCGGCGGCGGAATGGCTTGGAACGCTCACGTTCTTAAAATGCCAGCCTGGGTTTTCCACGGTGCAGCCGATGGAACGGTGTCGGTAAATCAATCCGACGAGATGGTCAATGCTATGAGGGCAAACGGCACAGATGTCAAATACACACGTATGGACGGGGTCGGTCACGATGTTTGGGATTACGCTTACACTGATGAAATGGTTAAATGGCTGCTTTCGCATCAGATATAAAATTATGTTGAGAAAGGCGAATTTGAAGTTTACGTCGGTGCGGACCGCTATGCGGATGAATGCATAAAAATAAGAGTTGTTTGATTGAAGGAGGAGTGAAACGATGTACAGCAAACAGGATTTGATGAATGATTTAAAGGAAATGGGTCTTCAACCTACCGATACGGTACTTGTGCATTCATCATATAAGAGTATAGCAGGCGACCAGGGCATTGAAGGCGGCGCCGAGACAGTGATTGACGCCTTTATTGAGTATTTTGGCAAAGACGGTCTGATTGTTTTCCCAACGCTTACATGGAAACTTGGTTTTTCGTTTAACGATCAGGGTGAGTATATTTGTGACGAAGTAGGAAATGATGAGTACAAGCCCTACGGCAACCGATTTGATGTGAGAAACACGGATTGCCGGGAGCTTGGTATACTGCCGGAGCTTTTTCGGCGCAGAGAGGGCGTGATTCGCTCGCTCTCTGCAACCCATTCGGTGGCGGCATTTGGAAAAGATGCAAAGGCGTTTTGCGAAGGAAACGAAAAGGTCAAAACATCGCTTGGCTGGGATTCGCCCTGGGGTAAATTTTATGACCGAAATGCCAAAATGTTGTTTTTGGGAACGACCATGGCCTGTAATACGTACATGCATGTCCTGGAGGAACGCGCGAATGTTCCCGGATTGATTGAACCGACGGTGTACCATTATGAAATCGTGGATTATGACGGAAAGGTAATACCGGCAGAGGTTCGCAGACATGAGCCGGGACACAGTCATTACTTTGACAAAGTCCGCCCGGAGCTTACCGCGGCCGGTATTGTAAAAGACGCGATGTTTGGCTCTGCCGTAACACAGGTGGTAGACGTCAGAGCGGAAACTGACTATATGATGAAAAAATTTAAGGAGGAGCCGTTTATCTTCTTCCACGAGTATAATCAATAGGGAGTGTTGTACGGCAGCATATATATTTTTATAGAGGTGGTGGCTTTAGCCGCCGCCTTTTTTCGTTTTTGGAGTGGTATAATATAAATAGAGTCGACAAACACCCAAAAATCTGATATAATAAATCAGAAAGAAGGAAAGAAAATGTCAAAGTACAGCAAAGAATTTAAAGAGGAAGCGTTAAAACTGTCCGATGAAATAGGAGTCAAGAAGGCAGCACTGCAATTAGGATTGCAATACTACAAGCTTGCGGATTGGAGAAAAGCTCGTAAGTATGCAAAAAGGCATACTGTGGTTCTGACAGAAAATGAAGCTAATGCAAAAATATGCGAGCTTGAACGTGAAAACGCAGAGCTTCGTCAAGCAAATGAAATATTAAAGGATGCTCTCGGTTTTTTCGCAAAAGACCGGAAGAGGTAAAAACAGCTGAAAGGCATATATTTATTTTGAAATACAAAAATAGATACGCAGTAAAATTAATGTGCAAAGTCTTAAAAATCAGCGAATCCAGATATTACAGGTGGCTGAAAAACAAGGACAAGCCTTCCAAACGTCATCTTCTTCTGGTCAAAATAAATGAAATCTTATCCGAACATCCGGATAATGCGAATTACGGATATGACCGCATACATAAAGCATTAGAAATACGCGGGATTAAAGTGAGCCGAAATACCGTATACCGTGCCATGAAAGACGGAAATTTAATCCACAAAGCAAGGAAGCCGCACGGTATAACAAAGGCAAGCCCAGAGATACAGGATAAAGAAAATTTAATAAAACGTGATTTTACGGCAGATAAACCTGTAAAAAAACTATTAACAGATATTACAGAGGTTCAATGTTTAGACGGCAAATTATATATTTCGCCGATAATGGATTGCTATAACGGAGAAATACTTACCGTTGAAATGCGCGACAATATGAAAAAAGAATTATGTATAGATACGGTGTATCAGTTGAAACAAAGATGTGGCAATTTGCAAGGAGTAGTGTTACACAGTGACAGAGGAAGTCAATACACAAGCGAGGCATATCGGAAATTATTAAAAAACGGCGGAATAATACAGAGTTTAAGCGGCACAGGGCATTGTTATGATAATGCGAGAATGGAAAGTTTTTTTGCAACGCTTAAGAAAGAAAAGTTATATCAAATTCCGACATATCGCATGAAAAAAGAAGAAGTTAAAACAATTGTATTCAGGTATATTTTCATATACTATAACAGAATAAGGCTGTATACCGGTAATCCGGGATGCTTGCCACCGAGTGAATACCGTATAAGGGACCGTGGAAAGACCGCGGCATAAACTTTCTTCAACCGACGGCATAGATTATATTCAGAAACAAAAATCTGTCAAGGTTAGTACAGAGCGCCTTGGCGACCTTGACAGATTTCCGTTTCAGAATGGATTATTGGTTATGCCGGTTGAAGAATTAAAGTAGTTTCAGAAATTTGGGGTAAATTTCGACTGCACTTTTTATTGGGGCAATCCCTCATTTTGTGTAAACCTCAAATTGGGCTCCAAAATGATCATATAATCTAAGTAGTTTTTTGTGGGCTGAGAGCCGGATTTTGGCTTTCAGCCCTTAGCTGTAATTTAGCATAAAATAGCCGTCAAATCAAGGGTGAAATAAACGCCCTCTTGCGAGGGCG
>JABLTO010000140.1_pt1 | contig 29250 bp, 28 predicted proteins | sample 7160091 | NCBI WGS metagenome assembly JABLTO01 (sample SAMN14651225, study PRJNA627086) | human gut metagenome | isolation source: feces | host: Homo sapiens
AATCCGTCATCATCCCGATTGCAGGTGTAATTCTCGCATTTGTAATGACCTACGAGCTGATCCAGATGGTGACAGAGAAAAACAATCTGCACGACATTGACACCTTTATGTTCTTCAAATGGGTGTTCAAAACCTATGCGGCTGTTCTGATCGTCACGAACACTTGGAATATCGTCATGGGCGTTTTTGACGCGGCGCAGCAGGTCGTCAATCAGAGCGCAGGCGTGATAATCGGCAATACCAGCATTGACATAGATTCCCTTGTGGGCGATCTGCAAACGTCGCTGGAAGCTATGAGCCTTGGCGGACTGATTGGACTGTGGTTTCAATCTCTGTTTGTCGGGCTGACGATGAACATTCTTTCCATCTGCATTATGCTGGTGGTCTACGGGAGAATGATTGAAATATATCTTGTGACCTCGCTGGGACCCATCCCGCTTGCTACCATGACAAACGGAGAATGGCGCAATGTCGGGCAAAATTACCTGAAATCTCTGCTGGCGCTGGGCTTTCAGGCGTTTTTGATTATGGTGGTCGTGGGCATTTACTCAGTTCTGATCCAGAGCATTTCCGCGACGGGCGACGTGTCCGGCGCAATCTGGCTGGCAATGGGCTATACGGTGCTGCTGTGCTTCTGCCTGTTCAAAACGGGCAGTATGGCAAAGGCCGTGTTCAGCGCTCATTGACGGAGGGCTTGCTTATCGGAATGTACAACATCATTTACGCAGACCCGCCGTGGCGCTATGAGCAGAGAAAGGTGCAAGGCGCGGCAGAAAATCACTATCCCACCATGAGCATTGACGAGCTTTGCGCCCTGCCCGTGCCGGAGCTGGCGGCGAAAGACTGCGCCCTGTTCCTTTGGGCAACCTTTCCGCAGCTTCCCGAAGCCCTGCGGCTGATCCGCGTATGGGGCTTTCGGTATAAAACCGTGGCGTTCGTCTGGCTCAAACGCAACCGCAAAAGTCCGTCATGGTTTTACGGCATGGGCTACTGGACACGCAGCAATGCGGAAATCTGTCTGCTGGCGACCAAGGGCAAACCCAAACGGCAGTCGGCAGGCGTACATCAGTTTATCATCAGTCCCATTGAGCAGCACAGTAAAAAGCCGGATGAAGCGCGGAACAAAATTCTTGCGCTCATGGGCGATCTGCCCCGCGTTGAGCTGTTCGCCCGGCAGAAAACGCCGGGCTGGGACGCATGGGGCAATGAAATTGCAAGCGATATTACGCTTGCGGAAAGGAGTTAGCGCATGGCCTATGTAAACGTGCCAAAGGATTTGACGAAAATCAAATCCAAGGTGCTTTTCAACTTGACAAAGCGGCAGCTTCTCTGTTTTGGGCTGGCGGCGCTCATGGGAGTGCCGCTTTTCTTTTTACTCAAAGGCGGCATCGGGACGACGGCTGCGGCAATGGTGATGATCGTTGTCATGCTCCCCGGTTTTCTGTTTGGGGTGTATGAGAAGAACGGGCAGCCCCTTGAAGTGGTGGGGCGGCAAATCATAGAAAGCTGCTTTCTGCGCCCCAAGGAGCGCCCCTATCAGACCGTCAACGCATACGACGCCCTTGTATGTCAATATCAAATGGAACAGGAGGTAAAGGCGATTGTCGAAAAGAGCAGACAGCGCGGAAGCAAAAAGCATGGCGGACAAGCCCAAGCTCACCCGCGCCGAAAGAAAACAGATTGAAGCCGTCATTCGTAAATATCGCGGTGACGGCAAGCCCCATACCGCGCAGGACACGATACCCTATCAGATCATGTACCCGGACGGCATCTGCTATCTCGGAAACAGGCGCTATTCGCAGAGCATTGAGTTTTTTGACATCAACTATTTGCTTGCGCAGCCTGACGATCAGACGGCTATTTTTGAATATCTCTGCGATCTGTATAACTATTTGGATTCTTCCATCCATGTGCAGTTCACCTATCCCAACCGTAAGTCCGATCGGGAGCAGCTTGCTCGGAGCTTTGAAATGCCGCCCTGCAATGACGGTTTAGATCCGATCCGGCAGGAGCAGACGGACATTCTCAAGCGGCAGCTTGCCCGCGGCAACAACGGCAGCGTGAAAACCAAATACATTACCTATACCATTGAAGCCGATAACCTCAAGGCGGCACGGGCAAGGCTGTCGCGTATCTCGCTGGATATTCAGGGCTACTTCAAAATCATGGGTGCGGTGTCCCGTGTGCTGGACGGCAAGGAGCGCTTGGAGGTGCTGCACGGCATCATGCACCCGGATGGAGAACGCTTCAACTTTGACTGGAAGTGGCTTGCCGCTGGCGGGCTTTCCACCAAGGACTTTATCGCGCCATCCTCCTTTGCGTTCAAGAATAGCCGTATGTTCCAGATGGGCGGCAAGCTCTGCGCTGCAAGTTTTTTGCAGATCATTACGCCGGAGCTGACCGACCGCATACTGACCGATTTTCTTGATACGGACAGTAGCCTTGTCGTCAATGTCCATATTCAGGCATTGGAGCAGACAGAAGCCGTAAAAATGGTGAAGCGGAAAATCACAGACCTTGACGCTATGAAAATTCAGGAGCAGAAAAAGGCTGTCCGGGACGGCTACGATATGGATATTCTGCCGTCCGACCTTGCTACCTACGGCGGTGCGGCGAAAAAGCTGCTGCAAGATCTCCAAAGCCGCAACGAGCGGTATTTTCTGCTGACGTTTCTTGTTCTGAACTACGGAGATACCAAACGCAAGCTGGAAAACGATGTGTTCCGTACAGCAGGCGTAGCGCAAAAGCACAACTGCACCCTGACGCGGCTGGACTTCCAGCAGGAGCGCGGTCTTGTGTCCTCGCTGCCGCTGGGGGAAAATCAAATCCATATCACGCGGGGCATGACGACCTCGGCCGTGGCAATCATCGTTCCCTTTGTGACGCAGGAGCTATTTCAAGGCGGCGATTCCCTCTACTACGGGCTAAACGCCAAGTCCGGCAACATGATTATGCTTGACCGCAAAAATGCACGTTCGCCCAACGGCCTTGTATTCGGCACACCGGGCGGCGGCAAGTCATTCTCCTGCAAGCGGGAAATGATCGGTGTGCTGCTGAAAACCCACGATCATGTGCTGGTATGTGACCCGGAGGGCGAGTATGCGCCGCTGGTAAAGCTGCTGCATGGGCAGATCATCAAGCTCTCACCCACCAGCCGCGACTACCTGAATCCGCTGGACATCAACCTGAACTATTCCGAGGACGAAAACCCGCTGGCGCTCAAATCCGATTTTGTGCTGTCCCTCTGTGAGCTGATTATGGGCGGCAAGACCGGGCTGGAAGCCATCGAACGCACCGTAATTGACCGCGCTGTGCAGCGTATCTATCAGCCCTACTTTGCAGACCCGCGCCCAGAGAATATGCCGATCCTCTCCGACCTCCACGCCGCGCTGACGGCGCAGCATTTGCCGGAAGCCGACCGTGTGGCGCAGGCACTTGACCTGTATGTGTCGGGATCGCTCAATTTCTTCAACAACCGAACGACGGTTGACATTGACAACCGCTTTGTCTGTTTTGACATCAAGGAACTGCCGAAGAACCTGAAAAAGCCGGGGATGTTGGTGATTCAGGATCAGGTTTGGAATCGTGTCACCCGCAACCGCAACACAGGCGTATCGACGTGGTATTACGCAGACGAATTTCACTTGTTACTGAAAGAGCCGCAGACCGCAGCATACAGCGCGGAGATCTGGAAGCGTTTCAGGAAATGGGGCGGTGTGCCGACGGGTGCGACGCAGAACGTCAAGGATCTGCTGTCCAGCCCGGAAATCGAAAATATTCTGGAAAATTCAGACTTCATCTGTATGCTCAACCAAGCGGCGGGCGACCGAAAAATTCTTGCTGAACGTCTGAATATTTCGCCGGAGCAGCTAAAGTTCGTCACCAACTCCCCACCCGGCGAAGGACTGCTGTTCTTTGAAAATGTGATCCTGCCCTTTGCAGATAAGTTCCCACGGGACACCGAGCTTTACCGCATCATGTCCACCAAGCCGAGCGAGGTGAACGGCGTATGACGATGGAGCTTGATACCATTCTCTGCGGCGACAGTCTGAATGTGCTGAAAGCCCTGCCGGAGAGCAGCGTCCATTGCTGCGTGACCTCGCCGCCCTACTACGGGCTGCGGGATTACGGCATGGACGCACAGATCGGGCGGGAAGCTACGCCGGAGGAATACATTTCGCGGCTGACAGCGGTATTCCGCGAGGTGCGCCGGGTGCTGCGCCCGGATGGGACCTTGTGGGTAAATATCGCAGACAGCTATTGCGGCACAGGCAGCAAAGGTGATACCCGTGACCCCAAATATCCGCAGGGGCGCAACGGGCAGAACATTTCTCTCTGTCAAGCGGTGCGGGGCTGCAAGCAAAAGGACATGATCGGGATTCCGTGGATGCTGGCCTTTGCGCTCCGCGCCGACGGCTGGTATCTGCGCAACGACATTATCTGGGCAAAAGGGAATCCCATGCCGGAAAGTATCAAAGACCGGTGTACCCGCAGCCATGAACACATTTTCCTGTTTTCCAAAAGCAAACGGTATTTCTACGACTGGCAGGCCATAGCCGAGCCGATCGCGCCCACAACTGCCCTGCGCAAGAAAAACGGGCGCGGCGTGGGCAAGTATTCTTCTCCCGTTCCCGGTCAGCCGCAAACCCAAAATATCAACAAGCCCAGAGAAAAAGGCAGCATAACCGACGAAATGATTTCGCCCGTCCGGGCTAAGCGCGACGTGTGGTTTATCAACACCGTGCCGTACAAGGGCGGGCATTTTGCTGCCTATCCGCCAAAGCTGGCAGAAACCTGCATACTGGCAGGATGTCCGGCAGGCGGGGTTGTCCTTGACCCATTCATGGGCAGCGGTACGACGGGGCTTGCGGCAAAACGGCACGGACGGCACTACATCGGCATTGAACTGAACACTGCGTTTTGCTCCCTTGCAAGGGACCGGATCGGAGGTGATACCCCTTGAAAGACCCATTAAAACCCCGGGATAAAATTACCCAGCACATGACCCGTGACGGGCTGGTGCGGGAAAATCAGACGACAGGCGAAGTACAGAGCGTTTCCGGCAGGGATGCGGAACAAAATTTTTCCCCTGCAGCGCAGGAGGATCTTCCGGTTTCTGCGGGCGGCACCGCGGAAAATGCACTGAACCGCGCTGTATCTGAGCATGACGCTCATGCCGCAAGAAAACGAATCCGAAAAGCAAACAGCAAGATCCGTGAGGGCGAAGCTGTCCGGCAGCGCCCCGGCTCCCGGCTGCAATTCACCGACGAGGAACGCGGCGATCCGGCATTGCAAAAGTATATCCGCAAATCCGAAACACGGGCAGATAAGCTGGACGCTGCGCGGGAAGCTATACCGAAAAAAAGTGTTTTACACAAAAAGCGTGTTTTCGACGAGGCAACCGGAACGGCGCATACCAAGCTACGCTTTGATAAGGTGGATAAACCTGCCCCAAAGATCAAATCCAATCCGGCAGGCCGACCCGTGCGGGAGGCAGCAATGCTTATCCATGGGAAAATTCACGAGGTTGAGAATGAAAACGTCGGTGTGGAAAGCGGACATAAGGGCGAGGAACTTGCCGAGCGCGGCGCTGGCGGTGCATACCGCTATGCAAAACGCCGTCATAAGCTGAAACCTTACCGGGCAGCGGCCAAAGCCGAGCAAAAGGCAGTCAAAGCCAATGCGGAATATCTGTATCAAAAGGCATTGCATGACAATCCGACGCTTCTTTCCGGCAATCCTCTCAACCAGTTTTTCCAGAAACAGCGGTTAAAGCGGGAATACGCCAAAGCAGCACGGGCGGCAAAAACGGCAGGCAGTACAGCGCAGAAAACCGCGCAGACCACCAAAAAGACCGCCGAAGCGTCCGCGAAAGCGGCAAAGCGTGTTGCCGAGGAAGCAAAGAAAACGGCTTCATTTGTAGCGCGGCACTGGAAAGGCTGTCTGATTGTCCTTGCAGGTTTCCTCCTTATTGTACTGCTGATCGGCGGGCTGCAATCCTGCTCCATTCTCTTTTCCGGTGCGGGCGGCGGTGTCGCAGCATCTTCCTACCAATCGGAAGACACGGATATTCTTGCTGCCGAAGCTGCCTACTGCGATCTGGAAGCAGAGCTGCAAAGGTATCTGGACACCTACGAAAGCACCCATGACTACGACGAATACCACTATGACCTTGACGAGATCGAGCATGATCTTTATGTACTGATCTCGATTCTCTCTGCGCTCCATGAGGGCGCATGGACGGCTGGCGAGGTACAGGCAACACTGCAAATGCTCTTTGAGAAGCAGTATATCCTGACCGAAACCGTTACAAGGGAGGTGCGCTACCGCACGGAAACGAGAACGGGGACGCGGACTGTGACCGATCCCGAAACAGGCGAAACCAGCACGGAAACCTACGAATACACCGTCCAAGTTCCCTATGACTATTACATCTGCCAGGTGTCACTTGAAAACTTCAACCTTTCCCATGTTCCCGTGTACATCATGGGCGAGGAAACTTTGAGCAAATATGCCCTGTATATGTCCGTGCTGGGCAACCGACCGGATCTGTTCGGCAATTCTGAGTACATCAGCCGGTATATTACAAACCGGCCTGCAGGTTATGAAATTCCCGCATCGGCGCTGGAAGATGAAACCTTTGCCACGCTGATTGCCGAGGCGGAGAAATATATCGGGTATCCGTATGTCTGGGGCGGCAGCAATCCAAATACCTCTTTTGACTGTTCCGGCTTTGTAGCTTGGGTGCTGACCAACAGCGGCGTATGCAATACCGGGCGTTTGGGTGCGCAGGGGCTATATAACATCTCTACCCCTGTTTCCAATCCCCAGCCGGGCGATCTGGTGTTTTTTACGGGAACCTATGACACGCCGGGCGTTTCTCATGTGGGTATTTATGTGGGCAATTCCATGATGCTGCACTGTGGGGATCCGATTTCGTATTCTAATCTGAACAGCAGCTATTGGCAGTCCCATTTCTACGCCAACGCCAGACCGCCCTACAACTAATCTGAAAATCGAAAGGAGTAAACATTATGGCACTTACTAAGCTGGAACGTATCGAACGGGAGATTGAAAAGACCCGTGGCAAAATTACCGAGTATCAAAACAAGCTCAAAGAGCTGGAAGCCCAGCGCACCGAACAGGAAAACTTTGAGATTGTGGGCATTGTGCGCTCCATGTGCATGACCCGCGACGAACTGATGAACTTTCTGCGCAGCGGCGGCAACGATGCGCCGCCTGCGGAAAATGTCTATCACGAACAGGAGGATATGACCAATGACGAGGAATAAAGGAAAGCTGCGTACTGTTATCGTGCTGCTTGCCGCCGTGCTTTGCATGACGGCTTTTTCTACGGTTGCCTATGCAGGCGGCGGCGATTACTACGACAGTGAGCTGCCGCCGGAAAGCACTGCAACAGAAGAAACGGAACCTGCTGCTTCCGAGCCGTCCCCGGCCGTGGAACCGGGGACGCCCTTTACGGAGGACGGGATCGCGCTGACCCGAGATCTGCTTTTTGATAAGGAAACCAACAAGCAGTTTATTACGGTGGAAACCAGAAGCGGACATACCCTGTATATCATCATTGATTATGATAAACCCGCCGACGAGGACGGCGAACAGTATCACACCTATTTCCTCAATCCCGTGGACGAAGCCGATCTTTTGGCACTATTGGAGGACGAGGGCGGCAACAGCCCTATTACCTGTAGCTGCACCGAAAAATGCAGCGCAGGCAAGGTTAATACAGCCTGCCCCATTTGCAGCACCAATATGAGCGAGTGCGCCGGAAAAGAAGCTGCCCCTGCCGATCCGGAACCGACCGAGCCAACCGAAGAACCGAAGAAAAGCAATGTGGGCGGTATCCTTGCGATTGTCTTAATACTTGCGTTGGGCGGCGGCGCTGCTGTATGGTACTTCAAGTTCCGCAAACCGAAAGCCGATACCAAAGGCGGTACCGAGCTGGATGAGTTCGATTTTGACGAGGATGACGAGGAAGAAACCGACAATTACGGTGATTATGGGGCTGACGGCAATGTGCCGGTGCAGGCCGATGAACAGGAGGACAACGAATGAGTATTTTGATTATCTGTGAAAAGCCCTCTGTTGCAAAGACCATTGCGGGTGCTCTTGGGGCAAAGGAGCAAAAAGACGGCTACATACAGGGCAACGGGCTGCTGGTGTCCTGGTGCATTGGACATCTGGTGAGTATGGCCGACGCAGGCAGCTATGACGAGCGTTTCAAAAAGTGGCGATACGAAGATTTGCCGATTCTGCCTGAGGACTGGAAATATACGCTGACCCCCGGCAAGGAAAAGCAGTTTTCCGTCTTAAAGGAGCTGATGCATCGCCCCGATGTGACGGAGCTGGTGAACGGCTGCGACGCCGGGCGCGAGGGTGAGCTGATTTTCCGCTTTGTCTATGAACAGGCAGATTGCCGAAAGCCGTTCAAGCGGCTGTGGATTTCTTCTATGGAGAACAGCGCGATCCGCGAGGGCATGGACACGCTCAAAGACGGGCGCGAGTATGACCCGCTGTATCATTCGGCACTGTGTCGTGCGCGGGCAGATTGGCTGGTGGGCATCAATGCCACCCGCCTTTTCTCCGTGCTGTACCATAAGACGCTGAATGTGGGGCGCGTTCTTTCCCCGACGCTGAATCTACTGGTGGAGCGCGACGGGAAGATTGCCACGTTCAAGAAAGAAAAATATCATATTGTGCAGATCGGCTTTGGCAGTGTGAAAGCGGAAAGTGAGCGCATTGCCGACGCTGCCGAAGCAAATGCCCTGCAAACGGCTTGCGAACATTCGCAGGCCGTTTGTGCTTCTCTGAAAAAAGAGAAGAAAACCATGCAGCCCCCGAAGCTCTATGACCTTACTTCCTTGCAGCGGGAAGCCAACCGAATTTATGGCTTTACTGCCAAGCAGACCCTTGATTATGCGCAAGCCCTGTACGAAAAGCGGCTGCTGACCTATCCGAGAACGGACAGCAATTACATCACTTCCGACATGGAACAGTCGGCGGCTGACCTTATCGCGGTACTGCTGCCACAGCTTCCATTTATGCAGGGCGTGGAGCTTGCCCCGGAGATGGGGCGCGTTATCAACAATGCCAAGGTAACAGACCAACATGCAATTCTGCCCACAGCGGAGTTTGCAAAAGCCGGATTTAATGGGCTGGCAGAAAGTGAAAAGAAACTGCTGTCCCTTATCTGCTGCAAGCTGTTCTGTGCCGTCGCGCCGCCCCATGTGTACGAAGCTGTCACTGCTGTATTTGAGTGCGGCGGCAAGCAGTTTACCGTAAAGGGCAAAAACATTCTTCACGGCGGTTGGAAAGACATTGACACCTGTTTTCGTCTGACGCTGAAAGGAAAGCCCGACGAGGAAGCCGAGGACGAAGCGACGCTGCCGGAGCTGTCCGAGGGGCAGACCTTTGACAACCCTGCCGCATCTGTTACCGAGCATTACACCACCCCGCCGAAACCCTATACCGAAGATACGCTGCTGTCCGCTATGGAGAGCGCAGGCAAGGAGGATATACCGGAGGATGCCGAGCGCAAGGGTCTGGGTACTCCGGCAACCCGCGCTGCCATGATCGAAAAGCTGCTGTCTGCCGGATTTGTGGAGCGCAAGGGCAAAAGCCTTGTACCGACCAAAGACGGCATAAATCTGGCGGTCATTCTGCCGGATATGCTCAAATCCCCGCAGCTTACGGCTGAATGGGAAAGCAGGTTGACCGAGATTGCTAAAGGTAACGCAGATCCGGATGAGTTTATGGGCGGCATTGCCGAGCTGACGCGGGAGCTGGTGAAGCAGTATTCTCACATCACTGAGGACGGAAAAAAACTGTTTGCACCGGAAAAGGAAGCCATTGGCACCTGTCCCCGCTGCGGCAGCCCCGTCTATGAGGGAAAGAAAAACTTTTATTGTTCCAACCGCGCCTGCCGCTTTGTCATGTGGAAGAACGACAGATTTTTTGCGAGCAGGAAAACAGTATTTTCAAAGAAAATCGCTACTGCGCTCTTGAAAGACGGTAAGGCAAAGGTCAAAGGCTTGTATTCTGAGCGCACAGGCAAAACCTATGACGGTACGGTGCTTCTCTGCGACACAGGCGATCAGTATGTGAATTACCGTATCGAGCAGCGAAAATGATCCGGCTGAATGAAGCGCAGTATCGCAAGGTGAAAAAGCTGACCCGCCGCCTTTGTGCAAACAATGACGGCGGATGCTGCTTGCTGCTGGACGACGGGGATCCGTGTGTATGTGTGCAAGCGATCAGCTTTTCTCTGCTGTGCCGGTACTTTCGGGAAGCGGTACTGCCTGCCGACCGGGAGCTATGCGCGGATATTATGCGCCAGCATGACACACGCAAAAAATGTGAACTGTGCGGCAAGCCATTCCACGCCCGCAGCAATCGCGCCAAATACTGCGACGCCTGCGCAGTATTGGCGGCGCGGCGGATGGCTTGTGAACGCAAGCGCCGTGAACGCGAAAGAAACGCAAAAATAAAGCTGCAAGTCACGGTTTAGGGGCTGAAAAAGCCTTGCAGCAAGCCACTTTCCAGCCGCACTTTTGGTATGCGAGGGATAAACCTGCCAAACAGCCGAAAAACGGCTTTGAAAGCGTGACATACGAGTTTCCGGCTCTGCCGGAGAAAAGAAAGTTACGCAGCAAGCATAGGGAGTGTAGCTACACTCCCGACAAGTCCCCGCTTTTCTCCATGGAGATCAGCGGGGATTTGTCCTTTTGGGATAGTCCCAACCCCTTATATTTTTGAAAGGAGCGAACGCATGAGTGATTTTGAAGCAAGACCCTTTGAGTTGACTGCCAAGGACACCGAGGGCAAAGTAAAGGAAGTGACGGAACGGCTGGAAGCCGGTGTGCGGGAGCTGTTTGAAAGTGAACGCTATCAAGCATATCTGAAAGCCATGTCCAAGTTCCATGATTACAGTCTGAACAATACGCTGCTGATTCTGATGCAAAAGCCGGACGCCTCCCTTGTTGCAGGCTTTGGCAAGTGGCGCGATGACTTTGAGCGTCATGTAAAGCGCGGTGAAAAAGGCATAAAAATCTTTGCCCCGGCACCGTACACCATAAAGAAAGAAGCGGAAATGATCGACCCGGATACCGGGCAGCCGGTGATCGGTGCTGACGGAAAACCCGTCATGGAGCAGCGGGAAATCAAGATCCCTGCCTTTAAGGTGGTAAGCGTCTTTGATGTGAGCCAGACCGACGGCAAAGAGATCCCCGATCTTTCGGTAGATGCATTGACCGGCAGCGTTGAGCAATACGAGGATTTTTGGCGCGTACTGAAAGATGTTTCCCCGGTGCCGGTGGAACTGGAAAAGATCGAGGGCGGCGCACACGGCTATTACAGCCTTGCAGATAAACGCATTGCTGTTGACGAGGGCATGAGCGAACTGCAAACAATCAAGACCCTAATCCACGAGATTGCCCACGCAAAGTTGCATGACATTGATCTGAACGCACCAACGGAGGAAATGGAGAACCGTCCAAACCGGCGTACCCGTGAGGTGGAGGCGGAAAGCATCGCCTTTACGGTGTGCCAACACTTCGGGCTGGATACTTCCGATTACTCTTTCGGATATGTTGCCGGTTGGAGCAGCGATAAAGAAATCAAGGAACTAAAAGCGTCCCTTGAAACCATCCGTACCACGGCAAGTGCGCTGATTACCGAAATTGAGGAACGCTTGCAGGCGCTTTCGCAGCAGCGGGAAACGGCACAGGAGCAGGAAACCGCAACACTGACAGAACCGCAGCCGGAAAATACCTTTTCCATTTATCAGCTCAAAGGCGGCGACGAAACAAGGGATTACCGGTTTGAGCCGCTGGAACGGCTGAGGGAACTTGGTCTTTCCGTGCAGAAAGACAATTACGATCTTGTATATTCCGCGCCGCTGGCTGCCGGGGAAACCTTAGAGGATCTATTTGTGCGCTTCAATGTGGAGCGCCCCGAGGATTATACAGGGCATAGTCTTTCCATGTCCGATGTCATTGTGCTGCGTCATGGAGAGCAGCAAAGCGCCCATTATCTTGACAGGGGCGGTTATACCGAAATACCGGAGTTCTTACGGCAGGAGCAAGATATCCGGCAGGAAACAGCACAGCCGGTCTTTGAGCAAATCCCACCTGAACGGCAGCAGGCGCTCCGGGACGAGGTACAGGCCACCTTGCAAATGCTGGTAGATACCTATATGCAGCTCTCCGGTGAGGTATCGCAGGGTACGCTTGACGCGCTGGCGGCACAGGGATATGTCCTGCAGGACGGACAAATCTCCAAGGCAGAGCAGGAAGAAGTCCCGCCCAACACCGAACCACAGGAGCAAAACCCGCCGAGTATAACCCCTCTCACCGATTTACAGAAAAAGGCGGTTGAACTTGCAAAGAAATATGACGGTCTGCCCATGCAGGATAAGATCGATGTGATTGCGCAGTGCTTTGGCAGCACCACCGGAAAAATTGAGACTTCTCCGTGCAGCGGAAAATGGCGCGGTACAAGCGATGTTTCAATCCGCTTCGACACCGGTGCCTCTCTGTTTATTGGTAATCAGGCGACCCCGAAAGCCAAAACGAAAGCCGTACAGCAGGAGCTTGTCAATACCGCTTTGGTGCAGTACAACCCGGAGATCATCGACGTGGCAAAGGAAACTGCGCTTGCTGCCCTCATGGAGCGTGAAGCAAAAGACAATGCCATTGCCGCAGAAAGGGGCTTGCAGCCGTATACCCTGCTGGGCGTTGAGTTCAACGACGGCACAGATGATAAAATCAGCGGATACATGGGATGGTACTATGTGACACTGGCAGTTGACGGTAAAATCTGTTCTCACATGGAAACCGGATTAAACCATGACATTGCAGCAGGCAGGGTAAGCACAGCGCCTACACGGGAGAATTACTATACCGCAGGCGCGTTGAAAGAAAGTGACGTGGACTATGTGTTCAATAACGTGGGCTTTTCTTCTACCTCTGAGCTGTATTCTCTGCATATCAGTGATGCCGTCCGGAAGCGTGCTGAACAGGCGCTTTCAGAGCGCAACGCTGCTGCGGGATCGGAAAAGGATTTGCCGCCGTCCCTTGATCCGGCTGTGCAGCCGGTGGTGACAATCATTTGGAGCGAAAGCGACAAGCTGCAAGAGGGCGAACAACTGCCCCTTGCCCGCGCTGATGCGCTGTTCAAAGCGCTGGACGAGGAAAAGCGCACCGAGCGCGAGAAGCCCGGATATACAGGCGGCTGGTATGACAAGACCAAGTTCCGCATTGATTGTACCTTTGACGGTGATCGCGACAGCTACGAGGGACGGCAGGATTTCGGGGATGGGGACGGCTCTCTGATCGACCATATTGAGGCCTATCACGAATACTACGCCAATGATGAAAGCTGGCAAAACTATGTGCTGCACAATCAGGGTGCTGAAAGCTGGGAGCAGGACAAAGCAGAACGGGAAATGATCCTCTCCGAGTTCGTGCCGTATATGCGTCTGCATTGCAATCTCTCTGAGCAGGAACGCACCGCAGCGGATGTGCTGGAAAACGGCGAAAATCTGACGCCGGAACAGACTGCGTATTTTACCGCCGTACTTGCCTATGTGGACACCTGCCGGGAAAAACTGAATGCAGGCGATTACCATCTGCCCGACCCACCCCAGTTCGCAGACTTTGCACAGGAAACCGCAGAAATGGAAGCCTACAAAGACCATGTGCGGGAAGAAATCGCACAGGAAGCCGCAGCAGCGGGCATGACCGCCCACGAATACGCAGCCAACGGCTACGAGCCGAGGGAGCAGCCCATCGACGCGCCGGAGCAGCCGGAAACCCCTGCTGTCAAGTATTATCCGATCAATGAGGGCGCAGCCCGGCGCGCCAATGATGCAAACAGCTACCGCGACTATGCGGCAGGCAGTGCCACCGCTGAATATCGGCAGATGGTGGATCAGGCAGCAGAGCTGGCCCAACGGCAGAAAGAGCGCGTTGATCCCATGTACCATGAGAAAATAGATGCGCTGCTGGACACCTATGCCCGCAAGCTGGCAGCAAATCTGAATGACCATTATGCCATTGAAGCCCGTGTGCCATCTATCCTTGTGGCTGGCGGCAGCAATTTCCCCGTCCGCAAAAAGGAAAAGCAAAACGCCGCCCGTGACCGCAATATGCAGGAATGGCAGGATGTGCAGGGTATTCTTGATAAAATCCGCAGCACGGGTATGGGCGGTATTAGCGCAGACGATCCGCAGGCTGTCGCCAAGCTGGAAGCCAAGCTCTCAAAGCTGGAAGAAGCGCAGGAAACCATGAAAGCGGTAAACGCCTACTACCGAAAGCATAAGACGTTGGACGGTTGTCCGCACTTAACGCCGGAGCAGATCGACAAGCTGAAAGCGGACATGGCGCAGTCCTGGCACCTTGACAAAAGCAGGCCGTATCAGTCCTTTGTCCTCTCCAACAATAACGCGGAAATTCGCCGTATTCGTGCGCGTATCGAACAGGTACGGCAGCATGAGGATACCCAGTTTGCCGGATGGGAGTTTGACGGTGGGCGTGTGGAAGCAAACAAAGCAGACAACCGCCTGCAGATCTTCTTCGACGGCAAGCCGGACGAAGGGACGCGGGACGAGCTGAAAGCCAACGGCTTCCGCTGGGCGCCCAGCGTCGGTGCATGGCAGCGGCAGCTTAATATGAACGCCTACCGCGCCGCAGAGAATATTTCCTGTATCCAGCCTGTCACCGGGGACAAGCCGGTTGATTTACAGCGCAACACCCAGTATCAGCAGGAAGCAGCCACCCCCGACGCACTTATGACCGGGGAAAGAATTACAACGCCCCGTGGTAGCTTTCATGTTACCGGCATGACCCGCGAGCAGATGGAAGCCGCAGGCTATGGCTATCATCACAGTTCAGAGGACGGCAAATATCTCATTATGGGCAATGGCACACAGGCCTATGCCATTGCTGCCGAACAGCGGGTACCAGAAAACTATATGCGCACGGCAGAGCTGACCACCGAGCAGAATTACAACATGATCGACGGGCGGATCAACAACACCCCGTCTGTGGACGAGTTGGAAGAAAAGGCAAAGCGCGGCGAAGTGATCTCCCTGTCTGCCCTTGCCGCTGCGGTTAAGGCCGAGGACGGCAGGACGCCCCAGCGCAGCGCGGACGGGAAAAAGCCGTCAATTCGCGCCCAACTTAAAGCAGACCGGGCACAGACAGCGGCAAAGCCGAAGCAGAAAGAAAAAGAACAGGAAGCAAGGCGCAGTGTCCGGCAGGCGCTGGAAATGGAGTAAGATATGAATAAGTTTGAGAATGTGGACGTGCTGGCATCGCTGCAACAGATCATGCAGCAGAATACAGCATTTTTCCGAAATGATTTTGACATTGACAAGAAGATACTGACCCGGGCGGCGGCAAGCAAAAATACAGAGGATAAAATCTATCTCTGGTTTTGCCGCCCTAACGGGACACATTGCCTGCGGGAACGGGATGTGTTCCTGCGCGGAACGCGGGAGCATAACACATTTCGTTTCTACCATGAACAGACCAAGGAGCGTGTGCTTGCCTACGCAGTGGTACTGTCCGGCGTAGAGGGCGGTAAAGTTAAGGGTAGTATCTATGAACTGGACTATGCAAGAAAAGCAGAGTTTGTCATCCAGTCAGCCCTGCGAACAGACAACAACCGCCTGATCTATGAAAACGGATCACGGGAGCTGCGCAAGGATTACCGATTTGAAGCCGTGCCGGATCGGGAGTATGGAAAGTTTCTGCGCTACGAAGCTGTGCCCCATGACCCGGACGCCCTGCGGGAGCTGCTGCGGGATGAGAACCGAAAAAGAGAGCTGCTTGCGCCCGGTGATTTCAAGGCACATATCGGGAAACTGTCTGATGAAAAGGTACTTATCGAAGCACAGCGGATCTCCACCGCATTTCAGGCGTTGCAAGCGCCCAATAGCCCAAACGGAACACATTTCATGGTGGAGGTATCACCGTACTTTGAACGCATCGCATCCAGCCGGGAGCAAGATCGCTTATTTGCCGTGCTTCCTTATAAGTCCATGTGCTTATCCGGTATGAAGGACAGACGCGGTGTGTTTGCTCTCATAAGCAGTGACGAAAAACGAGATCTGCCCCTGCGCAGGGCGCGCCCTTCTGTGCGCTCGCAGCTCAAAGCCGGTCAGATAAAGGCAGCCGCCCCGAAAAAGGCGGCTGCTAAGACAAAAGAACAGGATTTGGAGGTTTGAATATGAATAGCATTTCTTTTACCGTGGAGGAAGAAAACCTGATCTGTATGTATCACCACGATGACCGCCGCCGTACAATGACGGCGATTTCCGACGCCCTGCCCGATATGGACGCAGATATGCGCCAGCTTGCCGGGCAGACAATCCAAAAGCTGCATAATATGACCGACGCAGCATTTGAGGAAGCGAAGTTCTCTATGACGCTTTCCGATACGGAATAAAAACGACGCGGGACGCGGCGGCCATCTTCGGCTGCTGCGTCCCGCATTTTCTTTTTGCCATTTTGTCACGGTTTCAAAGACTGTTTTCTCTTGTGGAAAGGAAAACATACGGGCAGCTTGGTTTCTGTGCCAGAAAGCCTTGCTGCAAGCCGCATTTTATGCCCCTAAACAGTGACTTTAATCCTCTTTTTCGCCGTCCGATTCCGGCTCATGCCATTCTCTCAAGACCGCTTCTACCTGTGCGATCAGTTCTTCCTTATTCGGGATTACATAGGTATAGCGCGAGGCAAAAATATTGTTGGAAAGCCCGCCGAGAGCATATTCCGCTTCCACATTTGTCTTATCGGTACAAAGAATAATACCGATGGGCGGGTTATCATCGGGATCGTTGACCTCTGCGGCATAATAATTGAGATACATATTGAGCTGTCCGACTGCTTCCGGCAGCAGCTTGACCGTTTTCAGCTCGATCAGTACATAGGCACGGAGAGGTTTGTTGTAAAAAACCATATCCACATAGTAATGAATGTTGTTCAGTGTAACCCGCTGCTGTGTGCCGACAAACATAAAACCGCGCCCCAGCTCCAAAAGAAACTTTTCAATCTGCTGGACAAGTGCTTTTTCAAGCTCGCTTTCCATAACCGGCTTACTTTCGGGAATGCCCAGAAACTCAAAAACATAGGGGTCTTTGATGATATCACCGGGAGAAGCCATTTCAATCCCCTTTTGCGCAAGGGCAAGCACCGTTTCCTTATTTGTTTTTCCGTCAGAAAGCAGCAGTCTTTCATAGAGGGAGGTTGCCATCTGACGCTTTAATTCACGGACAGACCAACCGGAATTGATTGCTTCCTTTTCGTAAAAGCTGCGTTTATCTGGGTCGGATATGGAAAGCAGCTCACAATAGTGCGACCAGCTTAATTTGCCAGACGGTGTCTGGCATTTTTGATAGGTGAGGTAAAACGCTCTCATATTTTGCAGATTGGAACGGGAAAATCCCTTGCCAAATTCCTTTGTCAGCACTCTGGACAGTTCTTTTAATGTCTGCTGTCCGTATTCAGCACGTTCCCTGCTTTGCTGCTCATGCTCTACGATAATGCGCCCGATGTTCCAGTAAGTAGTTAAAAGCTCTGTGTTCACCTGCTGTGCTACGTTCTGCCGCGCAGACTGCAAAACCTCTTTGATTTCATTGATCATATCGCCATACTTCGCTATCTCATTCATAATGTGTATCCTTTCTATTATGCCCGTTTTCAGCTTTTTCAGTCACCGATCGGAATTTTCATTTGTCTCTTGCGTGAAGGTGCAGTCCGCCGATCACGAGGAACACGATACTGAAAGTCACCCAGCCCCAAACAAGATCTTTTTCTGTAAGCAAACACGCCAGCAGCCCGGCTACCGCCGCATAAATCAGCGTGAGCAGTCCGCCGATCACCCAGAAACCGACACTGGTACGTTGCAGCCATAACAGCAGCAAAAAAACCGCAATCCCGATCACAAGGCAGAGCGCCGGGTGAATGGGAGTAAAGGAGTTGCAGCACACCCCGGCAACAATGCCGAGGGCAATGCTGTCAAACAAAATGATATGTCCGAAGAAAAGCCCGATGACCGAGCAGATCAACCCGATCACAATACCGATTGCCAAAATTGCGCCCTGCGCTGCCAGATAACCCATACATACGCCTCCTTTTTTGAATTGCATTACAGCAGAATTTCCAGATACCGTTGTACCTTTGGCTGTACTCTTAACTGCTGTGCATACTGCAAAAGTTTGTGAATGTCCCGGTCTTTGGAAACGACATACCGTTTCATTGCCGGATTGATGATTTGAATGTCACCGCCGCTGCCGCGCAGCAGATCGCAAAGCGTTCTTTCAAGTTCATATACGCGAATAGGATTGCCGCAGGGCGAGGGGATCTCAATAATGCCAAGAGGATAGTTTAACTGCTGTACCCATTTGATCGTGACATTTTCCTGTTTCAGTGACGGGGTGTTATAGCCCTTTGGAAAGGTCATGGTGTACTGCGCCGGGGTGCGGTCTGAATACCCGTGCAGGTAAAGAGCTGTTTCCATAGAATAGATCCCGCGCCCGTATTTCCGCTGCAACAGATACAGTTCATCTTCCCATATCCCACTGCGCACATACAACCCGCGTCCGAAGCGGTACAGCTCGCCGCTTTTTACAAGCTCCTGCAATACGCTGCGGTGCAGCCCTGCCTGTGTTACCTGTTCGGCAGTAATCGTTCCGTCCTCAGACGCTTCCAAAAGCGCCTTGATGGTTTCTTTTACGTCCAAACGCACACCCCCAATCGACATAATATTGCACATTTATTATACATAAATATATGTGTGAATGTCAATATTTCTACAACGTTTTTTCCTGTTCCCGCTGCTGGACAGGGGACAAAATGCTGTCAACATTCTGTTTGACGGCATCGTATTCCCGAAGCTGCTTTTTCAGCTTTCCGTATTCGGAATACAGCCTGTCCTTTTCGGCAGCAAGCCGTTGGTAGTCAACTTTGAGTTTTGAAAGGTCTGGCAGCCCACGTTCAACGCCAGTTGCTTTTAATGCCTTTGCCGCTGCTTCAAAGAGGATGATTTCACTTTCATGCCCGCGCAGATATTTTTCCTTGTCGCGGGATTTCTTGTACTCATCGTACAGCGGCCTTAGCTCCCTGTATGTTTCAATATGCTTGATCAGCAGCGCCATATCGGACAAACGGCTTTCCGCTGCTTTGAGGGCTGCGGCGGTCTGTTCCTGCCCGTCCTGCAGCTCTGCGATTTTCTGCTGCAAATCCGTGTACCTGGCAATCCCGTTCTGATCGAGAAATACCATTGTCCGGGCTGCGCGTTTGAGGTTTTCAATCTTTGCCCAGCGCTCATAGCCTGCCGACTGCTGCGCCTTAATACAGTTTTCAATATCTATGAGCAGCGAAATGCCGGTGCGCTCCGGCTTCGGGGTTTTCAAAATGACCTTGCCATTGATGCGCTCGGCTAATGCTTCCTCTGTGTAGCTTTCTCCAAGCGTCTTACAGCGGGTGAAGCGTTCCTGTCCGAGTGCGCTGAATGAGATATATTTGCCGCGCTTGATTTCGTAGCCCTCTGCTTCCAGACGGCGCAGCAGATCGTCAAGGTCTGCGGAGACAGGAATGAGCCGGTCAATGGCGATTTTCAGCTTTTGTTTGTAGCTTGTCCCTTTGCGCTGCGCGTCCCATTCGGCATAATGCTTTCCCCGATCCGCGCCGGGGATCACAACGGACAATCCGTTTTCCTTGCACAATCTGTCACTCGTTTTGCGGATAAAGCCATAGCTTTTCCGATTGGAGATATACTTCTTATGCTCGGCAAAATCCACGGCACAGAAAATCAGGTGGTTATGTACATGGCCTTTGTCAATATGGGTAGTCAGCACATATTCATATTTACCGCCAAGGATGCTGTCGGCAAGCTGCCGCCCGATCTCATGGGCTGCTTCCGGCGTAACCTCGCCCGGTTCAAATGCCTGTATCAGGTGATGGGCAAGGTTATTGCCCTTATTCATTGCCCGCATCCGCGTTTTCTCAAACTCAATGTCTGCGGTTTCCACCGCGCAGCCGAAAGAGGATACATAGAGTTTATCATCTGTCTTTGCCGGGTTGGCAATGTAGTCAAGGGCTTTCTTCAAGGTGCTTTTGATAGGATGGATCTTTGTGACAGCCATATTTCATTCAGCACTCCCTTTATATCCTCAATGTCCTGCGCATAGATTGTCCCCTCTGCATTGACACGTCGGGCAATCTGATTGATATTTGTGCCGATCTTTTGCAGCTCGGCAGTCATGGCTTTTATGTCGCTGTAATCCAGCTTTATCACATAGCCATCAATAAGCATTTTACGGGCATAGACGGAGAAGCAGCGCGTCCCCATCTGCTGCATTTTCTTCTCAATCAATGCCCGTTCCTCTGTGGTCACAGGGACACGCAGCACAATGTTCCTCGTTCTGTTTGCCATTCGTTCACCGTCCTTTCTGTTTCCAATAAGGGTTTGGGATTATCCCAACAAGCAATGCCCCGGCAGGGGCTTTTTCGGAAGTGTGGCTACACTCCCTATGCTTGCTACGGTATCTTTCATCCCTCACTACTACTACGGTGAATACCCTGCGTTTTTCCAAAACCGGACGAAAAAAAGCATTTCTCCATCGTGGCAAATTGTTCACACAATCATTACTGATTTTATTCGTGTACCCGTATGTACTGTCAGCTGACGGGATCTCGGCGTTCTTCATGTATTTTATAGTGCTATATACGCCTGTGTGAAAAGTATAAAATAATATATTTTTCACATATACCCAAAATCTATTGCATAATTATTCAAAATTATGTATTCTATGCCTGTAAAGTTTACAGATACTGCCAACATACAAAGATTATAGAAGAAAGGAGGAGACTTCAATGACTAAAGTAAGACGTGCATTTAACGGCATTTCTGTTGCGGCTGTTTCTCTGGTCGCAAGCGCAATGTCTGTATTTGGCATTCAGGAGCTTATTGAGGCTGCAACTGGATGGTATCCGCCCAAATGGATCGCGATAATCATCCTTGGTCTTGGAACCGCAGGTGCGATTGTTGCAGCACTGGCAACCTTTGGTGTTACTATTCCCCTTTGGCTTGCCAAGATTCTCGCTGTTGCAACTAGTGTAGCTGCTTAATTGGCGTGATTGTATCAGTTAAAGGTGTGGCGATTGCCTCAGCTTTTCAATTAATACATGGCGTTAGGCCGAATAAAAGAGTATCTGTAAACTAGACTAAGAGAGAAAAGGATTTTTGTGAAAAGAGCAGAACTATCTAAAGCATTAAAGGCACCGTCAATTACCTATTTTTCTACACTAGTCATAGGTCTTATTCTCGGCTTGTTCTTTATCCATCCGCAGGCAGGAAAAGATATTATCGACATTGAACAAGAAGCCTTTTCTCTCTTTATTAAGGTATTCCTGAATAACGCAATTATCGTTGTAGCGATATATCTGTCATCGATTTTTACGAAGTATTTTTCAATATTTATTTATACTTCGAATGGGATAGCTCATGGAATCACTCTTGGTTGGATCATATCATCAAACATTAAGTTGCTGATATTGATGCTTCCTCATGGAATTTTTGAGATACCATGCCTTCTCGCAACAGGTCTTATTGTGTATAAAGGTGAAAGCTTTATAAGGAATAATCCTAAGAAGTTTTTATTGTATTTGACAATCCATATTCTTGCAATTTTGTTCTGCGCATTAGTGGAAGTATTTATAACACCCGCGATATATGGCTGGTTTGCCATGTAAAACGTGCTTGACATTTTCGCAAGAGTATGGTATACTCTGAAATGTAAAGGGTGCTTGACATTTCAGAAGGCAGCGCTAACTGGGACTGATTAAATTATCTTCAAGCTATGTGTTTACAAGGAGGGTATATTTATGAAATTTACAAGATGGATCAAGTCAACTAGGGTAAAATACATTTTTCTGATAGAGGCCGCCCTTGTGGGAGTTGTGAGCATAATAAACTTGTTGCTCAACAGAGAAGGAGCGGCTAATGCAATAGCAAGCATTATTGGGGAAACCAACTATAGTAGCGTCATTTTTATTGTCGGAGCTGTGATTTCAGCCTTTGTGATGCTGGCAGTTGTCGCATTTGGGCTCTCGATTATCCTTTATTTCTGTTTGGCAGCAATGGGAAAGGGGACAAAGATTTCAAACTGCTTCGGAGTTTCAGTTCGGATGCTCTTCTTCACTTTCGTGATGGGACTGGTCGATTTGTTGGCATTTGTGACTATGAAGCAGAAACTTATCTCCTATAGTGCTGTCTATGGGATATTGGGCTATCTTCCTTTTTATCTGAGTGTTTTCCTACTATCATATAAGGTTGCGGGAGAGAGATTTTCACTATCAAAGAAACAGAACATAGTTCTATCTGTGATTTCTTTTGTTGCTTCAATTCTGTTAACGTACCCGCTATGAGGAAATATTATGGATTGTATTAAATACGAGAATATTTCCAAAAAGTATGGTGACAAAAATGTTTTAACAGATCTGTCTTTGTCAATTCCTCCTGGGAGCATCACTTTTCTTCTTGGGCTGAATGGTGCGGGCAAAACAACATTGTTTAGGTTGACTTTAGGCTTAAGCAGGCCAAATGCTGGGAGCATTTACATTTCCAGCTCAAAAAGCATAGGAATTGTTCTTGGAACGCCAAAGTTTTTTGAGCGGTTAAGTGCTTATGAGAATCTTAAGTATTATGCAACTGTTTGGAATTGTCCGATACATACAATTCAAGAGGTCATTGACCTCGTAGGATTATCCGCTGCATCTGGCAAAAAAGTCAAATCCTTCTCTACGGGGATGAGACAAAGACTGGCAATAGCGCGTGCTGTGCTTATGGATCCGTCATTATTATTACTGGACGAACCCTTTAGTGGATTAGATCCATCTGGCATCTTAGATATCAAGGACTTAATTTTGAATCTTCAACAAAAAAAGAACGTCACAATAGTGATCTCAAGTCATTTGATTGAAGAAACAAAAGGACTAGCGACGGATTTTGCCATATTACATGGTGGTCATATCGCCTCGACATTTTCTGCTTCAGAGTCAAATGAGCGACTAAAATGTATTGAGGTGGAATCGTTTGAAAAACTGGAACGCATTAAAAGGTCATACTCGGAGGTGTGGAAAGCTGTTTATGTGCATGACAAAAGGTGCCTACTATTTCCTAACAACTCTGTTGAAAATCTCCCAATGATTGCGGATGCAATCCGGAAAGAGCTTGCGATCGATTGCCAAATAGGTATTGCAGGGTTAAATGAGTATTTTTTAGCAATAACAGGAGGACATAGCATTGATTCGGATAATTAGAGCAGAGCTCAATAGGTTTGCGAAAGGGAGAGGCTTTATCATCTGTATTGCACTCACCATTATATGCTTGATAACCCACTCATTTAATCTGTTCGGCAGATTGCAGAGTTTACTAGGCTTGATTGAAAGTACGAACATAAGCTTACCAGATGGGTATTCTGTCTCGTTTGCGTCAAGCTATACTTCGATCTTTACGTTCATTGTTCCGTTCTTGATTGTGAGTATAATTGGGTCTGACATTGGAAGTGGAGCAATTTGCAATCTGTTTGGGCGTGGAATTAAGCGAAGAACGATTTTTATCGCAAAATATCTGACTTTTGCCATTGTTGTGTTTGCTTTAATTGTTTCTTCTGGACTCATAAGCGCTATCCTATCTACAGTTGTAAACAGGTGGGGGCCTCAATTCCATATCAGTCAAGTATTACGACTGCTATCAACATTATCATTGCTTGCGTTTTCACAGATAGCCTTTTCAACGATTCCTATCTTGATTGCGCTGATTGTCCAAAGCGAGGCACTTGTTGTAATTCTTTACTTTGTATGGAGTCTTATAGAATCCATTTCAGCGTCAGTAATGAATGGAGCTGTAGCAAAGCATGAATCAATGCAATGGATCACGAAATTGTTATTTACAAATTTCTCATCCAGTATAGAATCCTTAAACATTGATAAATCAATACTTCCATATGCAGCCATATCCATCGTTTGCAGCATAATAGCCTGTTTGACAATAGGAACGTCTATCTTTTCGAGAAAGGAGCTTATGTAATGAAAGTTGAAATATTGGAGGTGTATCCATGAAAAAAACTAACCAATGTCCAAAGTGTGGATCTGCTGATATCGCGCAGTTCCAAAGCAGTAACTCTTTAAGCGGAGTTGGACTCAATCTCCAACTTTCGCCTGGAGTTGCCAATGTCACACGATATGTGTGCAAAAAATGCGGTTTTATTGAGAGTTGGGTAGCAGACCCCAGATCACTTTCAAAACTGCAAAAAAAGACTTCGGGTGATCGATAAAAATAAATACTTAAGGAGGAGATTACTCATGAAACAACATAGCATCAGAAAATCTGACGAGATGGAAAAAAACGTTTCTTATCGTTCGATGAGAATCGTCTACCCGCTCACCATACTGGCTTTGCTGGCATATTGCGTGTGGCAATATGTTGTAACAGGAGAACTTCCGCACATACCAGCAGCTATTCTATTTGCTTCTGCGGCTCTCTATTTCATTCTTTGGGCTTCGTTCATTCGTTTTCTGGTTCCCAAAAAGGATAATAGAGATGAAGAATAAGGTTCGCGACCTGCGTAAAGAGCTTGGGCTACGTCAAGAGGATTTAGCAAATCGTCTGTCTGTGAGTAGACAGACGATCATATCCATTGAGAATGGTCGATATTCACCGTCGTTGGAATTGGCTCTCAAAATATCACTGATCCTGAAGAAACCGGTTGAGGAGATATTCTTTCTCAATTAAAACCAGAAAGCTGTGTAGTGATTGACGGGCAAGGTCTTTTGGAGTCCAAAGACAGCAGGCGGAGTTTCTCACAAGTCTCCGCCTGCGCTCGATTTGGATTCCCCTTGTCACGACATAGATTTCACCTGTGGCTGTGCGAGGCATTATCGTATAGCTTTTGTTTGCTTATTCTTCCGTATCCTGTTGCAAATATCCTGTTTAACTCAGAATAGTCCCACGTTGCAGGCAACTAAGATACACCAGCTTTAAGGGGAGTTTTGTAAACTCCGAAAACGAGGCATATCAGATCGGGAAAAGCGGTCTTGACCGACCTGTGTTAAAATCCCAGCAAAAAGCATGGAATGCATTTTCATCGATTAAGCTGTTAGAAATTATGATGAAGTAATAGTGCTGGAAAATGGTAAGGTAATGATCTATCTATTACTGAACGCTGTGACAGAATTTTTTCGAATGATAGGTGGTTGTATTTCGGAAGCCCAAAAGAGCAGTATACTTTAGGTTAACAGGCGAAAAAATTCTGTAAAACATATTGACTGTCACCTTGGGGGTTAGCTTATCCTATATATGGAGGTGAGTATAATGCTCATAAATGAAGTATGCAGAGAATGCAATCTAACCAAAAAAGCGATTGAATATTATGGCGAGCAGGGCTTGATCAGTCCGGTTATCATGGACAACGGGTATCGCCAGTTTTCCGATGCAGATGTTTCAAAACTCAAAAGGATTGCAGTTTTGCGTGGATTGGGTTTTTCAGTGTCGGATATCCGTACTGTCTTAGAAAAAGATGGCTTACCGGCAATTTATGATGTTCTCAACAAAAAAGAACTTGAAATTGCTGACCTGCAAACAAAGCAAGCGTTGATCAAGCAGCTTGCGGACGGCGGCGATTGGGATCATATCCGAACACAGATGGACGCACTTCAAAAAAAGCAATCCATACTGACCCGTATCCTTGACAAGTTTCCCGGCTGCTATGGGAAATTCGTATGCTTACACTTTGCTCCGTTTTTGGGAGAGATGATCACAACGGAGGAACAGCAGGACGCATTTGAAACAATCATCAGTTTCTTGGATGGTATTACTGTCACTGTTTCTAGGGATCTACAAGAATATCTTGACGAAGCGATAAAGAATACCGATATTGCCATTATTCAAAATGCGTCCGCAGCACTTTCGACTGCTATGGAAAATCCAGAGCAGTATATCCATGACAACAAGGATATGCTTGAACAATATCGAGCTGTTATGGAATCGGAGGAATACAAAGCAACTCCTGCATACCGCTTACAAGAATGTTTGAAGCAATTCCAGAATGAAAGCGGTTATAATGAGGTTTTTATTCCGGCTATGCAAAGGTTAAGTCCGTCTTATCGTGAGTATTACAAAGCCCTGCAAATAGCAAATGAAACGTTTATAAGGCAGTACCCGCAACATTGATAGATGAAAATATGCAGCCCAAGCATAAAGTAACATAGGGACAATCGTATCTTCTATTCAAACGAACCGCAGGGGCGGCGAGGCTAAAACGCCCCGTCGCCCCTACTTATGTTTTATGTACAAAAAGGCGACTGTCGGATTTCCAAACAGTCGCCTTTTATTTGTCAGTCGTAAATGCGTCTGCCTGCTGGCAGAGGGAAATGTACTTCTGTATTTCCGCTTCACTTTTTCCTGCAAAGAAATCTGTAACGCTTTTTGATACCGTGGCAGTTGCCGTATCGGGAAATACGATGGCATCCAGACTGATATTCAATTTTTCTGCCAACAATGCAACCGTTTCAAATCGTGGGTTGCTGCGTCCAAGTTCAATTTCAATGATGGTGCGGACGCTCATGTGCAGATTATCTGCCAATGCCCTTTGGGTAAGGTGCCGCTTTGCTCGGGCAGCACGGAGGGCAGCAGCAAAAGAATCAACTGGATTCTTCATTTTAACTCACCTCATATATAGTTTAGTGTGCACTAATGCTCATATAAATAACCATCTAAATCATATCGAGTGAGTTATAAATCATATTTCGGAGGTTAGAAGAAGATGGATATAAGTATTCGCCAGTACAGGAGGCATCTATAACAAGGTAAACCGTTACCGCGCAAAATGCTTTTTTTCAAAAAGATCGTTTCTACAAACAGACAAGGAGCTGAGTTGCACTTTTGGAGATGAGTTGCAGCTCATATATTATGCTCTAAAACTCATAAGTAAAAATGCGGAAGCTCCGCCAAACGGAATCCGCTTTTCTACACGCACCAAAACAAAGCTGAAAGGCACCCAAACGGATTTTTATATCCGTGAGGGTGCCTTTTGTCGTATTGCGTTTTTGCACTCTGTCGGCTGCCGCAGCCCACCCTTTCTCCCTGCTTCTTTTGATTTGATGGTCATATAGAGACAAGGAGGTGCGGCGTATGGATTACTCGTAAAAATTTCTTCAAAAATCTTTCGCCAAATTTGGAAGTTGGGGCATCGGCTACCGTAGTAGTGGCGAAAGGGGAGGACAAGTATCACCCGCCTTTGCGGACGCGAAGGGAGGTGAGAAAATGAAACCTCATTCGCACGAAGAACATATCCAGCACACCTTTGATGCGTTCTGCAAAAAGGTACTGCGGAATGAAGCGCGGGATTACCTCGACGAGCTGGCACGGAAGCGAAATCGTGAGATCAGCTTTTCTGATTTGCCGGTTGAAGTCATGGAACAGCTTTCGACCTGTGACATCTATTTTGTCGAGAAACAATCCTTTGACGTTCTTGATTACAGGGTGCATATCGATAATGACGAGCTGGCAGGAGCCATAGCAGCCCTGCCAGCCCAGAAGCGCGATATTATCCTGCTGTCCTATTTCCTTGATATGCCGGACAGCGAGATCGCCAAGGCACTGAACATGGTGCGCAGCTCCGTTGCTTACCGAAGATCCGCCACCTTAAAATTGCTGAGAGAACTGATGGGAGGAAAAGCAGATGAACAATAACCTGAACAACGCACGTCTGCTGCCCTTTACTGTCATTCAGAAAGCAGCAGGCGGCGACGTGGAAGCCATCAACGCGGTTCTGAAACACTATGCGGGGTACATTGCCAAACTCTCACTGCGCAAGCTGTACGACGAATACGGCAATCCCCATCTCTGTGTGGACGAAGAACTGCGCCGGAGGCTGGAAACCAAGCTCATAACGAAGATCCTCACTTTTCGGGTAGACTGACCCGACTGCCGGACACGCACTTTCCCCTTTCTGCGAATCCGGGTGACTGTTCCTTGACAAATACGCGCGTAAGATAACGACGATTGCGTCATAAAGCACAAAGGATACATCCCTTTTGCGTCGAGCCGTGCGGTGGGTGCGCCATGACACATATCCGGGAGGATATGCCGAGCGACAAACACTATCACCGTAATGCAGTGTGGCAGCATGCGGGCGAGGACGCGCAAAAGGAATAATGGTACTCCCTTGCAGCCACAGTCCGAGCGTTAAAAGCGGCGCAGGCGATGGGCAGGGCTTCGGCAGACCGTCGGAGGGGTGAAATTCCCGTGGAGCTGCGCCAGCAGCCGTCCTTTGAGCTTCTTTATTATGATTTAAGTTTTTCTATCCCATGAAAGGGGGATTTGTTTCTATGAACACAGCAATCAATCAGAAAACAAATGTCCCCGTTGTACGAGAGTACAAGATCGGGGACATGACATATATCGTGAAAGCCGTCGTTAAGGACGGCGCAAAAGAGGACGCCGCGACAAAAATTCGCCGCATGATAAGAAATGATATGCAGAAGGCAAAGAGCCACAAATAATTTACATCTTGCCTGCTGACGGCGAACAGGTTCTATGGTATAATTATAATAACCTGTTTGTCCGGCTGCCGGAACAGGAGGTAAACATGAAACAGCAGCCAGACAAGATGACCGCATACTACTATCGTGCGGCGCATATCAATGCAGATTTGTACCTTGACAATCAAATGTACCGACTTCTCCACCATGCAATGACAAACGGTGTGTCCCTCGCTGCGAAAGGCGGTGACTGCAAATGATGAACGGAATCCAGTTTCAGAGTGTGCAGACGCCTAACGCTTTAAGCAGCGAACTCCGCAGCGTGATCCGTGACAATGTTCTGCAATTCTATGTGCAGGGCAACGGAATGGATGTGCAGGAAGAAGGCATAACCGCCCTGTATGAACGCTTGTCGCAGGAAGATAAATTAGACGGTGAGAGCAACAGTATTGCTAATCAGAAGAAGATTCTGGAACGCTACTGTAAAGACCACGGGTATACCGCTATCCGACACTATGACGAGGACGACGGTTATTCGGGGACAAACTTCAACCGTCCAGGTTTCCAGCGTATGCTTGCCGATATTAAAGCAGGCAAGATCAAGCGCGTCATTGTAAAGGATATGAGCCGTTTCGGGCGTGATTATCTGCAAGTGGGTATGTACACGGATGTTCTTTTCCCG
>JABLTO010182180.1_pt1 | contig 29203 bp, 32 predicted proteins | sample 7160091 | NCBI WGS metagenome assembly JABLTO01 (sample SAMN14651225, study PRJNA627086) | human gut metagenome | isolation source: feces | host: Homo sapiens
TCAAGAAAGAATGGAAAAACTATTAGATAATCTTGATGAATTAGATGATGTAATGAGAATCTTCTTTGAATTAGAAAGATTGTATGGATTTAAAATTAAATTTTCAAAACAAGGAAGGGAAAAAGTAATTATAGAAGATGAAAGGCTTGAAAAATTACTTAATTCTTTGAGCAAAACAAGAGATGATATGACAGATGATGAATATGAAGAATACAAATTTCATTATTCAATAAAAGATGTGTTGAGTGTCATAGAGGGTGATAATGTTGGATCTTAAATTAAGAAGAAAAGAAACTAAAGCTTATGATTTAGTCGCTTTGTCAGCTGATCTAGGATTTACACCAGTTAAAGTCAGTAATCGTTATTATTCACTAGAAGAACATGATTCAGTAATGATTGATACAGTTAGAAATACATTTAAGCAATATTCTACGAATGCTTTTGGTGATGCGGTTGCCTTTTGTATGTCTTTAGGATTAGAAGCTAATGAAAAGTTTAAGAGTCTTAGTTATGCTTTAAAATACGTGGAGGAAAGAATAAAAGATAACCCTGAAAGTAAAGTAGATGTTCAAAATGTTAAGCATAATGTTGTTAAGAAGGATTTAAATATGCCACAGGCTGCAAGGGATAATAAGCGAGTGCTTCGTTATATGGATCAAAGATGTATTGATGAAGAAATTGTCAATGAATTCATTAAAAATAAATGGCTTTACCAGGAAAAGCAGCATAACAATCTGGTATTTGTATCCTATAAGGACGATCAACCTGTATTTATTACAGAAAAAGGAATAATTCAGGAACTACGATTCATGAAAGAATATCCAGGCAATGACTATGATCATTGTTTTTTTATTGACTATAAAAGCGATACATTAGTTGTTACTGAAGCAATAGTGGATATGATGTCACTTATGACTTTAGATGTAGATCATTATAAAGAATCTTCATACTTATCAATCAATTCAACAACTAAAGATAATGCAATCTATAAGCAACTTGAAGCACATCCTGAAATTACAAAAGTGAAGTTAAGGTTGGATCATGATGAAGCAGGTATTAATGCAACAACTAGAATTCAAAATAATCTGAAGGAATTATTTCCAGCAATTGAAGTGGATATAGATTATTCACCAAGTGAAAAGGACTGGAATGATTATTTGGTTTTTGATGTGAATGGAAAGGAGAAGTTAGATGAGTTCTCAATCATTTTTTAAAACAGTATTGAAGATTTCATTGGCATCAATAATGATGCTATGTCTAGTAGGCTGTCATTCAAAGAATAAAGAAAACATCTATAAAGTAAAAGAAGATGCAACAATAGATGAGTACTTAATGTTATCTAATCAAGGAATTGATTATTTTATTCCAAGATTAGATGCGCTGTACTGGAATGAATTTAGAACCATTAAGAATGAAGCGAAAGTTGCCAAAAGTAAGAATAAAGAAGCAGCTTTCTATATTATCAGAGCTGAAGATGTAGGTGATGGTAAAGAGTTTAAAACAACATTGGATGAAGCTTCTTTAAAGAAAATATTAAATAAAGAAGCTGAAATGTATATTGGTGAACTTAACGAAAAAAGAAACAGCATCAATTACGAAAAGTATATTAAGTATTTTGATGCAAAAGGAACTATTGCAGATAAGTATTATTATGCGGTTTACTTTCAATCTAATTGTGAGATTCCTTCAGTAAGTATTCGCTATGTACCAACTCTATATGTCATTGTCCATGAAAATCAAGAAGATGAAGATAACATTATTGATATGGTAAAGACAATCAAGGAATGGACATTCAGATTAGATTAATTTGTACATTTTTATTAATGATGGATACAACGTATAGTAATGGTGAGGAGAGTGATGAAAGATGAAAAGAAAATTCATGATGTTATTTGCTTTTTTGCTGATGACTGGGTTTGGTTTATGCTTGATCGACGCAAACAACGAAAAAAACGTAAAAGAAGAAAACCAAACTGGTATAACTGATGTTGTTAAAGAAGAAAAAAAGGATGATATTCCATCTGTTAAGGTTGAAGATGTTGCTGAAAAGAAGGCAGAAGTTAAGAAAGAAACATCAAAAACAAATAAAAATGATGCAGTTACTAAGATAACAACATCAACAAAGAAAGTATCTGATTCAACAGTTAAAAATACCAATACGACAAAGACAAATAACACAACAACGAATATGACTAATAAACAAAATCAAACTGTAACGAAACCAGATACAACAAATATTGAAAAGAAAGAGAATGTTACTCCAACTGTAAAGGTTGAAGATAAAACACCTGCAAAAGAAGAAACTAAGAAGGAAGTAACATCTCCAAAAGAAACAAAGCCTGTCACATATAATTATGATATTGGTAACTGTGGTAAGTTATATGATAGTGAGGCCAAAGCTTATGCAGCAGCTGAAGCAAAATTTAATGATTTTAGTGATCCAGACAGATATGTAAGTAATTATATGGTATACTCTACATACGACAAATGGTCGATTAATTATTATTACGAACATTATTAAGTATTAGAGATATTAATTTATGGAACAATGGGATGGAGAATATAAAGTAATATTCGAAAATGAATATATCTACATATTTTTGCATAGCTTCCATATATTCGAAGATAGAATTGCAATTTTCTTTATGAAAATTATGAATAAATGTGATTATGATTTAAGAAAGAAGACAACAAGTATTACAAATAATGGGGTTGAAGTTGAAGTTAAACCTAGAGAAAGATCCAATAACCATAAATTAGTACCAGGGAAACTAGATGGGCTATCGGTTATGATAGATTATGATAAGGATGACGGTGATATTATAGAGTATGAGCAAGAGTTTGAACTATATGTAGATAAACCAAGAAAACTAATATGTGATGTTCATATTCATATCAGGATAGATACTTATCTAGAGGAATATGAATCCGTAGAAATATTAGATCATAAGGTAGTAATTAATTAGGACAAATCAGCAATGGTTTGTCTTTTTTGCGTTTATCATAGTGTAAACTGCTAAATTAGATTGAATAAAAGTAAATATACTGTTATATTTTTGATTGGAACGTATATTTATTCATATATGAAAAGGTGGTGATAGAAATGAAAGTATATGTAAAATGTAAATATAATTCTAACTCAGGACTTATGTTAGGTCATAGTGAAAACTTCACAAAAGCTATTTACGGTTTTAGTGAATTAGGTGCTGAAATTATTCCATATGAAAGTTTAGATGATATCTATGATGTAGTTACTAAAGAAGATATTGTTGTAGACTATATTCAACAATGTGATACTATTTTTGAAAAATTCGGTTATAACAATGTTCATGTAGATGACTATCCTGATTGTTTGAAGAAATATTTAGGTAGAAACATTTGGTATGATACTATCAATTCTATTTCCAGTAATCCTGACAAATGGTCAGCAGGGTGGTTTGTTAAACCTGTGAAATCTAAAGTTTTTACAGGTAAAGTAATTAAATCAATTCATGATTTAATTGGTTGTGGAAACTGCCAGGAAGATTATGAAGTTATGTGCTGTGAAGCATTGGATATAAAGAAAGAATGGCGTTGTTTTATTTATTATGATGAAATCTATGATATTCGTCCCTATAAAGGGGATTATCATTATACATATGATCCAAAAGTAATTGATAATATTATGGAAGATTTTAGAAAATGGGAAGATAGGCCAGTCGCGTGTTCTATAGATATAGGAGTTACATCTGATAACAAAACCATATTAATTGAATGTAATGATGCATATGCATTAGGTTCATATGGATTAGTAGATTTTAGATATGCAAAGCTTATATCAGCAAGATGGGCTCAAATATTAGAACGAGAAGATGAATTTGATTTTAGAAGTTTTGGTGTAGAAAAGTAAAAAATTAAAGAGTTAGAATTATTATTTACAGATTCCAATTGCAACATGTTTAACGTGTTGCTTTTTTATTTACAGGGTAAATTTACCTTGTGGAAAGGAAGTTATGAAAAATAGAATAAGAGGCCCATGAAGGATATGTGTGAACAGTGTTTTTGATACTGTTCTTTTTTTATGCAAACCAAAACGAAAGGATGATTAAAATGAACATTAGAAAATTATTAAAGAAGACAATGATATGTCTTACCAGTGCATTTATTGTTGGAACAACATGTTTAAGTGGTGTATCTGCTACGACTTATACAACTGGTTCAATCTATCATGATGACTGGGTGCTTACTAAACCAGATGGAAGTACACATGGTCATGAAGGTCAGTTACAAGTCAATGGTGTAGATGTATATTGTGTGGATTATGAAACTACATTCCACAAGAATAAAACAATGATTGCAGGTACTTATAAAGATATTGGATTAACAGCTGAGAAAGCTAAAAGATTAGCAGTTATTGCTTATTATGGGCATAAAGTATCAGGAAGAACTGGAACTGACTGGTATGCTATTACTCAGGGATTACTTTGGAGAGAGATTGAAGGAAGAACAGATTTAGAGTTTGTTTCATGTCCAACAGCCCCTACATTAGCAGATCAACAAAAATGCTGGAATGCAATCTTAGCGGATGTTGATCGATATTATATGGCTCCATCATTTGCAAAGAACACTTATACAGTAGATGCGGATGGGTCTATTACATTAACAGATACAAATAATGTATTAAGTGATATGGTTGTAGCTAATGCAGGTGGATTGGATGTAAGTATTTCTGGTAATAAACTTACAATCAAAGGTAAAAGTGGTGTTACTGGAAAAGTAAATCTAGTATTAAAGAAAAATATTCCAGTTGCTGAAACTGGAACAACAATTGTTTATACAGCTGATGATTGTCAGGCTGTAGCTCAGTTTAAGATTTCAGATCCATTTCAAGCTTCATTAAGTGTTGAAATTCAAGAATATGGAAACCTTGAATTAACTAAACACAACGAAGATAAAAGTGGATTAGTTCCTAATACTGAATATCGTATTACAGGTGTTGGTTATGATCAAACATTTACAACTGATGCAAACGGTAAAATCAGTATTGAACGATTAAAAGTAGGAACTTATACAATTACTGAAGTAAAAGCTAGCGAAGGTTATTTAATCAATACAGGAAGCATGACTGTAACAGTTGAAGCAAACAAAACTGCCAAAGCTGAATTTACAAACAATGAACCAACAGGTAAAGTTACCTTTACAAAATCTATTGATTTAAATCAGACAAATAACTTAAAAGGCGATGCCAATGTTGAAGGTGTTACTTATCAGTTAGTAGCTGATGAAAAGATTACAAATAAAGCTGGAACAAAAACATTCTTTAATAAGGGTGATGTTGTAGAAAGCAAGAAAACAGATGCAAACGGAAAGATTACATGGGATGATCTTCCATTAGGACATTATGTAATCAAGGAAACAAAAACTAACGGAACACTTGTATTAAATGAAGAGACTTACAAGATTAGTATTGAATATGAAGGACAAACAGTTGCTAGAGTTTCAAGAATGGCAGAAGGATCAGACAGAGTCAATATGCAAAAGATTCAAATCTTCAAGTCAGGAACTAAGGATGGCATCTCTGATTTAGTTAAAGGATTACAAGGTGCTGAATTTACATTCAAATTAAAATCAGAAGTAGATCATGTTGGATGGGATAGTGCACCTGCCTATGCAATTGTTGTAACTGATAAGAATGGTAAGGCAAATACATCATATTTACCTTATGGAACATATTTGGTTAGGGAAACTAAAACTCCTGCAGATTATATTACTGCACCAGACTTCACAGTTTCAGTAACAAAAGACTATACAGAGTTTGATGATGTTGAACAGGTAAAACGAATCAATGTCAACAACAGACCTTTCACATCTCAATTAAAGCTTGTCAAAAAAGATAAGGAAACAGGTAAAACTGTTACATTAAACAGTGCATCATTTAAAATTAAAGATGCAAATGGTAACTATGTGACTCAAAAAGTATCAGGTAAGAAATATGATACTTTCACAACAAACTCAAAGAATCAGGTAGTTGTATTTGATGGCAATAATGGTGAAGTATTCTTACCATTATCTTTAGATGCAGGAACTTACAGCGTAGAAGAAGTTAAAGTACCAGAAGGATTTTTAGAACTAGAATTACCAGTAACATTTACAATTACAAATACTAGAAATTACGATGTTGATGGTGACGAAGATCCAATCGTTACTGTTCATGTTAAAAATGACAGATGCTATGGTAAGTTAGAAGTTAAAAAGAGTATTGAATCATTTGATGCAGATAAGACTCTAGTTAATAAAGAAGACTTATCTGGATTTGAGTTCTCTTTATATGCTAAAAAAGACATTATTTCTCCAATTGATGGAAGTGTCTTATTAAAAGCAAATGAAAAATATGGAACTTACTTAACCGATAAGGAAGGTAAAATTTCCGTATCAAAGATTCCAATGGGATCATATATTTTAAAGGAAACAAAAACAAAAGATGGATTTGTTTTAGATGATAAAGAAACAGCCATTACATTTAAACAAACAGATACAGTAACTAAGGAATATACAGTTACTGCTGACATTGAAAACAAAACAACTAAATATGAATTCTCTAAGAAATCAGTTACTGGTGATGATGAATTAGAAGGTGCTAAATTAACAGTTACTGATCAAGAAGGAAATATCATTGATGAATGGACTTCAGGTAATAAAACACATATCATTGAAGGATTAAAAGTTAATGAAACATATTCATTAACAGAAGAAATCGCACCAGATGGTTATGTTAAAGCAACTACTATTTACTTCACAGTAGAAAACAGTGGTAAAGTTCAAAAGATTACTATGATTGATAAAACTGTGTCTATGTCAAAAGTTGATGTGAGTGGTGAAGAAATCGAAGGTGCAACTATCCAAGTCAAAGATAAAGATGGAAACATTGTAGATGAATGGGTTTCAACAAAGGAAAGTCATGTAATCAAAGGACTTGAAGAAGGAAAAACATATATCTTACATGAAGAAGTAGCAGCTGAAGGATATGTTGTAGCTACAGATGTAGAATTTACTGTTACAAAAGAAAAAGAAAATCAACATATAGAATTAACTGATAAACAGTTATTCGTTAAGAAATTGGATCAGTTAGATAAATATGTAGAAGGTGCTAAATTACAGGTATTAGATAAAGAAGGCAATGTCATTGCTGAATGGAATACTAAAGAAGACTACGCAGTTCCTGGATTAAAGGTAGGAAAATCATATATCTTACATGAAGTGGAAGCACCTAAAAATTATATTAAAGCAGAAGATATTGAATTCACAGTTAAGGATGATAAAGAAAATCAATATGTAAAAATGATTGATATCAAAACTGATGATGTAGATATTACAAAATATGATGCAACAAGCAAGAAAGAATTACCTGGTGCTCATTTAGAAATCAGAGATAAAAATGGTAAGCTAATTGAAGAATGGATCTCTACAGAAGAACAACATAAAGTAAGATTAGTTGTTGGGGAAACTTACACCTTAACTGAAACAATTGCTCCTGATGGATATAAGGTAGCAGAAACGATTGAATTTACTGTAGAAGACAATGGTAAAGTCGTACAACAGGTACATATGTTTGATGAATTATTACCTGCAACAACTATTGTTAATACTGGTGATAATACAAATATCATGCTTTATGTATTATTAGGATTAGGTAGTGCTGTTGCATTACTGGGAACATACTATTTTGAAAGAAAAAAAGAAGAGGAATAAAGAAGATTGGTCAGTAGGTTCAATACTTACTGACTTTTCTTTTTATGGTGAAGGAAATGAAAACAATAGAAAGATTATTAAATGATCAAGTAACGATTCAATTGAAATCAGAAGTTGAAAGATACTTAGAAGGAGCATTAGAAGGTGGTGAATATTTAATTCATACAGATACAGAATGCTTCAATAATATTACTGTAAAAGTCATTGGATCTGATGAAAAAACATTAGCTTATATGTCTGGTTATTACATCCAGTTCCATGATTATAAGGATTTGATCATTAATGCTGATGGTCAGGATGAAAATTTCTTTAATATTGTAAGTAATGTTGAAGAACATGTATCAAAAATTAAGGAGCCACAAAGTATCTATTTCAATTTATTCATTAACGCTAGGATGTCTTGTGAAGTAGAAGCTCAATTATATATTCATTTGAAGGATATGATATATACAGTTCTTCATTATGTTCCTGAATATGTTGCAGGATATATTAGAAAAGAAACATGGAATATGGTAGGAAGAGAACTTACTAAACAGGGCTTTAAAGTTATTAATGAAGATATAGATTGTTTAGAAATCTTATGTAAAGGTAATGAAGAATGCAAAAACGTTACATTGTGGGAATAGAGCTAGTAGTACTATTGGTTCTTTTTCTTTTGATGTCATTCTTCTGGTCAGTTCAGCAGGCAATATTGGTCATTGTTCCTTTGAGTATCTGTACAGTTGAAGGTACGATTCTTATATGGTTGAGTTGTATCATCACCAAGCACATTAAGCAGAAGTTTAATGTGCAAAAAGAAATATTTATAGAAGAATACGATAAGACAAAAGATTATTATCGAGGGAGGTAAACGATGGATAAACTATTAATGCTGAAAAATAAAGCTATGATGGCACCTGTTGTGTTATCAGGTATCAATGAAGGTGAACTAGAAAAATGGATCAAGGGTTATACTGATCCAATCACAAATCTATTAATCTGGTTAATTCCAATTGGTGGAGTTATTGCCTGTCTTGTAACAATTGTTGTGTGGTTTACTAAAGATGAAGAAATGAAACAAAGAGATAATCCATACAGAATTGTTAAAAAAATTGTTTTCTGGTGTTTAGTAGGAGAAGGTATGCTGGCCATCTTCAAAGCATTAGGAATTACATCATAAAATAACGGACTGTAATAAGTGAGAGGTGGTGATACTTTGTCAAAGATTATTACAGCTATTACAGGATGGTTTAGATCGTTATTATGGAGTATCGCTGAGATATTCCTTTTTTTATTAGACTGCTTATGGCAGGTTGTTTTAAAGATAGGAACATTAAATATTGGTGGCAGCAAAGTTACTACCAGGTTCTTTGCTGTCATGAGTGTATGCATGCTGATATTTATTGTTTTTAAATTAGTGAAGATTTATATCAAGTTCTTTATTGATAATGACTACAGAGAAAGAATCAACTTATCAAAAGTACTGATTAGTCTTTCTTTAGCAGCAACACTAATCTCAGGATTACCGCTAGGATATAAGATTGTTTGTAATATGTCGAGTGAAGCAATAGCAAATGTTAATTACTGGATTCCTTCTGATTTTGCTGAAGATTCCAAGGAAGTAGATAAAATCAATATGTCAGATGTACTGATTCAATCAGGAAGAGTCAATCTTTCAAATCGTGAAGCTGATCTTGGTGAAGAGATAAAGTTAGATGAAAACTTTGATATTAATACGACATATGACAGGTCTGATTATGTAAATGATTTATTTAGTAATATTGGTTCACTGGATGAAGAATCAATGACTTCAGAAAACTCAGTAGAAATCATAAAGAGTATCGCAGGTATCATTGGCTATGGAAGTAAGACATACAAGTACTTTCCTACATGGTCATCTATTATATTAGAGATACTTTTATCGGTAGTCGCGCTGTTTATATTTGCATTAACAGCAATACAGATAGCGATGCGATCAGTGATTTGTTCAATGAAGTATCTTTTAGCACCATATATGGTAGCATCTATTATTGATCCAGAAGATAACAGTTTTGGAACGTGGCTAAGAAGTATTGGAGGAGATTTGATTGCCAACTTCTGTCAGATCTATTTCACATACTTTGTATTGATACTATGTAGTAATTCATCTATTCAAGATGCATTAGGCAATGACTGGATAGGCATATTTGCGAAGATTGCTTTATTTATTGGTGGATTACTAGCAATACAAGAGATTCCAAACTTTATCAGTCAGTTCTTTGGAAGTTCAGGTCAGAGTATGATGGAAACTATGAGAGGAACAATGATGATGGGATCTATGCTAATGCTTACAGGTGGTGCTGCAGCTAAGACAGTTGGTATGGGGATTGGGACAGGAAAATTTGCCTACCAGACAGGAAAAGCAATGACTGCTTCCTACAATGATGCAGGAGGAGGTATGGATGGTATTAAAAGTGCAGGTGGTGAATTTTTTGGTGGCATATTTGGAAAAGGAGTTACTCATTCCAATACAAACAACAATGAAGAAGGGACTTCACAAAACAACAATCATACAAACTTTAGAGAAGAACATAGAGATTCCTCAAATCATTCTCAAGGTGAACATACCGATAACAATAATGTAAATCCTACAAATTCAAACAATCATAAGATGAATTCATTTAATGATATGAATAAAGAAAAGTTGAATCCATTAAATGATGATGTAGGTGGTAAAACATACATTTCACCTGAATATCAAGGTAATGAGGATTACGACAGTTATTTAAATGCTGCCAAGTATTATGGAATCGATAATGCTGAATCAATGAGTAAAGATGAATTAAAAGAAGCATTAAATCAAAAAGGATATAAGTATACTTCAATGAAGAATTTTAAAGGATCATTCAATAATGAATCTTATAAAACAAACATTAAGAGTATTAAAGATAAAAACAAGAAAGGAAAGAAGAGATAATGCAATTCTATTGTCCAAGAGATTATAAAAATGGGAAGTATTACTTCAATAAGTATGATGCATTTGACTTAATGGTCATGGTACCTTTAGTAGCTATTGGTACATTTCTAAGTGTTATTTCATTATCAATGATGTCACAAGGTAATTTTACCTTCTCAGTGATTGGATTAACTTTAGGATTACTGATTGTAGGTACAACATTAATTCTATTTATGCCATACAAAATCTATCACAACATCTTAAATCGATTACTTGTGGAAATAAAGTTCCAGTTAAGACAAAAAGACTTTTTATGGTATGGATATGACTTTAATAACTATGAGGATGATTAGCAAGTAATCTTTTCTATAAGAAAACCTCACAAATTGTACATTAATATGGATAAACATTTCTTACAATTTCTCAATGTTGTATAATATAAGTTATGGATAGTGAGGTGTTGATATGTTCTATAACGATTATAAGAATCAGGCACTTGCTGATCATAAATCAGCTTTGGATAAATATAAAAGAATTTTTAAATCATTTGTAAAAAAATGTGAACAATTATATAAAACAAGAGTAAAGGCGTGTAGTACAGTCGAAATAATGTTGGATTTAATTAATAGCATTGCTAATAAACCAAAAGAGTTTATTACAAACATTGAAGAAGTAACGATTGAAAATCACGAATTCCATGAGACAGTAGAATACCAAAAGAATGCTGAGGATTCATTGAAGTGGTCAGCATTTGGTACAGTTGCAGGGGTTGGTGTTGGAACAGCTATTGCTACACTATCAACTTCAGCATTAGCTGGTCCAATAGGATTAGGTATTGGTGTTGTTGGTGCGGCAGGATCGCTTTTTGGCTTATCAAAGCAAAATAAGAAGATTGCCGAAAAAGCTATTAAAGAAACTGAGCAAATTAAGTCATATACACAAGAAATTAGAATTGTAAAAGAAACGGTGAAAACTATTAGAAGAAAAATACTTTTATTAAATTTTAAGTTGAGATTAGCTTGTTTGTTCTTGGGTAGATTAAAAAATTCAGACTATGTTCAATTGAGTGAAAAGAATAAGATCCGTTTAGGAACATTAGTTAACAACACATTAACTTTAACTCATTTGGTTAATGAAAAGGTAGATTAGGTGATACTATGAGATTGGAAAATGTATTTAAAAGCACACAAGAACAAGCTACCGCTGCATGGGTGGATCATCTTAATAATATAAGAATAGAAGCAATGATTGATCAGTTAGTGCAACAAGAAACAAATTTTAGAAGTTCATTAAGTCAGCTAACTTTATTAAAAGCTTTTATTGATTCTCCTGAACATATTTTAGGTTCACCAGCAACAAAGCATGGAGAAATCGCAGAACATGTACAAGTAAGATTTGCAAATGCTGACAGACTTCTATTTGGAAAAGCAGGTGACCATACTTTTAATGGTGTTGGAAGAACTGCTGCAGAGGATTATTTAAGAAATGGAAAAATGATACAGTCTAAATTCTATAATGGAGAAAAAGGGACTTTTAATGCCGTTATAAATCATTTAGATACATATCCAAAATTTGTTAAAAATGGTGGAAGTTATGATATTCCAAAAGAACAATATGATTCTTTGATGGATATATACAAACGTGGGGAAACTGCAAGATCGACTTTAAAAAGATCGGAAGAAACCTTATATAAACACATGAAGAGCTGGGAATCAGAGAAAAATGTAAAAGTTGATGAGGTTATACATCCATCAAAAGTTGAATATAAGGATGTGCAAACTGATGTTGTAAAAAAGACAGTAAAAAACAAAGAAGCTAGAATTAAAAGAAAAAATGAGAAGATGAAAGCTGAAATAGTTGACCAACATCAACCGAGTTTAAATGAAGGTTTAAATGCTACCGCTTTAGGAGCTGCTCTTGAAGGTGGTACTGCATTTTGCATTAAAATATACGAAAAAAGAAAAAAAGGTAAAAAGATATCAGAATTTAATGCGAAAGATTGGAAAGAGGTTGGAATTGATACAGCGAAGGGTACTGCTAAAGGTGCAATTAGAGGTGGTTCAGTTTATGCTATGACAAATCTGTTGAAGACACCAGCTCCTGTAGCAAATAGTTTAGTAACTGCTACTTTTGGTGTTGTATCATTGGCTAGAAAATATGAAAGAAAAGAAATAACAGCTGAAGAATTTACAATTAGTTCAGAAGTAGTTTGTATGGATGTAGGAATGTCTGCATTATCAGCAACTATTGGACAAACTTTAATTCCAGTACCTATCCTAGGAGCAATTGTTGGTAACGCTGTAGGCATGTTTATGTTAGAAATAGGAAAGACTTATCTAAACGAAGATGAGCAAAAACTAATTAAAGCCTATGTTAATAAAATGCAGACAATTGATCAAAACTACGAGAATGAATACAACGAGATTTTAAGAAAGATTCAAGTCAATGAAACAAAGTTTGATTCACTTGTGGAAATGGCTTTTGATGAGGATGTCAATAAGGCATTTGATGCATCCATTGAATTAGCTTTACACGAGGGAGTAGATGAAAATCTAATTTTAAAAGACTTAGATGCTATTGATGATTATTTCATGTAAGAATTGTATTTGCAATCCATAATGGATTGCTTTTCTTTTTGTCCAAAAGGAGGTTTAAATGAATAAAGAAAAACAATTATTAAAGGAACAAAAGAAGAAGGGGAAGAAACTTAATAAGAAGAAACAAAAACGTGTTAAAGAATTAAAGAACATCCTAGATTGGATGCATATACAGGCTATTGATGAATATGGAATTTACTTATCTAAGGGTAATAAGGATATGGTCACTAGAGGATTGGTTTTATCTTCTAACAACATCTTTCTTAAAGAAAGTTACTCGAAGGCTAGAGACGTATTTGCATTATCTTCAGCTTTTGACAGATTAAAAGGTGTTACATATTTTAAGTTTGTTAAGACACCAATCAGACTTAGCAGTAATATCAATCGATTAAGTGAAGAACTTGAAATAGAGAAGTCACCAGGAAGAAGAAAACTCATTAAACAGCAGATTGATAAGATGGAATGGGCAATGGAGACATTCAAGGAATTAGCTTTTTATGTATTAGTGCAAGATAAACCAGAGGTCATTGATAAAAGACTTCATGCTCTAAAACAGGAAATGAATCTTGCTGGATTACATCCTCAGGTAATGGGTATTACAGACTATGAAGCTGTGGTATCTCAGCAGTTTGAAAATGAAACAGTCAATGAATATATGTATAGCAGTTTAATTGTAGATCAGGAGGTGTATCAAAATGCGATTGACCAAATCAAAGTATGCTAGAAGAACAACGATAGCACCTAAAGGATTATTAGAAAGAAATAACTATTATATTTTAGGTGATACCTATGTAAGAGTACTAACTATTTCAGCACTTCCTAATGAATTTGGTGAAGGCTTTTTAGCACAGTTTATTAATGATCATCGTTTCCATATTGATATTTCTACAAGCGTTATGAATGAAGATGTTTCTTCATTCTTACAAAAAGAAATCAATGAATTAGAAAGTAAAATTGACAAATGTGATAACGATATTAACAGAGAAATTTTAATCAAAAGATATAGATCATATCAAGATTCCTTAAAACAGTTGGTTGCCAATAACTCGAGAACAATCAACACCGTGGTTAACTTATACATTCATGCTAAGTCATTACAGGATTTAGAAGAATATACTAAGGAACTTAAGGAATTCTTTTATTCAACAGGACTGTCCGTTCGCTTGGATACTTTGCCAAGATTACAGGTAGGTACAATGCAGAAGAACAGTCCTTTATTTATTGGGAACTCATTAGATCGATACAGTAACTATCATATTGGTTTAATGATGCCTTCATTGTCTGTTGCTGGATTATGGCCGTTTATCTTTGATTCTATGGATGATAAATATGGATCATTTATTGGTGTTGAGGCGAATACAGGAGGAAAGATTGTCTTTGATCAGTTTGCCTATATCAATGATAAAGATGCAAGATATCAGGGTAGAACAGCTGGTAATATGATTATTGTTGGTAGAACAGGTATGGGTAAAACGACCATTATTAATCTTTTAGTCAACTCTCATTTAATTAACAGAAGAAAGGTTATCTGGTGTGATCCAGAAAACAAGAACAAGAAACTAACTAATGATTTAGGTGGTAATTATATTGAATTCGGCGTTGATAAAAACATTATCAATATCTTTGATTTAAGACCAGTAACAACAGATGATGACAACAGAGAAGATGACAGTGTCATGTATGATACGATTACTGCTATCAGTAATGTTGTTGAAGATTTGACCATTACATTCAGATTGCTATGGCCAACGATTTCAGAAAATGAATTGGATATGGTAAATGAAATTACAGTTAAGACATATAGAAGTGCTGGTATTGATGGCAGTGAATCTTTTAAATATTACACACCAAAGGATTATCCAACATTTACTGATTTTTCAGGAACAATTGATGAGTTAATTGATGAATACAGCAAGAACTTATCCTTATACAAAAGAGAATATGATGCATTAAAAGATCTTCAGATGAGAATGAGAAATCTTGTAGGTACACCTGATGTTCCAGGACAGAATGCCAGATATTTTAATGGTAAGACAAATATAGATTTCAATGCATTAGAAGATATTGGTTTATTATCATTTGGTATGAAACATTTATCATCTACACCTATTGGTGTAAGAAATGCATTACTAAGACTTGTATTTAACTATGCCTGGTCTAAATGTTTATCAACTGATGAAGAAACAGTATTTGTATCAGATGAAGATCATGAATTTATTTCCATTGAAGAAATAGCTTCTATCAAAGCTCAGTTTCAACGAAGAGCAAGAAAGTACAATACTGTAACAATCTCAGGAACACAGCAGGTAAGAGACTATTGTGATGAGAAGATTCTTTCTTATGGAAGAGCAATCTTTGAAAACAGTACCTATCAGATGTATTTCAATATGTATAAAAGTTCAGTAGAAGACTTATCACAGCTAATCGTACTAACAGATCAGGAAAAGGAACAACTGGTAAATTTACCACCTTATACATGTTTAACAGAAGTTGGTAATCGTAAGATTCCTATTCGAGTATTGCTTACAGATGATGAAGATAAGCTAATAGGTAAATAGATGAATACATTAAAGTATTTGATGAATAAAATGACGAGAAAAGTTGGAATAACTCTTCTCGTTTTTATTTTGGCAATGGGTGCTATATTAACACCATTTGTCGCAATGAATGAATATCTTAAACATCCAGTATCCATCACTTATGATATTGTCTTTGGTGATGTTTTTAAGATTGAACTAGGAGGAAATATCAATGTTAAAGTACTTCAGTATAAAGCAGAAATAGAGAAGTGGACATCAAAGGAAAAAAATGGCTATTATGATTTGACCCCTTATGAAAATGTTCTCTTTGCATTAATGATGACGGAAAGTGGTGGTAATGGTAATGATCTAATGCAGGCAAGTGAATGTGGTAAGAATACCAGATATGCCCATAAACCTAATTCCATAACTGATCCTAAATATTCCATTGAATGCGGTGTAAAGAATTTTGCAGATGCAATGGCAAGATCTACATCAAAAGGATTAACAGGAAGTGATGCATTATATGCAGCAATTGATGGTTATAATAAAGGATTTGGTGTAATCAGTAAACATGGAGAAGTAGGACATTATTCTTTAGAAACAAGTTGCAAGTTTTGCTATGACCATAGATATAGTGATCAGAAGAAATCTTACAGTACTGCTGCTACATTAAAGAAACAGTATGATTTAAAATCAAATAATTACTGGGATGGTGGAAGTTGGAGATGGAATTATGGCAATATGTTTTATGTCTATAAGGTATTAAGTTATCTTAAAATATCAGATGATACAGTTATTCCTTATGATGGAACAATAGGTAGTATGATTGCTGCAGAAGCACAAAAGAAAATAGGATGTCGATATTGGTGGGGTAAAGAAGGACCAGACTATTTTGACTGTTCAGGATTGGTATATTGGTGCTGTAAACAAGCGGGTATGAGCATTACAAGAGAAGGTGCTAATACTTATTCAAAGATGGGGAAAGCCATTGCCTATAAAGATTTAAAACCAGGTGATGTTGTTACATTTGACTGGGATAATGACAATAAAGCAGAACACATAGGAATCTATATAGGTGGAGGCTTTATGATTCATGCACATGGTGACAGTTATGTACATGGTAATTATGCCAAGTATGTAGTAGAAAAGAAAAATATAAGCTCTGGTTACTATCATGATCATATATTTAGATGTAGAAGACTTTATTAGTTGAAGATGATATAATTAGTATGTAATTTAGAAAGATAAATTAGAATTTTGCGGAGGAGTAAATCTATTAACATGAAAGACATAAAAAACATTTGTAAAATCGCATTGGTACAAGCAGAACCTGTAATGTTTAATAAAAGTGCCTCACTTAAAAAGGCACTTCAATGTATTAACGAGGCTGCAATACAAAAGCCAGATATAATTGTTTTTCCCGAACTCTTTATTCCCGGATACCCTGTGGGGATGAATTTTGGCTTCAGCATGGGAAAACGAAGTGAGGAGGGGCGGAAGGACTGGAAACGATATTACGATGCCTCTGTTGTTGCCGGAGAAACGGAGTTTCAGCAGCTTGCAGAGGCAGCTCAAAAAACTGGAACATATATCAGCCTTGGCTTTTCCGAGAGGGATGCCGTTAATGGAACACTTTATAATAGTAATGTCATTTTTGAGCCGGATGGATCGTACAAGGTACACAGAAAATTAAAACCGACAGGTTCCGAACGTGTTGTATGGGGGGATGCTGATAAGGGGTACTTCCCTGTTACAACAACGCCATGGGGGCCGATTGGCAGTCTGATTTGTTGGGAAAGTTATATGCCGCTTGCTCGTGTGGCTCTTTATCAAAAAGGCATCACGATTTACATTTCGCCAAATACCAATGATAATCCAGAGTGGCAGGCTACCATTCAGCACATCGCAATAGAAGGCAAGTGCTACTTTGTTAATGCTGATATGATTATCAGACGCAACTCATATCCTTCTGACCTATACGAGAGAGATGCCGTATCACAGCTTCCGGAATTTGTTTGCAGAGGAGGAAGCTGTATTATCGACCCATATGGGCATTATTTGACAGAACCAGTCTGGGATAAAGAAACCATCATCTACGCAGAACTTGACATGAGTTTGCCTATCTCCTGCAAAATGGAGCATGATGTGGTTGGACACTATGCACGTCCAGATATACTTGAACTAAAAATCAACGATAAATAGTGCATCGATTACTAATTCTAATTTAATTCCAGTTTTCAAAACTGGAGAAATCGAAATTTGTAGAGGACAACCTTATGGAAATAAAAAAGATTCATCAAGATTTTTCAGTATGCAAAGTGATGGATTATTCACTTGTAAACTTAAATGCAGAATACAGCTTCATCGGGAAAACAGATGAAGAAAAATCCTTGGTATGCGTTACAAGCGATGTCCCGCCAAATGTCATTCAACGCGATGATGGATGGAAAGGTTTTCGTGTTCAAGGAATTTTAGATTTTTCTTTGATTGGAATACTATCTAAAATCGCGGAGATTCTGGCAAAAAACAGTATTTCGATTTTTGTAATTTCAACCTATAACACGGACTACGTTTTGATAAAAAAGGAAAATTATCAAAAGGCACTGGATATTCTCGAACACTCGGGTTATGAAGTTGTAGAGTGACAAATCCCAGTTTGTCGAATAAATTATACAAATTTAATATTAGTGATTAAGGTATTGATTAAGTTCAATACCTTTTTATTTTGGAAGGAGAAAAGATGAAGATTGATATTATGATCAAAGATTTAGTTATAGAATCTGTTGATTTAAAAGAAAGCGTTATTGCTGAAAAGTATATGAATATGAAGGAGGGAGAGAATGAGTAAATTAAGTGCTTATCGTAATTATGTAAATCAGGTTGCTGAAGTTATGAATGATCAAGTTGATTATAAAGTGGATGCAAACTGGGTTGAAAAGCCTAATGATACTTATTATGGATTAAGATTTCTAATAGATGAAAATATGGGATTATGCTTTGATATGCACCAGGAATATGAAGATTATCAAAGAGGAAAAGGTATTAATCAGACAGTTACATTTTTAAAAGAAGTAGTAAATAATGAAATAAAAAAGATGAATGCTTTTGAAGAATATGATTTATTAGAGAATCTAAGTAATTATGATTTCATTAAAGAAAGATTAGTTGTAGAAGCTGTCAACTTTTCGAATAATGAAGAATTCTTAGAATTTGTACCACATCAGACAATAGGTGATGTTTCCTGTGTATATCGAGTAGTTATTAATGACTTCAGTGATGAAGAAAAAAGAGCAAGCTTCGTTATTAGAAATGATATGTTGAAACAATGGCATATTTCTGAAGATCAGCTACATTATGATGCAGTAAATAATTCTATGAAAGTAGAACCAATAACAATTAAAGAATTTGATACGATGGGATTACCTGAGGCACCGTTTAAGATTTGTACAACTCCAAATCAAATGAATGGCTCAGGTGTTTTATTTTATGAGAACTTTTCTGAAGTCGTAGAACAACATGGATTAGGTGACTGTTATATCATCCCATCATCTGTTCATGAATTACTGCTTTGTCCTAAAAGCAAAGGCTTTGATCCTGATGCGTTAACAGATATGCTTGTAGAAGTCAATGCAACCCAGGTAGACATTAAAGAACAACTTGCTAATCATATTTTCGAATATGATAGTATTTCAAAAGAAGTGATTCCATTGTTTGAAGAATCACTTGATATTAGTTTAGCAGCATAGGATGTCTTAATAGATGTCCTTTTTTATTGGAAGGAGAAAAAAAATGGAAGATTTAAAAGAAAAATTAGGTTTACCTATCCATATATATAATGAAGGGATTACTTATGATGAGTTAGTCCTAGCACTTCAACAGTATAAGGAGGAAACACAAGATGAATAGATCCATGGAAGATACCATTATGGCATTTACTGAAAAGTATGAAGGTGATTTTAGAAGAATCTATCAGGCGATTGCTACTAAAGAAAGATTAACAGATGAAGAAATTGGTCAGTATATTGATGATATTGAAGAAGCTTCATTAAACATCATCGCACCTGATTATCCACAATCATTAAAAGAAATTGACTGTCCACCATTTGTTTTATTCTTTGAAGGCAATCCAGAAGTTATTCATGATAATGTCTTTTGCTTAGCTAATCCATATGACAAAGATAAAAGAGTATTCTTCAGTATTGAATTTACGGATGAAGGTACAGATTACTTCTTAGGATGCGAAAATAGAAATGATTTAGAACCATTATTAGATTTTTTTATTGAACAGCATCCAGAACTTAACTTTATGGATTATAAAGCCAAGGAAGGTGATGCTGTATGCCTTTAGAAATACTAGATCAGTTTGATTTTGATGAAGTCAATCCATATGACAATGAAGAAAGTGAAGATACTGTTTATATGTTAGAGGAGCTTGCAGATGAAACAAAATAAAGCCAGGGAGGAGATTGTAAAATTATTTGTTGACTGTCTTGAAAAGGAAGATTTACCCTGGCATCAGGGTTTTATTCCATCTAGAACATCATTCAATCCTATTACAAATACAACCTATAAAAACAGTAATCGATTCATTCTTTATTTAAATGAATATATTCATCAGTATGATGATCCAAGATGGATGACATTCAAGCAGGCATCAGAAAAAGGCTATCATATACATAAAGGTGAAAAGGGTGTGCCTATTGAATACTGGAGTATCTATGATACCAAAGAAAAGAAGAAGTTGACCTATTCACAGCTACATGATTTATTAAATAGCGAACCCGATAGAAAAGATGATATAAGATATATCTCACAGGTTTATACAGTATTTAATGCTAAGCAGATGGATGGTATTGGACCATATAAAGAGAATAAAGCTATTATTAAAGATGAAATAGATGATCAGTTTTCATTACCATATTATCTGCTTTATGAATTTGCTCATGAAACAGGATTAGATTTAAATGAAGACCATAAAGTAAATACACCATTCTATAATCTAAATGATGATAAAGTGGTCGTTCCTGATCATCATCGATATAAATTAACTGATGCATTCTTTAGTGATGCTTTTCATGAAATATCCCATTCAACAGCACATAAAACAAGACTAAACAGACCCATTAAATATTTTATGGAAGATAAAGAAGCATATGCAATAGAAGAACTTAGAGCCGAAATTGGCTCTTCTTTTATTTGTAATGATTTAGGGATTATTCCTCAAAAGAATGAAGATTATTTAGAAAATAGCCAGGCATATATTCAAAGCTGGTTAAAAGCAATTAAAGAAAAACCTAATACATTGTTTGCTGCGATTAAGGATTCAGAAAGTATCTGTGATTATATTCTGAATAAAGGACATTATGAACGACTGTTAAAGATAGAAGCATCAGTTAATGAAGCTATTGTCGATGGAATTTATAAGGAAAATGCAATCACTAAAGATGAACTTAGAATGATTTTAAGAAATGGTTACCAGGAAGTTGATCCAAAGGAAATGGTTTCTTTAGTTGATGACTGGTATAATCAAAAAGAAGTAGAATCAAAGATTTATTACAGCTTTGATGGTGACAAGATCGTATGTGCTGATAATACATCCAATGATATGTTTATGGAAGAATTTAATAAAGAAGATTATCTTTTAGCTTTTCTTTGGATGGCTAAAGGAATGGCAATGGATGAAGTCATGAGTCTGAAGTTTCAGGACTCTAAGGATGCAGTAGCAGTGAAGTAGGTGATTGTTATCGCAGGTACAAGAATCAAATACAATAAGGTTAAATATCCAGTCAAAGTAGGCACTAAGTCCTATGGATGGACAATGGTAGCATCCTATACTCATCACAATGTGTGGGAAAGAATTACGAGATCAGGCGTTCCAATTAGAACGTCTTTTTTTAAGGACGAAGTTCCTAACGAAAATGCGACGTATACATGGGATTAGTTACATTCGTACAAGGTGTAATAAGATTTGTATACGTACTGAAAACTCAAAAAACATCGATAAACTCAACGTTGTTGAGTTGTACAGGACGGTAATGTATGCGAAATGTTGCAAAACATTCGTACATTATCCCTTATCCTGCTAAAGAAAGGAAAAGTATACATATGGCTAATGAAACAAATATAACAATCAGATGTCAAGGACATGTAAAAGATATGTTTAATGCAACATCTAAAGGTAAACCACATTTAGCGAAAGGAGAGCTTCTTGAGCAGATGATCAAATCATATAACGCATTAGATTCTATTAATGTAGATACATTAAATGTGATTTTAGAATTAAGTCAATATAACCACGAATATTTAGGATTGCTTGTTAAGCATAACAAGTCAATTCCAACCAATATGGCAATATTAATGAAGTCACTGAATGAAGAAGCAATGTGTGATAAATACATAAAAATGAAACTAGGAAAGGATGAGTAGTTACAAGGTAAATTTACCTTGCAGCTATGAAGATTATGAAAGTTAAAAGAAATTATCGAGTAAGTGCTGATTTTGACAGAAAGCTGCAGAATATTCAGCTTTATCTTAAAGAAGTATGTGGACTTGATTATACATTTGCAGATATCTTTGATGAGATGATGGATCTTTATGAAACCAGAATCAAATTCAATTCCAATATCTTAAACGAACTGTTTAGAGAACATGATGAAGCAATTTTGAATCAGTTTATGGTTGGTAATGCTGAAATGCTAAATTCATTAAAGGAGTATATAGAAGGAGTTACAAGGTAAATTTACCTTGTTGATATTATGAAGATAACAAAGATAAGATTTTTTGAATATGGACAAAAGCCACCAAAGAATTCAAGATTTAAAGATACAATCTCGAATGAAACAGTTGGTGGTTATTTTGATTACACAGGTAGAGAAGAAGCTAAAGATGTTGATAAAGAAATTGTAAAACAAGAAGATGGGTATTTTGGCTATACAGGAAGTCATAGTGTTGGAACCTATAGTTCAAGTGGTGAACTAAATACCAAAGAAGATCGTGATGCATTTAAAAAGGAAATAGATCAATGCTTTCATAAAAATAGAAATCTATGTTGGGATTATGTTATTTCACTAGAAGATGACAACGAAGCATATCAATTAGGGTTGGAAAATACAGAACAGTGGTTACCAGCAGTCAAAGAATTTCTGCCAAAAATGCTGAAAGAATATCATATTGATTACAACAATACCTTATGGTGGTTTGATCTTCATCGTAATACTGAACATCCACATATCCATCTTGTATTTATGGAAAAGAATCAAACAAGGACTAGAGGTAAACTTACCCCAAGAGAAATGAAAAATGTAAAAAGACATATTTATTCATCATTAGGTGCAAGAGCAAAGCTAAAAGAAAGAACTGGCAAAGATTATAGAACTTTCTTCCAGGAAAAAGATATGTCACTAAAGGAACTGATGACATCAATCGAGAAAAAGGATTTAAAGAAAAATCCAAAGCTTAGAGATTTATATAAAGTATTACCTAAGACTGGAAGGCTTCAATACAATTCATACAATATGAAGCAATATCAACCAATGATTAAATCTATTATTGATGATCTGATTCAAAATGATGATGAACTAAATAAAGCGTTTAATGAATATCTAGGTAAGCTGGATCAGTTAGAAGAAGTGATGAATGAAGAAGGTAATGATGTTGCGACAATTAAAGAAGCTGAACTAGAAAAGTTCTATTCTAAAGTTGGTAACTACATACTTCAAAATTTTAAAAAGACTGAATATGTAGAAGAATCAAAGAAAGATGGCAACAAGGTAAATTTACCTTCTAAAACTAAAAAGACCTATAAAAAGAAATATTTAACGGAAGCTAAGTTAAAAGGATACATTCAGAAACTAGCCAATGAGCAACAAAGTGAAATTGATAAGGCAATTGAAGAATACAATCGAAGGATGGAAGAACAGTTATTGGTATAAAAGTTACAAGGTAAATTTACCTTGTGGAAGGGAGATGTATGGATAAGAAGAAAATATTGATATCCTGGATAGTAAGTTTATTTGTTGTTTACTTTGTTGGAATGCAGCTTGCATACCTATTTTCAGGTAACGTTGGAATTACAGTAAATCCAAAGTATCTGTTTATTAATGAATCATATTTTACAGGATTAACGATGTTTACATTAATAGTTCCTTTGTTTTTATTGATGAATAAGATGAATGATAAAGATACAAGTGACAAAGATAATTATTCATCATTAACGGATATGAATTATTATAAGAAACAGATGACACCATTGTATTTTGATAAGCAATGTCATATTACAACATCGCCGATGGATTTAAGAGTTAAGAAGTTTAATAGCTATTTGAATATGAGATTACCAACTAAGTCTGCTCATGATAAGAGTGGACTTATTTTTATGTCTTATAAAGATCATGTCTATGTTGATGACAGTGATTCTCATAGCTTAATTATTGGTTCTTCTGGCTCAGGTAAATCATTTAGTTTTATGCTACCAATGTTATGTCTGATGGCAATGACAGGTGAATCGGGATTAACAGTAGACATTAAAGGTGAATTATCAGAAAAGACTGCAGAACTGTTTAAATCACAAGGTTATGATGTTTACTTTATTGATTTCATTGATCCAGATAACAGTGATTGCTGGAATCCACTATATTTAGGTGCAAGTGAATATGTAAGACAGTTGGCTATTCAAAATGAACAATTAGAACGCTATCACAAGATGAAAGATGAAATAGATAAAGAATATCAGACTTTATATGGTGATGGTGCTATACCAAATTATGAATCTTATTTTGGTACAAATGATGCAGGTGATTATATTTACGACAAATATCGACAAGAATTCAGAACAACAGCTGATTTTTCATCAGCTCAGGAATATTTCAGAGATGTTGTACAAGCTATTACTTCAGGCAAAAAAGAAGCAAATGAAGATAACTTTTGGAATGAAGAAGCTGGTCGTGTATTAGAAGGATATATTCATTTACTGGCTGAAAGTGGCAATATTGATGTCATCAATATACCTGCAGTAGCTAGAGTGATGCTTGAAGGTGATGAAGTCAAAAAGAAAACATCACGAGGTAATATTTCCTGGTTAGAGTATTACTTACAAAATCATAAGACAAATAGTGATCTAAGTAAGGAAAAGCTGATGTCTTATGTAGACAGTGCTGAACAAACCAGAAAGTCATCACGTAACGTTTTAACTAAACATCTAAACAGTATTGTTACAAATGATGCGATTAAAAAGATGCTATCTAACAATGATATTGATTTAGAGAATATTGGTAATAAAAAGACAATGATTTATCTGAAGGTTCATGATGAAAAACAGACTTATTATCCACTTGTTACATTATTTATTAAACAATTATGGCAAAGTTTAGTTAAGACTGCAAGATCATCACCTAATTTAAGACTGCCTATACCATTTCATATTATGTTTGATGAAATGGGCCAGTTCCCTGCATTTGATGAAATTACCAATGTATTAACTGCAGGACGTTCAAGAGGTGTTAGATTAACTGCTGTAGTACAGGGATATGATCAGCTGGATAATGCCTATGGTAAAAATACCACCAAGACAATCAAGAACAATGCGAAAAATACTGTCTATCTGTTAAGTGGTGATTATGAAACATTAGATGAACTATCTAAACGATGTGGATCACATTACATTACTCGAAATGGAAGAAAGGAACTGGAAAGGGTAATAACACCTGATAGATTACAAAACTTTAAATTTGGTGAAGCTTTAATTCTTAGACAAAGAGAAAAAGCTTTTATTACAAAGGTTATACCTTTTAATCAGTATGTATTCTATCCATCACTTGTTGATTACAAGCTTAGATATGTCGCAAAGAAAGAACCAAAATATTTCAGTATTATGGATGATATAAAGGAGAAAGAAAATAGTGGAAGATAATAAAATTAGTACGTTTTTATTAAATCGAGGTATTGATCCGTCAGTACCTCTTTTAAATTTGGAAAAAGAAGTTCTAGGAAATATTAAACAGCATGATATTTTTATTGGAACTTTTTTTGATATGTTAAGGATTAAAAATCAGATCAAAGGTCAAAAGAAGGAAATGGTGATGCGAAACTGCATTGTTGAAAACATCAATATTAGAGCTTTAACAATTTCTGGTAAATGTACCTTCTATAACTGCACATTTATAAATGTCGTGTTTACAACATGCTCATTACCTAACTGTTGCTTTTATCACTGTACTTTTAAAGATTCGGCAATCGTAGAATCAACCTTGAGTTCAGTTTTATTTGTAAACTGTATTGGTCTAGAAGGAGTAGATTTTAAAAGTAACAACTTAAGCAACATGAAGGTGATTGGGAGCTATCTAAATGCTTTTACATTAGAAGAACAGGCAAACAAGATTGAAGGTGCTTATATCAGAGAAGAATTATTTATGATTGGAGAAAAAGAAAAGGTGGAAAATCATAAAGAAGTTGAAGTCATAACAAGACAGACAGTAGAAAACGTTACCTATAAAAATGAATCATTTGGACTAAAAGAATTAAAAAATACATTATTTAGTGAATGTGTATTTATTTCATGTGAATTTGATAAGAATATTCAGTTGGATGCAAGTACAGACTTTATGAACTGTACTTTTAAGAATATGGCTTTAGATATGGTGATGATCCAAAAAGTTATCTTTGATCATTCAACATTTGAGGATCTCTTTATGTCATCAAAGTTTTTACACTGCAGTTTTGTAGGATGTCAGTTTAAGTCACTTAACTTCAGCGATGATGTCTCATTTACATCATGTAACTTTGTATTGTCTAATGCATCTGAAGTATTTGATATTAGTAAGCAGCATATGGAAAATATTGAATTACACAAAGAAGTAAAAGATGATGAAGAATTAAACCTTATTTTAGATGCCTTGTATACAATCCTTAAAAACAGAGATAAAGACTTACAGAGAAGTTTAAGATTGCTTGATAGAGATGCAGTAACAAAAGATATCATGGCTGATTATCTAATGAACTTGAATGATCGTCAGTATATTGATTTTATCAGTGAAGTTGGAACAAGAAGAAGGGATGAAGATGATGAATAATATAGATCCAGTAATCATTAATTATAAGAACTTAAAGCCTGAAGATAAAAGAATTATCCAGGCTAAGTTAAATGTATTAAATTTTATTAGAAATGCTAGAGATGAATATAAAGAAGATATTAAAGGTAAAACTGCCTTAACAAGATTAATGTATGAAAGTGCAATTGAGGCAGTAGAAGAACTAGAAAGTAAAATTAAAGAAGGCATTATTTTAAACATGGCAGAAATGATTGATGGTTATGATCATATGGTTGATGATCAGGATACGGATGATTATTTCTATGGATTGGAGTGTGACGATAATGAATAAGCAGTTTGATATTTTTTCTAAGATGAAGATTACGGAAATGTGCAAGACAATTCATGATATGACTTATACCTATATCAATCCTGAAACCAAACAACCTACAGATGTACCCGCAAAACATTATCAGGATATTTTAAAGCAGCCTGTTGAAGTCATGGTTGAAGATCAGGTAAAGAGGCAATTCTTAAATATCATGTATAAGCAGTTAAAGAATTTAAAGGAAGAAGAACCGCATCTTTTCTATCAGTCATTGCTGTTGTTGGATATTGGTAAAGCACCGGAAGGTTTAGCAATCAATGAAGAAGTCGCTTTAAAGATGACAGCAGATAAGATGATCGAAGATGAAAATAAACCAAAGAAGAAAAATGAACCTAAGTTTCAGGTCAATAATACAAAATATATAGAAACATATGACAGCATCAAAGAAGATGACAGTATTATGGCTGAACTATTTGATACGATGGAAGTTAAGGAAGATGATGGATTCTTCCTATCATAAGGAAAGGAGAAGGTTACAAGGTAAATTTACCTTGTAGCTGTTTTTATTTATGGAACTAGTTTTAACAGCAATATTTTTAAAGAAAGATTCAATGCTTTCTTTCTATGAAGATAATGAAAATCATGATTATTTGTGCATTTATGATTCAAAGAATGGCACTTACCTTAAAGTACCAGAATGGGACTACAGTTTTGATGATTATGAACTAGATTATTTAGAACAGGGATATAATATCTTTTATATGCCGAATAGTACACATGCAACATATTGGACATTAATTGATCGCTATTATGATGAAATTGAGCATCGAGAAGGATTAATCAGATATCTAGATTACTGTAAAACACATCATATCTGTCATGATTATCTAATAGAATCATGTGAATGTGAACTGCCAGATATCTTTGAATATGAAGAGGTTCCTTATATTCATGAGCCAAAAGTTAGATAACATACTTTTAACCTATAGCTATGATGCAAGACAAAAAAATCAGCTAAGACTTGCTGATGAAAAAGGATTGGATATAGATATCATTAAAGATCCTAAATATGACTGGCAGCAGATGAGAGAAATAGCATTAGCAATGGAGTTTGGACTTGATCCAGCTCCATTGTGTAATCCTAATATATCATCAGAAGCGATGGAAAATATTAGAATTCATCTGTTTGAAAATCAAGGTGTCTATGAAAATGCAAGAGCAGAAGTATCTTTGAAACGAGCAAAGATCACATCAATTATTGTATTTATGACATTTTTTATTCTTGCTACTTTAGCAATCATTTATGCAAATAAAGATTATCTTCTTGCTTTATATGAGGATATTCATTTGAAGCTTACCGTTGACCAAGTTCAGTTATCATATGGTGAAGAATTCCATCCATCAGATTTCGTAAAATACTATGATAAAAAAAACCAACTTATTCTTCCTGAAATTCAAAAAATGAATAGACTGACTGATTATGAATACATTTATGAAGTTTCTAATGGTATAAAATCTGTAAAGAAAACACTTATCGTTAAAGTTGTAGATGACAAGCCTCCTGTTATTACATTAAAACAATCAAATGTAGTTTTAGTTCAGGGAAGTTCCTTTGATGCAATGGATTATTTATCTGATGTGAATGATAATTATGATAAGCTGACAAAAAAGGAAGTAAATGTTGATTCTGATGTAGATATGACAAAGGGTGGTAAATTTACCGTGTTATATTCTTTATCGGATTCTAGTGGTAATAAGACTACAGAAACACTTGTTGTAGAGGTGAAGAGAAAACCACTACCCCAATCTGATACCACTAACAAAAATCAATCAAAACTACCAAACGAAGGAATCAATGAAAATATTAAAGCCATACCAGACAGTAAAATATTCTATATACGTGATTATAATTATGATATTGAATCCTGCAAAAAAGAAGCTATATCTTATATGAACAAATCTTTAAAATCATCAGGTGCAACATATGGGGAATTACAACCATATCAGGAAAATGGTGTGACGGTTGGATATAAAGTGTTTTTTAGATAGATCTGGCAATAATGTATGATTTAGTAAGAATAGGTGACTGA
>JABLTO010015021.1_pt1 | contig 29188 bp, 27 predicted proteins | sample 7160091 | NCBI WGS metagenome assembly JABLTO01 (sample SAMN14651225, study PRJNA627086) | human gut metagenome | isolation source: feces | host: Homo sapiens
ATTTTTTATTGTCATCGGCAAATACAGTGGCGATAATGCTCTCTGCTCCCAGCTTTTCCTGTGCCATGATGCAACCGATAAAGTTTGCTCCGGAAATTGTTATGGGCGTTTCTCTGATGCTGTTATTTTTGTTTTTCGAAAATACATTTGGCTTAATGAGAGGTATGTTTACGGTGCTGGTTGCGCATATTACCTTTAGCCTACCTTATGTTATTTTAAACGTTTTGCCCAAACTCAGACAGATGGATCAAAACCTTTTTGAAGCGGCGCAGGATTTGGGCTGCACACCGATGCAGGCGTTTCGTAAAGTTGTAATACCTGAAATTATGCCGGGCATTTTCTCCGGATTCCTAATGGCATTTACCTTTTCCTTGGATGATTTTATCGTTACTTTGTTTGTCAGCGGACCGAAATTTTCTACGTTGCCGCTTGCCATTTATTCGATGACGAGAAGAAAGGTGAGTCCGAGTATTAATGCGCTGTCAACGATTATCTTTGTAATCGTTCTGACCATTTTGATTATTTATAATGTTGTTGATGCAAAGCAACAGAAAAAGAATGAAAGGAAAGTTGTGAGATGAGAAAAATAATATCGATGATCTTGGTTTTGGCAATGCTGCTTGCGTTGTCTGTTTCCTTTACAAGCTGTAAAAAGTATGCAGGAGAGGTTAATGTATACAACTGGGGCGAGTATATGCCCGACGGAGAAGATGGCTCCATGGATGTTTTAAAAGAGTTTGAAAAACGGTATAACATTAAAGTAAACTATAAAGAGTTTGACAGCAACGAAACGCTTTATGCAGAATTAAAGCCCGGTAATACCAGTTATGATGTTGTGGTCCCTTCTGATTATATGATTTCCAGAATGATCGAAGAGGATATGCTTGAGAAAATTAATTTTGAGAATATTCCGAATTACAGCAAAATAATGGAAGCTTACAAAAAATCCGAATATGATCCTACTGGAGAATATTCCGTGCCTTATTCTTGGGGAACGGTCGGCATTATTTACAATAAAACCATGGTAAAAGAAACGGTTGACAGTTGGGATATTTTATGGGATCAGAAATATAAAGGAAATATTTTAATGTTTGATAATTCCCGTGACGCTTTTGGCATTGCGCTGAAAAAGCTGGGATATTCCCAAAACACAACCGATGCAAAAAAACTGGAGGAAGCTGCGGCAGCATTAAAAGAGCAGAAACCGTTGGTACAGGCATATGTTATGGATCAGATTTTTGATAAAATGGGGAACGGGGAAGCCGCCTTGGCTCCGTATTATGCCGGAGACGCCATTACCATGATGGATGAAAATTCGGATCTCGGATATGCAGTGCCGAAAGAAGGTACCAATCGTTTCGTAGATGCGATGGTGATTCCAAAGGGTGCGCCGAACAAAGATAATGCCGAAAAATTTATTAATTTTATCTGTGAAACCGATGTTGCTAAGGAAATTGTAGAATATATCGGTTATTCCACACCGCATCAGGAAGCCTATGAACAATTAGACGATGAAATAAAAAGCAATCCCATTGCTTATCCTTCTGAGGATGTTTTGAAAAATACCGAATTTTTTGTCAATCTGCCGTCCGATGTAAATAAAAAAATGCAGGATTTATGGGTAGAGATTAAAACTTCTAAATAAATGATAATTTCAAAATAAAGCGAAATCCCTTATTGCAGAAAAAGTTACTACCTGCAATAAGGGATATATTTTTTGATATGGATATTTGCAGACGGGGGAGTCGTCTGCAAACAGGCGATGCTTCCGTATTTTTTGTAAAAAAACAAGTCTTGCGGTAATATGGTATAATCAAGCTAGGAAGGAATGACGCTTTCTATGAAACGAATACCTGATATCATTACTTTTTTGCGTATTGCGGCGGCTGTGATGTTGTTGTTCACAACACCGTTTTCAATTATATTTTATCTGTTATATAGCTGGTGCGGCTTCAGCGATATACTTGATGGATACCTTGCACGAAAAAAAGGATGGAGCAGTGATTTTGGGGCAAAATGGGATAGTTTTGCTGATATGGTTTTTGTTATCATAATGCTTATTGTATTCATACCGATTCTTATTTGGACTCGTATCATTTTATACGGAATCGGTATTGTGATCGCCTTCAAATTGATCTCGCTGATGATTGGGTTTGCCAAATTTCACACATTCGCATATATACATACTTATCTGAATAAAGCAACCGGTCTGGTTCTGTTTAGTTTTCCGTTTTTGTATCCGATTTTAGATATGGGAATATTAATGGCTGTATTATGGGTAACAGCTATTATTTCAGCAACAGAAGAATGCTTGATTTTAATAACCTCAACAACCTGGGACAGCAACAGAAAGAGTTTATGGAAAAAATAATGTTTTCTGAATGATATACGCAGCAATAGCTTTTTGCTGAGAGTAATAATAAAAATATAATAAGCAACCTCCGACTGCTCTGTCGGAGGTTGCTTATCAGTAAACATATATAGGAAAGAGGAGATTAGCGAAAGTATAATTGCGCTTTTATTCTACATCTTGTAAAGCGTCATATCCTTCTTCGCCGGTACGTACTTTAATAACATTCTCAACATCATACACGAAGATTTTACCATCACCGATATGACCGGTATAAAGAACTTTTTTTGCTGTCTCAATGACCGTTTCAACCGGTACTTTGCAAACAATGATATCAATCTTAATTTTTGGCAGCAAAGTCATATTCAGCGGAACACCACGGTAATATTCCATAGCGCCTTTTTGCATACCGCATCCAAGCACCTGTGTCACGGTAATACCCGAAACACCGATATCGTTCAATGCAAGTTTCAGTTCTTCAAATTTCGTTTGTTTGGTTACAATAGTGATTTTGGTCATTTTGACATCACTTGCAAGCGATGCGTCTTTTGCAACACGCTGTACCGGGACCGCCTTGACCGGAGCAACAGGATCGGTATCTTCCATCGTATCATTTGCTGACAATAATCCGAAAGATGTTGTTCCAACCACCGGAGAGAAGTCTGCATAAGCGCTGACTAAACCGTGTTCCGTGCTGTCCAAGCCTTTGATTTCTTCTTCTTCGGATACCCGTAAGCCGATTGTATGTTTGATAATCTGGAAAACAATAGTCATCGTGACAGTAACCCAAGCAATAACCGAAACAACGCCCAATGCTTGAATGCCCAGTAATTTGAAACCGCCGCCGTAGAATAAGCCTAAACCGATATCAGGATTATTGGAGAATAAACCGACAAGTAAAGTACCGGTTGCGCCGCACATTCCGTGAACGCCGACAGCTCCGACCGGATCATCAACCTTCAAGACTTTATCAATAAACTCAATGCCAAATACAACTACGAATCCGGCAACAATACCGATTACTGCCGCAGCCCATGGAGCAACGGTATCACAGCCTGCAGTAATGGCAACCAAACCTGCCAGCGTGCCGTTTAAGGTCATAGATACATCAGGCTTTTTGTAACGAATCCAAGTAATTATCATAACAGTTAAAGTAGCAACTGCAGCGGCAATGTTGGTCGTGGTGAATATTAATCCCATTGCCTCTACCGCACTGCCTTCAGCCGACACAGTAGAGCCGCCGTTAAATCCAAACCAACAGAACCAGAGGATAAACACTCCTAATGCACCGAGCGTTAAACTGTGACCGGGAATTGCTTTGGGCTTACCGTCTTTGCCGTATTTTCCGATACGGGGACCGAGAATTAAAGCACCGATAAATGCAGCAACACCGCCGACCATATGTACTGCGGTAGAACCTGCGAAATCGTGGAAGCCGAGTTGAGCTAACCAGCCGCCACCCCAAATCCAGTGACCGGATATCGGGTAGACCACGGCGCTGATGACGGCACTGTAAATACAGTAAGAAATAAATTTAGTACGCTCTGCCATAGCTCCTGAAACAATGGTTGCGGCAGTTGCACAGAAGACGGTCTGGAAAATAAAGAACGCGTATTTCGGAATACCTTCCGGCAATACAGAAGTGTATGCACCCTGTGTGAACAGATCCAAACCACCGATAAATGCGCTGTTTCCGGCAAACATTAAGCCAAACCCAAACAACCAGTAAATCGGTGTTCCGATGCAAAAATCCATCAGGTTTTTCATAATGATGTTACCGGCGTTTTTCGCGCGGGTAAAACCGGTCTCAACCATTGCAAAGCCTGCCTGCATAAAGAAGACCAAGGCTGCTGCAACCAGTACCCAGATGGTACTTACAGATGAAAATGACATATGAAGCCCTCCCAAAAATAATGTAGAAAAGATAACAAAAAAGGCGCTGTGAGTTTATTACTCACAGCGCCTTTGCTGTCTATGTGCTTAGTATATACCTGCTTTTTTTATTTGTCAATGCTTTTTTAAAAAAAAGTATATATGTTTTTTATTTACCCAATTTATCAATAAATAATGCACAAAATAGAAAATACAGAATTTCTGAAAATGTACTTTTTGAAATACTGTTTCAATAAATGGCAAATGTTTTTAAAGATTTTATGGATTGAAAATTTATGTCATTCTTTCAAATGAGAAAACTGTATGGCGGATCAGACGGATGCAGACCATATAAATGTTTTTTATAAAATTTGCAAAATGGATAGGGCAATAGCCCCGGGAATTCCTAACGCTGCCGATGTCCAAAAAGTAAAAAGATTAAGCGGCAAAATCAATCCTGCTGCTCCAAACAACAGTTTTATTCCTATGAAACTGCATACACCGGAGATACTTCCGAACAGGGCGCTTTTGACCGGATGTTTCTGTTTTGCATAAAAAAACAGCATAACAATCGTAATACAACATAAAATAATGAGGATAATAATTTGTCCTGATTCCATATTGTTGTACCTCCGTCTTTGGATGGTAGTTAGTTTTGTATCAGCGTTTCAAATTGTAAATGATTTACATTTTGATTTTTCGCTTTTTTGATTAAATAGCGATACCGTGCCTCCAACGCTTCCATTTCATAAATGCAGGATTCCGTTAAATCAAAATCGGTATATAGATCAAATCGGTTTTGTACATTGCGAAGCTGCTCTTTTACGGTGTTAATTTCTTCAATCACATCATCGTTATAAACGGCTGCGGATTTATTTTTTGATTTTGTGGCATAAATTGGTTTTAAAAAGGTTTGTAAAATTCCTTCCATCGGTCAACACTCTCCTTTGCGCAAATATAATAGCGTAAAAGATCTTTGGTATCTCAGTGATATCATCATATTGATCCTTTCTTTCCTTTTGCTCGTTTGCTTTAAAGGCAAAAGAGCAAAACAGAAGGGGAACACCCTCCTATTAAAATTCTATGTAGTAAGGATTGGCAAATATACAATAATTATGCAAATGGCTCAGATTTATTTCAAAAACAAAGGTTATTTTTGATCTGCTTAGAACATAATAATTTTATACTGATACCTTCATGAATGCCTGAATAAAATCGGCGAAATGAATGCAAAAGGAGAATGGATATGATTACTTACAAAAAAGTATTGAAACGTTATTGTCCGACACGGGAACATAATGTTGAAATAGAAATATCACGTCATAAAGACGGACGTATTACAGAAAAATGCCTGCAAGAAAGTTGTGAAGTTGAAAAATGCAAAGTGTGCGGGAAAGCTCATTTATATGATTGAGAAATTAAAAAAGAGGCTGTAAAAAACAGCCTCTTTTTTAATGCTTATAGAATTTTATAACATAGAAGTATTTCTTTTTTGGGTCAATTCAATGGCTTGTTTGCCGCTTATATACTCTATTTCCAGTTTCACCATGCAGACATGATCCAAAGATTTGGAGATTTCTTGTTGACGCTCCTGTTCTAAATCAGGAGAATACTTTGTTGCCAATAATTCAAGTGCGGGCTTCTTATCTTGTTCTTTTTCCAGAATCCGTACTGTACCGAATACAATGACGCTTCGAAAATAAGTGGTATATTCTTGCGGGATTACCTCGTCGCGATCAATGACACAAAATGAAACTTTCGGATTTCGTCGCATTGCATCCAGTTTATGACCGCTTGCAGCACAATGAAAATAGATTTTTGAATCATGGTATACATAGCTGAGGGGAACGGCATAAGGGTAATCATCGTCACCGCTTACTGCCATCACTCCTGAAGTTCCCCGCATAAGGATTGCAAGATTTTCTTCATTGGATAACGCTTGTTTTTTTCGTCTCATTTCTCTAAACATATGGATGAATCTCTCCTAAAATCGATAATTTATACAGATGAAATTGGTACTTAAATGGACAAACAGGGAGCTTGTGTAGCACACAAACTCCCTAAAACTTGTTATTTTGCGATGATTTGGATATCATTTTCATCCGCAGTAATGCCCAGCATGGTGATGGGAGAATCATAATGATCCACAATCATGTTGGCAACACGATCCTCTACTTTTTTGCGAATGATCTTGCGCAGTTCTCTGGCGCCGAATTTACCTCCGTCAGCATGCTGAGCCAGATAGTTTAATGCCTTCTCATCATAGCTCATGTCAATGTTTTGCTCTTTCAACGGCTCTTTCATTTCGTCTAACATCAAGCCGGCTATTTTTTGCATGCTCTCTTGACTCAACGAAGAAAATACCACAATTTCATCCACGCGGCCCAGCAACTCAGGACGTAAAATTTCCTGTAAAGCCCGCATTGCCTTCTCTTTTGCCATTTCTCCCGCCTGCTTGTTAAAGCCGACAATATTGGATTTATCAGAGGAACCGGCATTAGAGGTCATTACAATAACTGTATTTTGGAAACTTACGGTTCTGCCTTGCGCGTCAGTTACTTTTCCCTCATCTAAGATTTGCAGCAAAATATTCATGACATCCGGATGAGCTTTCTCAATTTCATCAAATAAAACGACGGAGTACGGTTTCCGGCGAACCCGCTCGGTCAGCTGCCCGGCTTCTTCGTATCCGACATACCCGGGAGGCGCTCCTACCAATCGAGAAACGGCGTGTTTTTCCATAAATTCAGACATATCGAATCGAATTAACGGATCGGTTGTTTCAAACAACTCTTCAGCCAGGCATTTTACAAGTTCGGTTTTTCCGACACCGGTAGGACCTACAAAGATAAAGGAAGCCGGTCTCTTGCGTTTGTTAAGCTGTACCCGGCTCCGTTTTACTGCGGCGACAACCAGGGAAACCGCTTCGTCCTGACCGATTACCTTGGCTTTTAAATGTGTTTCCAATTCACTTATTTTACCGTACTCAGATTGCTCAATTTTAGCCGCGGGGATACCGGTCCACATTTCGATGACCTTAGCAAGATCTTCTTTTGTGAGCTGAATATTCGCCACAATCGGTTCCAATTTCTTTAATTCCTCTTTGGTTTGAATTAAGCCGGATTTGATTTCGGCAAGCTTTTCATAATCAACATTTTCGGGATCTGATTCCAACTGTTCTTCGGCAGTCATCATTTCTTTGAGCTGCTGGTTCAGTTTTTCGTAAGAAGCGAGTTCCTTACTCCTCAGCGCGGCGTGAGAACAGGCTTCGTCCAGTAAGTCAATTGCCTTATCCGGCAAAAACCGATCAATAATATAGCGTTCGGACAGCTTCACAGAAAGCCTTACAATACTGTCCGAAATATTCACTTTATGAAACGCTTCGTAGTAATTTTTTACACCGAGCAGAACATCAGTCGTTTCGGCGATGGTGGGTTCGTTAACGGTGATTGGCTGAAATCGCCTTTCTAAAGCAGAATCCTTTTCAATATGTTTGCGGTATTCATCGAATGTAGTTGCGCCAATGACCTGAATATCGCCTCTGGATAGGGAAGGTTTCAGAATATTTGCTGCATCCATAGATCCTTCCGCCGAACCTGCACCCACTAACGTATGCACTTCGTCAATAAACAAAATCACATTTTTGGCGCTTTTAATATCATCAATTAATCCTTTGATACGGCTTTCAAATTGCCCGCGAAATTGGGTGCCGGACACCAAGGAAGTCATATCTAACAAATAAATTTCTTTATCCTGCAACCGAAAAGGGACTTGCCCGGCGGCAATTTTCAAAGCAATACCTTCCACAATTGCCGTTTTGCCTACACCGGGTTCTCCAATCAAACAAGGATTATTTTTGACCCTTCTGTTAAGGATTTGAACGGCACGGGCAATTTCAGTATCTCTGCCGATAATGCGATCCAAGTTTCCGCTTCTTGCTTTCTCTGTCAAATTAATGCAATAGCTGTCCAAAAATTTATTCTTTTTTTGTTCTTTGCCCTTTTCTCTTTTTTTCTCTTTTGTATTGGAGTCTTTTTCCGGGCTTTCACTTTTTTTGCTCAGGTCGCCCATTCCGCCGAAAATATTTTGTAAAAACGGAGGCATCGTATCTGCGCCGCCCATTTCAAAATCATCTCCGCCCAACTCCATTAATTGATTGGACATTTCTTCAATATCATCATCAGTGATTCCCATGCTGTCCATCATGGAAGACACTTGAGGGATTCCAAGTTCTTTGGCGCATTTCAGGCAAAGTCCCTCGTTAACGGTTTCGTTTCCTTCCATGCGGGACATAAATACAACCGCCATTCTTTTTTTACACCTACTACAAAGCATTGATTTTCTCCCTTATATAAATTAATTGTCGATTACCATAGATGTTTAGTATAACCTTTTGCTATCATTTTCACTCTGATTTTTTTATTTTTAAAAATTCCGGTACATACAGGATAAATGCAAAAACTACAAATCCGACTGCAATCCCGCTTAATATATAGAGCATACCGGATGGCAGTGACGGAAAGAGAATAATTATTATCATAATAGTATACAAAACCACTGTTGCGGCTTTACCAAACCACTTTGATGAGCGAATCGTTTTTCCGGATTTTACCAATACACAGCCGCCGACCAACATTAATATTTCCTTTACTACAAAAATAATGACAAAAGGTATTAATTCGGGATGGCGAATACAGAGTGCGATACCGACAGACGCTTGTGTTAATTTATCCGCTAACGGATCAAGAATTTTCCCAAGCTGCGTAATCATATTGCATTTGCGGGCAATGATGCCGTCGACAACATCGGTGAGTCCCGATATCAGTAAAATAATCGCAGACAGCCAAATATAGTCCGGAAACATAAAATAAGCAGTTAGAAAAACAGGAATTAACACAATGCGGAAGACTGACAACATGTTCGGTATACTCATGACAATCAAAACCTTTCCCAATGCTGTAACGATCTAAATCACAATGACAGTATTGGCTATGATACTATTGTAGAACTTAATAATGGATTATATTCGTAGATAATCTTAAAAACATATGACTGATTGATGACGCTGTTATTAAGATTTTCCAATTGATTGCCGGAAAGGTTAATAATCATAGCGATCACAGCGGTAAAAATCAGTACAAATACAATTGCCTGAACGATACCGATAACAGCACCTAATGCGGCATTGGCAGATCCGATCAGCGGAATTTTATCAATTATTTTTAAAGCTTTGGTAATTAATTTGACTGCAATACAGAAAACGATAAATAAAATAATAAATGCCAGCGTTTGTATAATCATGGTAGAAATCGGCTCAACCACTTTATTCACGACATTTTCTGCGATTTCGGCTGTGGTAGGCGTAGATTGGATCAGATTGTTCTTGATTTCTTCTGTGGAGCCGATATAAGAAGAGGCAAGGGTGTTGATTTTTTCGGGTATTGCGGCAAATGCTGTATCAATCAATTGGGTCACCGATTGTTCACCGGTTTGTTTGGTGATTGCATTTTGGATTAATTCAACGGATTTGCTGCGCAGAAAGGTGTTAAAGATAAATTGTGAAATCGGCAAGCTGACAACATGAGCCAAAAAGGCAGCTGCTATGTAGCCGATTAAATTAATAACAGTACGGATAAATCCTCGTTTGTAACCAATAAAAATGGCAAGAATCACAATCACTAAAATTGCAAGATCTAATATAATTGACATGACCAGGTCCCCTTTACTTTTATTATTTTGAAACGAGAAATTGCGTTAATTTTGCTGCTGTTAAAACATATCCTTTTTGGTTAAATAATAGCGTCCGCAATGGATTTGTTTCGGTTTGAACAATTTTTACCTGCTGCAAATTTTTATCAAATACCGTAATGCTATTTTCTCCCAACACAAGTAAACAGTCATTTCCGGCTTTTGCGTCTACTGCCGGTTCCGATATTTCGGTGGAAGCGGAGGTGTTGCCGTTATCATCAATTAACAAAATGCGGGTATTACGGGTGTTTTCGGTGTCTTCCAGCAAGACGGTGACAGAGTCAGACGCAGTATTGCTGTGAAGCAACAATTTTCCGGAATAAATACTTTCGCTTTTTATTTTACCACTGCTGTCAAGGAGGTAAGCTGCGGTATCGGTTACAATGCCGATTGTCCCGTTTGCCTTATAATCGACCGAAATCGCCACACAATCTTCCAGTGTTGTTTCAAATATTTCCTTTTTTGACTGAAGAGAAAGCTCGTATATTTTAGAGTTTGCACTGCCGTCTTCGACCGAAAGGGCAGCCACAACACAAGCGTTGTTGTGTTTATTGAAATCAATGGAGGTGATGATTTTATCCGTTACATTCCAGGAAAAAACTTCCTGTAAGCCGGAATCATATATTTTAAGGCTGACAGAATATCTCTCGGTTTGTGTTACAATGGCAACATGCCCGTCGTTGCTGACAGCGCCATAAGCAATCGCCTCGGTTAATTTTTTGGAGCCGACTGCATTTTTGGCTGTGTCCAAACGAAATTGATATCCGCCCAAGTCATAAGTAAGTACTCGCTTTGAAGAGGCGGTCATGACCGGATTAGAATAACCATGGTGAGCAGAATAGACCTGCTTTCCGCTTTCTGAAAAAGAAATCAAGTTGTTTTTTGTCAGCAGTAGTATGTTTTTTCCGCAGCCGGTAATATCCAGCGGGTTATTGCCGCCCAAAGAAACAGGAAATCCGTTCGCCGTAATACCGGTATCGGCACCGTTGGCACTGTCTGTGTTTTCTAAATCTCCTGTATTTCCGCTGCGGGAGAAATATGTACCTAAGATTGCGATAGCAGCGATTAAAAAGGCAATAATCAAAAAAGCAATCAGTCTTTTTTTCTTTTTGCGCAGTTTCCGATACTGTTCAATATCACTGATGTTATCTATTGTTATCGCCTCCTTATCTAAATAAAAACATTATAACATAAACTACTTGCGCAGTGAAACGAGCAGTGTTTCAATATTCTTAAAGTACAACGTACTTTAAGAATATTATAACATAAATATCATCAAAACGGTGTTTTGATGACCGCCGCAGGCGGAAACGCTGCCATGCAGTGTGATTTATTGTTGCAATAGAAAAGCGTCGGCACCTGGTGCCGCCATAGCCGCATTTTTATGCGGCACGCAGAGGCAATAGCCTCTGCTTTGCTTTTTATTATAACACAAATCTTTTTTGTTGACCATGCTCTGTAATAGATTTTGTTTATTTTTTACAGTAAAAGTCTGATTCGTTGTAAAATACACGGTTGAGATATAATCCGTGTGCCGGAGCGGTATATCCCGCCCGACTTCTGTCGCCGCTTTCAATAATTTTTGTTACACTATCGTTTGGTTTCATGCCATAGTTTACCATCAAAAGCGTTCCAACCATAATGCGTACCATATTGTATAAAAAACCATCTCCGCGCACGGTGAAAACAAGGTGATTTCCGTTGTGTGTAACCGAAGCGGAGGTGATGGTCCTTATCGTAGATTCTGCATCAGCGCCGCTGCTGCAAAACGCACGAAAATCGTGAGTACCGACAAACTCCTGCGCGGCTGAATGCAATTTGTCGTAATCTATTTTATAAGGATAGTGAAAAGACAAATCTTCCTCAAAGGGATTTTTACAGCGCGAATGCCATATTTTATATAAATACTCTTTTCCGACACAGGAATATCGGGCGTGAAAATCAAGCGGTACTTCCCGACAGCTTAAAACAGCTACATCACGGGGAAGATGGCGATTGAGCGCCAAAACCATTCGCTCACAGGGAATTGCGCATTCGGTCAGCATGTGAAAAAAATATTGATTGGCATGTACGCCGCTGTCTGTGCGGGAACAGCCTACAATCGGTTCTCGTTTTTGCACTACTTTTTCAATTGCGTTTTGCAGAACTTCCGCTATTGAAATACCGTTGCGCTGAACTTGATACCCGCAATAATTTGTGCCGCGGTAGGCAATTTCAAATAATAGGTTTCTCATACGAAACTCCGTTTTTTATATTATTGTTCCGTTTTTGTCTGCACGGCCTGTGATTCTTTTAAATGACCCAAGGAAGATAAATTCGCAGCAAAATGACAATTGCCGTGCAACTTGCCATAACTGCGCAGGCAACAATATCACGACCACTCAAATGCAGCTGTTTCATTCTGGTTCTGCCTTCTCCGCCGTGATAGCAGCGACACTCCATCGCCAGCGCTAATTCTTCTGCACGGCGAATCGCCGAAATAAATAAAGGAATCAAAATAGGGATTAATGCTTTAGCACGCTGGAAGATACCTCCGCTTTCCATATCTGCACCGCGCGCTTTTTGTGCCGACATAATCTTGTCGGTTTCTTCCAGCAGAGTGGGGATGAAACGCAGGGCAATCGTCATCATCATAGCCAGTTCGTGTACCGGAAACTTGATGTATTTCAGCGGCTTCAACAGCCGCTCAATACCGTCAGTCAGTGCAATCGGAGAAGTGGTATAAGTCAGCAGAGAACTGCCTGCAATTAACGCGAGAATTCGAATGGACATAAAAATTGCCAATCGGATGCCTTCCCAAGAAATCGTGAAAATGCCCCATTGCCATAAAACAGTGCTGCCTTTGACAAAAAAGATGTTTAACACCGAAGTAAATAAAATCAACGGTAAAACCGGCTTTAATCCTCTTAAAATCATTTTTAAAGGAATTTTGGAAACCAGATAAAGAACAAGTAAAAAAACAATTGAGATTGCGAATCCGATAAATTCCTTTACCAGAAACAGCGTCACGATGTATGCAATCGTCAGGATAATCTTAATGCGGGGATCCAATTTATGAATGAAAGATTTCCCCGGAAAATATTGACCGATGGTGATGTCGGAAATCATAGCTCGCCACCTGCCTTTTTCAGCTTTTCCAGAATCAACGTTTTAGCATGCTCTACGCTGTAAACGTTGGTATCAATATCGACGCCGTGAGCTTTGAGCTGATAAAAAATACGGGTTATCTGCGGAACATCCAAACCAAGAGAACGCAGCTGCTGAACCCGGGAAAACACCTTTTCTACGGTATCAAATGCGTACACCTCCGCATGATTCATTACCAGTACCCGAGAAGCATATTTGGCAATGTCTTCCATGCTGTGAGAAACCAGCAGGATTGTGTTTTTCTTTTCCTGGTGGTATTGTTGAATCTCAGACAGAATTAAATCCCGTCCCCGCGGATCCAGTCCTGCAGTCGGCTCATCTAAAATCAAAACCTTAGGCTCCATGGCGATGACGCCTGCAATGGCAACCCGTCGTTTCTGACCGCCTGACAGTTCAAACGGACTTTTGTTTAAAATATCATTTTTTAAGCCTACCAAAGCGGCGGATTCCCGTACACGAAGATCTACTTCATCGTCTGAAAGTCCCATGTTTTTCGGACCGAACGCAATGTCTTTATAAACGGTTTCTTCAAACAGCTGATATTCCGGGTATTGAAATACCAGTCCGACCTGGAAACGTACCGAACGGATTTGGCTTTTGTCCGCCCAGATATCCTTTCCGTCAAGATAAATTTTACCGCTTGTCGGTTTCAGCAGACCATTGAAGTGCTGAATCAAAGTAGATTTTCCTGAGCCTGTATGGCCGATTACGCCGACAAACTCTCCTTGGCTAATCTCTATGTTCACATCATTTATTGCCGCTTTTTCAAACGGAGTGCCGATGCTGTATAAATGTGTGAGATGTTCTGTTTTAATGACTGACAAAATGATTACTCCTTCAACAGTTTCAATAACGCCTCTACGCACTCATCTTCGGTTAGGATATCCTCTGGTATGGAAATGCCGGATTTTTTCAGTTCAAACGCAAGCTCTGCGCTTTGCGGAACATCTAATCCGACCGACTTGAGCAGTTCGACATGGGAAAACACTTTTTTCGGAGGAGCGTCCAACAGTACCTTCCCATTGTCGACCACTATAACGCGGTCTGCTTGTACGGCTTCATCCATAAAATGAGTAATCAATACCACAGTAGTATGATTATTTTTGTTGAGCGTTCGAACGGTTTGTAAAACCTCCCGGCGCCCTTTGGGATCCAACATGGCGGTGGGCTCATCCATGACGATGCAGGCAGGATTCATTGCAATGATACCGGCAATGGCGATCCGCTGCTTTTGCCCGCCCGAAAGCTGATGAGGCGCGTGTTCTCTGTATTCATACATTCCGACGGTTTTTAAGGCTTCATCTACCCGACGACGAATTTCGGACGGCTCCACGCCGAGATTTTCCAAAGCAAAAGCGACGTCTTCCTCCACGATGGTGGCGACAAGCTGATTGTCCGGGTTTTGAAAAACCATCCCGACATTCTGTCGAATTTCAAAAAGCTTGTCCTCCAGGCGGGTATCAATGCCGTTTACATAAACGGTGCCCCCGGATGGAAGCAAAATTGCATTAAAGTGCTTGGCAAGTGTAGACTTTCCGGAGCCGTTGTGCCCCAACACCGCTACAAACTCTCCGGACTTTATGGTTAAATTCACATCGGACAGGACTTGTTTGCTGTCTTCTTCGCCTTGATTATAAACAAAATTCAACCGTTCGGTTTTTAAAAGTTCGCTCAGTTTAATCACCATTCTTTTTTGAAAAATTATACGGCGCGGATACAGAACGGTTATCTCTGCCAAATTGCAGTCGATCCGCAGGGCAGGTTATAACCCGATTGCGCTACCGGCAATCCGATTTCATCGGCTGAAACCCTGCCGCCGAACTTTTTGCCGACTGTGACTCCCAGCAGATAGGACATTACCGAAGGGGATAATCCGGTTGTATAGGAATTCAGCGCGAAGAACAACGGATCTTCGCTTAAAACGCCGGTGCACAGTTGCACCAGATCATATATTTTTTCCTCCAACTGCCAAACTTCGCCCGACGGTCCTCTGCCATAAGAGGGGGGATCCATAATAATCGCATCGTATGTCTTTCCTCGTTTGATTTCGCGGTTGACGAACTTTTCGCAATCATCTACAATCCATCTGATCGGTTTTTCGGCGAGCTTAGAAAGAAAGGCGTTTTCTCTTGCCCATGCAACCATTCCTTTGGAGGCGTCTACATGACAAACCGAGGCGCCTGCAGCGGCACAGGCAAGCGTTGCCCCGCCGGTATAAGCGAATAAATTTAAAACCCGTATTTCTCTTCCTGCCTGACGGATTAAGCGGTCAAACAGTTCCCAGTTGACCGCTTGTTCCGGAAACAGTCCGGTATGTTTAAATCCGGTTGGCTTAATTTGAACCCGCAGGTCTTTGTATGATATTGTCCAATGATCCGGCAGTTTATGATAGAATTCCCATTGACCGCCGCCGGTATTCGAGCGCCGATAATGCGCGTCGGCTTTTTTCCAAATTTCCCCTTTAGGCGTATTCCAGATAATTTGAGGATCGGGGCGCGCTAAACACACATCTCCCCACATTTCGAGTTTTTCGCCCGAGGCAGTATCTATAATACGGTAATCTTTCCAACCGTCAGCAATTCTCATCTATCTTTCTCCCGTGCTGTTCAGCCTAGTTTTTCTTGAATCGTTGCGGCTATTCTGTCTGCAAATTGTTGAATCAGGCGATGATCTTTTCCTTCTGCCATTACTCTGATCAAAGGCTCGGTACCGGAAGCACGTACTAAAATCCGCCCGTCTTTCCCAAGTGTATTGCCGGCTTCTTGTATCGCTTTCTGAATATCGCTGTCTGTGTTTAAAAATTCCTTTTTGTCATTGGAAACATTTACATTGACCATAACCTGCGGATACTGTTCCATTACATCGGCAAGCTCGGACAATGGTTTGCCGGTCGCTTTGATAATACTCAGCAGTTTTACCGCAGAAAGCTGACCGTCTCCGGTTGTTGCGTAGTCCGAAAAAATGATATGACCGGATTGCTCGCCGCCGATGTTATATCCTTGTTTGAGCATTTCTTCCAAAACATACCGATCTCCGACTTTGGTGGCAACGGCATGAATATCGTTGTTTTCTGCAAAACGGAAAAAACCGAGATTGGACATTACCGTTACAACGGCAGTATCTTTTGCAAGCGTGCCTTCTTTTTTCATATAATCGGCAAAAATGGCAATCATTTGGTCACCATCTACAACGTTACCGTTTTCATCCACCGCCAAACAGCGGTCAGCATCCCCGTCGAATGCAACACCGAGCTGACATTCATGGATTTTCACGAATTTGGTCAGCGATTCAATATGGGTAGAACCGCAGTCCTTATTGATGTTTGTGCCGTCGGGCTCTGCATGAAAAACAATTGCCTCCGCTCCGAGATCCTCAAACAGCTTATCAGCGGTAGAGCTGGCGCTGCCATTAGCGCAGTCAACCGCTACTTTGATTCCTTTTAAATCGCCGTCGATAGAAGCGCGGATATGGTTAATGTAATCAAAAGGAGCGGAACGCCGTCTGTATACCCGTCCCAGCTCAGTACCTTCTTTGAGCGGAATATCCTGCGGATTGTCCAGGATCAGCGCTTCTATTTCCTGTTCGATATCATCACTTAGTTTGTATCCGGTGGAACTGAACAGCTTAATTCCATTAAATTCTACCGGATTGTGGGAGGCGGAAATCATAATTCCGGCATCTGCTTCATACCTCGACACCAGATAGGCAACGCCGGGGGTTGGAATGACGCCGATCAGCTCTGCATCAGCGCCGACCGAACAAAGTCCCGCAACCAAAGCGGCTTCCAGCATGGAAGAGGAAATCCGCGTATCTCTTCCGATTAAAATTTTCGGCTTGCGGCTTTGATGCTTGGTAAGCACCAAAGCGGCTGCGCGTCCGATCTGCATTGCCAGCTCACAGGTGAGTTCTGTATTTGCGATGCCGCGTGCACCGTCTGTTCCGAATAATCTGCTCATTGTTAAGTTTCTCCTTTCCCGGTTTGTGCTCTTTGCCGGTTCACACAAACCAAGGTTTGAAAGACAAAAGCACTGCCCTCAAACCTAAGATCAATTATATTATTCCTACTTTAATTTTCAATGATTTTGTACCATGCAGCATGAGTGGGATTTAAAACATCTGCTGTCCGTCCCGCACAATTCCCAAATGCTGATATGCCAGTGCAGTGGCACATCGCCCTCTGGGAGTGCGTGCCAGAAAGCCGAGCTGCATCAAATACGGCTCGTAAACATCTTCCAGGGTGACCGATTCTTCCCCTAATGCCGCCGCTAATGTTTCCAATCCGACCGGTCCGCCGTTATAGTTGGTGATAATCATTTCTAGCATTCGCCGGTCGACCAGATCCAATCCCAGTTCGTCAATTTCCAGCTTGTTCAAGGATTGCGAAACGATGTCGCGGGTAATGACGCCATCTCCGATAACCTGTGCAAAATCACGGATTCTTTTTAGCAGGCGGTTTGCGATTCGCGGCGTGCCGCGGGAACGCTTTGCCAGCTCTAAAGCCCCGTCTTTTTCGCAGGGAATTTCCAGAATTGCCGCGCTGCGCATAATGATTTGACAAAGCTGTTCGGGAGTGTATAGCTCCAGCCGCAGTGTAACGCCAAACCGATCCCGCAGAGGAGCGGTAAGCTGACCTGCACGGGTAGTCGCGCCGACTAAGGTGAATTTCGGTAAATCAATCCGTATGGAACGCGCCGACGGTCCCTTTCCGATGATGATATCAAGCGCGTAATCCTCCATCGCCGGATAAAGTACCTCTTCTACGGCGCGGGATAAGCGGTGAATCTCGTCAATAAACAAGACGTCGTTGGGGCTGAGATTGGTGAGCAGTGCCGCCAAATCTCCCGGCTTTTCAATTGCCGGTCCCGATGTAATGCGGATATTGACATTCATTTCGTTGGCGATGATTTGGGACAAGGTCGTTTTGCCGAGCCCGGGAGGGCCGTATAGCAAGACATGATCCAGCGCCTCATCTCTTTTTTTTGCCGCCTCTATAAAAATGGATAAGTTTTCCTTTGCTTTGTCTTGTCCGATGTATTCTTCCAATGTTTTCGGACGGAGCGTCACTTCAACATCGCTGTCTTCTCCGGTTAATTCGGGAGCGATCAGGCGTTCCTCAAAGTCCATATCATTATCAAACATTGTTATTCCGCCCCCTTTACGCTTCGATTCATCATTATATCCGTCCTGCCAATGCTTTTAATCCGAGCTTGATCATTTCTTCAACCGCAAGACTTTGATCAAGCTTGGCGACTGCAGCGGCAGCTTCCGATTGCGCATAACCCAATACAACCAGCGCGCTGATTGCCTCTCCGGCATTGGAACTGATTTGTTCCATATTAGGAAGCTGATCGGTTACTCCGACAGCAACCTGTTCATTCGTTATTTTATCCTTTAATTCCAGTACAATGCGTTGCGCTGTCTTGGCGCCGATTCCTTTGGAACGGGTAAAGCCTTTGCTGTCACCGGTGGCAATATATAATGCGAATTTTTGAGGAGTCATGTCCGAAAGGATGGATAAAGCCGCCTTAGGACCGACGCCGGATATTGAAATCAACATTTTAAAGCAATTCAACTCTTCCAAATCCGCAAACCCGAATAGCTCCAAAGCATCTTCGCGAACATATAAATAAGTAAAGAATACAGCGGTGCTGCCGACCGGAGGCATTTTCATCATGGTGGTATGGGTTGTTTTGATGGCGTATCCGATACCGCCGGCTTCGATTACTGCGAGATAATGAGCATCAGAGGCAGACGCGCTTTGCAGTTCGCCCTTCACACTGTAAATCATTGCGTAACTTCCTTTTCAAAATCATTTTTATTCGGTTGCATCTTTAGCGTTTTGCGGTGCCTTTCTGTATCATATCGTGATAGCGCAGATTCACCGGACCGGAATGAGCATGACAGATTGCAATTGCCAATGCGTCTGCCGTATCGTCCGGTTTGGGCACTTTTTCCAGGTTCAGAAGCCGCTTGGTCATATCCATAACCTGTGCTTTAATCGCTTTTCCGTAACCAACCACCGATTGTTTCACCTGAAGCGGTGTATATTCAAATGCAGGAATATCCCTCTCGGCAGCTGACAGCATAATGACGCCTCTGGCTTGCGCAACGTCAATAGCGGTTTTTTGATTGGTAGTAAAGAAAAGCTTTTCCACTGCCATCTGCTCGGGCTTGTAAACATCTAAAAGATGGCACATGTCCTGATAGATTTCTTTCAGACGATGATTAAAGTCCATTTCCGCCGGGGTTGTAATAGCACCGTAGGCAATGGTTGTAAACCGATTGTTTCGGTATTCAATAATGCCGTATCCTACAATGGCATATCCGGGGTCAATTCCTAATATACGCAAAACAATCCTTCCTTATCATTAGATGAAAGTAATAAATCATCAATCCCATAAATAGCAGCAAGGTGAAACGGCACTGCCACGCGGTGGCAATTGAGCCTGCCTAGCCGTCGGCTCCTGCTTATCCCTTTCGTTGATTGCCGGTGGCAGTCAATGAAACTAGTATACCATATCATCTCCGGATTCGCAACAAAAAGTTATGAAAAGAAAGTGCTGTCTATTACCATAAAACCGCAGCAAAACAAATTTTGTTTTGCTGCGGTTATCAGTTTGTATCAATTACAGCCCCTGCGGATTCTTTTGGGTGAAGTTCCAAGAATCTCGGCACATTTCCTCAATACCGTAGATTGCTTCCCAACCGAGGATTTTTTTTGCTTTTTCGGGGTTTGCGTAGCATTCTGCAATATCGCCCGGACGGCGTGGCTTGATCTGGTACTTTACTTTTTTGCCACTGGCTTTTTCAAATGCAGCCACAACATCCAACACGGAATATCCTTTGCCGGTACCCAGATTGTAAGCGTCAACGCCTTTATCTTTTCTGATTTTTGCCAGCGCTTTCAGATGACCTAAGCTCAAATCAACAACATGAATATAGTCGCGGACACCGGTTCCGTCGTGAGTCGGATAATCGTTGCCGAATACGCCGAGACATTCCAGTTTGCCGATTGCCACTTGTGCAATATAGGGCATCAGATTGTTTGGAATACCGTTCGGATCCTCACCGATCAATCCGCTTTTATGTGCGCCGATCGGATTGAAATAACGCAGGAGAGCAATGCTCCACTCGTTGTCGGCTGTGTATATATCCCGCAGGATTTGTTCAATCATCAATTTGGTGCTTCCGTAGGGATTGGTGGTGGACAACGGAAAAGTTTCGTCGATCGGAACGGTTTTCGGGGTTCCGTATACGGTGGCAGAGGAACTGAACACCATCTTTTTAACATTATGTGCCTGCATCACATTACATAGATTTAGGGTGCCGGTAATATTGTTATGATAATAACGTATTGGCTGCATAACCGATTCACCTACCGCTTTGAGTCCGGCAAAATGAATGACTGCATCAATGCTGTTTTCGGCAAAAACCTTGTCAATCGCTTCTTTGTTCAGTAAATCCGCTTCATAAAACCGGAAATCTTTTCCGGTAATGGTTTTGATTCTGTTTAATGCTTCCGGTTTGCTGTTCACAAAATTATCCAGAATAATAATTTCCTCACCGGCATTTAAAAGCTCCACGCAGGTGTGAGAACCGATATATCCGGCTCCTCCGGTTACCAATACTGCCATATTTCATACGCCCTTTCCTTCGGAGAAATCAAATCATGATTTGTTTATCAGATATTTATTATAATCGCTTTTTACGGTTTCGTCAACTTGATACAACATAAATCCATAAAAGATAAATTTTGGATTTATTTTTTTTATATTGTATAGTATAATATGAAAAAAGGAATGGTGATTTATATGAATCATAAACGTGTATCGGTTATTATTCCGGCAGCAGGAAATGCAACCAGAATGAATGGAATTCATAAAACAATGTATCGGCTCGCCGGTGTACCGGTGTTGATTCGTACGCTGAAAGCTTTTCAGAACATAGATTGCGTGGGGGAGATTATTGCCGCAGTGAAGCCGGAAGATATAGAGGCGATCCGCCGATTGATCGACCTCTATCCGTTTGATGTGCCGGTTTCGGTGGTGTCGGGCGGGAGTACCCGGCAGGAATCGGTAACCAATGCACTTGCAGCGTCAGACGCACGGTTTGATTTTGTTGCAATTCACGATGGGGCAAGACCGCTGATAGCCGCAGAGGACATTGTTGCGGTATTTGACGCTGCTTTTTCCTGCGGTGCCGCGGCATTGGGCGTACCGGTAAAGGATACGGTAAAACTCACTGAAAACAGACGGATTATTCATACGTTGCCCAGAGAGAAAATGATTGCCATTCGGACACCGCAGGTATTTCGAAAACAGCTTTATCTGCAGGGGTGCGAGGCTGCCAAGAAAAGCAACGCCGATTACACCGATGATTGTCAGCTCCTGGAGGCAATCGGAGCGGAAATTTACATTGTATATGGGCAAGACAGTAATATTAAGGTGACAACACCGAGTGATCTGCAAGTTGCCGAGGCATTATTGCAGGAAAACGGAGGAGATGAAAAAATGGATATCAGGGTAGGACATGGATATGATGTACATCGTTTGGTGCCGGGAAGAAAATTAGTGATAGGCGGTGTGGAAATACCGCATGAATATGGACTGGAGGGGCATTCCGATGCGGACGTTTTCGTGCATGCGGTCATGGACAGCTTGTTCGGCGCGCTGGCAATGGGTGACATCGGACAGCGTTTTCCGGATACGGACGGAGCGTACTTTAATATTGACAGTATGCTATTGCTCAAAAAGACAGTGGGAATTGTTGCCGAAGCAGGATATACTATCGGGAACATTGACGGCACAATATTGGCACAAGCGCCTAAACTTGCACCGTATATTGAGCAGATGCGGCAGAGAGTTGCGGAAGTTTGCGGGGTTAGTCCGGAGCGTATCAGCATTAAGGCTACAACAGAGGAACGGCTGGGCTTTACCGGCAACAAAGAGGGGATTGCGGCACATGCGGTGTGTCTGCTCACCAAATAAATAATATAATGGTAATGTAAAATAGTATTCTCCAAAAATCAGATGACAGCATAGAATGTATAGAAGAAATTTATTTGTTTCTTTACCGGATTGCATTGATTGATCCAAATGGAGAAGCTGTTGACTTGGATCTTTTTTCGGCGGTTCGGTTTTTAATTTAATCAGAAAGGCTGTTGGTGAGGATGAATAAGCAGTTAATTATGCTGACGTCGATCACATACGCCTATAAAGCAAGAGATTATCTTGCCCAAAAAGGAATCAGCGCTTATATTGAACGAACGCCGGAGGAGCTAAAGAAAAAGGGATGCAGTTACAGTCTTGCTATTCGAGGAGATGCGCAGGAGGTTGCAGCGTTGCTGACCGAGGCGGGAATCAAGGTACTTGGCGTGATTCAGTGAACCACTTTTGCAGTTTCGGCTTGAAAGGAATGTATGGCATTCCTTTCAAACGCCGCCTGCCTGTATTACAACGGTAAAAGTGCCGAAATTTGAGTTCACCCACTATTTTCTCAAAACCGCACGAACGTTCAGAAAGGAATAGCCATAAAAATGAAGAGTAAAAAAGGGCGGCTTTGGGATACTCATTTCCGGAGACCGTCTTTTTTATGCTCACCCAATAATACCAATAATAGCAGTAACGTTTTGCAGTTGTTTTGGATTGGGGCTTCGGGATGAAAGAAAGACCATCATCATGAAACTGATAAAGGAGAGATGGATGTTTCCTTTTTCGGGGTCATCCATAGTGAAAACAATGATTTATTTTGATAATGCGGCAACGACCTTTCCAAAGCCGCGGACAATTTTGCCTGCCCTCCAAAATGCTGTTTTATATTACGGCGGAAATCCGGGACGAAGCGGGCATACAATATCGATGAAAACTTCTGAAAAAGTTTTTGAAGTAAGAAAAAAAGCGGCAGAGTTTTTTAATGCCGAGGTGGAAAACACTATTTTTGCTACCAATTGTACGCACGCTTTGAATATGGCTATCAAAGGCGTGATGAAGAGCGGGCATGCAGTTACCTCTTGTTTGGAACACAACTCGGTGCTCAGACCGTTATATGCACTGCAGAAAAACGGCATCATCACCTATAACGTTGCGGATGTGATGGGCAATGACCAACAGATCTTAACAGAAATAGAAAAAAACATGAGATCCGATACCAAAGCGGTTATTATCACACATGGATCCAACGTAATCGGAAAGATTATGCCCATTGCAAAAATATCCGAACTGTGTCACAAACGCGGCGTAAAGCTGATTGTTGACGCCGCACAAACTGCCGGCGTTTTGCCGATTGACGTAAAAGAAATGGGAATTAACATTTTATGTATGCCCGGGCATAAAGGCTTGTATGGGGCAACCGGAACAGGATTGATGATTTTAAACGACATAGATCCGATCGGCACGTTGATGGAGGGCGGAACCGGAAGTGTGTCGAACAGCATGGAACAACCGGACTTTAATCCCGACAGATATGAAAGCGGCACTGCTAATACGGTGGGCATTCTGAGCCTGTCAGCCGGATTAGACTATATTAAAAGAAAAAAACCGTTTGAAATTTATCGTCATGAAATGAGTATTTGTCAGTATGTATACCGGGAGCTACGCAAGATGAACCGTGTTGTTTTGTATCAGGGGGATTTTGAACCCGGCGCATATTTGCCGATCGTACTGTTTAATATACAGGGGATGACTTCGATGGAAACGGCGCAGGAGCTGAGCGATAACGGATTCGCTCTGCGGGGAGGTTTGCACTGCGCACCATTGGTACACGAGCGTCTGGATACGTTGGATATCGGGGGCGTTCGTTTTTCACCGGGAACGTTTAATACGCAGGCTGAAGCAGTGTACTTTATTAACACGGTGAAAAAAATAATAAAAAACCACACGGTTTAGCTTGAAATCCTGTAATTTTGTGGTAAAATTATATATTATACTGTTTTTTATCGGGTTGCACCGGAATAGGTGTGTTTTGTTTTTATATTGCAGAAATATATGTCTAAAATAAGGAAGTAAGAATGATGCCGTTTTTAGTTTCATTTTGGGATTCGACGATACAGATCTGGGATAATTTCAAAGTGTGGATGGGCGAATTTTTTGATTCGATTTCCAGCGTTTGGAATACCTTCAGACCTTGGGACATTGTTGATGTTATATTGGTAGCATATCTGGTTTACCTTGGAATCAAACTGGTTCGGGAAACTCGGGCAGGTCAGCTTGTAAAAGGGCTGATTTTACTGGGTGCGTTCTATGTTTTGGCGAGTGTTTTGCAGTTGTCTACATTGGAGTTTATTATACAAAAGGTTTTTGATATCGGTATTGTAGCGGTTATTGTGATTTTTCAGCCGGAATTACGGCGTGCTTTGGAAAAGTTCGGCAGAACACGTATGACTGATTTCGGCGTGTTCGGCGGCAAAGACACGTCGGCAAATGCCGTTTGGATTAAGGCGATTGATGCAACCTGCATGGCTGTGCAGGAGTTTTCCAAAAGTGCTACCGGAGCTCTGATTGTTTTTGAGCGCAAAACTCGGCTGGGAGAGCAGCTTAGTACCGGCGTCATGGTAAATGCTACTCCGAGCGCGGAATTGTTCGGCAATATTTTTTATCCGAATACACCTTTGCACGACGGTGCGGTTATTATTCGGGACGGAATGATTTTGGCGGCAGCCTGCTTTTTGCCAAAGCCGCAGAAAGAAGAATTAATCAGCAATAATTTAGGTTCCCGACATCGTGCGGCAATCGGTATCAGCGAGGTGTCCGACGCCATTACGGTTGTAGTTTCGGAAGAAACCGGTACGATTTCGGTTACCAGCGACGGAGAAATGATTCGTGGATTTACATCGGAAACACTGAATAAATATCTTCGCGAAAGATTATTGGTAGAAACCGATCCGAATGATGAGAAAAAAAGCGGAAAAAGACGCGGCAAGAAACGGAAAACGGAGCAATCAGAAAAAGAGAAATCCGCTGAAACAACACAGGATGCAGTTGAATGAATTCGTATTCCAAGAACGCTTAGTTAGAGTAAAGGATGTTGAACCCGAAACAAAAGGATTCAATTATGGTCACGAAGATGAAGATGCCAAAGATTAATTTTCAAAAATTATTTGACAATAATAAACTTATTATCGTGTTATCGTTTATTATTGCCATTACAGCGCTGTTTGTTGTCAAAACGGTAGTAAGCCCAGAGGGAAATGTTAAAATTTCCAATGTCCCCATTACGATTAATCTGGATGGATCAACAGCTGCTACGTCAGGATTAAAGGTAATTTCCAAAGAGGTTGATACGGTAACGGCTGTTATCAGCGGAAAAAGCTATTGGGTCGGGAATTTAACCGCAGATGATATTTCGGTGACGGCAAGGGTGGTAGATGTAACTAAAGCCGGAGAGTACACACTGGATTTATCAGTAGCTTTGTTGCCGGAAGCGCAAAAGGATTCTGATTATAAAATCGAAGTGAAGCCGGATCAAGTGAAGGTACGGTTTGACACCATTGTTTCGCAGGAATTTCCGATTACGGTGGAAACGGGAAAAATTGAGGTTGGCGAAGGATTAATTGTGGATACTGCTTTTGCACAACCTGAAAAAATCACGGTGAGCGGTCCGCAAAAAGATGTGGAAACAATTGCCAAATGTGTGGCAAAGACCGAAGCAGTCGGTCATGTTTCGGAAACGGTGGTTAAAAAAGGCGAGATCAGTTTTTATGACAAGGACAATAAAAAGCTGGAATTTAATAATATTTTGACTTATGAACCGCAGTCGGTAGATGTGACAATTCCGATCCTGAGGTCCAAAACGGTTCCGTTGACATTTGAATACACCAATGTACCGGACGGTTTTCCAATAGATTCCTTAAAATATACGATGTCGCATACAACATTGAAAATTACCGCTCCGAACAGCACCATAGATACGTTGGAAGAGATTTCATTGGGCGTCATTGATTTTCGTCAGATTGATGTCGGCTCGGTGTTTACCCGTGAAGTAAATTTGTTGGCGGGATTTAAAAACGCGGATGATATTTCGGAGGTGACCATTACATTTCCGACCAGCAATATGAGCAGCAGATCACCGTTTACCGTTACCAATATCAAACTGGCAAATACACCGACAGATTACAATGTGAAATTGCTGAATACCAGAATTAACAACGTCAAAATTGTGGGCGCGAAGGATATTGTAAAAAATATCAGTGCCGCAGATATTGTTGCTACCGTAGATTTTCGTGACGTTACCGTTACAAAAGGGGATATCTGGTGTCCGGTCAGATTCACGATACCAAACAAGGGATTAGTTTGGGTGTCCGGGGAATACCGGGTTACGGTCAGAGTGTCGGATAAATAATTCAACACAAATACAGGAGAACGTTGTAGAAACAGGTCATCAATCTGTTTCTGTGGCGTTTTTCTTGTATACGGTGGATACGTGTAACCTGAAAAAACGGGAACGTTTGAAAGGAATGGTCTAAAAAATGTCGATTGTGTTGTCCGGTATTCGAATCGGAATAGATGACGTAGAACAAGAGGCGCTTGAGGAAGCCAGACGATTGCTTCGAGTAGGTAAAAATCAAATTCTTCAGATTGTACCGGTGAAAAAATCGTTGGATGCGCGGCGGCGTGATCATATCAGCGTTGTTTACAGTGTACGAGTCGATTTGGCAGACGAGGAACAGAAATACGCAAAAGCGGCAGCGGTTCGCCTCGGACAAAATCGAGTCAAATATTTGGATAATCAGCCGGTCTCCTTTGAAAAGGGCAAAGAAAAATTGCAGCATCCGATCGTTATAGCCGGATTTGGCCCTGCCGGAATGTTTGCGGCGCTGACATTAGCGGAAAACGGATATCGTCCGACCATATTGGAAAGAGGAGCCGAAATGGATGTCAGAGTGGCTGGTGTGCAGGCGTTTTGGAAACAAGGTATACTATCCCCTTACGCGAATGTACAGTTTGGCGAAGGCGGTGCAGGTACTTTCTCAGACGGGAAGCTGACCACTCGGATATCCGATCATCGATGTGACTATGTTTTAGAGAAACTGACCGAGTTCGGTGCGCCGAAAGAAATTTTATATCAGGCAAAGCCGCATATCGGGACCGATTTGCTGCGGGATGTTGTCAAAAATTTAAGAAAGCGAATTTTACTGCTGGGCGGGGATATTCGTTTTGAGACGCAAGTAACTGACGTGATGTTAAAAAACGGCAGGCTGACAGGGGTTTCCACCAATCAGGGAACAATACAGACAGATAATGCCGTTTTTGCGATAGGACACAGTGCAAGAGACAGCTTTGAAATGCTGTTTCAAAAGGGTGTTGCAATGGAGGCGAAACCTTTTTCGGTAGGCGCCCGTATTGAGCACTTGCAGGAGGATATTAACAAAGGATTATACGGAGAGTATTACAGTCATCCACATCTGCCGGTTGGGGAGTATCAACTTTCTTATCGGGACGGAGAAAGGGGTGTTTACACTTTTTGTATGTGTCCGGGTGGTTTTGTGGTTCCGTCTTGTTCAGAGGAAAATACAGTAGTGACCAACGGAATGAGTGAATTTTCAAGAAATCAGAAAAACGCCAACGCCGCATTGGTGGTTTCAGTATCCCCTCAGGATTACGGAACGCATCCGCTGGATGGCGTTCGTTTTCAACGACTTTTGGAACGCAGAGCGTTTGAATTGGGGGGCGGCGATTATTCTGCACCAGCACAGGACGCAGGCAGCTTTATGAATGAAACAGCGGGCTTGCGGTTGGGCAGAGTGGCGCCAAGCTATTGTCTTGGTGTGCGAGCCACGGATTTTTCACAGTTGTATCCGGATTTCATCAGGAAAATGATGATAGATGGTTTGCTTCAGTTTGATCGTAAACTGCCTGGATTTGCCGCGCGGGACGCTGTTTTGACAGGACCTGAAACCAGGACTTCCTCTCCGATTCGTATGATGCGAACAGAAACCTGCGAGTCGATCAATCTGCGCGGATTATACCCTTGCGGAGAGGGGGCAGGCTATGCAGGGGGGATTATGAGCGCCGCTGTGGACGGTATGCGGGTTGCAGAACAGATTATGAAACGGTATGCTCCGGAATAAATTTGACTTTTGGCAGAATATTGTTACAATAGAAACAGGTTGCCGGAAGCGGCGCAGATAAAATAACAGATAAATAGGGGCAATGGATATGGACGAAAACATGAAACAACGGTTTGACGGAATCAGCGGAATGATTTCCAACACGCCTTTATTAGAAATACAATTCTTATTCAAAGGACAAAAACGGCGTATTTTCGCAAAAGCGGAGGCGTTTAATCTCACCGGCAGTATCAAAGACCGGGTTGCCTATTACATCTTAAAAAAAGCATATGAAACCGGAGCAATTCATCCGGGAGATAAAATTGCGGAGGCAACAAGCGGAAATACCGGCATCTCTTTTTCAGCAATGGGGCGGTATCTCGGACATGACGTCATTATTTATATGCCGGATTGGATGAGTAAAGAACGAATTAATTTAATGCGCGGCTATGGTGCTCAAGTTCGATTGGTGTCTAAAGAAGAAGGCGGATTTCTCGGCTCTATCGCGATGACAGAGAAGCTTGCCGAGGCGGGCGGTGTATTTTTGCCTCGTCAGTTTTCCAATGAAGACAACGCGGAGGCACACTATTTAATGACCGGCGATGAAATCGCGCGACAGCTTGCATCGCTTGATTTACAGGCGGACGGCGTGGTTGCGGGAGTAGGCACCGGCGGCACCGTTATGGGAATCGGAAGACGGCTGCGTAAAGCGAATCCGAATTGTCAGATTTATCCCTTAGAGCCGCTGAATTCTCCGACGCTGTCTACCGGATATAAGGTGGGCAAACATCGTATCCAAGGCATTTCGGATGAATTTGTTCCTGATATTTTGAAAATGTCCGAAGTGAATGATGTGATATCGGTGGATGATACCGATTCGATTATCATGTCACAAATGCTGGCAAGAGTACTGGGAATCGGCGTCGGAATTTCTTCCGGAGCAAACTTTATCGGTTGCATCATGGCACAGGAAAAGCTGGGAGCAGAGAGCATTATCGCCACTGTATTTGCCGATGACAATAAAAAAT